>Ga0208693_1000037_pt1 | contig 108060 bp, 112 predicted proteins | sample AD_UKC071_MetaG_FD_184438 | JGI IMG/M metagenome (GOLD analysis project Ga0208693, IMG submission 184438) | Active sludge microbial communities of municipal wastewater-treating anaerobic digesters from USA - AD_UKC071_MetaG (SPAdes) (version 2) | ecosystem: Engineered > Bioreactor > Anaerobic... | reverse complement strand
CGAGGGGTCATCTCCTTTCAGTTGGAGCGCTTACCAAACTAATTGGAGATCGATTCCCTCGCTCCTTCTTTTTTTACCTGTTTTTACTGCTCCCTATACTGAAAACCCACATTAATTTTACTCATACTAAGGTAAAGAAACTGGTTAAGGTGACCATATCTGGTGGTTATAGGCATCTGGAAAATATCAGGAGGAAAAGGCTTTTTTCTATATTTAACGTTATCTTTGTTCTGAATTTGAGCCTTACCGGTTTAAAACCCGGTGAATATTCTCCCTAAAGATGCCGGGAAGCAATTATTTTCTCAGGCAAGTTTTTGACCATGAATCTGAGAGCGTTGCAGGCAGCTCCGGGTTTGCCCAGATGCGAGGCGTTTTTGGACATGCCTGCCATTTTTTCCGGATCGAGCAGGCAGGACCGGATCAATCCAGCCAGGTTCCTTTCATTTACCCTGTACCCTGCTCCCAGGTTGATGAAAAATTCAGTATTTCTCTCTTCATGCCCCGGCAGGGGATCCAGTATAAACACAGGCAGGCCTGCGGCTAGAGCTTCGGCACAGGTAAGACCGCCTGCTTTACCCACAATGAGATCGGAAGCCAGCATGAGCTCATGGATATTATCGACAAAGCCCAAAACTTTTATTTTGCAGGAAAGCCCGGGGGCAAGCCTGTTCAATTTCTCAAATACGGCTTTATTCTTTCCTGTTACCACGATGACCTGGCAGCTATTGCCCAGCTGGTCCAGGGCCTGGACTGCCCCCAGCAGGGGTCCCATGCCGAGGCCGCCGCCCATGACCAGTATTGTCGCTAGCCCCGCTTGGAGCCCCAGGCGTTGCCTCAAGGTTTTTTTCTCAGGTTTTTCTTCAAAGGCAGGGTCAATTGGAATTCCTGTGGCAAGTATTTGTCCTTTCCCAAGCCCGGCTTTCTCACACTCTACCATCAAATGCTCTGATGCGACGATGTAAAAGTCAACTTCAGGAAAGATCCAGAAAGAATGGATCGTAAAATCTGTAATAGTGGCGTAGAGCGCTCCTTGAAAAACTCCTCTTTTTTTCATCCCCGCTACGATTCCCAGGGGGAAAGGGTGGGTACAGACAATTATTTGCGGGCTGAAGTTTTTAATATACTCACTTAGTTTAGGTGCTGTGAGTGTGTTGATTAACCTGTTAAAACCCTGTTTGCTATATCTGGATAGGGTATTTCCATGTTCGGACCGGCGGTAAAGATAACCGTAAAAGGAAGGGGCTATCCTTAATATTTTCATGTAGGTACCGAACACGGCTTTGTCCAGAAAAGGATTGGTATAGCGGAAGGTATCCATAATCACAACCTGTATTTCAGGGTAAAGGATCTCCGCCGCTTTTTTCAGCGCTTCTGCAGAGCGCATGTGCCCGGTACCCACCGATACGGACAATATAAGAATTCTGTTACCTATAAGTAAACGTTCCTTTCTCATTCCGGAGAATAGGGAAATAAAGATGAAAGCTATCTTTCGTAAAATTTGGCTTCCAAAAGAGGTAAATTATCCAGGCGGCGCCAGCTTAAACCGATCCGGTATTTCTTGCCGCCAGCCGGAACGGTGAGTCTAAAAGCCGATTATTCAGTTTTGCCTCCACCTGTTGCAGGAGGTGTTTGAGAAGCAAAGCCCGGGGTCAGTGGCCTGGTACCGTGCTAGATTGTGGCAAGCAGTTCCCTGACCCTTTTTTCCAGTTCGTTCATCGATGTAATTGTGACTTCCCCAGTCTTGCGGACGCGCACTTCAACCTGCCTTTCAGCGGCGGTTCTGGAGCCCACGGTGAGGCGCAGGGGGTAGCCGATGAGGTCCGCGTCTTTAAACTTTACGCCCACCCGCTCCGGGCGGTCGTCCAGGAGCACGTCGAATCCGGCTGCAGAAAGTTTGTTGTAGATCTCCTCGGCCAGGTTGACCTGGGCTTCATCCTTGGTGCTCACGGGTATTATGACTGCGTCAAAGGGTGCGATGGAGGCCGGCCAGATGATCCCGTCCTTGTCGTGGTTCTGCTCAATAGCTGCCGCCATGGTGCGGGTAACTCCGATACCGTAGCAGCCCATGATTATGGGCTGACTCCGGCCATTCTCGTCCAGGTAGTTGGCACCCAGCACTTTGCTGTATTTATCTCCCAGTTTAAAGATCTGTCCCACTTCAATTCCCTTTGCTTCCACCAGGGGGGAACCGCAGCGCGGACAGGGTTCTCCGGCCTGGACCATCCGGATATCGCTCACGGTGTGAACATGGTAGTCCCGTTGAATATTGACATTTAATAAATGGTAGTTGTTCTTGTTTGCGCCGGTCACAGCGTTTGTGATCTGGACAACTTCCGGGTCGGCTATAATTTTACAGTTTTTTAAACCTACCGGCCCGGCGAAGCCAATGGGTGCGCCGGAAACCCGCAGAACCGTATCTGCGCCGGCCATTTCCAGCCGGATGCAGCCCAGAGTATTTAAGAGCTTTGTTTCGTTAATCTCACGGTCTCCCCGGACCAGGGCAGCCACAACTTCTTTTTCGGTTTCATAAAGTAAGGTTTTGATCATTTTTTGCGGCGGTATTCCCAAAAACCTTGATACTTCCTCGATTGTACGGCAGCCGGGGGTTTCCTTTTCCATTAACGGCTTTAAGTCTTCCTTTGCCCCGGCTTCTCTCACAACCTGAGCGGCCTTTTCGACGTTGGAGGCATAGTCGCATTTTGTGTCCTGGCAATAGAGCACGGTGGCTTCGCCTGATTCCGCCAGCACCATGAATTCATGGGTGTCGCTGCCCCCAATGGCCCCCGAATCAGCTTCCACCGGACGGAAAGTAAGGCCGCAACGCTGGAAAATCCGTTGATATGCTTCATACATCTTCATATAGCTGACGTGCAGGCCCTTTTCGTCCCGGTCAAAGGAATACAGGTCCTTCATGATAAATTCCCTGCCGCGCATCAAGCCGAAGCGAGGCCGGCGTTCATCCCGGTATTTGTTCTGGATCTGGTAGAGCAACAGGGGAAGCTGTTTATAGGAATTCACCTCTCCCCTGACCAGGACTGTTACAATTTCTTCATGGGTGGGCCCCAGGGCAAAACTACGCTCGTGCCTGTCTTTCAAGCGAAAAAGTTCCGGTCCGTAGACATCCCAGCGGCCTGATTCCTGCCAGAGCTCGGCCGGTTGGATAATGGGCATCAGGATCTCCTGGCCTCCCTGGCGGTCCATTTCTTCCCGGATAATCTGTTTGATTTTTTTTAATACGCGCAGGGCAAGGGGCAGGTAGGTGTATATGCCTGCTGCCGTTCGCCTGATAAACCCGGCTCTCAGCAGTAGCTGGTGACTGACCACTTCTGCTTCCGCAGGCACTTCTCGCAAAGTTGGTGCAAAGAATTCGGTTGCGCGCATGATAACCCCTCCGGTACAAATTAGATATAATGTCAATCTGAATACCCTTAAATTGTCTCGATCTCCTTCATCAGCTCGTCCACCAGTTTGGCCTCGGGCACCTTTCTAATTACTACTCCTTTGCGGAAAATTAGCCCTTCCCCTCTTCCGCCGGCTATTCCCACGTCGGCTTCCCTGGCTTCCCCCGGGCCGTTAACCACGCAGCCCATAACGGCAACCCTGATGTTTTTTTTAATGTTCTTCAACCTTTCTTCAACTTCTCCGGCAAGTTTGATCAGATCTATTTGGGTGCGGCCGCAGGTGGGGCAGGAGATCAGTTCCGCCCCTCTTTGGCGCAGGCCAAGGGACTTTAATATTTCATAGGCGACTCTGACTTCATGAACCGGGTGGCCGGTAAGGGAAACCCGGATTGTATCGCCTATTCCTTCATTTAAGAGGATACCAATACCCACGGCTGATTTGACGGTGCCTGAAATTAAGGTCCCAGCTTCAGTTACACCGACATGGAAAGGGTAATCAACTTTTTCCGCCAATTGACGGTAGGCCGCAAGCATTAATGGAACACTGGATGCTTTCAGGGAGATTTTAATCTCTCTATAGGAGAGCTCCTCAAAGAGCTTAATCTGATCCAGGGCGCTTTCAACCATAGCTTCAGAGGTAACCCCATTGTATTTTTCCAGAAGCCTCTTTTCCAGGGATCCCGCATTTACACCAATCCTGATGGGAATATTTCGCTCCTTTGCAGCAGCTACCACTTCAGCCACCCGCTGCCGCCCGCCAATATTGCCGGGATTGATCCGGAGACCGCTAACACCTGCCTTAATGGATTCCAGCGCGAGACGGTAATCGAAGTGGATGTCAGCTATGACGGGTATTTCAAGACCCTTGATGATTTGCGGCAGTGCTGCGGCGGCTTGCTGGTCAGGGACGGCCACACGAATAATTTCACAACCTTCTTCCACCAGTTCTTTAATTTGCCTCAGGGTGGCCTGGACATCTCTGGTATCGGTATTGGTCATTGACTGGACCCTCACCGGAGCTCCTCCGCCCACCTGTACCCCGCCAAGGTAAACGGGCCGGGTTATTCTTCTCTTAATGTAAACCACCTGCCTGTCCTGGTTTACGGGTTGCTATTTTAAAGCTAGAGATTGTCCAGGATGAAATCACAATTGGAAAAGATCCTCAGTGCTGTGAAGGTATTCTCTCAGACAGGAAAACCTGCAGAATGTCATTGTAGGTAATTACCACAACCAGCAGCAACAACAGGCCGAAACCAATAAGATGGATGAAATTCTCTTTGACAGGATCCACCGGCCGCCCCCTCACCTTTTCCCATAACAGAAAAAGAATCCGGCTGCCGTCCAGGGCGGGGATTGGGAAGAGATTAAACAGCCCCAGGTTTATACTCAGGAAAGCAGCGAGTTGCAGTAGGAAGAAGAACCCCACCTGGGCAGCTTTGCCTATCTCGTTGACCACGCGTACCGGTCCCCCCACGTCAGCGGGGGTTTGTCCTGTAATCATTTTTGCGATAAAGTCAAGGAGCATCCAGGTAATCCTGGCGGTATAGTCCACACCCAAAGCCAGGGCTTGAAAAACATTCCCTTTACTCAAACCCTGTTCAGGGTAGATGCCGATCTTTCCAGTGTTATTCTCGTCCCTTACGGTGAACAACCGGAATTGCTTCTCAACCCCGTCCCTGAGCACGGTGACTTCGACTTCTTGTTCCGGTTTCCGGCTGATTATGCCAGACAGTTCCTCCCAGCTGTTAACGGGCTGGCCGTCGATTGCCACGATTCTGTCACCAGCCTGGATGCCAGACTTTGCTGCGGGAAAATCCGGAATGACTTCGCTGATTACGGTTGTAGCCACCGGGATTCCCTGAAAAACAAAAATAGTTGATAAAAGCAGGACAGCCAGTAAAAAGTTCATTAAAGGTCCGGCAAAAATTACCGCTATGCGCTGCCCGACAGTTTTAGTGTTAAACCCGCGCCCGTCATCTTCTTCATCTTTTTCGTTGGGGTCCATGCCAGCCATGCGGACAAAGCCGCCTAAGGGGAAGATGCGCAGGTTATAGCTGGTTTCCTCTCTGGGAATGGTAAGGAGTTTTGGGCCAAAACCAAGGCTGAACTCGTGGACTTTTATTCCCACCCACTTGGCCACTGTAAAGTGGCCCAGTTCATGGAAAAAGATCAAAATCCCGAATACAAAAACAGAAGCTACAAAGGTCAACATCCCATCCACCTCAAATAAATAGAGATCGTGAATTAAACACTTAACTGCAGGGCTGTTTCCCGGGCCCAGCGGTCTGCCTCCATAATTTCGGCAAGCCCGGGGTTGTTTATTATTTTATGTTTCTCCATAACACCGGCCACTAAAACCGGGATGCCAGTAAAGGATATCTTGCCCTTGAGGAACAAATCAACAGCTACTTCATTGGCGGCATTGAGCACGGCGGGCATTGTACCGCCGGCTTTTCCCGCTTCAAAGGCAAGGCCGAGGGCTGGAAATTTTACAAGGTCCGGCTCTTCAAAGGTCAGCCCCTTCAGGTCCGTCCACTTCAGCCTGGGCACAGGCCCACTCAGGCGGTTGGGATAAGTTAGGGCGTACTGGATAGGCAAGCGCATATCGGGTACTCCCATCTGGGCAAGCACTGAGCCGTCCCGGAACTCAACTGCCGAGTGAACAATGCTCTGGGGGTGAATAATTACTTCAATATGGGAATAGTTTACCCCAAACAGCCATTTTGCTTCAATTACTTCCAGTCCTTTATTCATTAAAGTTGCAGAATCAATGGTTATTTTATTACCCATGACCCAGTTGGGGTGGTGCAGGGCCATATCAACAGTCACCGTTTCCAGCTCTTCCTTTTCCAGGTGGAGGAAAGGCCCACCGGAAGCGGTGAGGATAATTTTCTCAATCAGATCCGGATCATGGCCGTTCAGGCACTGCCAGACGGCGGAATGTTCACTGTCTACCGGTAGGATCAGGGCGTTTTTTTGCCTGGCCAGGCCCATCACCAGTTGTCCCGCGGCAACCAGGGTCTCTTTGTTGGCCAGGGCCACATCCTTGCCGGCGTTAATGGCCGCCAGGGTCGGATAAATTCCTGCTGCGCCGGTGATTGCTACAACAACGAGATCAGCCTCTGGTAGTGCGGCGAGAGCTTCCATGCCCTTCTGTCCCCAGGCCAGGTCGGGGCATTGGGAAGGGTCCAGGCTGTTTTTTAGCTTAAGCAATTCCCGTTCTTCTGCCAGTGCTGCAGCAGATGGTCTGAATTCTTTGATCTGTTCGGCTAAAAGGCGCCAATTTCTCCCGGCGCCAAGGCCCAACAGCTTAAATCTATCCGGAAAACACCTTATAACTTCGAGGGTTTGCCGGCCAATAGAACCGGTGGAACCAATAATCACAATCTTCTTCATTTAGATTACTCCAGTTTATGTATATGAAAATAAGTCTTGGGTGAACAGGGCGGGTGATTACGGCCGTTTGGCGGAGGGAACCTTAAAAAACCTGTCCCGTAATAATAATTTCCTGTGCAATAACCTCTGGTTTTAATTGTAACCTAGGGCTTGTCTTTAGGCCAATAAGCGCTAGTTTTAATAACAGCCTGCAGGGCGATTAGCAAAATCGGACCCATCACCAGGCCCACTAGCCCCATGGTTCTCAAGCCAACATACATTGAAATAAGGGTAGCCAGAGGGTGCAGGCCGAGGTTTAAAGAGACAATTTTCGCTTCCGAAAATTGCCTCACAACCAGCACCAGTCCATACAGTATAGTAAGTTTAATGCCCATGCCAGTTGCCCCGGTGGCAAAGGACCAGAGCAACCAGGGAATATAAATGGTGGCAGGACCCAGTACCGGGATTATATCAAAGAAGCCGATTAAGAGACCCATGGTCAGGGCGTAATTGGCTCCAATCAGAATTAATCCCAGAACACTCAAGATTGTAGTAATTGAGACCAGGATCGCCTGTGCCTTCAGGTAGCCGGAGAAGGCTGTGGCTATTTCCAGGATGATGGTAACTGTCTTCTCACCCCAGGGGGCAGGAATGGTTTTACGCACCAGCTCTGAAATCAGATGACGGTCACGGGCAACAAAATAAGTGGCCAGAACAGTTACGACAAGTATTGTCAGGGTACCCGGAAGCAGGGATAAAAAGCGAATTATGGAGTCAGCCAGATTGCTGATCAAGCCCTGCAGGTTTGTGGTCAGGGTATTAATGTTTTGTTCCAGGGATGAAACTACCCCCGGCGGAAGTGTTATATAAAAGGCTGTCAGTCTTTCTATGATATCGGAATAAAGAAGCCTTAACTCCGCCGCGGCTGAGGGTAGGGTATGGGAAAGCTGAATCAATTCTGCAACAAGTTTTAAGATTAATAATGAGAATAAAACAGCAATACCCCCGAAAACAATAAGCATGGATGCCATTGTGGCCATGCCGCGGTTAAACTTAGCTCTATTCTGCAGTATTTCTATAAGCGGTTCCATAATTATACTGATTATAAGAGCAATGATAAAGGGAAGCAGGACGGGTAAGATGTATTTAACAGATACCAGGATGATTATTATTGTGGCTACTATATAAATTACGATCAGCAAAGGTTTAGGCAACGGGGGTGTCACCTCAACTTATGATGAATAATACAACAAAATAGTAGACAAGGGGTGCGGTGAACAGGGCGCTGTCGATGCGGTCCAAAACTCCACCGTGGCCGGGGATCAGCTTACTGGAATCCTTGATCCCGGCTTCCCTTTTAAAAGCTGATTCCAGCAGGTCACCTACTTCTGCTGCCACTCCAACCATCAGGCCCAGTAAAAGCATCTTTGGCATGGATAAAAAGGGGTATATGTAATAAGAAAACAAAAAGCTAACCAGAACACTTCCCAGCAGCCCCCCCAGTGCTCCTTCCAGAGTTTTCTTGGGGCTCAGTACTGGAGCCAGTCTTCTCCTGCCAAAGCCTTTACCCACAAAGTAAGCTGCTGTATCACAAGCCCAGGTTCCAGCGAGCATAAAAATAAGCCAAATCCATCCGTCTGGCAGCATTCTCAGGAGGTATACATAACTCAGTAATCCCACGTAAAGCGTGCCCATCAGGGTTCCGGCCCCATCGAGCAGTGAGTAACGGGGGTAAAAGGTTACCGTGGCAATCAGATGTAGAAACAGGATGATTGTTATTGTCGGACCGGGATACCCAGTACTATAAAGATATGCGCCGCCAATGAGGATTAAACCTCCTGCAGAGGCGAGCCAGAATGATGGCTTCAATCCCAGCCTGGTTAGCAATTCCGTTATTTCCTTGATGCCCAGGACGATCAACAGGCTGAGCAGAAGCAACAGAGGAATACCCCCGTACCAAACTGCCAGGATGATCACCGGGATGCCAACCAGGGCACTTAAGACTCTTTGCCCGAGCACATTTTCACCGACCTGTGAGAGGTTCTAAGTTTTCTTGTTCAGCCCTCCAAAACGGCGTTCACGCTGCTGGTAATCAACCAGTGCCTGCAAGATATGAATCCGTCGAAAGTCAGGCCACATTACGGAAGAAAACCAGAACTCCGTATATGCCAGCTGCCAGAGCAAAAAATTGCTGATGCGCAAGTCACCAGAGGGACGGATCAAGAGGTCAGGGTCCGGCTGGCCGGCTGTATAAAGATGATCCGAAATGAGTTTTTCGCTGATTTGCTCAATTCTGAGACTGCCATTGGCAAGCTTGGACGCAATTGCCCGGACGGCGTCTACAATTTCGTGTCGTCCACCGTAGTTTAAGGCAAGATTCATTGTCAGTCCTTTGTTTTCCCTGGTGCGTTGCACAGCCATATCGATGGCCTTCCTTGCAGAAGCAGGCAATTCTGAAATCCTGCCGATGGGGTGCACCCGGACGCCGTTTTCGCAGAGTTCATCTATTTCCTTATGAAAATACTCAACGAGCAGATTCATCAACGTATCAATTTCTTCCTGCGGTCTTTTCCAATTCTCAGTGGAAAAGGCGTATAACGTTAAAAAACTGATGCCCAGATCGGAACAGATCCGCACAATATCCCTTAAGGCTTCTATACCTGCCCTGTGTCCATAGGAACGGGTCAAGCCCCGGCGCAAGGCCCAGCGCCCGTTTCCGTCCATAATGATAGCTATGTGGCAGGGCAGTTTATTCTTATCAATTCTTTTGAGCAGTTCGTTTTCTTCGGCCTCAGCGCAATTTTCCGTGTCTTTTCGGCGCCAGAAGCGGACTATTTGGTTAAACATAAAAAAGGTTTAGCCTCCTCTGGAATCACCCTTGAGACATGCCTATGTAATGACCCCCTCAGATGTGAGGGGGTCCACCAGTTACTCTTCGACAATGGCTCCGGTGGGGCAAGCGTCAGCGCAAGCACCACAGCTCTCACATTTATCCGGTTCAATCTTATAAATATCACCTTCACTGATCGCTCCAACTGGACAGGCATCCATGCAGGAACCACAGGCAAGGCATTCCTCTGTAATTTTGTATGCCACTTTATCCACCTCCTTTCGCCCTTCTTCAAAGGCCACAGTTATCACCCATTTATGATTAGAGACCCTATGAAAGCGTATAACCCTCGGTTTCCCTTCCGGTTGTGCCTTATAAGGTCGGGTGAACATGATTTCTATTTCATAACCGGAGGCTCTGTAAAGATCGAGTGCCTTGCTTAATTCAAAGCCGGTAATGTCCGGTATCTTGTCCATCTATACCTGCATTATCTCCTGTTCCTTGTTGGCCAAAAGAGTGTCAATATCTTTGATCATCCGGTCCGTCATTTTCTGAACGTCTTCCTGTTTACGCTTCAAATCATCTTCGGAGATTTTGCCCTCTTTTTGCTGGGCTTTCAGCTTATCATTGGTTTCGCGACGGATATTCCGTATGGCTACGCGGCCCTCTTCCGCTTTCTTCTTGATGATTTTCATCAACTCAAGCCGCCTTTCCTGGGTTAGCTGCGGAATTGCCAGGCGGATTACGGAACCGTCACTGGTAGGGTTAATCCCCAAATCCGATTTTAAGATAGCTTTCTCAATATCAGGCAGGGCAGTTTTATCCCACGGCTGAATTACGAGAAGTCTGGCTTCAGGAACGGAAATATTTGCAAGTTGATTGATAGGTGTCGGAGTCCCATAGTAATTAACTGTTATTTTATCGAGGAGAGCCGGTGTGGCTCGTCCTGCACGCATTGAGGCGAACTCTTTCTTAACCACTTCCACAGTTTTCTTCATATTGCTCTCGGCTTCTTTTATAATCTCCGTGGTCATTTAAATCACCTCCGATATATGTTCCAATTTTTTCGCCAAACACCGCTTTCATAATATTACCATCCTGGTTTAAGTCAAAAACAATTACAGGAATATTATTATCCATACACAGGGAAGCTGCAGTGGCATCCATGACACCAAGACCCCTGTTCAACATCTCAATGTACGATAGCTGTTGGAACTTTTTAGCATTGGGATTTTTAAGTGGGTCGCTGTCATAGACACCATCTACCCGCTTGGCCATTAAAATAACCTGGGCCTCTATTTCAGCTGCCCTCAGGGCGGCGGTTGTGTCAGTGGAAAAATATGGATTACCTGTACCGGCGGCGAAAATGACTACCCTGCCTTTTTCCATATGTCTTATGGCCCGGCGCCGGATATAAGGTTCAGCTACCTCTTTCATTTCAATTGCTGTCTGGGTTCTGGTATCAACACCATGTTTCTCAAGCGCATCTTGAAGTGCCAGGGAGTTCATTACAGTAGCCAGCATTCCCATGTAGTCCGCTGTTGCCCGGTCCATTCCCTTGGCGCTTCCGGCAACACCCCGCCAGATATTACCTCCACCAACTACGACAGATATCTGCACCCTGTGCTCTGCCACTTCTTTAATCTGTCTGGCTATTGTGTTTACCACATCGGGATCGATTCCATAACCCAGGGAACCGGCTAAGGCCTCGCCACTCAACTTCAGAACGATTCGCCAGTATTTTGGTGCAACCATAAAGGCAGGAAACCTCCAGTCTTCCCAGAGTTATTCTACAGTTTGACTAAAAATCCTTTTATAAAATCTTTCATTTGCAGACATTTCGTGTTGCTTCTTCTACCTCGGCAGCGAGGTCGGACTTTTTCTTCTGCAGGCCTTCGCCAAGCTCAAAACGGGCAAACCGCCTGACGCTGATATTCTCGCCGATCTTGGCTATTTTTTCAGTGAGGAGATCTTGTATAGTTTGATCCGGGTTTTTGATAAAGGGCTGTTCTAAAAGGCATACTTCCTTATAAAACTTTTCAATTCTTCCCTCTACCATTTTGTCAACGATCTTTTCTGGTTTACCTTCGTTGAGAGCCTGAGCCCGCAGAATTGCCTTTTCTTTTTCAATAGTCTCGCTGGAGATTTCTTCCCGCCTGATATATTCCGGCTTCGCAGCAGCGATTTGCATGGCGATATCACGGACCAGGGTTTTAAATTCATCCGTTTTGGCCACAAAGTCGGTTTCGCAATTCACTTCCACAAGAACCCCAATTTTGCCATTACCGTGTATGTATGCTTCTACGATTCCTTCCGCGGCTATTCTGCCGGCTTTTTTAGCCGCTGCAGCCAGGCCTTTCTCTCTCAGGTAGACAGTTGCCTTTTCAAGATCGCCGCCTGTTTCTGCAAGCGCTTTCTTACAATCCATCATTCCGGCTCCGGTACGTTCCCGGAGTTCCTTGACCAGACTGGCGGGTACAGACATATTGGATTTGCCTCCTTTATATTTACATCATTTTCCTTTAAATTAGTATATCCAGGATTACATAGGCTCAATCAAGATCTCATAGCTCAAGGCAGAAAAAAGGCAGGGGCGACCTTGCCGAAGACTCACCCCCACCTGTCTTCTCAATTATTCTGCAAGCTGTTCCCCCTGCCGGCCTTCAAGAACAGCCTCCGCCATCTTGCCGGTCAAAAGGCGGACCGCCCTGATGGCGTCATCATTACCGGGGATGACGTAGTCCACTTCGTCCGGATCGCAGTTAGTATCGACAATTGCAACGATGGGAATGCCTAGTTTACGTGCTTCAGCTACGGCAATCCGTTCTTTCCGCGGGTCGATCACAAATAAGGCTCCCGGTAAACGCCGCATTTCCTTAATACCGCCCAGGAATTTTTGCAGTTTTTCCTTTTCGTGCATTAATTGGGCAACTTCTTTTTTAGGCAAACGTTCAAGGGTGCCGTCTGCCTCCATTTTTTCCAGCTCTTGCAGGCGGTCAATCCGGCGTCTGATGGTTTGGAAATTGGTGAGCATGCCGCCCAGCCAGCGCTGGTTTACATAAAACATACCACAACGTTCAGCTTCTTCCCGGACAGCTTCCTGGGCCTGTTTCTTAGTGCCCACAAAGAGAATCGTATCTCCTTCACTGGCAAGCTGTTTAACAAAATTATAGGCTTCCTCTACCTTTTTTACGGTTTTTTGCAAGTCTATAATATAGATGCCGTTGCGGTCAGTAAAGATGTATGGAGCCATTTTGGGGTTCCAGCGGCGGGTTTGGTGGCCGAAGTGAACTCCAGCTTCCAGCAGTTGTTTCATAGATATGACAGCCACGTAATTACACCTCCTCCCCCGTGGTTTTTCGTCCTCCGCTGCCTTCATATTCCGCAAGCCCCGCAGGGAACCTTTGCAAGAATCCAACAGCGTGTGTAATTCACACCATCACGTATTTTAACACAGTTACAGCCCCGGCGCAAGGCGGGGCTGTAAATTTGAGTTCTAGGTTTTTTAAAAACAATCAGTCTAATGCTGCTTAATCCTTTCCAGTTCCTCCAGCAACCGGTCATTTAAAACGCGGATGTATGTCCCTTTCATACCCAGGGATTTTGACTCGATCACACCGGCGCTTTCAAACTTTCTCAGGGCATTTACAATTACCGAGCGGGTAATCCCGACACGATCGGCGATCTTACTGGCTACTAGAAGCCCCTCTTCTCCTTCCAGTTGTTCGAAGATGTGCTGTACAGCATCCATCTCTGAATAGGAAAGGGTACCCAGGGCAATTTGCACAGCAGCTCTCTTCCTGGCTTCCTCTTCCATCTTTTCAGTCCTTGCCCGCAGGATTTCCATGCCCACAACGGTAGCTCCGTATTCGCCCAGTACCAGATCCTCATCTGTGAAGAAATTGTCAAACTTGGCCAGGACCAGCGTACCCAGACGCGTTCCCCCGCCGATTATCGGTACCGCCGTTGTTATTTTATTGTTAAAGGGGCACCGCTTATCTTCTTCAAAAACACATAAATTCTTTGTTTGACAGTGATTAGCATAGGTTTCGTTGATTTTCAACAGGCTTTCGTTATAGTCCTCAGGGAAACCACCCTGGCCTTCAACAATGTCTTTCATAATATCACAGGTCCAGCCTTTGAGATAGCTGTAACCGAAAACTCTTCCCTTGCGATCGAGAATATAAATACTCGCTCCGATGTTTTCGCTCAGAACTTCGGCTACCTCATTAAAATCGACGTTGTGACCTGCTGATTTTTGCAGCAACTTGTTGATGGCCCTTGTTTTTTCCAGCAGTTTTCTCATTTTAAACCCTTCCCTCTAGTCACAGTATATAGCGGCTTAAATCTTCAGATTTCACCAAATGTCCCAATTTTTCAACAATAAAATTTTCGTCAATATAGATTACCTGGCCAGCCAGCTCCGGGGCGTCAAAAGAGATATCTTCCAGCAACTTTTCCAGAATTGTATGCAGCCTTCGGGCACCGATGTTCTCTGTTTGTTCATTAACAGTATAAGCGATCTTTGCAATTTCCACAAGTGAATTTTGCGAAAATTTAACCGTGACACCTTCTGTGGCAAGTAATTCGGTATATTGTTTAATCAAGGCATTTCTTGGTTCTGTCAATATTTGTTGGAAATCCTCACATGTCAGGCTCTCAAGTTCGACACGTATCGGGAAACGGCCCTGGAGTTCGGGGATCAGGTCAGAGGGCTTTGATGTGTGGAAAGCTCCTGCTGCGATAAAAAGGATGTGGTCGGTTTTAACCGGACCATATTTTGTAACCACTGTGGAACCTTCTACAATGGGCAGGATATCCCGCTGTACCCCTCCCCTGGATACATCCGGTCCCTGTCCCTCTCTGCCGGCGATCTTATCAATTTCATCCAGAAAAATGATGCCCTCTTCTTCTGCCCTCTTGATCCCCAGGGAAATAACCTCGTCCATATCAATCAACTTCTGAGCTTCCTGCTGGGCAAGAATATGCCGGGCTTCTTTAACTGTGACCCTGCGTTTGCGTTTTTTCTTGGGAATTAAACCACCCAGCATATCCTGGAGGTTAATTCCCATCTCTTCCATGCCGGTCCCGGTGAATACTTCAAGCATCGGGGGTTTATTATCTTCCACTTCTATTTCCAGGGTTTCATTTTCCAGTTCTCCCCTGGCCAGTTTTTCCCTTAGAGTTTCCCTCTCAAATTCAACCCGCTTGAGCCGCTGTTCATAGGCGGCATCGCGGGGTTCAGAGACTTTTGTTGTCCCGAAAATCATTTCCAAAGGATTGCGGGGTTGTTTATCCTGCAATGGATAAGGCGCCAGAAGTTCAATAATTTTCTCATCAGCAATTCTCTTTGCCTTGTCTTCAACTGTTGCCAGCTTTTCCTGCTTAACCATCCGGATGGACGTTTCAACCAGGTCACGAACCATGCTCTCAACGTCCCTGCCCACATAGCCCACTTCAGTGAATTTCGTAGCTTCAACCTTGACAAAGGGCGCTTTAACAAGCTTGGCCAGGCGGCGGGCAATTTCAGTTTTACCCACTCCCGTTGGTCCGATCATCAGGATGTTTTTCGGTATTACCTCGTCCTTGAGTTCTTCCGGAAGTCTCCTGCGGCGGTAACGATTGCGCAGGGCTATGGCCACTGCTTTCTTGGCGTTTTTCTGCCCCACGATATATTTATCCAGTTCTTCAACAATACGGCGTGGTGTCAGCTGTTCCATGCTAAGACCCCCATGATTTACGTTATTTATCCAGCATTATCTTAATCTAAAGGTTAAGGCTTTTTGCTTTAGGCATAAGACTTGCGTCTGACGGTCTGAGGCTAAAAGCCTGGTTAGAGTTCTTCAACGATGATCTGATTGTTTGTATAGACGCAGATCTCTGAGGCAATTGCCAGGGCTTCTTGAACAATTTCCTTTGCCTCCATGGAAGTGTGCTTGAGCAGCGCCCGGGCCGCTGCCAGGGCGAAAGGCCCGCCGGAGCCGATAGCGCTAACACCGTCATCAGGCTCAATGACCTCGCCGGACCCGGAAATAATGTAAAAATTTTCACTGGAGGCCACAATCATGAGGGCTTCAAGCCTCCGGAGAATTTTATCGGTACGCCACTCCTTGGCCAGTTCTACGGCCGCCCTCTGCAGGTTGCCATGGTATTCCTCCAGTTTGCTCTCGAATTTCTCAAAGAGCGTAAAGGCATCAGCCACAGACCCGGCAAACCCGGCTACAATTTTATTTTTATAAAGACGCCTGATTTTTTTGGCGCTTTTTTTAATTATAGTATTTTGGCCGAAGGTGACCTGTCCGTCCCCGGCAACCGCAACTTTCCCGTTTCTTTTCACGGCTACGATGGTAGTGGCGTGAAACATGTTCATCCCCCTTCCAGATGAATAAAAAATTAAAAAACATATATGATCACTCCTTAGCACGCGGGTGGGTTTTTCTATAAACCTGTTTCAGCCGCTCACTGCTTACATGGGTGTACAACTGCGTGCTGGTAAGGCTTGTATGACCTAAAAGTTCCTGCACCAGGCGAAGGTCAGCACCGGCGTTAAGGAGGTGAGTGGCAAATGAATGACGCAGGGTATGGGGACTGATTTTTCTCTCCAGGCTGATTTTTTCTACATATTTATCAATTATTTTGCGGATACCCCGGCTGGAAAGACGGGTTCCCCAGCGGTTCAGGAATACGGCGCCGGTGGGTTTTCCCGGCTGGGTCAGCGCTGGCAATTGGCCGGGTTGCTGCGCCTGCCGGCCTTTATTTCTGCCCCGGTTGGCCAAAAGCACGGGCCGTGCCTCCTGGAGGTATTTAGTCAAGGCTTCCACGGCCTTGGACCCCAGGGGTACCATTCTTTCTTTGGATCTTTTACCTGTAATCCTGATGTAGCCTGCTGCCAGGTCTAGATTTCCGGTATCCAGGGACACCAGCTCACTTATCCTCAGACCCCCGGCGTAAAGTGTCTCCAAAAGGGCCCTGTCGCGCAGGCCAAGGGGCTCGTTTAAATCCGGCGCTTCGACCAGGGCCTGGGCTTCGTCCTCAAAGAGAAATTGAGGGAGTTTCCTGCCCAGCTTGGGGCTTGCTATCCTTGTCAGCGGGTTGTCCCCGATAATTCCTTCCCGCTGGAGATAGCGGTAGAGGGAGCGCCAGGCCGCCAGATGCCTGGCTATGGTAGTCCGGGCCAGACCCTGTTCATTTAAAAAAGCCAGGTAATGGCGAAAGACCCGGTGGTCGATCTCAGAGGGAAGGATGGCGTGATCTTCCTTCTGTAAAAAAGCCGCAAAAAAATCCAGCCCCCTGAAAAAGTCCTTCTGGTAGCTTTCAATGGTATTGGGGGAGGCGTTTTTCTCCACTTTAAGATAGATAATAAAATTATCAATATGGGTATACATGTTGCATCAAAAATTACCAGTTTTATTCTTTTAACTCAGGTTTAACCCTGCTCTGAGCTTTAATGATTCAATTGCTTCCAGGGCGTTTCGTGCTATTCTCATATGCTCTTCTTTCTTGTCCTTGACCTTGCCCTCCCGGGGCGGGAATAGACCGTAATTCACATTCATGGGCTGGAAATGAGCAGGGTTTGCTGTTGTTATGTAATGGGCCAGGGAGCCGTGGGCAGTGTTTTCGGGAAATACCAGCAGTTCTTTTCCCGCCAGTAAACGGGCGGCATTGATTCCTGCCATCAGCCCGGATGCTGCCGACTCCACGTAGCCTTCCACCCCGGTTATCTGGCCGGCAAAAAACAGCCCTTGCTTTTTTTTAGTCTCAAAGGTCGGATTAAGCAAAACTGGTGAGTTGATATATGTGTTTCTGTGCATAACCCCCAGCCTGACAAATTCAGCCTTCTCCAAACCAGGGATCAGACGGAAAACACGGGTTTGTTCGCTCCATTTAAGGCTGGTTTGAAATCCCACCAGATTATACATGGTAGCGGCGTTGTTTTCCTGTCTCAGCTGCACCACTGCATAGGGGCGCCTGCCTGTCCGGGGATCCGTCAGACCTACAGGTTTTAACGGGCCGAAGAGCAGTGTTTTTTTCCCTCGCCTGGCCAGAACCTCAATGGGCATACAGCCCTCGAAGTGCCGCACTTTGTCAAACTCTTTCCTGGGCGCTTGTTCCGCCTTGCAAAGAGCTTCCCAGAAAGTTTCATACTGGGATTTGTCCATGGGGCAGTTTAAATAGGCTGCCTCTCCCTTGCCGTAACGGGAAGAGCGAAAAACCTTGTCCATGTTTATGGATTCAGCGGTAACAACCGGCGCCACAGCGTCGTAAAAATAGAGATAGTTTTCCCCGGTAAAGGAACGGATGTTATCAGCCAGTTCTGCAGAGGTCAGGGGACCGGTGGCAATGATTACCGCCTCACCCTCCGGAATTGCGGTTACTTCTTCACGGTATATTTCAATCCGGCTATGCCGGCTCAACTTTTCCGTTACACAGGCGGAAAAAAGCTCCCTGTCCACAGCCAGTGCTCCCCCGGCTGGAACCCTGGTCTGATCCGCACAGGTCATAATCAGGGAACCAAGCAGCCTCATTTCTTCCTTTAGTAAGCCAACAGCGTTATCAAGGGCAGCGGCGCGAAAGGAATTGCTGCAGACCAGTTCAGCAAAATTTCCGGTGTGGTGGGCTGGTGTCTTTTTTTTCGGTCTCATTTCATAGAGTTTTACCCAGGCCCCGTTGTTCGCCGCCTGCCAGGCGGCTTCAGCCCCGGCCAGTCCGGCCCCGACCACTATAACATATTTTTTTGAGAGGCCTGGAACCGACTCTGATTTAAGGTCCATTTTGACTGCATCACCTGCACCTGTAAGGAAAGATTTCTAGTGAATTATACAGGTATTCTCTTGATCTGGTTTTTCAGGATGCACGGCTAGCCCCGCCCGGTTTTTTTCATTTGCACGAAGTTTGTAGTTGCACTGGTCATTGATGCACTTAAGGATAACAGCATTGCCCGCTCCTTTTTTCTCCACCATCAGGTCGCCACATTTAGGACACCTGGTTTTGGAAGGCGGGTCCCAGGTTACAAATTCGCACTGGGGATAACGGCTACAACCGTAAAACTTCCTGCCCTTCTTGCTGCGCCGGATCACAATTTCCCCTTCGCAGCGGGGGCAGGGGACTCCGATGGGTTCTAAGAGGGGCTTCGTGTTGCGGCATTCCGGAAAACCCGGACAGGCTAAAAACTTGCCGTAGCGGCCCATTTTAATAACCATATTGCGGCCACACTGTTCACAGACTTCTTCGGTGATTTCATCCTCTACCTGGACCGAGCCGATTTCCTCTTCTGCCTTCTCCAGGGTGTTCATAAAAGGGTCATAGAAACTATCAAGAACTGCTACCCAGTCCAGATCACCTTCTTCGATACTGTCCAGTTTTTCTTCCATTTCTGCAGTGAAGGTTACGTCAATAATATCCTTGAAGTGTCTCTTTAGTAAGTCCACCACTAATATACCCAGTTCGGTGGGGTAAAGCTGCTTGTTTTCCCTGACGATGTAGCCCCTCTTGATGATTGTTTCAACAATGGGCGCATAGGTACTCGGTCTCCCGATACCTTTCTCTTCCAGGGTTTTGACCAGGGTGGCCTCCGTATAACGGGGCGGGGGTTGGGTAAAATGTTGTTTTTCAGTAAGGGACCTGGCCTCTACCACTTCACCCTCGTTAATATCCGGCAGCAGCTTATCCTCGTCCTTTACGTCGTCGTCCCGGCCCTCGATATAAACCTTCGTATAACCCGGGAATTTCAGAATGGACCCGGTGGCGCGGAACAGGTAATCGCCCGCAGATATATCGATGCTGGTGGTGTCATAAATGGCCGGACTCATTTGACTGGCTAAAAATCTTGACCAGATTAATTTATAGAGCTTGTACTGATCATTTGTCAAGTATTGTTTGATTTGCTCAGGTTCCCTGCTGACAGAAGTTGGACGGATAGCCTCATGGGCGTCCTGGACCTTGCCCTTTGCAGAAACCCGCACCTCATCTTTCCCGACGAAGGGAACACCGAAACGCTCTTTAATATATTTCCTGGCCTCATCCCTGGCGCTATCCGAAACCCGGGTAGAGTCCGTGCGAATGTATGTTACAAGGCCGGTGGAGCCTTCTTGGCCAAGCTCCAGCCCTTCATACAGCTGCTGGGCTACGATCATGGTTTTACGTGCGGTAAAATTAAGCTTGCGGTAGGCTTCCTGCTGCAGGGTACTGGTCGTAAAGGGTGCAGGAGGCCTGCGGCTTTTTTCTCTACGGACAACCTTTGTTACGGTATAATGCAGACCTTTGAGGTTTTCCAGTACCTCCCTCATTTGATCCTTTGTTTTGATGTCAATTTTCTTGTCTTTATATTTAAAAAGTTTTCCTTCGAAGGGGGGGTACCCTGTTTTAACGAAAGTCCCCGTTAGTGTCCAGTATTCCTCCGGCACAAAGTTTTGAATTTCCTCTTCCCGGTCGGTGATCATGCGAACTGCCACGGACTGCACCCTTCCTGCGCTCAGGCCTTTCTTAACCTTGCGCCAGAGCAGCGGGCTCAAATTGTAACCAACCAAACGGTCAAGGATGCGCCTGGCCTGCTGGGCATTGACCTTGTTGCTGTCAATAGGCCTGGGGTGCTTAAGGGCGTTTTGGATGGCCTGCTTGGTTATTTCGTTAAATTCAATGCGGCATGGCTTGTCATCGCAAATATCCAGGAGCTTTTGCAGGTGCCAGGCTATGGCTTCCCCTTCCCGGTCGGGGTCTGAGGCTATCAGCACATTGTCGCTTTTTTTTACAGCATTTCTCAACTCTTTAATAGTGTCACCTTTGCCCCTGATGGTTATATATTTGGGTCTAAACCCGTTTTTTACATCTACTCCAAACTGGCTCTTGGGCAAATCCCGTACATGCCCCATAGAAGCTTTCACAAAGTATTTTTTTCCCAGAAATTTACTGATTGTTTTAGCTTTGGCCGGAGACTCTACAATAACTAACGTTTTAGACAATACCGCCCACCTCGTTTAAATTTGCCTGACTTTTTTATGGTCTATATTGTACATTATTTTTATAATCTATCCTATGATCAGTTTCTTTAGAACAGGTCGCGCCCTGCCCGGGTATAGAACTTGCCCGGCAACTGTCTTGTCAGTCCCTTGATTTCCAGGTACATCAAAGCAGCCATAACCCTTTGTGGTGCAAGACCGGACTTGCTGATCAATTCATCAAGGGAAACCGGGTCAAGGGATAATAGGCTATAAACCGCTTGTTCTTCGCTGCTCATTTTAATTTTCCCTTCCTGACCGGTTTCCGGGACAGGGAAAAGCTTTTCCAGGCCCATTTCATCAAGGATATCACCAGCCCCTTCCACAAGCCTGGCCCCCTGTTTAATCAGGCGGTGAGGCCCCCTGCTGAGAGGGTTTGTGACTTTGCCGGGAACAGCCATAACATCCCGTCCCTGTTCCAGGGCAAAGTCTGCGGTAATGAGGGCGCCGCTTTTTTCGGAGGCTTCAACAACAACAGTCCCCCTGGTCAGGCCGCTGATAATCCGGTTGCGGACCGGAAAATGCCAGGCTTCCGGCGGTGAAGCCGGCGGAAATTCACTGATCACGGCACCCCTCTCCGCAATTTGTTCCATAAGTTTGGCGTTCTCCCTCGGGTAAACCACATCAATTCCGCAGCCCAGGACCGCCAGGGTCCGGCCGTTACCGGCCAGGGCGCCCCTGTGGGCCTGGGTATCAATCCCTCTGGCCAGGCCGCTGACAATGGTTATACCCAGGGCGGCGAGATCTGTAGCCAGCTTCCCGGCAACCGCCAGCCCGTATGGTGAGGGCCGCCGGGAACCCACAATGGCGATGGAAAGAGAATCCGCCGGCTTAATTTGTCCACGGATGAAAAGCACCGGGGGAGGGTCGTAAATTTGGAGAAGGTTTTCAGGGTAATCAGGTTCAGTGTGACAGACAAATTTTATGTCCCGGGATTTTAGCCTTGCGGCTTCACCGGCCGGGTCAATCCGGTCCCTGCGCCGCACCAGATTCCCGGCCCCTTCGGCATCCAGGCCAGGAGCACCGGCAAGCTCTTTGCTCCCGGCCTCCCAGGCCGCCCGGGGCGAGCCGAAATGCTTCACCAGGGACCACAGCCTTTTGCCTGCCCCCGGCATCAGCAACTGCCATCCTAACCAGTATATTCTATCTTCCAAGGAAGATGCCCCCTCCCCCTTATCTTTATCCCCATTTTCGGGCTTGAGGTGATAACTTCCTCCCATCTGCCAAAAATTTCTTAATGAGCAACTCAAAAAAAGCCAATTCCAGGCCAGGTTCAATGTTCTTGACCTGCGCAAGTATAGGAGTCAAGGACAAACTGCCCCTGGTTCCTGGTCCAGCGCTTTATTAACTGCGGGCTAATGAGTACCGCTGTTTTTAGGACATGTTCTTTCCGGGAAATGTAAAACCACCAGAGGATGCAGCTATTATCAGGCTCTAGACAGCCCCCTGGTTTTCTTGCTCCTTTTTAACGGATTTCCTGGCTGGGTTAGGACATGGCTTTATTGCTCTTGTTTAGTTGACGGGGCAGATCTTCCAGGGTTTCGGGGGCAAAAGCAGTTAAAGTGCTGCTTGCAGGTAACTAGCGTGCTGCTTCCAGCAGGGGATCAAGGGGTTGTCTCAAGGATAGCAGGTCATGATAGAGATCACCGGTATCTTTAAGGCGGTGAAGGATATTGTGAATTGTAAAGGCGCCGGGGGCAACCTTCAAGGATTCAACCTCACTCCAGTCCAGCGGGGTTGAAACGGGTGCGCCAGGCAAGGGCCGCAGGCTGTACTGAAAAGCCATGGTTTTGCCGCGGCCGTTTTGCAAATAATCCAGGTAGACCTTCCCTTTTCTTTTGCTCACACTTCGTTCCACGGTGGTCTGTTCCGGGTTGATTTTCACAATCAAATCCGCAATATAATACATGGCTCTGGTAACACTTGGATAGGCATAGCGGGGTTTGATGGGTACAAAAATATGCAGGCCGCTTGCCCCGGATGTCTTGGGGTATGATTTCAAATTGAATTGGGCCAGGGCCTCTTTAACCAGCAGGGCTACCTTTAAAACTTCAGTAAAGGAAACACCTTCCGCCGGGTCAAGGTCCATGACGGCCAAATCCGGGCATTCCACGTTTTCGATCCTGGAAAGCCAGGGGTGCATTTCAATGCAGCCCTGGTTGGCCAGCCAGATCAGGGTTTGGACATCGTTACAAATAATATAGTGGACAACCTTTTCGGAGTGTTCTATGGGGTATCTCTTTATCCAGGAGGGAGCGTAATCAGGACATTCCTTCTGGTAGAAGTGTTCGCCTGCAAGGCCATCCGGGTACCTTTTCATAACTAACGGGCGGTTGTAGAGATGAGGCAAAAGATAGGGGGCAATTTCCCAGTAGTATTTAATCAGGTGGGCCTTGGTCAATCCTTCGGGCCAGAGCAGCTTATCCAGGTTTGTGAGCTTCACTTCGTGGCCGTTAACCGAAACAAGGGTATCCTTCAAGCTGAACCCCCCTTTATCAGGTATTTGCGGGGACCACTGCAGACTAAGGAACGGCCGGGCATTCTTCCGGTGCCTTGTCCCAGCGGATGCCCCTGTAAACGGGATGCCGGAGGTAGCCTTCCCGGGTGGTGGTCAGGTAGTCAATGGAGCAGACTAAAAGGGGGCGAACCCAGTGGGTGCGCTTCTTTTCCGTCAGGGGGATTTCTAAGGGCGCAACATCCGTTTCGATCTTATGTAGACCCTCCAGGAGGGCGGCGGCCTCAACTTCATTGAAACCCGTGCCCACTTTACCCTGGTAGACCAGTTTTCCCTCCCGGTACCCTCCTAAAATAAGGGAGCCAAGCTTTCTCCCGGAGGCGCCGGTCTGGTAACCGCAGATGACCAGGTCAGCTTCCAGGGTGTGCCTGAATTTTTGCCAGTAAGTGGAGCGGCGTCCCGGCAGGTAAATGCTGTCGAGCTTTTTTGCGACAACTCCTTCCAGCCCCATGGACACGCAGGCATCGAAAAAGCTGCGGCCCTTGTGCAGGATATAATCGGGCACAATAATTTCAGTCCCGGGCTTAACCATTTCTGCCAGGAGGGCCTTACGTTCCCTGAGGGGGCGTTCCATGACGCTTTTCCCCCCTGCATATAAAACATCAAAGGCGATGTAAACAGCCGGGCTTTCTATAGAAACCCGCTTGATTCCCTGCACATTATTCAATCTTCCCCGGGCCTGGAGCCGGGTAAAGGATGGCTTTCCTTTCTCAAAGACCACAACTTCGCCGTCCAGAATAGCCGGTTTCCTTGCTACCCTTTGGTGCAAATGGCCCAGTTCCGGAAACTTTCCGGTCAGGTCAAGCAAGTTGCGGGACCTTAAGGATGTGTTCCCGTCAAGATAAAGGAGGCCCCGGTAGCCGTCCCATTTTACTTCAAATAGATGCAGATCGCTGTCGAAGGGAAGAGAGTTAACGGCCAGCATCGGGCGAATCAGGGGCAGTGGCTCCTGTCCCAATTTTCTTGGCCTCCGTTATGATGTTTTGCGCCGCCCGGCTCTCTTTGCTGCAGGGGTTTCTGTTTTTAATCCCGCCTGCCTGCCCCGTTCCTCCCGGGCCAGGTCAATGCTGGCTTTCAGGGCTTCCATCAGATCAACAACTTTGCCCGCTTCCGGTTTGGCCGGAGCAGCTATTTCTTCTCTGGCTATCTTTGACTGGATTATCTCCATCAGACCCTGCCTGTAGGTATCGCTATATTTTTCAGGTTGGAAATTCGAAGTTAGACTGTTGATTAGACTAACCGCCATCTTTAACTCGTTCTCCTGCAGGTTGACGTTGTAATTCAGTTCCGGCAGGATATTTGCTTGCCTTATTTCGTCGGGAAAATGCATTGTGCTTAAGACAAGTATATTTCCGCTTGCCCTGATGGCCGCCAGGGCTTCGCGGCTGCGGATAATAACCCTGGCTATGGCTACTTTGCCGGTTTCAAACATCGCCTGTTTTAACAGCTCGTAGACTTTGGCACCCCCGTCCCCGGGGGCAAGGTAATAAGCCTTTTCGTAATAAACCGGATCAATTTCGGTAAGGTCCACAAAATCCAGAATTTCTATGTTCCTGCCTCCTGTTGTTGCCGGCTTCCCGAAATCCTCCTCTTCCAGAACAATATACTTACCCTTTTCATATTCATAACCCCGTACAATTTCCTCCATGGGAACCTCTTTCTCGCAATAAGGGCAGAAGCGCCTGTATTGTACCGGTGTTTTGCATTTTTCATGCAGGTAATTAAAGCGAATATCCTTTTTTTCAGTAGCTGCGTATAGTTTTACAGGTACAAAGACCAGGCCGAAGCTGACAGCTCCTTTCCATAAAGGCCTCATACTCATTCCTCCCTCATTTTTTATTATCCCCGCGGCTGGGCAGCTGATTCAGCTAAGGCCGTTCCAGCAGGGCAAGTTTTCATCAGGGGGAAACGCATGTTTCGTAAAGATAATAATATAAGCCGCCTGTGTCTTGGGGGCCGGCAATAGCGTTATATTAAAATAAATAACCCGGGCATTAGGCCCCGGGTTTTGCTGGACCTTTTTGATTTAAAAGTTTTATCCCAGTGCCTGCCATCCCCTTTGCGCCGGACTGCCAACCCCTGTCAGGGAGTTGGGGGCGCAGTGTTTGGCGGGGGTTGGGTTGAAACATGGACACTTGTACCCGGAGGGTAGTCTTCCCTTTTGAATATTGCATGAATCTGGGAGAGAAGCTGCGGCGCCAGATCAATAATACGGTCTGCCAGCGCGTTTCCATCCACTGGCAGCATTCTTACCTGCCCGTTACCAACTACCAGAAAACCAATGGGTTTCACAGATACCCCGCCCCCGCTACCGCCACCGAAAGCGGGCATCTGACCCTCAGCCTGGCCATCTTTACCTTCCCCGGATACCTCAAATTCACCCCCTCCGGCAGCAAAGCCGCAGGTAACACGTGAGACTGGGATGATCACGGTCCCGTCCGGAGTTTCCACCGGGTCTCCTACCACCGTATTCACATCTACCATTTCCTTAATATTTTCCATAGCAGTTTTCATTAAACCTTCAATGGGATGTTCGGGCATTTATGTCACTCCTCCACCCTGTCCGTTTAACCTTAATTTATCCTGAGAAATGTTTAAATATACGAACAAGCTGGTCTTAACCCCGGCAGTTCCTGTGCCCTGCGCATAGTTTTCTAGTAAACTAAAACAAGATGTTAATTTTAATTCTAATTCCGGATTTTCAAAACAATTGCTTTTAACCCGGTACAAAACAGGTAACCAAGACGGAACTCGATAATACAGTCAAACTTGACATTAAAACAGGCCCTTTTAAAGGACGGCTTGATTGTTAGATGAGGTTTTACCCCGCCGGGCGCAAGTAAGGCGTAGAAATAAGATAGCAAAAAGCCCTTTATTCCCCACAGAGCCCCTGTCAGAACCCCTGTCTGGGCCGGTTCACCGGTACCGACTTCGGTATGCCAGTCCAGGCGGCGCAGGTGGGTTCTCCCGAGAAGATAGTACAGGGCCGGCTTGTAACGTCGAAAGAGGGCGATCTGCTTAATTAATATCCCTATCATCCGGCTTGGACCGGGAAGACGGATTATCCTTTTTTCTTCTATAACCGGCCGGCCACCCTTTCCCTCAAGTTGGGCCCTGATCTTAAAGGCAGGCCTTAAAACGCGCCGGACCAGGTGTCCGGCTCCAGGTACTCTCGCTCTCAGGAACGGCTTTTTTCTTTTGATGAATGGTATTTCAAATTTGTATACAAGCAGGCCACCCCAGAGGAACAATTCCACTGCGAACTCGTCATTCCGGCCCTTCCTGCGGTAACGCAGCCGCAGCCTTAGCCGGGAAAGGGATAGTATAAGCAAAAACACTGTAAGAAGAACAATCACCAGGTACAGCCTGCTCACCTGACCCCACCTCTGCATTATTTTTCCACTGTTCAACTATCCTATACTCTCCAGGCTCCTTTTCCAGATGACGTTGCAAAACGGGTCTAAACCTAATAATATGGATTAATCTGTAATATGGACTGATTTGCTGCCCAGCATCCGGTTTTGGGAAGGTGAACCAGCTGGACCTTTTTCATAATTGACACTGGGGCGTCCATAAAGAATAATCTTTTATAGACGGCAGATTAGAGGATATTCCCTTTTGACCCGGAAAAATATTAATTGCTATTTGGGCTATAAAGCTTTTTAACATAATTCAGGGGTGAAAGTATGGAGCTAACGTGGACAGAAAAAGATGGTAAAATAATTGTCAGCTTATTTGAACGAATCGACACCAGGACTTCTCCATCTTTGGAAAAAACTTTGAATGAGCTGCTTGAGCAGGGATATACGTCAATTGTTCTTGATTTCCTGAAGACATCCTATATCAGCAGCGCCGGTTTGCGGGTCTTGCTGGGGGCGGCCAAAAAGCTGCCCGGAGGTAAAAGGCTGCAACTTACTAACCTTGACAGTAATGTTTATAAGGTTTTCAAACTTACCGGCTTTACTACCATTTTTGATATCCTGCCTTATTCTGATTAGCTAAGGAGAAAGTTATGCTGGAAGAAAAGAAATGGCAAAATATCCCGGGAGCTTTGCAGGCAGATATTTTTCCGGTGCTGCGCAAGCCTGATGTTATTTGTTCCAACGCCTATATCATCAGAACCCCGCAAATGATAGTGATTATAGACCCCGGTTCACTCCCGGAACAGATGGCCTTGTTGAAAGAGGCTTTAACGGAGGATTTAAACCAGCTGATTAGACCAGTTTATATAATTTTTACGCACTGCCATGTTGACCATTGTTACCAGGCCCTGATCGTCAACGAGCTGTCCAAATTAACCCGGGTATATTTTGCAGCTCAGGAAAACGGTGCTGCAGCTCTCCGGAACAGGGACTTGCGGCGGACTGCAGCCGATTTCCACCGCAAAGAATTGCCCGGCACAGAGATAGATATTGAACTCTTGTCCAATGAGGATAAACTTCACTGCGGAGAAAAGGAACTGATTCTCGCCGGGGGGGACCGTTTACATATTTTGACTGATCTGTATCCCCTTAAAGAAGGCAGGGTGTTCCCACGTCAGAGGATACCTATCAGTGAAAAGGACGTAATGGAAGTTTTTCATACACCGGGGCATAGTGCCGACAGCATATGTCTTATAATCGGGGAGGTTCTTTTCCTCGGTGATCTGGCCTTTGCCGGAAACAGCGGCATTGCCGGCCTGAGTGGCTGGAATCAAAAGGACCTGGTTTATACCCTGGAAGGCCTGATCGACTTAGTAAATAAGCGCAGGTTCTGACTAATCTGTCCCGGCCACGGCCGGCTTATTCCGGGCGATAAAGCTGTTGCAACCCTGCAAAAACAGCTTCGTTTAGCCAGTAACCTGACCAATATCCGGGAATGGGATCTGGCGGCTTACCAGGAGGTTTCCCAGTACGCCCTTGAACTGCTGGCTGATGTCAATGATATGGTCGCAATAATTGCAGGCCGCCTGTATTATCTGGCTTACTATCTGGAGGAACTGGACGAACCCGCAGAGGCCCAGAAATACCGGGAGTTTATTAGTCTGGAAGCCATTGAGGAGCTTCTGGACGAGTACGACCGCTGTGCCAGTGCTTTGCAAAAGGGTGAGATATTTGACATCGTCATGGGGTTAAAAACAACCCGGTTGCTGGAGAAAATACAGGCACTTTTGAACGAGGGAAAACTGGAGCTGGTTATGGACAAATATTTCATGAGGAGGGCAAGCCGCCTTTTCTCAGACTTTTTTATCGTATCCAGTGGACGGTACCTTGAAATAACCCTGACCAACTGCAATATTAATGAGTTACTGGGAGAACTCCTGGCCGAAGTTAAAAGGAAACAGTATAATGAGGATTATATTCTTGAGGTTCTCGATGATGATGAGCTCTATCTGGAAGCTCTGGCCACACGTATTGCCTTTCAACCAGTCCTGCAGGAAGTAAAATGGAGCTTCAAGCCGGGGGATGTGTTGCCGGTAAGGCTGAATCCCGAAAGGTTTGCAGAGGCTTATACCGGATTGCTGGAGGACATCGCCAGCCTTGACGTGCCTGATTTAAGGATTACCACTGCCCTTCAGGAGCAGGGGGTCGTGGTCCGGACCGACAGCATTAATGGCATCCCTGAAGGAGTATTCAACGAAAAAAGGTTCAATACCCACCGGCGTAGAATGGAATTGGCGGGGGGACAGCTTCATAAGGTAACCAGCGGTGGTAAGGTCCTGTTTGAAATTACCTTTTCTCAAGCTGCCCGGTAACACCAGGTCAAGGAATAAGCTTACCATGCCGCTTTAAAACGGTAACAGCAGAAGGGTTAACAATTCAATTAATGAAGGGCGATATTAGGCAAAGCTGTAATTTCAATTGGTAATTCTATTTAATTGGCTAAAAAATAAATAAATTTTTAAAAAAAATAGCCACCGGTATTTTACCAGGCGGCTATTTATTTTAAATTCCAAAGGCCAGGCAGCTTGAGGAACGCCAGCATTGTCCGGTTATTTGACGAATACTCTTTACCTGGTTGCCTTGAGCGGGTTTAAAAATTCCAGTAATCCAGTCCCACGTTATGACGGGCCCGCTCCAGATAGACAGTGGCGACTTCCCTGGCTTTGCGGGCTCCCTTTCGCATAGTTTCTAAAACAAACTGCTTGTCCTGCGCCAGACGCTGCCTTTCTTTTCTGTAGGGCTCGAAATATTCCCAGATTAAGCTGAACAGTTCTTTTTTGATATCTCCGTATTTAAGGCCCGGGGTAAGGAACCGCTCCTTCAGGTACTTCTTTTCCTCGGGATCCAGGAAGAGTGAATAAAGCTTGAAAAGGACATTCCCTTCTATGGGCTTGGGCTCATTCACCGGGGTTGAATCAGTAACGATGCGCATCACCTTTTCCCGCAGGGTTTTTTCATCCGCAAAAATCTCGATGGCGTTGCCGTAGGATTTAGACATCTTTTGCCCGTCAATGCCCGGCACCACGGCAGATTCTTCCTCAATATCCGCCTCCGGGATGACGAAAGTTTCACCGTAGGTGTGATTGAAGCGTATGGCGATATCCCGGGCGATTTCCAGGTGTTGCTTCTGATCCTTGCCTACAGGCACTTTTTCTCCGCCAAAAAGCAGGATGTCAGCAGCCATCAGCACGGGATAGGAAAACAGGCCGTGGCTGGCGGGTATTCCCTTGGCAGTTTTATCTTTATAAGAGTGGCTTCGTTCCAGGAGCCCCATTCCCGTTACGTTGGAGAGCAGCCAGGTAAGTTCCGTTACTTCCGGAACGTCTGATTGGATCCAGAACACCGACTTGTCCGGGTCCAGCCCCAGGGCCAGGAAATCACAGGCCGCCTCGAAGGTCTGTCGCCGCAGGGATTCAGCATCGAAGACCGTTGTAAGGGCATGGTAATTGACCAGAAAGCAGAAGAGCTCGTTGTTTTCCTGGTATTCGATCATTCTCTTCATCATTCCAAAGTAATTTCCCAGGTGTAAGGAACCGGAAGTTTGAATCCCTGAAAGTATACGCAATCCCAAAATCCTCCTTATATAACACCATATCTGTTAAGAGTCTTGTTTATTATGACAGGTATTAATTATTAAGTTGTTTTAATATCCGGCCAGGCCAAAGAAAAAATTGGCAATGGGATAGACGACGAAACGGAAAAGCTTCTGGATCGCCCCGGTGAAGATCAGGACAATTAATATTATAATACCGTAAGTCTCCAGGTGATATAGCCATTTTTGCGCTCCCGGCAGGATCCCTGCCAGAATTTTTGAACCGTCCAGGGGAGGTATGGGGAGCAGGTTGAAGACAGCCAGAACCACGTTGATCAGGATCATGTATTGCATTATCTGGTGGAAGTAAGGCAGTTCCAGGTTTCCGAAGGCGCCTAAAACTAAAGCGGAGAGAAAGGCCAGGAGCAGGTTGGTAGCCGGCCCCGCCAGGGAGATCAGGAGCATGCCTTGACTGATGTTCCCTTTCAAATTATACGGGTTAACGGGAACCGGTTTGGCCCAACCGAAACCGGCCAGGAATAAAAGTAAAAACCCAATGGGGTCCACATGGGCCAGGGGGTTGATGGTCAACCGCCCGTGGTACCGGGCGGTGGGATCTCCGAGCCGGTCGGCAACAAAACCGTGAGCGTACTCATGAAAGGTAAGTCCGAGAATGATAGCTGGCAGCATCAGAGCCATGCTGTGCAAACTGGGTAAATTAAACACTTTTAATCGCTCCTTCGTACCCCGAAAGGTACTCTTTTACGAAACTCAGTTCTTCTTGCCGTGTCCGGACCAGTCCGTCCAGGCGGGCCTGCCATAGGGCCTCCATGGCTGCCTTAAAGGAGGGACCTGGCTTAAAACCCAGGGCGAGGAGATCTTTACCGGTGATGGCAGGCCTGTCGTAATAAACAGCGCTCAATACCTTGCGGAAGCGTGACCTTGAAGCATAGTCACGCAGGTAGGTTAATAGCAAGGGATAGGATTCCCGGGGGAGGCCGGCCACCTGTTTGACCATTTCGCTCATTGTCCCGCCGTTCCCCTTGCCCAGAGCATCAACTGCCTTTCGCCAGCCGGCGATGGTTTTGGCCACTTTTTCCCTTTGCCGGTTGGCAAGGTTGTAGTGGCGGCAGAGGTTATCCGCCTCTCCCTGCTCTGTTAAGTGCAGCAGGGCAATTAAATAAGACACCCAGGACTCTCCCTGCTCAGCCGGATGCCAGGCGCGCAGTACGTTGAGGGACAGGGGCATTTCCTCCAGAACCGGTTCCACCGGAGTATAATCAACCCCCGGGAACAGGAATTCAAAGATCCCCAACTCCCGGAGGCGGGACAGGACCAGGCCCGGGCGCGGCTCCTGCAGGATATGCTTTAGTTCTTCCCAGATGCGTTCCCGGGAAACCTTGGCCAGCATCTTGCTGCGCACGGCCTCCCTGGCCATTTTCAGGGTCTGGGGTTCCAGGTTCATGTAGTAGCGTTTTTCGAACCTGACACCCCTTAACAGCCGGGTGGGGTCCTCGATGAAACTGAGGTTGTGCAGGACCCGGATTAAGCCCCGCTCGAGATCCTCCCTACCCCCGAAGAAGTCAACGATCTCGCCGAAGTCGCCCTCGTTTAAGGATACAGCCATGGCATTGATGGTGAAATCTCTCCTGTAAAGGTCCTGGTGCAGAGAGGACGTTTCAACCTGGGGCATGGCTGCGGGATACTGGTAGAATTCCACCCGGGCCGTGGCTACGTCCACCTGCTGCCCTCCCGGAAATAAAACAGTTGCCGTGTGAAATCTGGGGTGGACCCTGACCCGGGCATCATAATACTGGCCCAGGACCCGGGCAACTTCAATACCGTCTCCTTCCACAACAAGGTCGATGTCCAGGCATTCCATACCTAAGAGTAGATCGCGCACCACGCCGCCGGCGGCATAGATTTTAAATCCCAGCTTGTTGGCGATTATCCCTGCCCGTTCCATAATCCTGGAGTATTCCTCCGGCAGCCCCTGGTAAATTAGTTCCCTGATGTTTTTAGAGGGGTACGTGTGGTTGTAAAAGCTGTATACATTCTGGTGCCTGTTCTCCACCTTGCCGTGGAGTGTCCGCAACACGTCCGTACGTGAGATGATGCCCACGAGCTTTCCCTCTTTCAGGACCGGAAGGCGCCCGATATCGTGCCGGATCATCAGTTCCCGGACCTCTGAAAGGGGTACATCGGGGCTTACCGAAACCAGGCGGCTGGACATAAAACCCTTTACCGGAGCATGCCCCAGGCCGTGTTGCAGGGCTTTTTCCACATCGCGGCGGGAGATGACCCCCACCACCTGCTCTCCTTTCAGCACCGGCAGTCCGGAGTGTCCGTAGCGCAGCATAATCCGGCCGGCTTCTTCAATCACCGTTGTTGGTGTGACGGTTTTAACCGGGCTGGACATAATATCCGAGGCTGTGGCCGGGGGTTTAACCCTGGTCCGGATAATTCCCAGCAAACGGTCCGCTACATCCGCCAGTTTGGCCTTACGAAGGATTGCCGAGGCAGCCGAAGTGTGCCCTCCACCGCCGAGTTCCTCCAAAATGTCCTTAACACTGACCTCGGGTACACTGCTCCGGGCCACAACATAAACGTTATCTTCCATTTCAACAACTGTAAACACCGCGTCAAGGTGGGCAAAATCAACGAGTTTGTGGGTTAATAAATCCAGCCCCGCCACAAATTCGTCCACTTTTCCCTTCGCGAGCAGGAATTTGATTCCATTGACATCGTGGTACTCGGCTGATACCAGCAGCGTTTTAAGCAGTAATCTCTGCTTTTCTGAAAGGGGGCGCACCAGGAAATTAGTCACGACAGCCAGGTTTGCCCCCTGGGCGAGCACGAAGGAGACAGCTTCAGCATCCCTGGAGGTTGTGCTGGAAAAAGTAAGGGAACCGGTATCCTCGTAGATTCCCAGGGCAAAAACTGTGGCTTCCAGCGGGGTGACGGGCAGGCGTAACTGCCTGATTTTCTCAATTAGGAGCGTGGTGGTTGCTCCTACCATCCCGGTGACTTCCAGAGTTCCCCTGGCGTCGCCTTCACAGGAGGGATGGTGATCGTAGATATGTACCTCAACGCCTGGTTTCTGCAACAGCCCGGCTAGTTTACCCAGTCTTGCCGGTGTCTTCGTATCCACCAGGATTACCTTCTTAACAAGTTTCGGCTCGATCTCCTTGGCTGATTTTATATTAAAGGTGTCTTTGTGCAGAGCCATGAATTCTTCCACATTGCGCAAGAGTGTGCCGGGGAAAACCATGACGGCGCCCGGGTAGAGCTTTTGTGCTGCCACCATCGAAGCCAGGGCGTCCAGGTCGGCGTTGGTATGGGTGGTGATGATTTCCATGGCTCGCTCCCTTAAGAAAGTTTAACCAAAATACGGGTTATATTATATCATACCAAGATGTTGTAAAAAAGCGCCCTTTAGGGCGCTCAAGCCAGTTTTGGGAATCAATAACTTCCATTGGATTAGATTTATAATTTTGGCAGGTGTTCCAGTGACTTCTTCAGGCTCTCCTCCTGCAAGGGCTGGTCCTGCAGGTTGCCCTCCAGATAGGTGTCGTAGGAAGGTAGATCCAGCAGGCCATGACCGCTCAGGTTGAAGAGGATGGTTCTGGCTTCACCGGCCTCCCGGGCGTCCAGGGCTTCTTTCACTGCCGCATGGATGGCGTGGGAAGACTCGGGGGCTGGCACGATTCCCTCGCACCTGGCAAAAAGGACGCCTGACTCGAAGACTGCGGTTTGTTCGTAGGCCACCGCCTCCGCAAGGTCATCGTGAACAAGGCGACTCACCAGGGGTGATTCGCCGTGGTAACGCAGGCCGCCGGCATGAATGCCCGGGGGCATGAATTCACTGCCCAGGGTAAACATGTGGAGCAGAGGGGTTAAACCGGCCACATCCCCGTAATCATAGCCGTAATGACCACGGGTCAAAGTTGGGCAGGCGGTGGGTTCAACGGCCAGCAGCCTGACTTTGGTACCCTTAACAATTTTGTCGTGGGCAAAGGGGAAGGCTATTCCCCCGAAGTTGCTGCCGCCGCCGCAGCAGGCGATGACCACGTCGGGATAGGCGTCAATTTTAGCGAACTGTTCTTTAGCCTCAAGGCCGATGATGGTTTGATGCAGGAGAACATGGTTTAAAACACTGCCCAGGGCATAATTCGTATCGTCGCGACTGGCTGCGTCCTCCACGGCCTCGCTGATGGCAATTCCCAGGCTCCCCGGGGACTCGGGGTTTGCCTGCAAAATCTTCTCCCCGGAACTGGTCCGTGTACTGGGGCTGGCAATAACCTCGGAACCGTAGACCTGCATCAGGGAGCGGCGGTAGGGCTTCTGGTGATAGCTGACCTTCACCATATAGACTGTGCACTCCATACCGAAAAAGTTGCAGGCCTGGGAGAGGGCTACACCCCATTGGCCGGCCCCGGTTTCGGTGGTGAGACGCTTAATCCCTTCCTTTTTATTATAGTAGGCCTGGGGTACAGCGGTATTCAGCTTGTGGCTGCCTGCCGGGCTGACCCCCTCATACTTGTAGTAGATTTTGGCCGGTGTATCCAGGGCTTTCTCCAGACGATGCGCCCTGCAAAGGGGGGATGGCCTCCAGAGCCGGTAAATTTCCAGCACTTCCTCGGGAATCTCCACCCAGCGTTCAAGGCTTACCTCTTGCCCTATCAAACTGAGGGGAAAAATAGGCGCCAGATCTTCCGGGGTGACAGGTTTTTTGGTGGCGGGATGCAACGGGGGACCGGGCAGGTTGGGCAGGTCGGCCTGGATGTTGTACCAGGCTTTGGGCATTTCCTTTTCAGTAAGGACAATCTTGGTCTCGCTCATCTCGTCTTAGCTCTCCTCTCATCTCATTGATTAATTGTTAACAATTAATTGCAAGTATTATTGTTAACAATTAAAGACATTTTAACTTAAAAGGCATTGGCCAGGCAAGCACCAACAGCAAAATAAGTATGAACCGGGTAAAGATTTCTCTCAGCTTATTTTTTCTTCACCCCTGACAGCGTTGCTCCACTTGCCGCAGCGGTCACCCCAGCGGGCTATGACCATGCCATTTTCAGTGACTTCCACGACCTCGCACAAATTGGGGCAGCCGGAGCACTCGAAGCTGCCGGTTTGATAATCCATTTCTGCCACCTCAAAGCCTTTAAAGCGGCTGATGCCTTTTCTGGCTACAGCTTCCCGGGCCAGCAGGGCTGCTCCCACCGCCCCCATAACGTTAAAATAGGGAGGCACATGAACCTTCATATCCAGCGCTTTTTCAAAGGCCCTGACCATGCCGGCGTTGGCGGCAACACCGCCCTGGAAAACCACTGGCGGGAGGATTTCTTTGCCTTTGCCGACGTTATTCAAATAGTTTCTGACCAGGGCGTCACAAAGGCCGGCCAGGATGTCCGGAAGGCTGCAGCCCATTTGTTGCTTGTGGATCATATCGGATTCCGCAAATACCGCACATCTCCCGGCAATGCGCACCGGAGACCTGGCTTGCAGGGCTATTTCACCGAATTTTTCTATGGGAATGCCCAACCTTCCGGCCTGCTGCTCCAAAAAGGAACCGGTTCCGGCGGCACAGACGGTGTTCATGGCAAAATCCGAGACAACACCGTTGCGCAGAATAATGATTTTGGAGTCCTGGCCGCCGATTTCCAGGATGGATTGTACTCCGGGAACAAGCTGGGACGAGGCCACGGCATGGGCGGTGATTTCATTTTTCACAGCATCGGCGCCCACGATAACGCCGGTAAGGTGCCTGCCGCTCCCGGTGGTGCCTACTCCCCTTATCTTTGTGCCTGGGGGCAGGCTGGTTTTAAGCTCCTTCAGGCCTTTTTGGACGGTCTCGATGGGCTTGCCCCGGGTTCTTAAATAAATAGACTCGCGAATAACTCCACAGTCATCAAAAAAAACCAGGTTGGTGCTGACCGAACCCACGTCGATTCCTAAATAGCCAATCACGCTCAAAGGGCCTCCTTCGTTTCCTTTTTACGTGCCAGCAGGTCTGTAAAAGCCTCCAGGCGGGTAACCATACCTGCTTCGCCGGTGTTTTCGTCCATAATCAAGGTCAGGGAATGGATACCGTAGTCTTTGCTTATATCCGGCAGAATGCTTTCAGCTACAATCTCCGGCATGCAGGTAAAGGGAAAGACCTGGATGATGCCGTCATAGCCGCGCCGGGCATAGAGAACTGCTCCCCCTATGGTTTCCTGGCCGTGCCCGCCGACGAAGTGCCGCAGGTAGGGATATGATGCCGCACGGGCTTTTTTACCTGATCCTATTCCCCTGGCCAGTCCGCGAAATAGATGTTCATTGACCCAGCCGCTCAAATAGATGGAGCGCTCAACCTCGACGCCCAGCCTCCCCAGGTGTCTTTCCAGGTAAAGGTTGGCGAAGGGTTCCAGTATGGTATAAATCTCTCCCACAAGTCCAACCTTCAAGACCGGCCGGTCCATGTCCACAGCAACTTCGCCCATGAGCGCCAGGGCACGTTCCCGGGCAGCAGTAAGTTCCCGGGGGGTTGCCGCACTGTGGATCATTTCCAGGGCCTTCTTTAAGGCATCGTCTGTGGAGCCGGGTACTTTTTCCCGGGGCCGGGAAAACAGGGCCGACCTTTCAATTTCATCCACCGCCAGCGCTTTCTGGTAGCCAAAACGGATGGCCTGAACAATTTGCCACCAGGAACTCCGCCCCGCAATGTCCCTGATTTTTCTAAGCAATTCGTTGATATGGCGTTCCGGTGGCTCGAGGACAATGAACTGCAGCTCGTAGCCCAGGTCTTTTAAGATTGCCTGTTCAATCTGGGCATAATAGCCGAAGCGGCAGGGGCCGCAGCCCCCGGCCATGACAACGGTGTTAGCTCCCAGTTCATAAGCTTCGATAAAATTTCCGAGGTTAAGCTTTAAGGGCAGGCAGGCAAATTCAGGACCGTATTTAGAACCCAGGGTTAGCGTTCTTTTGCTGGAGGGAGGAGGTACCACCACCTCCACACCCAGGGGTTGCAAGATAGCTGTCAAGGGAATATACATGTTACCCATATGGGGAAAGGTCAGGCGCATAAAAAGCCCCCTCAATGGAGAATTAGGTTACCCCAACAGTCCCCGCCATTTTCCAGCGGACCATATCTAAAAAAGCCTCCAGCCGGGTAATAACTCCAGCTTCTCCTGTATGTTCATCCAGGGTCAGGTTAAGAAAGGGCATACCCGCGCCCCGCGCCTTGCGCTCGATGAGCTCTCCGGTCATGGAGTCGGGACCGCAGCCGAAGGCGGCTATATGGATCATTCCGTTTATTTCCGGGCGTTCCAGGTAATGCAGGGCAGCCCCGATCATGTGCTGGCCAAGGGTCCAGAAGAGTTTTTTCGGCAACCTGGCAGCGTAGCTTCGCACTATTTTTTGCTTCAGGTTTTCGGCGGTTATTACATTTGCGCCCATGGTCCTGAGCCGTCCAATTATGTTCATGTTGATGAAGGGATCATAGATGTTATAGGGGTGTCCCAGCAGGGCCACGGTAATTTTCCCAGGAGCGGGCAGGGGTTCGTTTTTTACCCTGTTTTCCAGGACAGCCAGGGCATCTGCGGGCATCAGGCCGAGGTGCAGCAGTCTGAAATAATGCCTGTGCACTTTCAGCGAGCGGCGGTAGGCCAGCCAGATTTTTAAGTGATTACGGGTAAAAAGCCGCCCCACTTCTTTAACTGCCTGGTAAAGCTCATTATTACCCTTATACCTGTTAACGTTGACGTCAATTAAGGGAGGGATGCCCGCCAGCCGGCGGACCATGTCGGGGAGTCCCAGAAATTTAGGGCAAATATATTCATTTTTTCTGATGCTGATCAGCCTGGGCAATAAAATAAAGTCAACCTTTCCAATCAAATCCTGAACGTGCCCGAAGGCCAGCTTAACCGGCAGGCAAATTTCGTCTACGGCGGATTTTAAGCCATCTGTTAAAATCCCCTTTGTGGACGGGGATGAAAGGATTACTTGAGCCCCCAGCTCTTCAAAGAATGTTTTCCATAAGGGATAATAATAGTAGTAAAGCAAGGCCCTGGGGATCCCGACCTTTACGGGCATTGGCATCGCTCCTCGCAGCACAACTACTTCTATTATGGGCAAAAACCGGCTTTTCTAGCCGGATTCCTCCCGCGAAAATGTCCGGCTTCACTTCCCTGGTTTTTTTTCAGGCTTGCGGGCCGGGGCTGCCACAACCTGGCGGGAAGGGTCCAGGGGTTTCAAGATGCTGGGCCGGGTATTCCGGACGGGTACAGGAGTCCGGACGATAATTCCTGCCAGGGCCTTCAAGTTAAGGGGTACCAGCGGCCACAGGTAGGGGACGCCGAAGGACCTCATAAAAGCAAGGGCGATAAAGGTGACGGCTGTACCTATCACAAAACCCGGCAGGCGGAACAGCGCGGTCGCAACCAGAAGCCCGATCCTTACCAGGCGGTTGGCGTTGGACAGTTCGATACTGGGTGTCAGGAAAGTCCCGATGGCCACTACAGCAACGTACAGGACCACCTCCTGGGCGAAAAGGCCGACCCTGACAGCCAGTTCACCAATAAGCAGGGCTGCGATAATGCCCGTGGCCGTGGCCAGGGCCGCAGGCGTATGGATGGTGGCCAGGCGGATCATATCCACGGCAATCTCCGCCAGGAGAAACTGGATGATCAGGGGCACCACACCGGGCTCCTTGAGTCCGATGAAGTTCAGCCAGGGCGGCAGCAGTTCAGGGTTTTCAGCAAAGAGGAACCACAGCGGCAGCAGGAAGATGGAAGCAGCTACACCGAAAAAGCGCACCCAGCGCAGGTAGGCTCCTATGGTGGGGTTTTGCCTGTATTCCTCCGCGTGCTGGATGTGGTGAAAATAGGTTGCAGGGGCAATGATTACGCTGGGTGAAGTATCCACCAGCACCAGCACGTGTCCTTCCAGAAGGTGCATGGCGGCTACGTCCGGACGTTCCGTGTAGCGGACCTTGGGGAAGGGGTTCCAGTATGAACCCGGTGTGATCAGTTCTTCTACGGACTTCTCCGCCATGGGAATCCCGTCAATTTTGATATATTCAATCCTGCTTTTGATGTTTTCGACCAGGTCGGGGTTGGCGATATCCTCGATATAACAGACGACCACATCGGACTTGGAACGGGTGCCAACCTGGAGGTATTCCATTCTCAATTTGGGATCCCTGATCCGCCTCCGGATCAGAGCCGTGTTGAAAACAAGTGTTTCTACAAAGCCGTCTCTGGAGCCCCGCACCACCCTTTCCAGATCCGGCTCTTCAGGGCTGCGGACAGGGTAAGTTCTGGCATCCAGAATCAGCGCCTTATCCGAGCCGTCCACCAGGATGGCCATGGGTCCGGCCAGAACCTTATCAACGATGTCCTCCAGGTACTGGACTTCTTCCAGCTCGGTATAACCCACATGGGTGTTAAACAGTTTCTTCAGGGCGTCAGGCAGCATTTCCGCCCTTTCCAGGCGTGTAAGGTTCTGAAGGACCAGGGTGACAACCTGGTCGTTGGTCAGCCCGTCTATAAATAAAAGCGTGACTTTTGTTCCACCAATTGATAATTCCCTGGTCAGGAGGTCAAAACTTTTCTGAATGCCCATTACTGCATCCAGTTCTTTGATGTTTTCCTCCAGACTGGACTTAATCTTTGTTTTTTCCGGAGCTTCATCGAAAGTTTTCTTGTTTTTTCTGACCCGCCACATTGAAACCGCTCCTTTCCAGAATGGTTTGAAAAGCTTTCGTCGTCAGCGGCGCTCCCTTTTCAGCAGCGTCTGCCTGGCCCATTTTGCCGATATCGCCGATGCCGATCACAAAGGGGATCTTCAGGCTGTCAAGAATCTCTGTCGTATCACCTTTAAGCACGTCCTGTTTAGGTAAACCCCATTTGTCAACGGGACCCTCGATCACCTCGCCGGTTTGGGTAACCGATACATTTACCCTGCAGCCACAGGCCTTTTCGGTATTGGATGCTACTGCCAGGACACCGAGGACCTCAATATCGGGATGGCCGGCTATGTAAGCCAGGGCTGACTCGCCCCTGCCGGGACCGTTAAAGCCCCTGTCATCCAGCATCACAACTACCGGGTCCAGGGGCGCTTCCTTAATCAGTTCGACCAGTTCCTGGCCGGATTGCCTGGTGGGGTTGCCTGCCGAGCGGGAGATACAGCGGGCCCCCACATTGCGGGCGGCGACTTCTACCGCCCTTTGGGCAATCCGGTCTCCGTCGGTGACGAGGATTACCCTGCGCTTTTTATGCAGCCCGTCTCCCATGTTTCGACCCCCTTAGAAAACCGGTTGCGCCGAAAGTCCCTCCTTATCTGTGGACACAGCCGCTATCAGCCAGCCTCGAATTCTATCCTTTCCCTGCCCCCGGGACATTATGCAAATGAGGTGTTTTGTTTTTAAAGCCATACAAAAAGGACACCCCAAAGGTGTCCCTTCAGCCTTGCTCTTAATCTGTATGGGCGATTTTTACGTTGGCTTTATACTCCACCAGCCGCCCGTTTTCCACATTAGCAGTGAAGTTTACAACCTCAACAGCAACAATGTTTTTCATTGTGCGTGACGCCTCTGATATGGCCGCTTGTACGGCGCCCTTCCAGCTATCTGGTGATTCGCCCACTAGTTCTGATACTTTTACGTGCACCCCACATACCTCCTTTGGTATTCAAGTATTTTTATTATGCATCTGAATTTGTTTTTTATACCAATTTCTGTTCATTAAAAAATAAAGGCCCTGCACCGGACTTTAGGGCTTAACTGTTTTCCATTAAAGACTTGATTTTACTCAAGGCCTGTCTTTCCAGGCGAGATACCTGAACCTGGGATAGCCCCAGTCTGGCTGCGATAACCGACTGGGTTTTATCCTCGAAGAAACGCCAGGTTATTATTAACCGGTCCCTCTCCGGGAGTTTTTGCAGGATCTCATTAATTGAGATGCTTTCCAGCCACGGAAGGTCTCCTCCCTCTTCACCCTTGAGTTGATCCAGGAGATAGATGGGGTCACCGTCGTCCTGATGGAGGGTTTCATAGATTGAAGTGGGCGCCTGGGCAGCTTCCAGGGCATTCACCACCTCCTCCCGGTTCAGGGAGAGTTCTGCAGCGATCTCCCCCACGGATGGTTCCCTGCCCAGCCGTGCCGTGAGGATATCCCGGATCTGCTGAATTTTATAAGCAAGTTCCTTCACCGAGCGGCTGACCTTCACCGGGTTATCATCCCTCAGGAATCTCCGGATCTCGCCCACGATCATCGGCACGGCGTAAGTCGAAAACTTTACGTCATAATTAAGGTCAAATTTATCAATGGCCTTCATCAAACCAATGCAGCCTATCTGGAAAAGATCTTCCAGCTCGTAACCGCGGTTTTGAAACCGTTTAACAAGATTGAATACCAGCTTTAAGTTGCAGTTTACCAGCTTATCCCTGGCCAAACTGTCTCCTGCCTTGGCCTTCTTCAGCAGTTCTTTGATTTCGGAATCCTTCAACAGGGGAAAGCGGGGCAGGTTCATGTCAACCAACCTGCTGCTCATTTTTTTCATCTCCTGACTACTGCTCCGGTTTAAGGGGTGCCGTTCCAGAGCCGACCCGCTTGCTCATGATGACCTTTGTTCCCTGTCCGGGAGTCGAGTCCACCTGGAAGCTGTCCATAAAAGACTGCATAAACACAAAGCCCAGGCCGAGACGTTCAGAGTCTGTGGAAAATGCCGGTTCAAGGGCTTTTTTGATATCTTTAATGCCCTTGCCGTCGTCTTCTATTCTTAATTCCAGGCTGTCAGTGGTTAAAGCGGCCTGGATTCTGATTTTCTTGTCTGGATGATTCTCGTAACCATGAATGATGGAATTGCCCACTGCTTCGGAAACAGCCACTTTGATTTCCTCCAGGTCGGAAAGGGTAAAGTCAAGCTGGGAGGCAAAAGCCGCCACCGTTACCCTGGCAAAGGCTACATTGGCCGGAATGCTTAAAAATTCCAGTTTCATCTGGTTAATATATTTCACTTAAAGCCCCTCCCTAACCTAATTCACCATTGCTTCGGACTCGCTCGCCAGTTCATCCATAATCCTGAAGAGCCCGGACAATTCCAAAATCCTGCGCACCTGGGGTTGGGGAGAAACAAGCATAACCCTGCCGCCGTTTTTTGACACCCGCTTGTAGCGGCCCAGCAGGACTCCCAGACCGGAACTGTCGATAAAACTCACTCCGGCCAGGTTGATAACCAGGTTTCTAACCGGTTCCCGGTCCAGAGCTTGCTCAATGGCGTTGCGAAGATGGTCGGCAGAGCCAAGATCCAGTTCGCCTTTTAGCCTGATGAAAAGTGTTTCCTGCTTTCTTTCAAGATCCAAGAGCACAGGCGTCATCCTTTCCTTTTAGTTAATTGCTTATCCATCCTGCTAAATCTTACCAAATTTATGGAAAAAAGGCAAGGTTGCAGGTATTAATCCTGTAAAACAACTGGCAAAAAAAACGACAGGTACAGAGGTGCTTGACCGGAACAAAGCTTAAAGTCTTTTGTCCCGGTCAAGCAGTTGTGCCTGTTCCTAATTTCGCAGTTCTTTATCCGCCAGGAAAGCCTTTGTTGCGACCTGTATCCTGTAAAAACGGCTTATTCATATTTCAATAGCTGGTGCTTAATAGACGCTGTCGATTACTCTTCTCATTTGTTGTAGAATATTTGCTTTTGGTACATCCTGAGCAGCAACCAGTTTAACCCGGAGTACTTCCTGTCCTTCTTTTGTTACAATGTAAGTTCCGATCTCCTGTCCTTTTGCCACCGGTGCGTTAATAAATTCCGGCAATTCAATTACGGGCTCGAATCCTTTTTCTTCGCCTCTGGGAACTATAACGCTAACTTTGTCCAGGGTCAGGGCATAAACTGTTTCTGCCAGACCCTTGCCTACTTTAACAGTACCTACCTTTTCTCCCTGGTCGGCAATATTAACAGCTTTGTAACGGGCAAAGCCGAAATCATATAATTTCATGGACTCCCGGAAATGACTTTGGGGTTCCTCAGTTCCAAGAACCACGCAGATTAACCTCAAGCCATCTCTTTCAGCTGAAGAAGCCAGGCAGTATTTTGCGCTTTCTGTCCACCCGGTTTTACCGGCATCCGCGCCTTTGTACCACCAGAGCAGTTTGTTGGTGTTCCAGAGTTTAAAGGCGCCCCCCCGCAGATCGTACTCCTTCATAGCGGTAATCTTCCGGAAGAGCGGGTTTTTCAGCCCTTCCCGCAGGATTATGGCCAGATCATAGGCGCTGGTATAGTGGTTTTCTGCAGTTAGCCCGTGACAGTTGACGAAATTGGTGTTCGTCAGGCCCAGTTCCCTTGCTTTATCATTCATGTCCTGAACAAAGGCTTCTTCACTCCCGGCAATGTGTTCGGCTACAGCTACACTGGCGTCGTTGGCCGACTGCAATCCGATGGCCAGCAATAAATCCCACAGGCTCATCTCTTCACCCGGTTCCAGGTAAATCTGCGAGCCGCCCATTTCCCAGGCGTTTTCACTGGTGATGACGCTGTCTGTCAGTTTAAAGCTCCCTTTTTCAACAGCTTCCGTAGCAAGCAGGAGGGTCATCAGTTTTGTAACGCTGGCCATGGGCAGACGCTTGTGTGCTTCCTTTTCGTAAATGATCCTGCCGGTGACCGGTTCCATAAGCACGGCTGCCTCAGCTGTGGTTTCCGGTGTCCCGGGAGCCTTAACAACCCTGTTCTCTTCCTTTGCCTTTTCCGGCTCCGCAGCGGCCCAGGCTCCCTGTACCGGTGCGAGACCAAGGAAAAAAACAAACAGGAGGAAAAAGAGCAAGCTTTTTTTCCAAGACATAAGAATACCTCCGTTCATTTTCAAACTAAAACAATAACAGTCGTTTTGTATTATGTTACCTTGCTTTAAAGTTATGCATGGCTGGTTAAATACCAAAAAGCGCCTGATCAAAGATCAGGCGCAGAAATCTTAGAATTCCTCTTGACTGGGAGGAGGGGGATACCCTCCCAGACTGGACGAAAAGCCTGGCAGGGCAGGCCCAGCTGCCGTATATTCCTTATTGAATTACCTCATGCACGTAAGTAAGCGGGGGCGGCTCGCGGTCGCTGAAGGTATACGCCCTTTGTAAAAGAATCCCGGCCTCCTGGTGTTCCGCGAGGTTTGTGTGCATGACACAGATTGTCTCCCCCTCTTTGACCCTGTCCCCAATTTTTTTGAGTACAGTTACGCCGGCAGAGTAATCGATGGGGTCATCCTTTTTCTTTCTTCCCGCCCCCAGGAGCATTGAGGCCATTCCGACGGCTTCAGCATCGATGGCTGTTACATAGCCCCCGGCAGGGGCTTTTACTTCTACATGGTATTTGGCCTGGGGAAGCCTGCCGGGGTTGACCAGGACCTCCGGGTCCCCGCCTTGGATTTCAACCAGTTTCTTAAAGTACTGGAAGGCTGAACCGGAATCAATCAACCTGGTAAGTTCCCGGTTAGCAGTGGGCAGGTCGGTATAAGCCCCGCCCAGGACAGTCATATGTGCAGCCAGGTTGAGGGCCACAGCGGTTAAGTCCCGGGCGCCCCTGCCCTGCAGGAACTCCGCTGCCTCCTTTACCTCGTTGGCATTACCCACCTCATGGCCTAAGGGCTGACTCATGTCCGTAATTACGGCTATGGTTTTTTTGTTCAGCGATTTACCAATCTGAACCATTACCCGGGCCAGTTCCCTGGCTTGATCCAGGGACTTCATAAATGCCCCTGAGCCGGCCTTGACGTCCAGGACGATGGCGTCTGCCCCGGAGGCTATTTTCTTGCTCATCACCGATGCGGCGATCAGGGGCACGCTGTCCACTGTAGCTGTAACATCCCGTAAAGCATAGATCATTTTATCCGCAGGAGTTAAATCTGCGCTCTGTCCTGCAACTGCCATTTTATATGTGTTGACATTATGAATAAACTCGGCCCTGGAAAGGTTTGTTCTGAATCCTTCGATGGCTTCCAGTTTATCGATGGTGCCTCCTGTGTGGCCCAGGCCCTTTCCGGACATTTTAGCCACCGGTATACCGGCGGAGGCGACCAGGGGGATGATAATAAGACTTACCTTATCTCCTACGCCGCCGGTGGAATGCTTGTCCACCTTAATCCCCTCAATCCCGGATAAATCAATGCGTTCACCCGAGTTAACGAGGGCAAGGGTCAGGTCCGCTGTTTCTTCCTGGTTCATGCCCTGAAAGTAGATGGCCATTAGCAAGGCAGACATCTGGTAATCGGGGATCTGGCCGCTGGTGTATCCATTGACGATAAAGTCAATTTCATCAGGGCTCAGGGCCAGGCCCAGCTTTTTCTTCTGGATCAGGTCAACCATTCTCATTTTAAAAATCACCCCTCAAAGTTCCGGGCATTCCTGGCAAACCTGGCGCCAGAAACTCTTTCCCTCTGGGAATGGGAGGCCGAAGATCTCAGCAATTGTAGCGGCCACGTCAGTAAAGGAGTCTCTTGTGCCCAGGTTGCTTCCCCCCTGCAGGGTTTTCCCGTATACCAGCAGGGGCACGTATTCCCTGGAGTGGTCAGTCGATGGGGTTGTCGGGTCACAGCCGTGATCCCCGGTGATAATTACAACATCGCTTTGCTGCAGGGCATCGTCCAGGTGGGGCAGCATCCCGTCAAACTCTTCCAGAGCTTTGGCGTAGCCACTGGGATTGTTGCGGTGACCGTAGAGCATGTCGAAATCAATGAAATTTGCAAAAATCAAGCCCCAGGTTCCGGAACGTATTTGTTTCAAGGTTTGTTCCATTGTGTCCCGGTTTCCTTTGGTGGGATAAGAGGCTGAAATCCCTTCCCCGGCGAAAATGTCGCTGATTTTACCTATTGCTGTAACCGGGATCCGGTTCTCCTGGAGCAGGCTCAGCACCGTTTGACCGGGGGGCTTCAGGGAAAAATCATGGCGGTTGCCGGTTCTGTAAAAAGAACCGGGTTCCCCGTCAAAAGGCCTGGCAATAACCCTCCCCACGGCATGCTCACCTGTCAGTATATTCCTGGCAATCCGGCATATTTCATACAATTCCTTTAAGGGGATCACCTTTTCATGGGCGGCTACCTGGAACACGCTGTCAGCGGAAGTATAAACAATGGGGCACCCTGTTTCCATGTGCCTTTCGCCAAGCTCGTCAATAATGGCCGTGCCCGAGGCAACCTTGTTGCCCAGGATCCTGCGCCCGATTGCTTTTTCAAAGGGTTCGATAATTTCCGGTGGAAAGCCGTTGGGATAGACCGGAAAGGGACGCTCCAGGATCAGTCCCGCCAGCTCCCAGTGGCCTGTTGTGGTGTCCTTGCCTGCCGATTTCTGGCGCATTTTACCATAAAAAGCCTTTGGTTCTTGAGCCGGGGGCACACCTTCCAAGGGCAGAATATTGCCCAGACCGAGGCTTTCCAGGTTGGGCAGGTTCAGTCCTCCCACGGCCCGAGCTGTGTTGCCCAGGGTATTGCTCCCGCAATCCCCGTATTTGGCGGCATCGGGCAGTTCCCCTGCGCCGACGCTGTCCAGTACCAGTAAAATAACCCTTTTGACCTCCAGCAAAGGCACCTCCTTGCTGTAAATGTAGAAAAGTTTCTAAGGTTGAAAAACAGGCTTTCAAACAATGAAAAGACCTGGGACAGTTCTAAACCGGTCAGGCCCGGGGGTGGGTGCGGTCATATACCTCCCTGAGCTTTTTCCGGGTTAAGTGAGTGTAAATCTGGGTCGTGCTGATATCGGCATGTCCCAGCAGTTCCTGGACGGAGCGGATATCCGCGCCGTTTTCCAGCAGGTGGGTAGCAAAGGAATGCCTCAAGGTATGCGGTGTAATCCTGGTATTGATTTTTGCTTTGGCAGCATATTTTTTGATAATCTTCCAAAAACCCTGCCGTGTCAACCTGCCGCCGTGCTGGTTAACGAATAGCGCGGGTGTTTTGCTGTGCTTGACTAGTTTACACCTTCCCCGTTCCAGGTATTCAGTGAGGTAACGGGCGGCCACGTCACCAAGGGGCACTATCCTTTCTTTGGCGCCCTTGCCAAAACACCGGATATATTTGTTTTGCAGGCTGAGCTGTTCCAGGTTTAAGGAGACAAGTTCCGAGACCCTGATTCCCGTGGCATAGAGCAGTTCCAGCATTGCTTTATCGCGGAGGCCGGCCGGCTCCCCCGGGCGCGGCTGGTTCAGTAAGAGATCGACTTCCTGCACCGACAGTACCCCGGGCAGCTTTTGGGGCAGTTTTGGTGTGTCTAGATCAGAGGTGGGATCCCTGGAAAGCTTTCCTTCGGCCAGGGCAAAGCGGTAAAAGGCCTTGAGGGCTGCAAGGTGGCGCGCTATGGTTGCAGGTGATTTGCCGCTGGCCTGGAGCTGAAAAAGGTAGGACATAATGAGATCCTTGTTCGTCCCTTTGATGTCATGCAGGTTATGCTTATGACAGAAGGCTAGATAACCGGTCAGGTCCGTACGGTAGGAGATAATTGTGTTACTGGCAAGCCCCCGCTCCACGGCGAGGTGATTCAGAAAATCATTCAGGATTTTTTCCATCCTCGGCCCACCTCCCGCTTCAACAAAAAAAGAGCCTTGTTAAAAGACTCTACTTCCACATTTGATTAAGGTTATCCTTTTTATTCCTGGCCTAAAACATAAAACTGGCGGCAAGCTTGACCAGAAAAGGTGTCAGGTATACTTCCACCAGCCCGGCTAAAAGGGCCATGAGGCTTAAAAAGGCCATGAATCCACTGTAAATGAGAAAACTGGGCCAGATTACAACCCTGGAGTTGAAAAACCGCCTGCCCAGGAGCAGGGCAAAGGACAGGGAGGCCACGCCTCCCAGCAGTAGCGCCGGCAGGAAAATAATATTTTGAGGCAGGATTGCCGCGCAGGAAAGGATTATTCCCTGGATGTTTTTTTGCCACCCCAAAAAAACGATGGAGAATCCCAGCACGAAGCCCCGGAGAAAAACCAGGATTAGGATGACCGGGATGCCGATGATGGTAAGACCAAGAAAATATATGGCAGCAAGAAGAATAAGATCGTTGTATAGCTCAGATTTCATGGCTGCAGCCGGTTCTGTTTCTATGAGTGCGGCCTGTTCCAAAAAGCAATCCAGATAGAGGCTGAGTTCCTGGAGTTCACCGGCCTGCAGCTTGTATACCCCCAGCGTGCCTGCGGTGAGTCCCAGGGCAAAAACAAGCAGGATGATCACATAAGCCGGCCAGTTATATTTTAAGGAATTAACCCAAAAACCTTTAAACCTGTGAGACAACTCCGGCTCCCCCCTATCTCCCCCTCTAATTCTTATGGATTGTCCCTGCCTTTTATGACTTCCGGAATGATTTGTCCAGGCTGGACATATTTTAATGGAGAGGCTAAAGAAGGATGAAATGTTTTTAGGAGGATGGAGATTGAGGCTGGTAAGAGTATATACCCAGGCGGACGGCATTTTTATCTGCGGGAAAATAAGAGAAGTCCGGCGGTTGCTGCAGCTTTATGCCTGCAGGTACCGGACTGTGCAGGAACTCATTTTAAATCAGGTTCATTAAAGTGCCTGACCCTGGGCTACACGCAGGATCTCGAAGAGGTAGCGGGCGTTTTCCACGAGATTGGCAGTGGTAATGTATTCCTCGCAGGTGTGCGGCTTTTTCATCCCGATCCCCAGAACCACCGTGGGAATGCCCCTGTGGTTAAAAATGTTGGCGTCACTGCCACCGCCGGTTTTTTCCAACCTGGGTTGGAGGCCAAGCCTCCGGGCTGCTTCCAGGGCAACTTTTACCGGCGGCGATTCCTGGTCCAAATTAAAGCCATTATAAAGCAGTTCTGTTGTGATCTCGGCCTGGGCGCCGTGTTTTTCGGCAGCTTGATAAACGGCACGGCAGATCCGGGCTGTTTGGGCTTCACGTTTGGAAGCGCAGAGGCTCCTGGCTTCACCTTTGATGGTTACTCTGTCCGGAATAATATTGGTGGCCTTGCCCCCTGAAATAATGCCGATATTGCATGTTGTCTCGTGGTCAATCCGGCCCAGTTCCATTTGCGCTATGGCCTCGGAGGCCACCTTGATGGCGTTAATCCCGTCTTCCGGGTTCAAGCCCGCGTGGGCGGATTTACCCCGGATGGTGATCCCGATTTCATCGTGGGAAGGCGCCCTGGTGATGATGGTTCCGGGATCTCCGTCGCTGTCCAGAACAAAACCGTAATGTGCTTTCAGGAGGTGGTATTGAAGGTTTTTAGCACCGAACATGCCGCCTTCTTCCCAGATGGTGAAAACCACTTCCAGACCGCCGTGCTGGAAGGACTGTTCACGCACAATCTTCAGGACCTCCAGGATTGTTGCGATGCCTGCTTTATCATCGGCCCCCAGCACCGTATCGCCGGCGGAACGGATCACCCCGTCTGCCAGCACCGGCTTTACACCCTGACCCGGTTCCACGGTGTCCATATGAGCGGAGAACATTATTACCGGGCCCCTGCCGTTCCCGGGTAGCCTCCCGATTATATTGCCGGTGTTGGAGCCAACTACTCTGCCGGCCTCGTCCTCCCTTACCTCCAGCCCCAGGTCTGTCAGTTTCCGGATCAGCAGGTCGGCCAGTTGGCGCTCTGTGCCTGAAACGCTGTCCACCTGAACCATCTCCAGGAATTCCTCAATGAGGCGTTCCGGGTTGACCACACTTTGCTTCACTGATCCTTCAACTCCTTAATCTTTATTATTCTGAAGCTGAGTTTTTACAGGCAGCTGCCAGCTCAAATCCCCTTTGCAAAGCCTTTACATTTACCGGGATCAGCTTGTGATGGCGCTCGGGCAGAACATCCTGCAGGGATTTTTCCACGGCTTCCAGGGATACCACTCCGGTTAAAGCCACCAGGGCGCCCAGGATGATGTTGTTGGCGACCCTGGCGTCACCCAGGGCTTCAGCCTCTTCATTGGCCTTAATGCGCACAACCCGCACGTCCTTCCTCTGCACCGGTGAATCTACCAGTGAGCTGTTGATCAGGATCAGACCGCCAGGAACCACTGCCTGCTCGAATCTCAGCAGGGATTGGTTGTTCATCACAACAAGTACCGTTGGTTCAGTTACTATGGGCGAACTCACCTGCCGGTCTGATATGGTTACGCCGCAGTTGGCCATTCCGCCCCTCTTTTCCACACCGTAGAAGGGCACATAGGAAACATGCTTTCCTTCCCGGAGGCCGGCCTGGGCCAGAAGCTGGCCTGTGGAGAGGGCGCCCTGTCCGCCGAAACCTGCAATATAGACTTCCTCAATCATTTATAGCACCCCCTGCAGGTGATTTATATTCACCAAGCGGGTAGTAGGGGACCATATTCTCCTCCAGCCATTTTACCGCTTCCAGCGGTGACAGTCCCCAGTTGGTCGGGCAGGCGGAAAGCACTTCCACCAGGGAGAACCCCAGACCTGCAAGCTGCACTTCGAAGGCCCTCTTGATGAACTTCTTGGCCTGGATAATCGCCTTCGGGGTGTGGACTGCAACCCGGGCCAGATAGGCGGCTCCCTCAAGGGGCACCAGCATTTCGCAGACCCGGATGGGATAGCCGTTAGTCTCCCTGTCCCGGCCGAAGGGGGTGGTTTTGGTTACTTGGCCCATGATGGTGGTGGGGGCCATCTGGCCGCCGGTCATGCCGTAAATGGCATTATTAATGAAGATAACAGTAATTTTTTCGCCCCTGGTAGCTGCATGGACGAACTCCCCGGTACCGATGGCAGCCAGGTCCCCGTCCCCCTGGTAGGTGAATACCACCCTGTCCGGCAGAACCCTTTTAATTCCCGTAGCCACTGCCGGGGCCCTGCCGTGGGAACCTTGGAACATGTCTATTTCAAAATAATCCATGACGAAAACGGAGCACCCCACCGGCGCGACACCGATGGCAATATCCCGGATGCCCAGTTCTTCAATAACCTCTGCAACCAGGCGGTGGGCGACTCCGTGGGTACAGCCGGGGCAGTAATGAAAGGGCACATCCTTCAGTATTTCGGGCCTTTTAAAGACCTTTTTCATTTAACAACACCCCCGCTGTACAGTTTTTGAACTTCCTGGAGAACATCCCGGGCAACCGGGACCATACCGCCCAGGCGACCGTAATGGTAAACCGGGGCCCTCCCGTTTATGGTCAGTTGGACGTCCTCCACCATCTGGCCCATGTTCATCTCCACAGATAAAAAACACTTTGCCTTTCCGGTGGTTCTTTTCAACTCCTCCGCGGGGAAGGGCCAAAGGGTGATAGGCCGGAACAGACCTGCCGGAATTCCCAGTTGCCGGGCCTTTTCCACCACTGCCCGGCAAATCCGGGAAACTGTTCCAAAAGCAACCAGGACGATCTCGGCGTCCTCCAGCAAGTATCCCTCGCTGGCCTGCTCATTGAGCGTTATTTGAGTGTATTTCTCCTTGAGCCTGATGTTAACGGCTTCCATTTCCTCCGGGATAACATAACAAGAATTAATAATCCGTTTGCTTCCCGGGTGATCAATCATCCCGGTAGCTGCCCAGGGCTTAGCCGGAATTTCAACCTGAGCTTCATCCTTCAGCTCCACTGGTTCCATCATCTGGGCCATGATCCCGTCCGCCATGACCATGACCGGGTTGCGGTAATAATCAGCCAGCTCAAAGGCTTTTCCCGTGAAGTCCAGAAGTTCCTGGACCGAATTGGGAGCCAGCACAATCAAGTGGTAATCACCGTGACCGCCGCCCTTGGTGGCCTGAAAGTAATCGGCCTGGGAAGGGGCAATATTACCCAGCCCGGGACCGCCCCGCATCATATTTACAACCACGCAGGGCAACTCGGCTCCAGCCAGGTAGGATAGGCCCTCCTGCATCAGGCTGATGCCGGGCCCCGAGGAGGAGGTCATAACCCTTGCCCCAGCCCCGGCAGCGCCGTAAACCATATTGATGGAAGCTACTTCGCTCTCGGCCTGCAGGTAAAGGCCCCCCACCTCCGGCAGTCTTTTGGCCAGATAATGAGTTAGCTCACTTTGCGGTGTAATAGGGTAACCGAAGAAATAGCGGCAGCCGGCCCGGACTGCGCCTTCTCCGATGGCCTCGTTTCCTTTCATTAAGATCCTGCTCAAACCGCCTTCTCCTCCCTCTCCACTTCAATCACTATGTCGGGACAGACAAGGGCGCATAGAGTGCAGCCCGTACATTTTTCCGGTTCTTCCACGGCAGCCGGGTGGTAACCCATCTCATTAATGTGTCCCGACATTTTTATAATTCCCCTGGGACAGACAGCGGTGCACAGGCGGCAGCCTTTACAGCGTTCTTCCCGGAAGATGACCCTGGCCAAGAACAATCCCTCCTTCGATTAAATATGCAAGAATTAGATCCTGTGAACGCACGGCAAGACCGGCTTTAATTCGGCCGGTAGCGGCAGGCGGTAAATCAAGCCGGCTCAACCGTCCTGCCAGGGCAGCTTCAACATCAGATCTAGCGGAAATAACGGCACTTCCTGGTTTTTTAACCTGTCAGCCAGGTTTCTGCGGACCCCCAGGAAGGCAACTGGTAGTTTCAGTTGATGTGCTGCTTCCAGAACAAGGCGGTGACCCTCGAGAATTGTTTCGGGATCAGTTTCGGGACCCAGATTTGGATTGCTGATCAGGGCGTTAACCTGCATCCGGGATGCTTTCTCAACCCTGTTCAGGACTGAAAGAATACCGGGCACGTCCCTGGTGTGTAACCGGTAGGTGTTGACCACGAAATAAAGGTTGAAGGAACCTTCCGCGAGGTTGTTTTTAAAGCGGCCTAAAGCGGCTGCTCCAATATCATCTCCGCCTACATCCACAACACCGTAAGTACTGCTGTCCTCTAAAACGCCCAGAATAGCAGGGGGCAAAGCCGGAACATCAGCTCCGGCCAACTTTCCCCGGGGACTGACAACATGGATTCCCCTGGTCTCAAGGGCTTCCCTCACCGACCTGATTCTAAAATAAGGATTAATTAGATCAAGGTCGACAGCTGTCACTTTTTTACCTTTTTCTCGAAGTTTAATAGCATAATTCAGGGCCAGTTCAGTTTTACCGCTGCCAAAGGCACCGGTAAAAATACTTATACGTTTTGATTTCAGCAACAATATCACTCACTTTTAACAACCTATGTCCCTTCGACGAAATTATTTAAAATTCCTTTCGGCTTTTTAAAAAACATTATGGGCCCATAGGAACAAGAAATGACATCTGATTTTTACAAGCCATTTAGACTTGCCTTAATAATATATCTCCTGGAAAACCATGTGTAAAACTGAACAGGGTTGAACTTGAATTTTATGAAATTATGCCAGGCTTAATAATAAAAAAAACAAAGCATAATTACTGTCTAATCCTTAAACGACAGTATTATACTTTAATGGTCTAAAAATAAACTATTAAAATTTAGTTCGTAAAAAAGTATTGTATTATTCCACAATTGATAAACTAAGACAAATAAACTAACTTACTTTTGCTTCGATCCTCAGCTTGTCCGCAACCATAGCTATAAACTCCGAATTGGTTGGCTTGCCACGTTCCAGGTTAATGGTGTAACCGAAGAATTTGGTCATCATTTCTACATTGCCCCGATCCCAGGCGAGTTCAATAGCATGTCTGATGGCCCTTTCAACCCGGCTTGGTGTGGTTTGAAATTTTTGGGCTATCATAGGATATAATTCTTTGGTTACTGCTCCCAATAGATTTACTTCGCTAATAACCATTAAAATGGCGTCCCTTAAATAGTGGTAACCTTTGATATGGGCTGGAACACCCATTTCGTGGATGAGGTTTGTCACGGCCACATCGAGATTTTTGGGCTTTGTCGGTGAAATATACTGGGATACATTGACGCCTTCGGCAAGCTGCCGGATCCGGGTGGCGAGCACATTAAAGTCAAAGGGTTTTAATATATAATAATCGGCGCCCAGCTCAACAGCTCTTTGGGTGACGCTTTCCTGACCAAAAGCAGTCAACATAATGAATTTTGGTCTGTTTCCGGGGCTGCCAGATGCAAATTTCTCCAGTACTCCGATTCCATCCAGGTGGGGCATGATGATATCGAGTACCACCACATCTGGGTTATTTTCCCGAATCATTTGCAGGGCTTCCTGCCCGTTATAAGCAATGCCAATTAGGTTTAAGTCTTCCTGTCCGTTAATGAACTCTTTGAGCAGCTCGCAGAATTCTCTATTATCATCTGCGATTAAGATCCTGATCGATTTTTTAGCCATATGAAACTCCCGCCTCCCATAAGTTTCTATAATTTGTAAATTTCTCTCCATCAAGAGGATTCGACGGCTATAAAAAAAGTCCTTCAGGCTTTACAGGAAATTTTAAAGAAATGTTATAAAAAGGAAATTACAGAATATTTTGTTATTTTTTTAGTTTATCCTGCTTTCAGAAGATTTTCTATAACCTCTTCCTTTGCCGGGAATAAGCCTCCTTCCCGCAACATCCATTCTGCGGGAACACCGTAACCCTTGGTTGGGTCATTGATAAAAACATGAGTTACTGCTCCTACAAGCCTGCCGTCCTGAATAATGGGACTGCCGCTCATACCTTGGATAATGCCTCCGGTTTCTTGCAGGAGCCTGGGATCGGAGACCTGAATAACCAGTCCCTTACCGTCCTCTTTGGCCTTGGGATTGATCCTCACTATTTCCAGGTTGAATTTCTCGATTTTATCTCCATTCAACACGGTCAGCATTTCAGCTGGCCCCTCGTGAATCTGGTCGATTGTGGCCACGGGGATAGGTTCCTGATAAGACGTGTTTACAAGGGGTTTTTGGAGGCGGCCGAAAATTCCCAGTTTAGTATTCCGGGTAACAGTTCCACATAAAAGCTCGTCTTGTTGGAAAGTGCCGATTTTTTCACCAGGTTGGCCGCGTTTTCCTTTCAGTATGCCCTGTATGTTGGCGCCTACAATCTTTCCGTTTCCCAGGTCCAACGGGTGGTTTGTTCCAATCTCGTTAACAATGTGTCCCAGGGCGCCATAGGACATGCTTTGAGGCTCATAAAAAGTGAGGGTTCCGACACCGTCTGCGCTGTCCCTGATCACCAGACCTATTTTGTAGCTTCCCGTTTCCTTGCAAAAAACTGGTTTTAGTTGAGTCAGAAAAATTTTATCGCCGCGCTTTACTTCCATCACTAATGGCTGTCCCGCGGCTCCGGCTTTGGCGGCAAGTTCCCTGACCTGGTTATCACTTATAACGGTTTCGCCGCTGATTTTTAGAATATGGTCGTCTTTCATAATACCTGCTTCCGCAGCCGGGTTAATCTTCCGGCCGGACTCATCCTTGATTTCATAACTATCTACCACAACAATTCCCTGGGAGTTTAGCAAAACCCCGATGGATTGACCGCCGGGAATCACTCTCACTTCCGGCACGATGCTGATGATCATGTCCCTGACAGGCAGCACGCCGAAAAGAGTGAGCCTTACGATTTGTTGACCGGAATGAGAAGATAAGGGGATTGTTCCTGACTTAAGTTCCTCTGGATTTATACTTTTTGATAAAGAGTTATGTTCTTTACTTAAAATTTTAACCTCAATATTATTTTCAACGATAGCGGGGAGTTTTAATTTAAGCGGTTCACCAGCAGTAACAGTATGCCTTACAGGTGGTAAAATGGTAACCTTTAGCTGGCATGTTAATATGCCAGTTAAAAATATCAGGATACCAAGGAATAAACCGCAAGTTTTCCCCTTCAAGCATCACCCCTCCAATTTTATTGCAATCCACCTCCAAAACAATAGATATACCATAATAACCAGAACAATTTTTGTAATTATTTTATATTATTTTATAATGTATATTATGATTTTTACGTACAAACTTAAGTTAACCTCAATATAACTCAAATATTCAACCTAATTATGTATTAGGTTGCCATAACAGCATTGTAATTAGCTTTGAAGTGTTTTGTAAGTTCTTGCTTGATTTTCTGCGTGGTATAATAATAACGTAATATTTTAACCAGATTGATTAAAAACCAGGTTTATTTACAATATATTTAATGTTTAGCAGCAGAACGAAGCAATTGACTGGCATGCTGCCGGGTAATATCGGTAATATCCTTGCCTCCAAGCATTCTGGATAGTTCTTCCAATCTTTCTGCGGGGTCAAGTAATTCTACCCGTGTAATTGTTCGCTCCCCATCAAATTCTTTGATGATCCGGTGGTGGGCCCGGGCGTGGGAGGCAACCTGGGCAGAGTGGGTCACGCAGATAACCTGGCGGTGTTTTCCCAGCAGGGACAGTTTTTTAGCTACGGCGTGGAGTGCCCTGCCGCCGATGCCGGTATCTACTTCGTCAAAAACCAGGAGGGGTACATCGTCAGCCTCTGCCAGTAATACCTTCAGGGCCAGCATAATTCTTGATAGTTCGCCCCCTGAGGCAATCTTTGCCAGTGGCTTGAGGGGTTCTCCGGGGTTTGGGGAGATCAAGAAATCAATTTGTTCCAGGCCGTACTCTGATGGTTTAGTTAGTTCACAAAAATCCAGATTAAATATCATCCGGCCCAGTTCAAGGGAACTCAGTTCCCGGGTCATGGCCTCTTCCAGTTGTTTTGCAGCCTTTCGCCTGGCAGCGCTTAGCTTTGCCGCAGCCCGGCTGTAGGCAGCTTCTAAATCAGCCAGCTGCCTTTCGGCATCTTCCAGCTCTTCTTCCAGGTTTTCCAGGAATTGCAATTCTTTGCCGGCAGAATCCAGGTAATCCAGCACATCAGAGATACTATTCCCATACTTTTTCTTCAACCTTTTAATTCTATCCAGCCGTTCTTCCACTGCCTCCAGCCTGGCGGGGTTGTATTCCGCCCTGTCCCGGTAGGAAGAGATTTCCCGGGCAGCGTCCTCAACCTGGTAAAGTGCGTTTTCCAGGGTGGCCAGAATGCTTCCGGTACGTTCGTCCAGTGAGGACAAATTCCTGACTGCGGCGATTGCCCTGGCCAGCAGGTCCGTAGCAGCAGCTTGTCCACCTCCGCTGTCATAGAGCAGGGCGTAAGCTTCTGTGGCCAGCTGGCAGATCTTTTCGGCGTTGGCCAGCATGCTTTTTTCTGCCAGCAGCTCCTCTTCTTCCCCGGGCTTGAGGTTCGCAGAGCTTATTTCTCCGATTTCGTAGCGCAATGTTTCCTGCCGCCTGGCTCTCTCCTTCGCGGTTTTAGAGATTTTTTCAAAACGGAGGCGTGCTGATTTCCATTTGTTAAAAACTGACTGGACTTCTTCCAGGTGTTTTTGCATTTCTTTTCCCCCAAACCTGTCCAGGAGCTTCCGCTGCCGCTCCTGATCCAGGAGGGAGTTTTGTTCATGCTGCACGTGGAGGTCTGCCAGGTACCTGCCGACGTTCTTGTAAAACCCAAGGGTGACCACCTGGCCGTTAATCCTGCAAATATTCTTTCCGGAACGGGCGATTTCCCTGGAGAGAAGGAGAATGCCGTCCCCGGAGGCTTCAATACCCTGTTTTTCCAACAGAGTGTTCAGGGAAGGCAGGCTGTCAACACTAAAAGTGGCTTGTACCATGGCTTTTTCTGTTCCGCTACGTATCTGTTCAGAGGAAGCGCGTCCCCCCAGGGCCAGCTGCAGGGCCTCAATAATGATCGATTTACCAGCGCCGGTTTCCCCGGTAAGGACGTTGAGACCTCTATCCAGGTCCATATTCAGCAACTCGATAATGCCGAAATTTCTGATAAAGAGACTCAGGAGCATGTTCTTACCCCCTGTTCAAGCTCAGGTCCTCGAATCTCTTCAGCACTGCGCCGGTTTCCCGCTTGGGTTTAACGATGACCAGGACGGTGTCATCACCGCCCACGGTACCGATTATTTCTTTCCAGCCAACCTGATCTATGGCCAGGGCAACAGCCTGTGCCTCCCCGGGGTGGGTCTTAATCACAATCAGGTTCTCGCTGAAGTCCAGCCCTACCACTGAGTCCCGGAAAAGGCGCTTTAAATGCTCTTCACTCCGGTAGGTGCGTTTTTCACCAGCTAGGGTATAACGGGCAGGGTTGCCGTCTAAGGACATTTTTGTCAGGCCCAGTTCTTTGATGTCCCTGGACACTGTTGCCTGGGTAACGGTAAAGCCGTTTTTTCTTAATGCTTCGGCGAGGTCCTTTTGGGTTGCGATAATTTCATTCTTGATTATTTCCAAAATTTTATGCTGCCGTCTGTTTTTCAAGGGGTAAAACCTGCCTTTTCAATCACGATCACTGACGGCGCCCGCTGGGAACGGTTTAAAAAGTTGATCCTGAGCACATGAAAGTGTTTTCCATCAAGGGCAGAGGCCATTTCCTCCAGCTTTTGGTACTCTTCTATGCCGCCGGGATGCCCGGTGTAAACAACTATACTCACACGGCCACCGGATCTTAACAGGTTCAGGGCGGCCTGGACGGCTTTGACGGTTGTGTCGGCGCTGCTGGTCACACCGTGGTCGCCGCCCGGCAGGTAACCAAGGTTGAATATCACCGCATCAACAGGGCCGGAAACGAACTTCTCCATCTCTTCGTGACCGGCCTGAAACAGCTGAACCCGTTCCGCGTAACCGTGTTGTTCCAGGAGCAACCGGGTATTTTGCAGGGCTATGGACTGAATATCAAAGGCATAGACCTTGCCCCGGGGTCCCACCAGGCTGGCCAGAAAAACTGTGTCATGACCGTTTCCGGCAGTGGCGTCAATTCCCGTTCCCCCGTCTCCGAGTACCTGGGAAAGGAACATGTGAGCCAGGTAAACCGCGCTGCCCAGCCCTTTAGGAGCCATTTCTTCCGCCTTCTTCCGTCAGTTTCTTGCGCAAGAGCTCAAAGAAGTTTCTACCTTTCAGCCTAATAAACCTTGCCTTAGGTGAGGCGCGGTTAACTACAACCTGGTCGTTTTTCCTCAGGCTGAAACCGTGCTGGCCGTCCACCGTCAGCATTACTTCCCCCTGGCTGGACAGTATGACGACTTTAATTGTACTGTCCGGTGCAAAAATCATCGGCCTGGACCAGAGATTATGGGAGCAGATGGGCGTGAGAAGCAATAATTCAAGTTCGGGCGTTACCAGTGGACCGCCCGCAGAGAGGGAATAGGCTGTTGAGCCTGTAGGGGTGGCTATGATCAGGCCGTCCGAGGGGTATGTATTGACATAATCATCGTTTACGTATGTCTCCAGCATGATCAACCTGGCAAAGGCTCCCTTGGCGATTACGGCGTCGTTGAGGCCGACTAATTGCTCCACCACTCGGCCTTCCCTGTAGACTCTGGCCTCGATCATCATTCGTTCTTCAATATAATACTCGTTGTGCAAAAGCTTTTCCAGGGCAGGTAAAGCTTCCGGAACATCTATTTCGGTAAGGAAACCCAGGTGCCCGAGATTAACCCCGATAATAGGGGTCCCTGACCGGGCGACTTTACGTGCCGTTCTCAAGAGGGTTCCGTCTCCGCCAAAGACGATCATGCATTGAGCCCTTTCCACCAGGTGATTCTGGGAAACCCCAAGTCTTGCCAGGCCCAGGGCTCTGGCAGTGTTTTCATGGATTAAAACTGAACGGCCTTTGCTTTCCAGCCATTGAACGACCTGCTCAACCAGCTCGTGAACTCCCTTTTTGTTAAGATTAACCACCAGCCCAAAGGTGTCCAAGGCGTAAGCCATCCCCTTTGCTTATCTAGCAAGTACAGTACTACTAAAATTTACCTTTCAATTCTGCGTGTGCCTGTTGAACCACGGGTAAAGGACAAACACAGGATTCAGGGTTGTCCTCTCTTTGAAAATAGAGCAAGTATTCTATATTGCCTTCCGGTCCCATTATGGGGGAATAATCAAGGCCTTTCACGGACCAGCCCTGTTCTAAAAAGAGCCTTACCAGTTTTTCGATGACCTCCACGTGAACCTGCGGGTCGCGTACCACACCTTTTTTACCGACTTTTTCCCGCCCGGCCTCAAATTGAGGTTTAATCAGGGCCACCCCTGCGGCCTCTCCGGACATCAGCCCGGCTAACACCGGCAGAACTTTGTCAAGGGAAATAAAAGAAACGTCGATAGTGGCGAAGTCGGGTATTTCCCTGAAAGCATCACGGGTGAGGTAACGAATATTGGTACGCTCCAGGACCACAACCCGCTGATCCTTCCGCAGCTCCCAGGCCAGCTGGCCGTATCCCACGTCCACCGCATAGACCAGCCTGGCCCCGTGTTTTAAGGCACAGTCGGTGAAACCCCCCGTGGAGGCGCCGATATCCAGGACAATACGCCCCTTTAAGTCGATGCCGAAAACCTTTAGAGCCTTTTCCAGTTTCAAACCGCCCCGGCTGACGTAAGGAATGGGATTTCCCCTGACCTCCAGCTTGAGATCGGTGCCGACCAGCAAGCCTGGTTTTTCCACCCTTTTGCCACCTGCATAAACAAGCCCGGCCATAATTGCTGCCCGTGCTTTTTCCCTGCTGGGGAAAAAGCCCTCTTCAACCAGCCTTACGTCCAAACGTTCTTTCCGTTGGGCCAAGTGAATAAACCTTTCCTTTCCTTATTCCTTAACTGGGGGCCAGTCTGAGCTTTCTGGGATAGGTTTTGCGGACAAAACTCTCGGAAATAGACCTGGCTATCTGTTCTACGGTAAGCCCGTATCTGGCCAGCAGCAGGGATGTACTGCCGTGTTCTATAAAGCTATCCGGAAATCCGAAGGGTTTAACCGTCACACCGGTGAGACCTCTGGAATGGATTAGTTCCATCACAGCACTGCCAAAGCCGCATTGCAAGACATGTTCTTCCAGTGTGTATACTCTTCCGGTCTGCTGGGCATATTCCAGGATACAGTTTTCATCCAGTGGTTTGACAAACCTGGCGTTGATTACGGCGGCGTCAATGCCGGAGGAAGCTAACACTGTTGCAACCTCCTCCGCCAGGCGGACCATGCTCCCCACTGCCAGAAGTGTGAGGTCCCGGCCTTTCCGGAGAACCAGGGCCTGTCCCACCGGCAGTGTTTTCAGTTCTTCGTCCATTTTGCAGCCGGTGGCCGTTCCCCGGGGATAACGTACTGCGGCGGGCCCCGGGTGCTGGACCGCTGTAGCCAGCATGTGTTGTAATTCATTCTCATCCCTGGGCGCCATGATCACCATATTGGGAATATGCCTTAAATAGGCGTAATCGAAAAGTCCATGGTGGGTTGCCCCGTCCTCCCCCACCAGGCCCGCGCGGTCGATGGCAAAGGTTACAGGCAGGTTTTGCAGGCATACGTCATGCAGGATTTGATCGTAGGCCCGTTGTAAAAAGGTTGAATAAATCGTGACTACAGGATGGTAGCCTTCCTTAGCCAGGCCTGCGGCCAGGGTCACTGCATGCTGCTCGGCAATGCCCACGTCAAAAAAGCGCCCCGGAAAAAGCCGGGCAAAACTGTTCAGCCCCGTGCCGCTGGTCATTGCCGCTGTAATGGCCAGGATGCTCTGGTCCTGCTGGGCAAGCCTGGTCAGGGTGCGGCCAAAGACTTCCGAATAGGAAGGCGCCGAGCTGTTCTTGATTACCTCTCCCGTAGCCGGGTTAAAGGGTCCCACACCGTGAAAACGGTCAGGGTTCTCTTCGGCAGGGCGGTAACCCTTTCCTTTTTTGGTAAGTACGTGGACCAGGACAGGACCCTTTTGATTCCTGGCCTGGTTCAGGATGGTGGTCACTGCCTTGAGATCGTGTCCATCAACCGGACCCAGATAAGTGAAACCCAGCTCCTCAAAGAGCATGCCCGGGACAACCAGGTGCTTTAAACTGTCCTTGAGCCTCTCGCCGAACTTCAAAAGAGTTGAACCGATAGGAATCCTGCGCAGGAGCTGTTCAATCTCTTCCTTGCCTCTGGAGTACATGGGGTCGGTCCTGAGGCGGGTCAAATACCCGGACATTGCTCCGACATTTTGGGCGATGGACATTTCATTATCATTTAATACGACGATGAGGTTTTTCTTCAGGTGGCCGGCATGGTTCAAGGCCTCAAAAGCCATCCCCCCGGTCATGGCCCCATCACCGATGACCGCTACTACGGAATGGTTTTCACCTTTAAGATCCCGGGCGATGGCCATACCCAGGGCCGCTGATATGGATGTACTGCTGTGGCCGGTGCCAAAGGCGTCGTGAATGCTTTCAGACGGCCGGGGGAAACCGCAGATACCACCGAATTGGCGAAGGGTCCCGAATTCGTCTTTTCTACCCGTCAGCAACTTATGAACATAGCATTGATGTCCAACATCCCAAATAATTTTGTCAACGGGTGAGTTAAAGACCCGGTGCAGGGCCAGGGTCAATTCCACAACTCCTAAGTTGGGCGCCAGGTGCCCGCCGTTATTGGCCACTGTTTTAATCAGCTCATGGCGGATTTCCCTGGCCAGTTCCCCAAGACTGGCTAAACTCATAGAGCGGATATCCCGCAGGCTATGTATTTGTTTTAACAGGTTGCTCACGGCTTCCCACCCTTCTTGCTCTTACCGCGGCGTTTTTTAAATGGGCTGTAGCCGGTATAAGCTTCCAATTTGGCGAGTAGTTTACCGACTATGAAAATAACTTCTTCCGGACGGCTTAAAGCCAGTTTTTTTCCTGCAGCCTTGCCTGTGACAATAGACACTGAAATAAGGGCGGTAATCAGCACATTAAGCCAAAACTGGTCAAACTGCAGTCCCGCCCGTACTATCTGCACCACAATCGAGATCCCCAGAGCACCGCTGACAGTTGTTGTGATATCACCAATAACATCATTGGCGATATTGGCAACTTTATCGGCATTGCGGATTAACTGCAGGCCGTGCATGGCCCCTTCAACCCGCTTGGCAGCCTTGGCATTAAAGGGTACGTGTGAGGCGGCTGTTACGGCTGTACCTACAATATCTGCCAGAATATTGAAGATTATGATAAAAAATAAAAAAAATAAAGATAGAAAAATGTTGTTTAGTTTGGAGGAAAAGGTTTCAGAAAACAGTGTAAAGAATACTGCCAGGAAAAAGGAGCCGAAGCCAACTAAAAGGATATATCTACTGGTTACAGTAGATTTATTATTACCCAATAAAAGTCACCTCATGCAGCGGTGATTAGAGCATCTAAGAACAGGGTATAATACGGTTATGTAGAGATAGATGGGTGGTAAGTGACAGCGGGCCGGATAAATATTGTGGCTTAGGTCCAGCAGGTTTTCCCAAACAGCTACCGGCTGTCGCCAGTCCGGCGGTTTCCCTTTAAAGCCGTTTCCGGTCGTTTCCGATCCCGGGGCTGGATTACCACTTAGTCCACACTTTAATCTCCGGTCCGCCCTGGAAATCCAGACAGCCTAGGGGTTTTCCCCGACAGAATACACCTTTTCTAGCCTCTTTTGCAGTAGCGGTTTCAATTATCAGCCGGCCGTCCACGGGCCCATGTCCGGCCGTCTGAGAAAAACTAATATCCGCCGCTACCACTCAAGGCAGGCTACACTGCACGCAGCGCTAACCACATGCAGGTTTAATCCCAAGCCATAGTTAACCATTGACGCTTAAAGCGGCAATGGCGATACCACGCACTTGGGTCTCCACGGGGGCAGGGTCAACGCCCACATGCCATTGCGGGTCGCCCCACCCCCTTAACTCCCAGTACCAACCCCCGACTGGGCGTCGGCAGCCAGCACCAGGAACTTCATCGATGTGCCCTTGACGGATTTTTAGGCCCGCCTTCAAAAAGGCTCATCTGACTAGGATACTGTGTCACTTACCATATAAAACTTTTTACCAGGCAGTTATTATAACATATAACCAGGTTCTTTTTCAAATTGCCTGACTACTTGAAAGAGCTGCTTTATAATAATATGGGTGTATTTAAGAAAATAGAATTAGTCCTGGTCCTCCTGGCTGAACCGGGTTTTAATAATCCCTGTTTACCACAAATATCGCCAAAGAACGCAAAAAATCAGCTTCTTTTCCAAAATCGCTGAGAGCAGAAAGCGCCCTGGCACATTCCAGGTTGGCCTTTTCCCGGGAGCTTTCCAGACCGAAAAGGGCCGGGTAGGTGGCCTTTTTATTCTTTAAATCGCTGCCCACCGGTTTTCCAAGTTTTTTTTCTTCGCCTACAAGATCGAGGATGTCGTCCATAATTTGAAAGGCCAGTCCCAGGTGTTCTGCATAGCGACTGAGGGCCTCCAGTTGTTCCGGCCGGGCTCCGGCCAGAATGGCCCCTGTTCTGACAGAAATCCGGTAAAGGGCGCCGGTCTTGTTGCGGTGGATATATTCCAGGGTGACCTCATCAACCTCCTCCCCGGCTGAAAATGTGTCCACCACCTGGCCACCGATCAAACCCATTGTTCCGGCTCCCAGGGCAGCTTCATGAATGACCCTTAAATTGTCCTCCGGGCGGCTGGCCTTATTTTCGGCCAGTAATTGAAAAGCCAGCGTCAGCAGGGCGTCCCCTGCTAAAACAGCTATAGCTTCCCCAAAGACCTTGTGATTTGTCAATTTACCCCGGCGATAGTCATCATTATCCAATGCGGGCAGGTCGTCATGAATCAGAGAGTAGACATGGATTAACTCCACGGCGCAGGCTGCGGGCAAAACGCTGGTGGCCGATCCCCCCACGGCTTCCGCCCCCGCCATCACCAGCGATGGTCTGAGCCTCTTGCCTCCCCCCAGGACGCTGTAGCGCATGGCCTGGTGAATCAGGGGAGGATAAGCAGTTGGAGGTGGGAGGAAACGTTCGAGGGCTTCTTCAATAATCTGTGCCCTTCTTTTTAACTCTTCCTTAAAATTCATGGTTTTTTCCTCCCCCGGGGGATGGTAGTGAATCAACTTCTTTTAAAGTCACCCTGCCCTTTTCATCTTCCAGGAGAATGGATATTTTTTGTTCGGCTGCTTCCAGGTATCCTTCACAGATGCGGGATAGCTTAACACCCTCTTCGAATAAGACAAGTGCGCTTTCCAGCGGCAGACGTCCGTCTTCCAGCTCCTTCACAATCTCTTCCAAGCGGGCTATGGCTTCCTCGAAACTCATCTCTTTTATTTTACCGGCCATCTTTGCCCTCCATCGGTTTGCCCCTATTATATATGGAAAAGAGTGAAGTTAGAAATAAAAATATCGATATTTAAGAGCAATATTTAAGATCAATATTTTTTATTAACTCTTCATTCTTTCCCTTACCACGTTCATAATTTCTTCCTTGATTTGCCCGGCTTCGGCTGTGAGAGAGGTAATTTCTGCGGCCACACGTTCTGCATAAGCGGCATCTTTAATTAATGGTACATTGCCGGAAGCGGTGAGAAGGACGCTGTTCAAGGCAGCTTCTGTAATAGTTGCTGCTACTCCCGCGTCGCTGATGGCCATTTTGTTTCCGATGCCGGAGAGCCGTTGGGTAAGCTGCAGGATTACCAGGCAAGTCCGGGCAATTTCCAGTGGTATTTCTGTGGAACCCCTCAGAGCCCCTTGCAGGGCCTCTTCCCGGGCAGCTTTTTGTTCTTCCGTATCCCTGGGTAAACGGTAGGCTGACATAAAACGCTGGAACTCAGCCATATCCTCTTCCACCAGGTATTCCAGCTTTGCCAACAGGGGGCTGAGGGAGTTGTTGATCTCCTGGACATGGGGTTCGACATCACGGTACTTTTCCTTGCCGGTGGTCAGGTTGCAGACCATTGCGGTCATGGCTGCCCCTAAACAGGCGACGATGGCCGAGACGCTTCCGCCGCCGGGAACGGGTGCACTGGAGGAAGATAATTCTATTATTTCACGCAGGCTTTTGTTGAAAAAATCACCCAAGGCAGCAGGGGCCTCCTTGTCTTTCAGAATATTTTCTTTGCAGCCTGATGGCCTTGATTAAATTTTTCTGGATCAGCATCGTGGTCAGACTGCCCACTCCGCCGGGTACAGGTGAAATGGCTCCGGCAACCTCCCGGACGCGTTCAAAGTCTACGTCCCCGCAGATGCCCCCATCCTCTGTTTCGTTGATCCCGGCATCTACAACAACTGCGCCCGGCTTGACCATATCAGCGGTAATCATGCGGGCCTTGCCCACGGCGGCAATTAGTATGTCAGCCTGGCGGGTGTGCCACTTCAGGTCGCGGGTCCTTGTATGGCAGACAGTAACGGTGGCGTTTTGATTCAGCATCATGTAAACGAGGGGCTTCCCCACCGATTCTCCCCGTCCCACCAGGACGGCATGTTTTCCGCTTATTTCAATCCCGTTGCGCAGGAGAATTTCAATACAGCTCTGCGGTGTTGTGGGGAACAGTCCCTCGCTGTTGCTGAGAATATAACCCCTGTTGATGGGATGAACCCCATCCACATCCTTCAGCGGGGCAACGGCTTCCAGGACCCTTTGTTTATTAATTCCCCTGGGGAGAGGAAGCATAATCATAATTCCGTGGATTGAGCTGTCGTAATTCAATTCTTTAATAACATTAATAACTTTCTCTTCGGAGGGAGTACCTGGTAGATGAAAAAGCTCAAATTCAACCCCCACACCCTGGCAGGCTTTTTCCATGGACCGGGAATAGAGGACCGAAGCCGGGTCCTCACCTGCCAGAATAACAGCCAGTTTTGGGTTCAGGCCCTTTTCCTTGAGCCTGGAAATTTCCAGCTCCACTTCCTCCCGAAGGGATGCAGCAACTTTTTTTCCATCAATAAGAAATGACATTCTTTCCAACACTCACTTTAACTCAAGTTGTTTTATCCTCAACCAGGCATTGCAGTTTTCCCCTCAGTAGCAGGACCGACAGCCGGTCTCCCTTCTTAACAGATTCAGCATCCCGGATGACCTTCCGGCCGTCGGGCGTGGTGCAGATGGAGTAACCTCTGGCCAGGGTGGCCAGGGGACTTAAGGCCTGGAGTTGTCCGGCCAGTATTGCCAGGGAACCGCCCTTGCGTTCGATAACACCCTGAATACTCTGGACCAGCCTGCGGTGGAGCTGATCCAGGGACTGCTGCCGGGAGCCGCAGAGGGTATCCCGGGGGTGGGCAAAAACCCGGTGGGCAAGGCAGTTATCAAGGCGGCGGCGGCTTCTCAGAGCACTTTCCCTTAAAGCCTGGGCCAGCCTGGATTTCAGTGTCACAAGCCGGCGTGCCATTTCCCGCTTGTCGGGAACAGCCAGCTCGGCGGCGGCTGAGGGTGTCGAAGCCCGCATATCTGCCACAAAATCGGAGATGGTAAAATCCGTTTCGTGGCCCACTGCCGAGATGACCGGCACGGTTGACCGAAAAATACTCCTGGCCACAATTTCGGTGTTGAAGGCCCAGATCTCTTCCAGGGAACCCCCGCCCCGGCCGACAATGATCAGTTCAATACCGCCCACCCTGTTGAGCAGATCAATAGCCCGGGCTATGGCAGGGGGAGCTGTGTCCCCCTGAACCGGCACGGGTACAAGGACAAGGTGGAGACCAGGCCAGCGGCGCTGGATGATTTTCATGAGATCCCTGACAGCCGCCCCGGTTGGCGAGGTCACCAGGCCGATCCGGCGCGGCAGGAGGGGAAGTTCCTTTTTGTGTTTTGGGTCAAACAGCCCTTCTTTTTGCAGCCTTGCTTTAAGCTGTTCAAAGGCAAGGTAGAGGGCTCCGGTTCCATCGGGCTCAATTTCCTGCCCATAGAGCTGGTAAATACCGTCCCGTTCATATAATGAAATGTAACCGCGGATCGTGACGGCCATACCGTTTTCCAGGCGAAAGGGAACCAGCCGGCTTCTGGAACGGAACATAACCACCTTTAGACTGCTGCAGTCGTCTTTCAAGGTAAAATAGAAGTGCCCGGAAGATGCGGGTTTGAAATTGGAAACCTCTCCCCTGACCCATACATTGGCCAGGAGATAGTCTTTTTCCAGCAGCATTTTTATATGCCTGGTCAGTTCCTGGACAGTTAAAACGCGCAACTTGATAAACTCCCGGTTCTTGAGGTTAAAGTACCCTAAACCAAAATGCCAGTGTTTCTTTACAGGCCTTGTTAGAAGAAAATAGATTTCCTTTTAACTTCTAAACCATTGTCTACTTTCCGGTCAAATAGTTATGAATAGCATTTGCTGCCTTCCGGCCGGCCCCCATGGCCAGGATCACCGTGGCTGCGCCGGTGACAACGTCTCCGCCGGCAAAAACCCCGGGCTTGGAAGTGGCGCCTGTTTCCGTATCGGCAACAATATTACCTCTTTTTGTGCATTCCAGACCTTTGGTGGTCCTTGGGATCAGGGGGTTCGGGCCCTGCCCTATGGCCACCACCACTGTGTCCACCTCCATGATGAATTCGGAACCCTTAATGGGAACCGGCCTGCGGCGCCCGGATTCGTCGGGTTCACCCAGTTCGTACTGCAGGCATTCCATGGCCGTAACCCAGTAATCATCGTTGCAAATGATCCTGGTTGGGCTGGTTAGAAATTTAAAACGCACACCCTCTTCTTCCGCATGGCTTACTTCCTCCTGCCGGGCCGGCATTTCTACTTTGGAGCGCCGGTAAACAATCCAGGACTCCTCCGCTCCCAGGCGCAGCGCGGTACGGGCTGCGTCCATGGCCACATTGCCGCCTCCCAGCACGGCCACTTTCCGTCCTACCCGGATTGGGGTGTCGTATGTGGGGAAAAGGTAGGCCTTCATCAAGTTGGTGCGGGTCAGGAATTCATTGGCCGAGTATACTCCGCAGGCGTTTTCCCCTGGTATTCCCATAAAATAGGGAAGCCCTGCGCCGGTTCCAATAAAAACTGCGTCAAAACCTTCTTTTTGCATCAGATCATCAATGGTTGCAAAACGGCCCACCACTGAGTTGACCTGGATCTCTACACCCAGCTTTTTAAGGTTCTCTATTTCCGCCTGAACAATGGCCTTGGGCAGGCGGAACTCGGGGATGCCGTACATCAACACGCCGCCAGGTGTATGCAGGGCCTCGAAAATAGTAACCCGGTGTCCCAGCTTGGCCAAATCGGCGGCGCAGGTCAAACCTGCAGGGCCGGAACCAACCACGGCTACCTTTTTACCGGTGGGGGGTGCGACTTCCTGGGATCCCGTGCCGTTGGCCATTTCCCAGTCGGCACAGAAACGCTCGATCCGGCCGATGGCGACGGGCTTGTATTTTTTGCCCAGGGTGCAGTACTTCTCACACTGGTTTTCCTGGGGGCAGACCCGGCCGCAAACAGCGGGCAGGGCGTTTTTCTCCTTAATCTTTTTGGCTGCTCCGGCAAAATCACCTTCAGCGGCCAGTTTGATGAAGCCTGAAATGTCGATATCGACAGGACAGCCCTGTCTGCAGGGCATATTTTTACAATGCAGGCACCGGCTGGCCTCGTCGATAACAGCTGCCTCGCTATAGCCGAGGGCTACTTCATTGAAATTTTTCACCCGTAAAGCCGGGTCCTGAACGGGCATAGGATTTTTTTGCGGTTTGATCGCCTTCTTCTTTTCGGTCATTAGCAAGTCCCTCCCTTACAGGCACACCGGCTGGCGTGGTTTTGTTGATATTTTTCCCTGGCCAGCAATTCCTGGGGTTTATAGATTACAGAGCGGCGGGACATTTCTTCAAAGTCCACCTGGTGCCCGTCAAATTCCGGCCCGTCCACACAGGCAAAACGTGTTTCCCCGCCCACCGTAACACGGCAGCAACCGCACATGCCGGTTCCGTCAACCATCAGGGTATTTAAACTGACGATGGTTTTTATGCCGTATTCCCTGGTCAGTTCGCAAACGGCCCGCATCATGGGCAGGGGGCCGATGGCCAGGCAGAGATCGATCTTGCCGCCCTCATGAATAGCTTCCTTTAATAAATCTGTAACGAAGCCCTTTCTCATATAAGAGCCGTCGTCGGTTGTTACGCGTAATTCAGTGCAGGCAGCCCTCATCCTGTCTTCCCAGAAGAGCAAACCTTTATGCCTGGCCCCGATGATGCCCAGGACCTCGTTACCTGCTTCTTTCAGGGCCCGGGCAATGGGATGAACCGGCGCTACACCCACGCCGCCCCCGACACATACAACCCGGCCGAACAATTCGATGTGGGAAGGCATCCCCAGGGGCCCGACAAAATCCTGGATATAATCACCCTCGTTAAGTGTCCCCAACTCCATTGTTGTCTTTCCCACTTCTTGAAAAACGCAGGTGATCGTTCCCCTGGCACGGTCAAAATCTGCAATGGTTAAAGGAATTCTCTCTCCCTGCTCGTGAAGGCGAAGTATAACAAACTGTCCGGGTTCCGCTTTTCTGGCTACTTTGGGCGCTTCGATTTCAAAAAGGTTAATTGACGGAACTAAGACATCCTTTTTGAGTATCCTGTACATCTGGTGGTATTCCTTTCTATCAGGATTATTTCTGTATTTGAATATTCGAGGTAATCTGCTTAATTCCTACTTATTTTTCACCTGTCAGAATTTAAGAGCATACCGAAAGGATGAGGCCTGCTCCAAAATACTATGTAACCTGAAGCGCTGGCTGGCAAGCTCAATTAAGAGGTTGATTTCTGTACACTTCGGGGTTCTCCAGTACCTTGCCCAGAATGCCATTAATAAAACGGCCTGAATCTTCCCCCCCGAAAATCTTGCCCAGTTCCACCGCCTCGTTTACAGAAACGCTCCCGGGAATATCCTTGCAAAACAAAATTTCGTACAGGGCCATACGCATGATATTCCTGTCTACGGAGGCCATCCTCTTTAAGTCCCATTCTTTGCTGATACTTGCTATGACCTGATCAATTAATTTCAGGTTTTCCAGTGTTCCAAAGACAATTCTTTCGGCAAAGTCCGCTTCCTTCATTAAACTCCCACAGTTTTCATCCATGTGTTGCATAGCCTTGCGGGGATCCACGCCGCCCAAGTCAACTTGAAACAGAACCTGGAGAGCCCTTTCCCTGGCCTGTCTTCTACTCACCCGTGTCCTCCTTGCGCTGCAATACAGGCTCTGAAAAACCAGCTGCCTGTTTCAGGTTTAAACATGGCCTGTTCTGTACCTGCAGCTGCTAAAATTGTTAAAATTTTTGTTGACCTTACTGAGAACCCATTTTTAGCGTTCCCCAAAGAGCCTTGAAAATATTTCCCGGAAATCAACTCTTTCATCCAGGCGTTTACCTATATAGTACCCGGCTAAGGCACACAGCGCTACGAAAATAGCCCTTAGCAGGCCGTATTTTATTGCCAGTAAACCAAAGATGATACCTATTAAGATACCCGCTGCCTTACCCAGATGTTTTTCCAGGATTTCCTGGATAATTCCCATCAGAACACCGTTCTCCTTTCATGGTCAAATATCTCACCAGAAAAGTTCCTGCTTCATCCACCGGCACCGGCCTGAGCCTGCAACCTCCAATGTCCACATGCGTTACTTCCCGCCGTTTAGCAAGCAGGACCTGTTTCTCGCGGTTTGGGTCAAGTTCGTAGCGGTAGGCGCGGTTAATCTTCACGCTGGATCAACTCCAACGCTCTTTTTGCCTTGTTCTTTGCTGAACGCGGACATTATGCCACAGTTGGTCATTTTTGTCCGCGAACAAGCTATCGGTTGTCAACCCTTTTTCGGGATTTTTAGACGATTTATCCTGCCTTAAACCTGGAGCTGCATGAGGGTCCCCGGTTATCGGCTGCGCCTGAAACGGAAAGCCCTTTTCCTATTCAACTCTGGGCTTGTTCAGGGAGATGCTTTCAATGGAAATTTTTACAGTATTGACAGTGATACCCATGACTTCTTGCATGCGTTCCTTGATCCGGTTTTGGATTTCACTGGAAACCTCCGGTACATTTACGTCAGGGGTAACGGAAGCCCGGACTTGAATGCCCACGCCCTGGGGGACGGTTATGATCCGTGGTTTTACATCCCGGACGCCGTTAAACTGGGAAACAACCTTTTCCACTAAACTTTCAATGGCCTGGAAAGATACCTTTACCTGCCCCAGCGAGGTTTCTTTAAGCACCACATGCCTGCCCCTCGGCCTGGAGAGGCTGATCCAGAATAGACGGAGGCCTGTCAAGATGAGGATGGCTATAACCGGCCAGAATATTTCCGGACGGTTGGGAGCAAAGAGATCCCTGAAAAGAAACAGGGGTGCCCTCCATCCCAGTATGACCGCAGAAAACAGCGCTAACAGGAAAGTAAAAAAAAGTGTATAAACAGCCAGCAAAGCCCTGTCCAAAGGACTCATTTTAGGCTACCCCCTTCAAAAACCAACCCCCTGGCAAGGGGGTTAACAGCTGTTATCTGACCCTGTGTTCTTCGTCCCTGGCCTCAAAGGCTACTCCCTGAACGTTGACGTTAACCTCAACAACAGAAAGCCCGGTCATCCGCTCGATGGCGTTTTTGACGCTTTCCTGGATTTGAGCAGCCACATCGGGTATGCGGACGCCATATTCCATAATAACATAGGCATCAACTGCAGCCTCTTTTTCGCCAACCTCAACCTTGATCCCCCTGGAGAGGTTCTTCCTGCCCAGCATTTCTGCTATGCCGCCGGCTATGCCTCCGCTCATGCCGGCTACCCCTTTAATTTCTATGGCAGCCAGCCCGGCAATGACCTTAACCACCTCGTCAGAGATTCTGATTGAGCCAAGGCCGGTTTGTTCTTCACGGACAATTTCCTTGGATTCCAAATTATCACCTCCGCCTGGAAAGTTTAAAGGTTTTTATGGTTTCCTCTCGGGAAAAAAAGTCTATAAATGTTATATAGAAGTGAAAATTCGGGAAAAGGGTTAATTAATAAGTACATTATAGCAAAATTGGTAATTCGACGCAAATATCAATCTATTGAGAAAATAATTAGTCATGATCACCGAAAATGCGTCGCTGAATAAAGTTTGTATAGATTTCGCCCCGTCTGAAGAAGGCGTTGTTTAAGATTTTCTGGTGAAAGGGAATGGTTGTATCGATTCCTTTAATCACAAATTCCCGCAGGGCCCGCTGCATCCGGGCTATGGCTTCGTCCCTGTCCTTGCCCCAGGCTATTAGTTTTCCAATCATGGAATCATAAAAAGGAGGGAGCACATATCCCCCGTAGATGGCACTGTCAACCCGGATGCCCGGCCCTCCAGGAGGCAAATAAGTTGTTATTTTCCCGGAACTGGGCTGGAATTTTCTGTTGGGATCCTCTGCATTGATCCTGCATTCAATGGCATGGCCTTGAATCTTAATCTGCTCCTGCTTCAATCCCAGTTTTTCCCCTGCGGCCAGTCTAATCTGTTCCTTAATCAGGTCAATCCCGCTTACAGCCTCTGTAACGGGGTGCTCCACCTGAATCCTTGTATTCATTTCCATAAAATAAAAATTCATGTTTTTATCCAACAGGAACTCTACCGTGCCCGCGCTGGTGTAATTTACAGCCTTTGCCGCCCTGACGGCAATTTCACCCATTTTTCTGCGCATTTCCCAGTTAAGTGCCGGAGAAGGCGCTTCTTCAAGGATTTTTTGGTTGCGCCGTTGGATGGAACAGTCCCTTTCGCCAAGGTGAACTATGTTACCGTGGATATCGCCCAAAACCTGAAACTCAATATGCCTGGGTTCCTCCATGTATTTTTCCAGGTAGACATCATCATTACCAAAGGCAGCTTTGGCCTCTGCCTTTGCTGTATTGATGGCGTCCTCCAGTTCGTTGTCGTTATGCACGACCCTCATGCCGCGCCCGCCGCCCCCGGCGCTGGCTTTAATGATTACAGGATAACCTATCTCCCGGGCCAGTTTCTTGGCCTCATCAATGTCCTTGAGCATTCCTTCCGAGCCCGGTATAACCGGTACTCCCGCCCTGAGCATGGTTTCCCTGGCTGTGGCTTTTGCTCCCATTTGTCTGATTGCATTGGCGTGCGGGCCGATAAAGGTAATCCCGCAGCTTGTGCAAGCATCTGCAAAAGCTGCGTTTTCCGCAAGAAAACCGTAACCAGGGTGGATGGCATCCGCACCGGATAATATAGCTGCGCTGATGATGTTGATATAGTTCAAATAACTCTTTGCGGATGGCGCCGGCCCGATACAATAAGCTTCATCTGCCCACAATACATGGAGGCTTTCCTTATCCGCCTGGGAATAAACCGCAACCGTAGCAATATCCATTTCACGGCAGGCTCTGATAATCCGGACGGCTATTTCCCCCCGGTTGGCGATGAGAATCTTTTTGAACATTTTTATGATATCCTTTCTTAAAGTTAAGCAACAGTAATTTTCTCTTAAAGGCTTACTGTTTAATTAAAAATAGGGTTTGGCCGTATTCTACGGGTGAGCCGTTTTCCACAGTAATTTCGACAATTTCCCCTTCTACTTCGGAATCAATTTTGTTCATCAGTTTCATCGCTTCAATTATACATAGGGTCTGCCCCTTCTTTACCCTTTCTCCCACATTGACATAGGGTGGTGATTCAGGGGACGGGGCACGGTAGAATGTACCGACCATGGGAGATGTCACCGGGATCAGGTTGGACCGGTCTTTGGTCCCAGTCTGTTCCGGCATGGCTGGGGCTGTTTCCTTTGGACCGGAGGTTAGATCCGGATTCTGCCTGGCTGGAGGAGGGGCGCCTGGCCCGGCTTCCGGGTTAAGCCCAAGCCCTTTCTTAATTGCGATCTTGATCCCGTCACTTTCCAGCTTAACTTCGGTTATCCCGGTTTCATTGACAAGCTTTATTAATTCCCTGACATCATCGAGATTCATTTTTCCTTCCTCCCTTAAAGGCCCTTTCCCGCCTGGTTCCGGGCTTGCCGGTCCCCGGGCCGGGTCAGGCCTGCTGTTTTTCTCCTCAACCCGGGCAGCGGCCATTCTCCGCTGTTGATTTGGAGGATCTTTTTCAACCCTGTCAGAAGCGGGCGCCGGTTCTTTCCGGCCGCCCCTGTTTCTCCCTTCCAGGAACCGCCTGCCCACCTGGGGAAACAGAGCGTAAGAGATTACATCCTCTTCACAGGTTGCCAGATCCTTCATTTCCCTTCTTATTTTATCCAATCTGGGCTCCAACAAGTCAGCAGGCCTGCATGTGATCGGTTCGCGGTCACCCAGCACTTTGCGGGCAATCTCCTGGTTAACCGGAGCCGGGGGCTTACCGTAATAACCCTGAATGAAATCCCGGACCTCCCCGGGAACCAGCTTATACCTCTCTCCGGTAAGTACATTCAAGACAGCCTGGGTTCCTACAATCTGACTGTTGGGGGTCACCAGGGGCGGGTAGCCGAGGTCTTCGCGTACCCTGGGTATTTCCGAGAGTACCTCGCCAATCCGGTGCAGGGCCTTTTGTTCCTCCAGCTGGGTTACGAGGTTGGAGATCATCCCGCCAGGGACCTGGTGGTCAAAAACGCGCATATCGTTAATCCGGGTAACACCCCGTTCAAAACCGTTCTTTTTTCTCATTTCCTCGAAATACTCGGCAACTTCAAAAAGATCATGGATGTTCAGTCCTGTATCAAAGGGAGTGTCCTGCAGGGCGCGGACCACGGTTTCAACCGGTGGCAGGGAGGCACCGAAGGCCAGGGGCACCGTGGCGGTATCGATGACGTCCGCCCCTGCTTCAACAGCCTTCAGGTATGTTCCCACAGCCAGGCCTCCAATATAGTGGCAGTGCAGCTGGACAGGCAGGCACAGGTTATCCTTGAGGAGTTTTACCAGCTCATAGGCCCGGTAGGGGGCCAGCAACCCGGCCATATCCTTGATGCAAAGGGAATCGGCACCCATTTCAACTAGCTGGCGTCCCATGGCCAGGTAGTGCTCGTTGGTATGGACAGGGCTCACAGTGTAAACCATCGCTGCCTGGGCATGGGCTCCGGCCTTTTTTGTGGCGCGAATGGCGGTTTCCAGGTTTCTGATATCGTTGAGCGCGTCAAAGACTCTGACAATGTTAATGCCCTTTTCCACCGATCTGGCAATAAAGGATTCTACCACATCATCCGGGTAGTGCTTGTAGCCGACGAGGGATTGACCCCTTAAGAGCATCTGCAGGGGTGTTTTCTTGATATGTTTTTTCAGCAGGCGGAGCCTTTCCCAGGGATCCTCATTCAAATAGCGCATGCATACATCAAAGGTCACCCCTCCCCAGACTTCAAGGGAATGGTACCCCACATTATCAAGTTTCTCGGCGATAGGCAGCATCTCAGCCGTGCGCATTCTGGTTGCCCAGAGGCTCTGGTGGGCGTCCCGTAGCGTGGTATCGGTTATTCGGACCCTGTGTTCCATTATTGTTCCTCCCCAATACTAAACACATTAAAAAAACAGGTTGCTATGTATGCTAATAACAACCTGATTTGAATCCAGGTAATGATCATTAAAGAACATTACAATCATTATAATAAAAAATATAACCCATGGAAACCCATTTACGGTAAGTATACAAAATCCGCAGCAAATTCTATACTAAAGGAGATTGAAGACAGGGCTTCGCCTTTGAGGAATGGAAACAGCACGGGCCCGTTTGCATACGGGATGTCTTAAGCCGGAGGTGACCCGGTAACCCTCCCTTTCTAGATAAGGTAATGCCCCGGATTAGAGGGGGTTACAGGGTTTTCAAGGCCAGGTGAGTTTATTCGCTTCCCCTGGGAATTATGATGATGTTTTGGGCATCCACGCCGGTACCCTTGGAAACCAGGCCGGTAATAGATGAGAAATCCTCTGAGGCCAGTTTGCCTGAAGGTGGTTCAACGATCACGGTAACGGAGTCTTCGTCGACGAAGACAGCTGCATCCTTGAACCCTTTGGCCCGGAGCAAGTTCTCCAGTTCATTTTCCTTTTCCATGCTGCGGCTGATTGCCAGCAGGTGCTCCTGGGCCTTTTGTCTGGTCTCAGCGGTTGAATTGTTGTTATTAATTACTTCCCTGAGCCACTCCACCCTCTGGCCGCGGATCCGGTCGCGTTCCAGGCGGTAGTCCACAAAGAAATCCTGCTCCTCAACGGGTGCGGAAGCGCTGGCCATTTTGCCCGGCTGTCCAGCCACGCCCGTGGCCTGGGCTGTGCTGGCAGGTTCTGTCTCATTAATGGAGGGACTGGTTACCGGAGTTCCCGGGGCAGTAAACCTTTGCTCCAGCAGATTGCCCCGCCAGCCCAGGAATAACAGGGCCGCTCCGATCAATGCCAAGGCAATCAGGCTCAGGGTCCGCCTTCTGATAATTATTGGGTACATAATTATCTCCTTTCCATTTTCAGGACGAGAATTTTCTGGGGATCAACACCAAGGGCTACCCGGGTTGCCTCAAATAGCCTGGCCTTGATCCGTGAATCTCCGGCCCCCTCGGCTACAACCAGGACACCTGCCACCTGGGGCGCGACCTCCCGTTCCACAACAGGCCGCTCCTCACCGTTTTCGCTGCGGTTCATCACCAGTTGATCGCTGCCGCTATCCTCGGTGGTCAGGCGGGTTCCGCCTGTCTGGTCCCGTTCCTGGGTCGTCTTCTTTCCGGTGGTTGTGTTCACGGCGAATTCCTCCCTGGTCGAGCCGGAGAGCCGCACAGAGACTTCAACCTCGCCGGCTCCGTCTATCTGCCTGAGCATTTCCCGGAGTTTGTTGCTGAGCAGTTCTTCCTCCAGGGACATATTGTTTACAGCTTTTACCTCCGGGGCGGGGCCGGTTGAAACTTGTTCCGGCTGTACGCTGGCTGGCTTGCTTCCCCCTGTATTGCCTATAACCAGTAGAAGGATTCCCAGGAGGCCCAGGGCCGCCAGCCAGAGGATCCGCCTTCCCTGTTTCTTGGGAGGCACTCCGTTATTTCCTCCACCCTTGAATAAGTTCAGGATTCTGTGCAATTTGCCACCCCCTTTAGCGATAGATGATTATTACCTGTTCCGGTTGGATATTGTAGAAGTTTGTCAGCACATCCACTATCCCGGCGGCAGCCTGGGGGGGCACTGCCTCCTCCCTTTCCGGTGTTTCGGAGCTGCCGATCTGGACTGTAACCGGGCTGACCTCTTCCACCGGTTCTGTTCCCCCCGGAGCAGGGCTTGTCTGCTTTGGATTATCGCTTACGGTCAAAATTATTTCTTTAACCTGCCCGAAGTCCGGACTGCCGGAATCGGACTCTACGCTCACCTCCACGTCCAGCAATGGTAATCCCTGATTTAATTTGACCAGGGCTGTGACCTGCTGGGCCAGACCCTGCCGGTACTGTTCAATTCCCAGCTCCTGCTGGCGGGCGGAAATCCTCTTGCCCGCCTCCAGGATCTCCGGCAGTTGACCCCCGCCATCTCCGGTGCCGGCCACAAGGGCTGGTATTTCCTCAAAACTCCAGCGGGCCATGCTGCCCACCGCCTGGATAACTGCGATTATTACCAGCAAGCCCATGACCATTTTGACGTAGGCTCTCATTTGCCCGGCAGGCAGCAGCATTTCCAAAAACATGGCCAGGATAATGATGATGACCAGGCTCTGTACCAGGTTGCGGATTACTTCCACCGGACTCCCCCCATTTAGCTGGCGTGAATGCCGCCCGGACCTTAAAATAAAGGGCCTTTTGCGGTTACCTCAACATCACAGAAATATTACCCACTCCCACAACGATGGTAATGGTGAAAAAGAACAGCAGGCCCGCCGTAGCCACCGTGGCAAAGATCAGGAGCAGGTTGTTGCCCAGGGTGTTCAAGCAGTCCACCATCTGCCCGCTGCCGATGGGTTGGATCAGTGCACCGGCCAGTTTGTAAATAAAGGCCAGGGTAATAATCTTTAAGAGGGGTATGACCATAACGGTTCCAATAACGGCCATCCCGGCGATTCCCACGGCGTTTTTCAGCAGCAGGGAGGAACTGATCACGGCTTCCAGGGCATCGGAAAGCATACCGCCGACAACTGGAACAAAGGCATCCACGCTGAACTTGGCTGTCCTGAAGGTAACGGAGTCTCCAACCGCCCCTGCCACCCCCTGAATTGCCAGCACGCCCAGGAATATGGTTGAAAACAATCCCATCAGGCCCATGGCCACTGTTTTTAATAGATTAGCCAGATTAGAAACCTTGAATTGCTCGGAAAGGTTACCCACAATACCCAGGATCGCCACGAAAAAAAGCAGGGGCAGGACGATGTCCTTGATTAAAGTGCCGAATATGCTCAGGGTTGCCAGGATCACAGGGCTGAAGATGGCTGCTGAGGCCAGACCGCCCACCGCCACCAGGAGCGTCAGCAAAACCGGCGTGAGGGCCTGCATGAAAGTGACCATGGTATCCACCACTTCCCTGCCCGCGTTCACTGCGATGGTAAAGGAACCGATGGCAAGGGTGATAAGGACAAGGTAGGTAACTGAATAAGTGAGCTGTCCGGCACTGCTATTGGCGAAGGAGGTCATTAAATTTTGCAGGACGGCGCAAATAACCGCCAGTACCACCAGCTTCCCCAGCAAATCAAAGTTTGCCACAACTTCTTTAAAAAGTTGTTTGACCAGCTGGTTAAAAATCTGGGAGGGCTGCCACTCCAGTTCACCCTTGACCAGCTTGTTCACCATTTCCCGGAAATGAACCTGTGGCACGGCGCTCTTAATTTCTGTGTCCAGCCGGTCTATGTATTCCTGAATTTCCAGCAAATCCTGGGCGGTGAAAGCCTCCCCGGAGCCGGCTGCTGCGGCCTGGTTTGACGGTACCAGGAGCGGCACGGTGAGCAGCACCGCCAGCAGCACGGTAAAATAAAACCTGAGCACTGTGATCACCCCGCCTCACCCAGTAACTTTAAGAGGGACTGAAGTACGGCTACCACAATGGGGACCGCCAGGACCATGATCAGAATTTTGGCGGCAAATTCTATTTTCGTAGCCACTGCCCCAGCTCCCGCATCCCGGCAGATTTGGGCGCCGAACTCGGCAATGTAGGCGATCCCGATGATTTTCATAATTGTGCCCAGGTAAACCATACTGATCCCTGCCCGGTTAGACAGGTCCGTGATAACACCCACAATTGAACCGATTTTGCCCAGCACCAGCAAGAACAGGATTACTCCGGCAGCGACGCTCAAGAGCACTGCCAGTTCCGGCCGCTGGCTTTTTAAAACACCAATCAGCACCGTAGCCATGAGGCCGATGGCGACAATCTGCACAACATCCATGGGACCAAACCTCGTTTAGCAAGAGTCTAAAAAAGCCTGAACACGGATTTAACCTGTTCAAACAGAGTGGCAAGGAGCTGAATTACCCACATAAAGACAATGGCCAGGCCGGCCAGGGTTACGATATGTCCCTGTTCTTCCTTGCCGGCATGTTTTAAGATGGCGTTTAGCACCGCCACCAGGATCCCGACGCCAGCTATTTTAAAGATCAAGTCAATACTGCTCCCCATCTTTTACCTCTCCCTTTACTAATAAATCACCAGGACCGTAATTAGCCCGCCCAGAAACCCAAGGTAACTCCAGAGTTTTATATTCCGGGCTGCTTCCTCTTCAGCTCCAGCCGTTGCTGTTTTGAGCTGCTCCATAGCCAGGTGCAGGTGTTTCACCTGGTCCTCCCTGTCGGATCTGCCCAGGGAGGAACCGAGGCTGCGCAGGATCGAAAGGTCCTGGGGTTTTAATGCTGTTCCCGGATAATAGTGAACCAGTGCTTTTTCCCAGGCATCTGCGGCTGTTATCCCGGTTGATGCGGCAAATTCAGCGGCGGCCCGGCTGAAAAGGGGCTCCACCAGCCGGTCACATTTGCCTGCCACCCGGGCGAGGGCTTCCGGCAGGGGGGTGGCGCTGTAAACAACCTCCGTTTCCAGCATTTGCAGCGCGGAGCGCAGTGCCTTAAGCTCCCTGGGCCGCCGGGAATAATTAGCGGCTACAGCCAGCCCGCCCAGGCCGCTCGCCGCAACGACCATGGCTGCTCCCATGAGTTTCAGCATTATTTCACCCCCAGAGACCTCATGGTTTTGCCGTCTATGATATCTTCCACTGTTCCCACCCCCCGGGAGCGTCCGAGGATCACGATCCGCTCGATCCACTTGGCCTGGATCAATTGACCCAGGGCGGGCCTGCAGGCCAGTTCGGCAATTGAAGAACCGTGGGCGGTCACCAGGACCTTCACGCCGGCGTTCAATATTTCCTCAATGGCTTCAACATCTTCCCTGCGCCCGATTTCGTCCGCCGAGATTACCCCGGGTCCCATGGAACGCACCAGCATCATCATTCCCTGGGCTTTGGGACATCCATCCAGGACATCGGTCCTTATGCCCACATCCAGCTGGGGTATCCCTTTATAGCACCCCGCTATTTCCGAGCGCTCGTCCACTAAACCCACATTGACCCCGGGAAAACCCAGTTCTTCAATGCCGTTGCTGATCTGCCTGATCAGGTCCCGGAGCATGGTTGTCTTACCGCAGCGGGGGGGAGAGATCAGGATCGTATGGTAGATTCCCCGGCGGCCGTCAAGCAGGTAAGGCAGAAGGGGCGTGGCTGCGCCTTTAATTTCACGGGATACCCTGATATTGCAGCCGGAAAGGTATTTTAACGTCCTGACCCTGCCGTTATCCAGAACAGCCTTTCCGGTGATCCCTGCCCGGTGGCCCCCGGGCAGGGTAATAAAGCCGTTTCTCAGTTCTTCTTCCAGGGCGTAAAGGGAGGACCCGCTGATTAACTCAACTAGCTGCTCCATATCCCTTGGTGTGACCTGGTAAGCCTCCTGGCGACGGCTTGTAAGCTGTCCTTTGGGGCTTAAAAAATAGTCGCCGGAGGACAGGCCCAGGATCAGGGGTTTTCCCTGGCGGATCCGGAACTCCTCAACCTTTGCCTGGATAGACAGGGGTAGAGCTGAGACAAGGCGGCGGATGCTGTCCGGAAGGACCGGCAGGATCTCCTGGATTGCCCTGTCCCTGCACCTTAACCGGGCCGTTGTTTGGTTCACCATTTCGCTCAGGTTTGTCCCTCCCTTCTCTTAATAAATATGACCGGTCCGGTAAAATATACCAAGGAATCGCGGAACCGGTAAAATCCAGTACTGCCGGCGGCAATGTGTTTTTCCCCTGTCACAAAAGAAGCCCTCCCCGTATATTTTGTTAATAGGCATTTGATAATTTGATTACGGGATGTGAGCAGCCTGTGGGGGAGAAAAACACTGACTCCGGATTATTTGTTTTCCCGCTGCCGGAGGAATTAGAAAAATATTATCTTGAATGGGCCAGTTCCTTCCGGTTCAATGAGAAGGCTTTGCTTGAGCTGCAGGAAAAGGGCTACATACCGCTCTTTATCCCTGTATTTCCCGGCGGCAAGGTTTGTTCCCCGGATTGCCCTGCTGGTACCGGGGGAAAACCCGGGAGCGGGAGTGCCCAGGGACAGCCCCCGGTGAACCCTTACCTGTTATTCCTAGTCTTAATTTTGCTCCTGCTCGGTTTTAAAAAGGACCAGATCCTGGCAGCAGTTCGCAGGCTAATCATGAAATCCAATAAGAAAGACCCGGAAGAAAACCAGGTCTAAATAATAAACAAGGAATATAGTTAAAAACAAAAATAGCAAAAAAACTAAAAAGAGAGGGGCCAGGCTAAAAGCTGCCGCTCTCTTTTTTAGTATTCAATCCTTATAAAACATCCTCTTCCGTGGAGACGTGCCTGGTGCCGTCTTCTTTGTCCGCCAGCATTTCCGGCCTATTCTCCGATTGGTAGACATTGTCATCATTTACAAAAACGACTTCGTCACAATTGGGGCAGGTTACTTCCACAATGTCGTCGTCTTGCAATATGTCTGATTCAAAACACACAATCTCCCCGCATTTCGGGCAGTCCACCTCGAGGTAATCGTCTTCGGAGCCATAGTGGTCCGCATCATTTCCAAAGACCTCGTCTTCCAGCTGGTACAGGTCTTCGTCGATACTCTCAAGATACTCTTCCAACTGTTCCTGATCCTCGGCGAGATTGCCGACGGTGTCGGCAAATTCATCCAGAACATCGATAATGCCCCGGAGTAGTTTTCCTTCTTTGCTCTCACCCAACTCAAGGCCTGTGGATAGTCCTTGCAGATAGGCCACTCTGGACTTCAGGTCGTTCATCTGGAAGCACCCCCTGTAAAAGTAGTCGCGTGGCTAAATTTGGCTGTCTTAGTATGTCTCTGAGCAGGGGGTTTTAAACATGGTTTTTAATTATTGTGCTCTTAGGCCCTCTTAATATAATTGCCAGTTCTGGTGTCAATCTGGAGCTTGTCCCCTACATTAATGAAAAAGGGCACCTGTACCACTGCGCCGGTTTCCAGTACAGCAGGCTTCGAGCCGCCGGAAGCAGTATCGCCTTTGATCCCCGGAGTCGTTTCCACAACTTCCAGCTCGACGAAATTTGGCAGTTCCACACCGATAGACTTGCCCTGGAAAGTTAGAATATGGATATTCATATTTTCCTTCAAGTATTTTACAGCGTCCCCCAGCTGGTCTCTGGTCATGGTCAACTGGTCGTAGGTTTCCATATCCATAAAGTTATAGTCCATACCATCGTTGTAAAGGTACTGTACCTCGCGTCTTTCAAGTCTCGCCTTGGGTATTTTTTCACCGGCGTTAAAGGTTTTTTCAATCATTGCCCCGGTCCGGATGTTTTTCAGTTTGGATCTGACAAAGGCCGAGCCTTTGCCGGGCTTCACATGTTGGAACTCGATAACCTGGTAGACATCCCCTTCCAGCTCAATAGTAAGACCGGTTTTAAAATCATTTGTAGAAATCAAGGCCAAACCCCTCCATGTAAAGATTTATGATCATAACAGTAAATAACAGTTGAAGATTTATGCTGTGGACAATAACTCTTCCTTGGGAGTGCGGGTCAGAACCCTGCAGCCGCCGTTCTGCACCACCACCGTATCCTCTATGCGGACTCCGCCCCAGCCGGGCAGGTAGACTCCGGGTTCGATTGTAACGACCATCCCCTCCTCCAGAACGGTCTGGTCTTTGACAGACAGCCGTGGTTTTTCGTGGATGCTGAGGCCTACTCCGTGACCGGTGCTGTGGCCAAACTGGTTTCCGTAGCCTGCCTGTTCAATAATACTCCTGGCGGCGGCATCGACATCCTGGGCCTTGACCCCGGCCCGCAGGAACTCTATGGCGCTCACCTGGGCAGCGAGAACAAGCTGGTATATTTCCTCCTGCTTTTTATCGGGCTTGCCCAGGACCACTGTCCGGGTCATATCGGAGTGGTACCCGCTGTAGACCGCTCCGAAGTCCAGTATAACCAGGTCACCCGGGGCCATAATCCTGGAGGAGGCAACTCCGTGGGGCAGGGCGGCACGGTATCCCGAAGCGACGATTGTCTTAAAGGCGGCGCCCTCTGCGCCCATCCGCCGCATGGAGTATTCCAGCTGCAGGGCCACTTCCCTCTCGCATACACCGGGCCTGATATGCGGGAGAACCTCCTGGAAAGCCTCATCAGCGAGGCGCACTGCCTCTTCAATTAAAGCTATCTCGCCCTTGTCCTTGCGCGCCCGGAGTTCTTCCACCATCCCGTCAACTGTTTTTAGTTCCACCCCGTCGAGTCTTTCCTTCAGTATCTGAAACTGGTTGTAGGTCAGGTAATCTCCTTCCAGGCCCAGCAGGGTAATACCTTCGCCCGTTAAATACTCCCGCAAAACCTCTGAACACTCGCCGGAAGTTACTATGACTTGATAATCAGGGCATTCCTGGGCTGCCTGTTCCGCATAGCGGAAATCCGTAAATAAATAGTTATTGTTCAAGCTCAGAAGGAGGCTGCCGGCTGTACCGGTGAAACCGCTCAGGTAAAACCGGTTTTCCGGGTTCGTGATATATAGCGCTTCCACTCCTGCGCCAGCAAAACGTTCACGCAGCTTTTCGATCCTTTCTTTCAATTTCCCTGCTCCTTCCTGGCGCTTGCCAGCGCGACCGCAGCACGCAAAGCCAGCAGGTAGCCGGTAAGGCCCAGACCGCTGATTTGTCCGGCAGCTACCGGCGCGATAACTGAATGCCTGCGAAAGGTCTCCCGCGCGTAGATGTTGGTAAGGTGAACTTCAATAACCGGAATGTCCAGGGCCGCTACTGCGTCACGCAGGGCGTAACTGTAATGGGTGTAGGCCCCGGGGTTGAAAACAACGGCGTCCATTTCCCGCGCGGCGCCCTGCAGGAGATCAATTAGCTTTCCCTCGCAATTTGACTGGTGGCACTCAACAATAGCGCCAAGCTCGGCTGCCAGGTCCGCCAAACTCCGGTTGATCTGTTCAAGGGTCAAATCTCCATAATGGGAAGGCTCACGGTTTCCCAGAAGATTCAGGTTGGGGCCGTGCAGTACCAGTATTTTCAATTAGTCAGCACCTCTTAAAAGCACCCTGCCTGTGCTGGTGACATTTTACCATAATTGGTTCCCAGTCGCCAGGATGAACAAAGAGCATAAAACCTTAATTTTAGACCAATTGAAGTGTGCATTGATCTCTATATATTACCAGAAATAGGCAATAAGTTATTGCCTATTGTCCACTTAAGGTCATTTCGGATATCCTCAGGGTGGGGGCCCCCTTGTTCCCGAAAAACTTCAGGTCATCTCCCACAGCATCCACCCCCGCCAGGAGATCCATAATATTCCCTCCCAGGGCCATGCCGCGTACAGGCCTGGTCAACTGGCCGTTTTCAATTAACAGGCCGGACACGCCCACCGAAAAATCGCCGGAAATGGGGTTTGCCGTGTGCATTCCCATGACTTCAGTAATGTAGATGCCCTTTTCCAGCTCCGAGAACAACTGCCCGGCCGGAACTGAGCCGGGTTTAATAAAAATATTTGTAACGCCCACCTCAGGGGTTCCTTTAAACGAATTGCGTACACCGTTACCGGTAGAACTGGTGCCGTCTTTAGCCGCCGTGTAAGTGTTGTACAGGTATCCCTTAAGCACACCGTCTTCAATGAGGACGTTCCTGGAGGTGGCCACGCCCTCCCCGTCAAAGGGAGCTGAGGCGATCCCTCCGGGCAGGGTCCCGTCGTCTATAACGGTTATTTTAGAGGAAGCAACCTTTTTATCCTTTTTTCCTGCAAAAAGGGAGCGGCCTTTCTGAACTGCTTCTGAGGTAAGGGCCGTGCTGATCAGGCCGAGAAACCCTGCCGCTACGTAAGGGTCCAGCACAACCGGAGTTTTGCGCGTTGTCACCGGCTTTGCCCCGAGCATCCGGACAGCCTGCCCGGCAGCCCTCCGGCCCACTTCTTCCGGTTTTAAGGCATGGTATTTCAGATTGAAGTCAAGGTCAAACCCGGTCTGACTGTCGTCTCCTTCGCTCGCAGTCAGGGACAGGTAAATCCCGCAGAAGGCCCCTTTGTAAGAGAGTTTCAGGCCCAGGTTGTTGGCAATTATGGCTTCCTCTTCCCCGTCCAGGTAAGTAGAGCTTTCGATTATTTTTACCCTGGGGTCGTAAGACCTGGCAGCTTCTTCCATGGATTTGGCCAGCTCAATTTTTTCTTCCACTGTGGTTTCCCTGATCGCAGGGTCGTAAATATCCAGCTCCGGGTAAGACGCACCAGGTGAAGGCAGTTGTAAAAAGGGGTCTTTGGCAGCTAACCTGCAATTTGCAATAGCCTGTGCTGCGGCATCCTTAACTCCGGCAGGGCTCAAATCCGTGCTGAAGGAAAAACCGGCGCGGTTGTCGCGCACGACCCGCAGGCCCATACCACGGTTCCCGGCAAGTTTCATGGTCTCAACGCGGCTTTCCCTTACTTCGATTTTCAGTTCTTTGGAATTGCAGATATAGGCTTCGGCTAATTCAGCTCCCATCCTGATGGCGCTGTTTATGGCTGCTTCAGCAATGCCCAAAAAAGCTTCACTTTCTATAGTATCCAGCTCCCTTCCTGTTCCCCTCAAGCCAAAGAAGTTGCCGTCAAGCTTATTGTGTTTATTATTCATTATTTTAGCGCTTACTATAAGCCGCATATAAGTATAATTGAATACAAATAAGCCGCATAAGTATAATTCAATACCAGTCAGAATATTCCTTTAGGTCTAAAACAGTTTTGCAAAAGTAGTAATTATAAAATAAAAAAACTGCCCAGGGGCAGTTTAGTGAACAAACACTGGCGAAGTCAGGGCAAAAAGATGTCTTGCCGAAATGGGGGCAAGATCCTGTACCGCTGCTTCCACAATCAGGCTGGGGTCCAGGAGGGCCAGGATAGCCACCCTTTCGCCTGTAGCCTGGTTTGTATAAAAACCAATAATGCAAAACTGCATGTCCTCTCCATAAACTTTCCTGGTAACGATATCCCCGATTTTCATCTCTATACCCCCTGTGAAACCGGTGCGAATCACAATAAATCTCAGCTCTTTTAATATACTTTATACATATGCCTTTAGAATTGGAGTTGTGTATGAAAAGCAACGGTTATAAAACCACAATATACCACTGTATAGTCATCTAAATGATAACTGACTCACAGGTTAACATGTCAAAAGTATAATATTCAAGGAAGCGTCCCAGGGCCGCTTCCTTGAATGAATGACTGCGCTCCTATCCTGTTTACCTTTCCCCTTTCCCAGCCGGGTAATTCATACCAGATAATTTATATGCGCCTTATCTGTCCCTCCGGTTTACCCCTGGAGGTACCGCCGACAATGAGCTCCTTGATGGCCAGGGTCGCTTACAGGAACCCCCTGACCGTCTTTACCACAGATGCCGATGGTGTGGCCCAGGTCGCTTCCTACCATTTCCACTATCCGCAAAACCTCGGGCCCGTTTCCCGTAAGGGTTGCACCCCTCACCATGGGACCGATTTCGCCGTCTTTGAGCAGGTAGCCCTCTGCCACGTCAAAAACAAAATCCCCGGTGGTTGTGTTGACCTGGCCTCCCCCCATTTTCTTTACCAGGAGCCAGTTTTTAGTCTCTCTGATAATCTTCTCCGGGTCGGTTTTACCAGGCGCTATATATGTGTTTCCCATTCTTGGCATAGGTTTGTGCTGGTAAGACTCCCTTCGCCCATGGCCGTTGGAGGGCCTGCCTTCTTTGGAGGCAGACAGGCGGTCGTATAAATAATCATTCAGCACGCCTTTGTCAATAAGTTTAACCTTCCGGGAGGGTACCCCTTCGTCGTCAAAACGGTAGGAGCCGTAACCCTGTTCAATGGTTGCGTCGTCCACAACACTGACTTCTTTCGCTGCCACAACCTGGCCCTTTTTTCCGGCGTAAACCGAAGTGCCCTTCTGGACCAGATCGGCTTCCAGACCGTGGCCGCAGGCCTCATGGACCATGGTTCCCCCGGCCTCCCCGGCCATGACCACAGGCATTTTGCCTGCCGGGGCCGGTTGCGCCTTCAGCATCTGCACCGCCCGCCTGGCTGCAGTTGCTGCCACCTGCTCGGGGGGGTAGGCAGCGAAGAGTTCAAAACCACAGAGCCCTCCCACTGCCTCCACACCAGTCTGAATTACCGGCCCCTCAGCAGCTACCGCCTGGATCGTAAGCCGGGTGCGGATGCGCTCGTCTTCCACGTAATCCCCGGCGTTGTTGGCGATAACAACCCTTTGCGTCACGTCGCCGTACCCTACGATTACCTGTTTAATCAGGTCACCGCCTTCCCTCCTGGCCGCCCTGTCGCATGCTTCAACCAGCTCCACCTTTTGTTCGGTAGGTACGTCCTCCGGGCGTTCCTTAAAAACAAAGTCAACCAGGGGTTTCACCCTGGTAAAGTCCAGATTGACGCCATTTTTTCCGCAGGCTGCGGCGTGGCTGACAATTTTAGCTGCCTCCATGAGTCCGTTCCGGGAAAGATCGTTGGTGTAGGCGTAGGCTGTGGAATCCCCGCAGATGACCCGCAGACCCGCGCCTGTCTCCACGCCGGTTTGAATTTTTTCAACTTTTCCAGCCTCGCAGCGGATTCCGGTGGTTTGCCTGTTTTCAATGAAAATATCAGAAAAATCACAGCCGTTGGCCGCTGCTGTGTCCAGCACTTCCTTTAACAATTCTTTATCCACCAACACCCCACACCTCTTGAGTTATTATTTGCATCCGGCAGTTTTTGATACCGGCCTGATGGTTTGATTTTTTTATAATCTATTACCGCTATTATTTTTTTTGGATAAATCCCGGTTCAAATTGAGCCGGCCAGGTTTGAGCCTGATTGGCAGAACCGCTGTTTTCCTGGGGGAAAGTACCGGTGGTACCTGTCCCGGGCGGCTGGTTGCCGTTTCCTGCTGCTGCACCCCCTGAAACTCCCTGGGTCTCATTGTTTGCGGGGGAAACGTAAAGATGGTGTTCCAATTCCCGGACAGGTGCAAATGGACCTGCCTCCCGGAACATATTATACCGGCCCGTAAGCCACCTGTTGATGGCATCCAGCTGCAGGCGGGCCTGGGGTTCCTTCGAGGAATAGATCACGAATTCCACACTTGCCCTGACCAGGCCGGAATCAACAGCCTGTCCCCCTGATTCCTGTTTTTCAATTTTCATGCTCCGGATCTCAGCCAGGTTTAAATCACTTATTCCCTTTAAGAGCTTTTCCAGGTCGTTACAGAAGGCAAGGATGTTGAGGTAATCACCTTCCGCCACGAGATTAAGGGGCAGCTCCAGGGTATGGGCATTCTCCTTGACGGCGGCCGGTACAATCTCAGTAATGACAATCTTACCGGATAGTGATTTCAGGCCCAGCAGGATGATGTCGGAGCCGTCTCTCATCTCGGTGTTAAACAACCTGCCCTTTTCTGCATACTCGGCTCTTACTTTTTCCAGCCGGGCGGTCTCTGTGGTGAGGGAGGCCGCCGTGTTCTGGGCCTGGGCCAGCTTGGCCCGCTGTTCCTCCAGATCTGTTTTAACCTGACTGTAAGCATTGAGCTGGGGATTGAAGATGAAATAAAAAAAACAAAATAAAACGGCTGTTCCCAGAAGCACGAGTAGGAGAAATCTTTCTCTTTTGCTCAGCCGAGACCACATTTAGACCTCATCCTTTAGAGTAGTTGTGATTTCAAAACTATACCCCTTATTAGCATCGAGGCTGATCCTGTTCAGTTTCACATCCTCAAAATAGGGAAGGTAGTTTAAATTCATTATGAACACGCCAACTGAGGAGACCGTCCGGGAATAACCCTTCAAGGTAATGGTATTGGGATGGGGCAGGCCGGCCGTCTTTTTTTCCTTATCTCCCGCCGTACTGCCAGCCTTGTTTTGGGAATCAGCCTCATTCGTACTGGCAGGGGCGCCGTCCGGCGACGTTTTCCTTTCAACCGGCCTGTTCAGAATTGCCAGATCCACCAGCCATGCATCTATGGGGATAATGTTGCTCAGGTCATCAAGGAGGACGGACCAGGACTTCTGGTTTTGTATAATCTCCTCGTATTCTTTCAGGGCCGCCTCCAGCTCAGTTCTTTCCTTGCGCATCTGTTCAACGCGGGATACCAGCGGGGCCAGTTCGTCCAGCCGGGCCGTGGTATCCTGAAGGTCGTTTTTCATAAATGTATAATTAATTAAAAAAGCACAGTAGCCGCCCATTGATAGCGCCAGGATAAGCGTAGCTGCGCTGATTAGAACCAGGCGTTTAACATCAATGAGCCCTTCCCGCTGGAGTTTGGCGGGCAGCATATTTACCTTATAGGTCATCATGAACAGGCCTCCCTTAAGGCCAGTCCGATGGCAACGGCATAGGCCGGATCATATGTTAAAGATTCGGAAAACTCCACGGGGGGAATTCCAACTACCACAGGCAGCTCAAAAACATCCTCCAGGTAATCGGTCAGACCGGTAAGCTTGCTGGTACCTCCACTAAGCACCAGTTTTTTGGCCGTCATGTTTTCCTGCCTACAGTAATCCAGCGATCTTTCCAGTTCCCGGGTAATCTCCGGCAGCACCTCCTGTAAAGCGTTGCTGATCCGGGAGGCTTTGAAATCACCCTGGTCGTCCAGGGTTACGGCAGCTTCCTCCATCATTTGCCTGGCTTCTTGCAGGCTGATCCCAAAGTTTTCCGAAATATACCCGGTTAAAATTTCCCCGCCCGCCGGTAGAAGGCGGTTGAATTTGATCAAACCGTCTTTAACCAGGAGCAGCTGCGAAGTTTTCGAACCGATATCCACGATAGCCGTGCAATCCTCCTCTGTTCTGCCGAATAAGCGCCAGAGGGCAAAGGCCTTCAGGTCGATGGCCCTAACGACCATCCCGGCCCGGGAAAAAATACTGTGGTACTGGTAAATGATTGCCGCAGGCGCAGCCAGTAGCAGGATATTCTGACCTTCCTCATGATGGTCGCTGTTTTCTTTCGTTTCGCCTGACCGGGGCATAAATCTTTTTATTTTAGGGCCATTTCTTTCTTTTTCCTCTTCAGGGTCCAGGCGAACATAACGGATGATCAACTGATCCGCCGGAATGGGCACAAACTTTTCAATCTCGAACCTGGCCGCCGCCTCCAGTTCTTTGTCGGACATCCTGGGCAGGCGGGTCAGCCTGCTGACCAGTTTTTCACCGCCGATACAGGTAATTACTTCTTTTAAATTGGGGCTGGCTATTTCCTGAAGCGCCATTACCAGGCTTTCCTCGTCAAGCTCGTCGGTCCAAACCCCGGGGGATGCGGGACAGCGGCGCAAAGCAACCACTTCCGGAAAACCGTCAATGATCTTTACTTCGGCCGCCTTGATTTCACAGGTGCCGATATCAATACCCATAAAATGGTTTTTCTTTGGTAAAATCTTATGAAATAGTTTCTTCATAGGCGTATTGTCCTTTTTTGGCGATGTAAAAAAATAACTATAATTCGACTGAGTAAATTACGACAAAAAGCCTTATATTTCCTCCCAGGAAAGAATCTTCAGGGAGGTTGTAACCCAGTCGGGTTGGTTGTTTTCCATTTTGGGTTCAAAATAAAACTCTGCATTATTGTTCTGTTTCAGGGTGCGCGCAATGAGGCTTCCACATAATGTAGTATTATTGTCAATGGTTACAGTTGCAGGTGAATAAATTAAGGCTCTGACTCGATCTTCTTTCTTATTATCCAGTGTTACATTGCCGGCGCTAAGGATACAAAGGTCGTCCTGCTCGATGTCCGTGCAGTCGAGGTTGCCGTTGATTCTTACTGTTCCGCTGACTACAACTGTGGCGACGCCGCTATAAGTTCCCCCCTCGATTGTGAGGTCGCCTTCGATGTAGTAGAGCCCGTTCAGGTTCAGGTCGCCGCTCCAGGTCTGGGAACCGAAATAGTAATAGTCGGCGTTTTTACTGTACCAGTCCAGATCTAACTCTGGAAAGGGGGGAATAGTAAAGCGCAGGTCCATGGATTGATAGGTATAAATATTTCCACCCACATCGGATTTATCGTTGAATACTGAACCGTTGGCCCAAACATCACCGCCGACATAAGCTTTATTTAAGGTAACATTTCCCATGGACCTTATCTCTCCGCCCACAGCGGCGTTATTATATAAGGTGACATCGCCCACGGCCTGGATGTTGCCGCTAACCTGTCCATTTTCCTTGATATTTACGGCCCCCCCCGAGTAAAGATTTTTGGTATTGGCGGCATTATTGTAGATGGTGACATTCCCGCCGACCCAAATATCTTCTGTCATCGTGCAGTTTTGATCGAAATCAATATCCCCGTTGACAAAAACATCCGAGTGGATTACAGAGTTATTCTTAAAAGAAGAAGGGGCATCGGGGGGCGACTCGGTCCAGAGGCCGCGGTAAAAGGGCATGGGTTTGCCCAGGTCCACTTTAACCCTGATCTGCCGGTAAACGTCCCGGTACCGTCCCTTGCTCTCGATATTCAAGGTAGTTTTACTATCATTAAAGAATTCTTTCCGCACTTTAACGTGAACAAGATTTCCATCGGCGTATTCGGCAGGAATTACGTCAGGTACCAGGTTGTATTCCGTATTGAGGACCAGGCTTTCCACCCAGATACTCTCCTGCCTGGCTTTCTCAATGGCCTTTTCAATTCCTGCCTCGGCAATATAGTAGGCCTTTTTCTGGTCTGTTTCCAGCACGGCTGTTTTTCTCACAGAACTGCCCATGGTCAGGGCTGCCGAGCCGGTAAAAAAGAGAACGATTGTCATCACCAAAACAATAATCAGGGCATACCCCTTTTGATTGCAGAGCATGTTTTCACACCCTTTATAAGGCTCTGACCTGAACCTTTGTGCTCATTTCGCAAGCTACAGGCGGATTATGGTTTTGTTTTTTTCCTTTAATGTAGATTACAATCGTTTTTTTGTCACTGTTGTACTGAAATTCCAGACCTTCGATATTGCTGACAACCGGCTGGGGGCTGCCGGTCGCGCCTATTTTTAGTTCTACCTCTTTGCCAGTCTGGTCGTAACAATACATAACCTTTTCACCGGAGGCGGTTAAGAAGGATATTTGGGTCCCGGTTCCATCGTTTGACAGGCTTCCGTCCTGCTTGTAAATCTTAAGATCGGATTTGGCCTGTCTTAAGTCCCGGCTAATCTTGTTTAAAGCAATCCGTAAATTTTCCTGAACCTCGATTTTGTGATTGTTTTCAAGATAACTGGCGTGTCCGTGCAAATAAACAGATAATACAGCCGTAACCACGATGGCAAATATGGTGAGGGCAACCATGGCTTCCACAAGGGTATAACCTCTATTGCCGGTGTATTGAGACACCCTTAACTCACCTCCTGTGTTTTTCCGTGGTCAGGGATAATTCTTTCAGCAAGTCGCCCGAAGGATAAAATGTTGTAACTCTAATTGTTTTCAGGTTTTCAGTGGCAGTGGTAACTTCTATTTTGTATTCATACCTGTAGAGCCTGTAAAGCGATGTTGCGTCCGGCTTGGTATGCCAGCCCGATTCGATGGTGGCAATCTTTGTTGTTCCGTTAAAAGCCTTGATTTTTTGAACCTGGCCCGCTCCTTTTCCCCCGGCGATCATGATATGGTAATCCTTGAAAAAATCGTCTCTACTGTTTTCGTTGCCGGCCAGCGTTACTGTGCTGGCGGTGCTGCTTTGCACGGTGCCGGTCAGGATTGAACCGTTCTCGCAAACCAGATAATGCGACGTTGCATCGGGTGCCTTGCCGGTGTCCCAGGCCGGATCAACTGTCGCTACCTGAGCATCAGCATCGTAGCCAGTTATTTTTCTAACCTGCCCTTCGCCCTTTCCGGCGGTTATGGTGATCAGTTGGTTAATACCGATATTTCCCGCATCACTGGCCAGGCGTATTTTGTTACTTGCTCCAGTGAATTCCCTGGCCACACCGATTTGGTTATAATTGACACTTTTCAGCTCCTCAATGAGTTCCTGGGCAAAGTTCAGGGCCGTAACTTCGTGCCGGGCAGTTGCCGTAAGGGTGCTGCCGGTGATGAAAAACTGCAGAAGGGGAATGATGGCAATTGCCAGCAGCAGGGTGGCAACGATCACTTCAATCAGGCTCATGCCTTCTCGATTCTTCCAAACCATGGCGTCACTCGTCTTGCTAGTATTTATTAGGGTGGCGGGCTTGTATCGATGCGGACCCTGCCTGTTATGGAGGCCACAATGACATAAAGGGTATTACCGTCATTATCCTTCAGGCTGAGGTGCCCACCTATTAATACTCCGTTTGCACGGATAGGCTCGCCCCGGGTATTAAAGGAAAGCCTGTGGTCAGGCCCGTTATGGGGGTTGTTGTCAAAATCAAAGTTGGTGTAAACCAGGTCTATCCCGCCAGGCAGGTTGACTTTTTTGTAGATAACCATATGTTTCCTGATATAATAACGTTCGTTTACAAAGTCAAAGATTATGGTATAAAGGCCGTCCTGCTTCATATTCAACTGCTGGGTAAGGCGAATGTCCTCTGCGATCATAGCAGCGGCGGCATTTAGTTTCTGGCTGTTGAGGTGTTTATTGATGGTTAAAGCGAATAAAACAAAAATAGTCACAATTACTAATACAATAGTGGTTTCCAGGAGAGTAAAACCCTTATTATCCATGGGATAAATTCCCTGTAATCGCTTATTTTTTATAACTATATTGTTTTTAGTTTTTATATGAAAGGGAGGTAAGGGTATTTCTAGATGTTTCCCTTTGACCTCCCTCTTAGTACATATCTAAGGGTATTTAACAGTATTCCTTAATTTTATCTTAGGTTCCTTCACCGTTATTAACCACTTGTAGATGTACCTTCTGTTATTCTGTTATCTCTTTGATTCCGGGGGGCTCTGATCTCCCATTTGAACAGTTGCCAACTACACGATTGTTTTCTGTATCTTGGACGTTATCATAGCCTGTGTAAATTTTGCAATTTTCTTCGTCTTCAACTTCGTACACATATTCTTTACCCCAGGGATCTTTTTGTTCACAAGTTGCATTTTTCCCAGAATGTGCTGTAGTATATTTGATACCGGCATTGGTGAGTGCAGTCTCTAATTCAGCCTTATTATCGCCAATGGGGTATTTTCCATTTTCCGCATAATAAGCATCCAGAGCAGCCTGCATGGTACTGATTTGTGCCTTAGCCTTGGTCACCCTCGAGTTATCGATATAGCCCATATAAAATCTTATACCGCCCGCTATGAGCACGGCAATGATGATTAGAACAACCATCATTTCAATCATGGAAAAACCTTTTTGGTTGTTTAAATACCTTTTAAACATGTCGCTCCTCCTTTTTCGAATGTATTCCTTTTTTTAGCGTCCTTGTATGTAAGCAAATATCTTCCTTGATACTATCCCCCTTTCATCAATTAATTGTCCAATTGCGCCTGTCCCTTCATGTCATATAAATAAATAAGCCCTTTAACTAAAGGGCAAAAGAAAATTATTCCTTGCAACCCGGCTGTCATAGTGTTTATTTACACCTTAGACCCGTGGCTTTGCGTCCTCATCTTTCGAAAAGTTTGCCCTTTAGAATAATCATCTATTTACTTTTTTAAATAAGTTTAGCTAACCAACTACTTGATAAACCAATCTAAAAACTACAAATTACTACAAATTAAAAGCCCTTTACAGGTAAAGGGCATAAAAATATCTCCTTGCAGCCCGGCTATCATAGTGTTTGTTTACACCTTAGACCCGTGGCTTTGCGTCCCATCCTTTCGGATAGTTTGCCCTTTAAAGGTTAATATAATTTATTATTAAATTTGTTAAGTTTTCTCAGTATTATTAATTGTCTAAAATATTTTTCCAGAACTTTCTTTTTTATATTATACTTTTCATTTGGGTAAATTGCAAGACTAAGATTGATAAATTTTGACTAAATAAGATTCTACAACTGAATTTTCTGCATAAAACCGCATTAAGAGATTTCAGCAGAGGGATTTCATTAATTAAATGTAAGTTTATGCCTGATATTCAAATAAATGCGCTCTTTTTAACATATGAAAAGGATATAGTATTAGTTCAGGCCCGTCCCTCCCTGCATGGCACCGGAAAGGCCGAACAGGGGCAGGTAGATGGAAACGGCGATAAAACCGACCATGATTCCTACTGCGGCAATCATCAAGGGCTCAATAATACTGGATAGTTTGGCTACAATGGCTTCCACTTCCTGCTCGTAATAAATGGCTACCTTTTCCAGGAGGGCGTCCAGGGCGCCCGATTCTTCCCCGATGGCAATCATGTTTACGGCCATGGGCGGGAAAAAAGATGCGCTCAGCAGGATGGGCGACATGCTTTCCCCTTCTTTGATATTTTCCCTTAGTGCCTTGATAATTTTGGTTACCTGGGTATTGCCCACAACCTTTTCCACCGTCTCCAATGATTGCAACAAGGGTATGCCGCTTTTCAAGAGAGTGGCCAGGGTGCGGGCAAACCTGGCGGTAATTGTTTTTTGGGTAAGATTTCCATAAATAGGCAGTTTTAAGAGCAAACGGTCGGTGATAACCTTACCCCTCTGCGTAGCGGCAAAACTCTTCAGGCCAAAGTAGATTAACAGGGGGGCAGGCAAGATGAGATACCAGAAATTGGTGCATGCTTTGCTGACACAGAGCATGATCCTGGTCGGAAGGGGGAGCTCCGCCCCAACCTGTTCGAAGATTTCGACGAAAACAGGTACTACAACCACCAGCAGGATAACCATGGCCAGAAAGGCAAAGGCCCCGATGACCAGGGGGTAGGTCATGGCTGATTTGATTTTTTCCTTAAAAGCATGGTCCCTTTCGAACTGGTTGGCCAACCTTTCCATGGCCTGGTCCAGTGTGCCGCTGACCTCTCCCGCCGTGAGCATATCGATGAAAATGCCGGGCAGGTACCGCTGGTGGACTTTAAACGCTTCACTGAGGCTTTTACCGTTTTCTATATCCATGATTACGGCTCTTAATATTTCACGTAGTTTTTTGCTTTCTGTTTGCTGGGTTAGAATACCAATGCATTGCAGGAGGGGAATACCCGCTTCAAGCATGGTTGCGGCCTGGCGGCAAAATACAGCCAGGTCCTTGACCTTGATTTTCAAGTTAAACAGCTTTTCCAGGTCAAGTTTAAAATCCAGTGCAGGGTTGATTTGGACAACGTAATAGTTCTTGTATCGCAACTGGGCAATTGCAGCCTCCCGGCTTTCCGCTTCTATTTTTCCTGTGAGCAATTTACCGGACAGGTTTCTGGCCTTATAGGCAAACAGTTGAGCCATTCATTATCCCCCCAGTGTTTTAAGCAGGCTTTCAGGTTCGCGGGCCCGGTGTAAAACCTCTTCCCTGCTGATCATTCTTTTCTGGTAAAGTTGTCTGAGCGACATGTCCAGGGTCTGCATACCGTGCCTGGCGCCGGTCTGCAGCTGCGTTTGAATTTGATAGGTCTTGCCTTCCCGGATCAGGTTCCGGATGGCCGGTGTGGCCACCAGTATTTCCATGGCCACCACCCGGCCGGGCCGGTCAAACCTGGGGATCAACTGCTGGGCAACGATGCCCTGGAGCGTATTGGCCAGCAGGATTCGGATCTGCTGCTGTTGTTCCGGCGGGAAAACGTCGATGATCCGGTCGATGGTTTCGGCGGCGCTGGATGTGTGCAGGGTGCCCAGTACCAGGTGGCCGGTTTCTGCGGCGGTGATGGCGATGCTGATTGTTTCCAGGTCACGCATTTCCCCCACCAGGATTACATCCGGGTCCTCCCGCAGGGCGGCCCGCAGGGCGATGGCGAAGGAAGCGGTATCAGTGCCGATTTCCCGCTGGTTTACCAGGGAAAGCTGGTGGTTGTGCAGGTACTCGATGGGATCCTCCAGGGTCAGGATATGTACTCTCTTTTCCCTGTTGACCAGGTCTATCATGGCAGCCAGGGTTGTTGACTTGCCGCTGCCGGTGGGTCCGGTGACCAGGACCAGGCCGTCGGGCTTTTTGGCCAGGTGGGCCAGGACCTCAGGCAGGCCAAGCTCCTTAAAGGTTGGGATGCGGGAGTTGAGCAGGCGCATGACCAGGGCTGTGCTGTTCCTCTGCCTGAAAGCATTTACCCTGACCCTGGTACCTCCAGGCAAGGAAAAGGAAAAATCCAGTTCGCCCTGTTTGTGGAACTTTTCATACTGGGCGGGGCTCATAATCTCCCGGGCCATTTCGTCCGTTTGCTCGGGAGTAAGAGGTTTAAATTCACAGTCGCCCAGTAATTTTAGCCGCTTTTTAAAATCGGGGTGATCCAGCGGGTAGAGCACACCGTGCAGGCGGTACACCGGCGGTGTGTTCACCGTAATATGGACATCCGATACACCAATTTCTGCCGCCTGGGTTAAAATGTCGACTAGTTTCACGGTTTATCCTCCTTGTATACGGCACGGATTACTTCTTTAATCGTGGTCAGGCCCGCCAGGGCCTTTTGAATTCCGTCTTCCTTCAGCGTAACCATGCCTTCCCGGATAGCCGCATTTCTCAAGTCCTCGGTGGAGGCGCGCTCCAGGATTAGCCTTTGGAGCAGGCTGGAAACGGTCAGCACTTCATAGATAGCGACCCGCCCTTGAAACCCGGTATGGTTGCATTTTGCGCAGCCAGTGCCGTGGTAAACAATATCACCGGGCTTAAGGCCGGCAAAGGCGCGCTCAAATTCGGTGGGAGTGGTTCTGCGCTTGCAATGCACGCAAATGCGCCGGACAAGCCTCTGGGAGATGACCCCGATCACCGATGAGGCGACCATGAACGGCTCAATGCCCATATCCACAAGCCTGTTTACGGCGCCCGGCGCGTCGTTGGTGTGCAGGGTGGAGAGCACCAGGTGGCCGGTGGTGGCTGCCCGGATGGCTATTTCCGCAGTCTCTGCATCGCGGATTTCGCCAATCATGATGATATCAGGGTCCTGCCTCAGGATCGTCCGTAAAAAGGTCGCGAAGGTAATGCCCGCCTTGACGTTGATCTGGGCCTGGTTGATGCCTTCAATAATGTATTCCACGGGATCTTCAACTGTAATGATGTTTTTTTCCACCGAATTCATCATGTTCAGGGCGGTGTACAGGGTGGTGGTTTTTCCGCTGCCGGTGGGTCCGGTAACCAGGATCATGCCGTAAGAGTTATTGAGAAAACTTACGAACCTCTCCTCGTTGTGCTTAGAGAAACCAAGCTTGTCCAGGGTAAATTTTTTTATATTCTCTTTATACAGGACCCGGGTACACACTTTTTCCCCAAAAATTGTGGGTATGGTGGAGATCCTCAAGTCCAGCTCCCGCCCCTGCAGCTTTAAGGGAACCCGCCCGTCCTGGGGAACCCGTCGCTCGGCAATGTCCATATTGGCCATGACCTTGATCCGGGAAACAAGGGGGTGTAGCATCTTGCGGGGCAGGGTCATGACCTCCCGCAGGATTCCGTCAACCCGGTAACGTACCCGGATGCCGTGTTTAAAGGGCTCAATGTGAATATCACTTGCTTCCTCATCGAAGGCTTTAATCATGATGGAATTAACAAGCCGGATAACCGGGGCCTCGTCCACGACATCTTCTGCTTCCTCCGGCTCATCAGGCTCCTGCTCGATGCCCAGTTCCTGCATGGCTTTTTCTACTTCAGGAATGCCAAAGTTCTTTTCAATGAGCGCGTTGATTTCCTTCTCACTGGCTACCAGTGGCTCGATGTCAAGACCAGTAACCAGCCTTAAATCGTCGATGGCCATAACATTCAGTGTGTTGGCCATGGCTACGTAAAGGCGGTTCTTATCTTTTTTAACAGGAATTACTTTATACCTGCGGATTAATTCTTCAGGAATCAGCTTCAATAACTGTTTATCGATGGCTTCTCCCAGGTTCATTTCCTTAATGCCCAGGAGTTCGTTTAAGGTTGACTCGCTGATCATTTTCAGCTTGACCAGAACGCGTCCCAGCTTTTCACCCGTCAAGGACTGTTCCAGTAAAGCTGCCGACAGTTCCTCCTCTGTGATTAGCCCCTTTTCAAGCAGGAGCTGGCACAGTCGCTTTTTATTAGCCATTTTAAAACCTCACGTAAAACCTAATATTTGAAATCCAGGTAGCCGGAGGGGACCGGCTTTAAGGATCATATCTTGAGAGCGCAACATCGGCTGGTGGCCCCTCCCCGTTCCTTACCATATGTCTGGTAGGACTGAAGAATTCAACTGTTCAATTAGTTAGAATAAACCCAGGTACCAGGCCAGCCACTTGTCGCCAAAAAACATGGCCAGCAGTGTCCCCAGGGCCAGGTACGGGCCAAAGGGAATGGCGTCCTTACGCCCTTTAAGGCCGGTCAGGACAAGGATGAGCCCGGTCACAGCCCCCAGCAGGCAGCCCAGGAATATAGCCAGCAGTCCATTGGGCCAGCCCAGGAAAAAGCCGATTACGGCTGCAAGTTTGATGTCCCCTCCACCCATTCCGCCCCGGTAGATTAAGGCAGGAACGAGCAGGAAGGCGGCTGCTGCCGAAAAACCCAGGAACGCGGATAAAAGGCTCAAATCTCCTGCTACAAGGTTCAGCAAGATGCCGCAGGCCAGGGAAAAGATAATGACCCGGTCGGGGATAATCAGGTGTTTCAGGTCTATAAAGGATACCACAATAAGGACTGCGATGAGAAAGAGTTGTTTCAACAACAGGGCCGTCAAACCGGTATGGGCGTAAGCTGCAGCAAAGAGCAGCCCGGTGAGCAATTCGATTAAAGGGTACCGGGGGCTGATCGCTGTGCTGCAGGTGCGGCAGCGGCCTTTCAGCCAGATATAACTGAGCACCGGAAATAGGTCCCTGGCTCTAATCCGGGTTCCACAGGCCGGGCAATGGGAAGGCGTGATAACAACAGATTCGTTCCTGGGCAGGCGGTATATGCATACATTTAAAAAACTGCCGATCACCAGGCCCAGGAAAAAGAATATGGCTGTTACGATGGGTTCAGCAATAATCAAAATAAAACTCACTCACTGTAGGCTAGGATAAGAAGGGATAAAGCATGATGCAAATGAAGCAAGGAACGCTGCTATACTAAGGAGCATTAGCTTACTTATGACTTCTATCATTTTTCTACTTTTTAACCTAACATTAGCACTTTTTAAAAAAGCCGTCCAGATTTTTCTTGTCCGCAATCTTCTCTGCTGAACTCTGTAAAAAAGCAGAGCGTGATTTTAAACCACACTATGTGGAGCCAGGTTGCCTTTCGCCGGTTGAGTGCCCGGGAAATGGCCGGGAAGAGTCCAGGAGTTTCCGGACAGCTGTTTCCGGCACGTTCCGCACAACCTCCACCCTTCCTATTTCCACCGGCAAAACCATGGTCAGGCGGCCGGCTGTGGCCTTTTTGTCCTGGCGCATGGCAGCCACAAGGGCATCCGTTGGAAGGTTCCCGGGAACTTCAACGGGCAGGCCGGTCCGGTGGATTAAAACACTGATCCGTTCCGCCTCCTTCTCCGGCAGCAGGCCCAGGTCTGCGGCCAGCCGTGCTGCAGCGACCATGCCCATCCCCACCGCTTCCCCGTGATTAAAAACACCATACCCGGTCAGGGATTCAACAGCATGTCCCAGGGTGTGGCCGAAGTTTAGAATTGCCCGCAGGCCCTGGTCGTTTTCATCCTTCTCCACAACGCCGGCTTTAATGCGGCATGATTCCTGAACGGCTTCGGAAAGGAGTTCCGGTTTTCCGGATAATAGTCCGGACAAGTTTTGTTCAAGCCAGGAAAAAAAACCTGGAGAACGGATTATGCCGTACTTGATAACCTCGGCCATTCCGGATCTGATTTCCCGGGGAGGCAGCGTTTGGAGGACAGAGGTATCCGCCAGGACAAGTCTGGGCTGGTAAAAGGCACCGATGATGTTTTTACCCCTGGGGTGGTTAACGGCCACCTTCCCCCCCACACTGCTGTCCACCTGGGCCAGGAGCGTCGTGGGCAACTGAATGAAGGGTACGCCCCGCAGGTATGTAGCCGCCACAAAGCCGGCCACATCCCCTACCACTCCGCCGCCCAGGGCCAGGATGGCGCAGCGGCGGTCAAGTTCCGCGGTATAGGCCAGATCGTAAAGCTTTTCAGCAGTGGCCAGGTTTTTGTGTTCTTCACCTGTTTCGATAATCCCCGGCACAACTTCAAAACCGCAGCTTTCCAGGCTGGACTGGACAATGTCCCCGTAAAGCTGGAACACCTGGAAATTCGAAACCAGGAGGACAGTTTTGCCGTAGCCGGAGAATTGTAGTAATTTTCCTATTTTGCCCAGGAGGCCCTCTCCGATATGTATGGTGTAGCTCCGGGTGCCCAGGTTGACCGGCACAGTTTTCATCAGACCTGATTCCTTTCCAGCAGGTAATTAATTATTTTTTCCACCGTGGCGTCAAGACTGCATAATCCTGTATCGAGGGTAAGCTCAGCTATATCGTAGACTCCCTTCCGCTCCTCCAGGAGTTCCCGGATTCTTTCCATTAAATCACCTTTTAGCAAAAGGGGCCGGTTTCTTTTGCGTCTTACCCTTCTGTAAATGACCTCAGGATCGGCCGTGAGGGCGATAATAATGCCGTTTTCCCGCAGGAGGCGGACGTTTTCGGGGTTTAAAACCAGCCCGCCGCCGGTGGAAATAACCAGGCCCTCTTTCTGGGCCAGCTTCTTCACCAGCAGGGCCTCCTCAGAGCGAAAACGGGTGGCCCCGTCCCTGGCAAAAATCTGGGCGACGGTTTTTCCTGTTAACTTTTCAATTTCCGTGTCCGTATCAACAAACTTGCGCTTGAGACGCCGGGCCAGGCGCCGCCCTACGGCTGTTTTACCGGTCCCCATAAAGCCGATGAGGACAATGTTTTTTTTCATATTTTTTCATACCTTTCTCAGGTAGGAAAGGTGGCGGTTCCAGTTATCCTTCAGTTCTTCCAGGCTGTCCCCCCCACACTTTTCCAGGCAGGCCCGGGCCAGTTCCCAGGCTACCAGCGCTTCCCCGATCACACAGGCTGCGGGCACAGCGCACACATCGGAGCGTTCCACGGCTGCCCGGGAGGGCTTGCGGGTAATCATGTCCACACTCTGCAGGGGCTGGTTGAGCGTGGGAATCGGTTTCATGGCTCCCCGGACAACCAGCGTTTCACCGTTGGTTACCCCTCCCTCGATCCCTCCGGCCCGGTTATGCAGGCGATAAAAACCCCGGCCCGCTTCGTAGAAGATCTCGTCCTGGACCTGTGAACCCCGGAGCCCGGCAGCTGTAAAACCCAGGCCCACCTCTACGCCCTTAACGGCCTGAATACTCATCAGGGCGGCAGCCAGGCGGGCGTCCAGCTTGCGGTCCCAGTGGGTGTAGCTGCCCAGCCCGGCTGGAACTCCATAGGCCCTGACTTCAAAAACCCCGCCAAGGGTATCTCCGGCGGCCCGGGCAGCGTCTATGGCCTCAAGCATGCGCGGCTCCACTGCCGGGTCGGCGCAATTCAGCTTTGACTGTTCCAGCCTGGCCTGCAGCTCTTCCGATCCAAGGTTTTCTACAGCCGCGGACAGGCCGCCCAGCTGGACGACCTGTCCGATGATGGTAATTCCCAGTTCCTCCAAAAGCCTCCTGGCCACGCTGCCGGCGGCAACCCTGGCGGCGGTTTCCCGGGCGCTGGAACGTTCCAGGACATTTCTCAGGTCTTGATGCCGGTATTTGAGGGCCCCCGCCAGGTCGGCGTGTCCGGGGCGGGGACACCTCACCACCCGTTCGCCAGTCCTGGCGCCGGGTTCCGCTGACATAATTTCCGACCAGTTGGCCCAGTCCTTGTTTTCCACGAGTAAAGTAATAGGGCTGCCCAGGGTCAGCCCATCGCGCACTCCGGACAGGAAAGATACGGTGTCGCTTTCAATCTTCATCCTGGCGCCGCGGCCGTAGCCGCCCTGGCGCCGGGCCAGCTGCCGGTTGATATAGGCGGCCGTAAGGGGAAGTCCAGACGGCATGCCCTCCACAATAGCTATGAGTGCCGGGCCGTGTGATTCCCCGGCTGTCAGGTAGCGAAGCAAGGCAACAACCTCCCCGCAGGGCTTTTAGCCGAATTGGCATGTTTATTTCTGGACAGCTTCGATAAGAGCCTTTTTCATTGCCTCCAGGGGGGCGGCTTGCCCCGTCCACAGCTCGAAAGCCAGAGCACCCTGGTACAGGAGCATGCCTAACCCGTCCACTGTTGTGGCCCCGGCCTCACGGGCCTGTCTTAGAAACTCCGTCTGAACGGGGTTGTAGACAAGGTCGCAGGCCACCTGTCCGGGCCGGAACAGGTTAAAGGGCAGGGGTACGGTTTGGGCGCAGCCGGGGTACATTCCCAGGGAGGTGGCCTGGACAACGAAATCAGCAGCCTGAAGCGCTTCCCCGGGCAACAGGCCTTCCGGTTCAGGCCAGGTTAACACTTCTGTGTTGGTTCCGATGCGAGAGCTGAGATGGGCGGCCAGTTCCTCCGCCCGCAATTTTGAGCGGTTGGCCAGGATGATTTTCCGGGCCCCGGCCAGGGCCAGCGCCACCGCCACCGCCCTGGCTGCGCCCCCGGCTCCCAGCAGCAGGACGGTTTTACCGGAAGGCAGGAAGCCGGCAGTTTTCCGGAGAGAACATAGAAATCCCCTGCCGTCGGTATTATCTCCGTATAACCGCCCGGATTGGTTGACAATGGTGTTGACCGCTCCAATCAGGCGGGCTTCTTCACTGAGTTCGTCCAGCAGGGGAAGTACGGCTTCCTTATGGGGAATAGTTACGTTCACCCCAACCAGTCCAAGGGATTTAACGGCTGCAACTGCTTGCTGCAGCCTGTCCGCTTCGATTGGAAAAGGAAGATAAACAAAGTCCAGCCCTTTGGCCTCGAAAGCAGCGTTATGCATGGCGGGCGAAAGGGTATGTTCCAGGGGATAACCTAATATGCCGCATACCTTTGTGCGGCTGCTAATCCCACTTGCCATGAAATACCTCCGGGCACTTTTTTAATCTGGCCAGCACGATTTTTTCCAGTGGCCGGCTGAACAAGCGGGTTCCCCAGAATTCCTTCCCCTTCATGGGAACGACCAGGATGGTGTAGAGGCCGGTCAGGTTTCCGCCCAGAATGTCGGTAAAAATCTGGTCCCCCACCAGGGCTGTCTCTCCGGGTGACGTTCCCGTCAATTTCAACGCCCGGCGGAAGCATGAAACGAAGGGTTTTACCGCCCTGGGCACGGCCGGCAGGTCCATCAGGCCGGCGATGGTGCCCACCCTTCCCCTCGAGTTGTTCGAGACAATGCACAATTTGAAACCCAGGGACCGGAGTTCGGAAATCCAATTTGACACGTCCGGGGGAAAATGAAGCGCATCCCTGCGGACGATGGTATTGTCCAGATCAAGGAGAACAGCTTTGAGACCCAGCTCTTTCAGATAAACGGGATCGATCTGGGTAACAGCTGATACATACATTTTAGGATAAAGAATCTTGAACAACGACTATGCTCCTGTCTCATCGCGTACCGCCATGGTCCTAGCCTTTTTTAAATCGTCCGGAGTGTTGACGTTAAAAAAGGCAAAGTCGATGTCGGCAATTGCGCGTAAATACTTTTCATTAACATAATTTACCCGCACCAGGGGATAAAAATCAATAACTTTTCGCACGTTGTTCAACAGGGATTGTTCAATGGGGCCTATGCAATTCTTGTCATACACGGCGAAAAGGGGCTGGAGGTGAATTCCGTGGGTCGGCACGGCCACATCATACCCGTCAGCCTGAGTGATCATGAAACGCGCCAGGGCAGCGGTGACAAAGGGCATATCGCAAGCTGTAACCAGGCACTTGGAGTTTTTAGCCGCGCCCAGGGCGGCATGGATACCGCTCAGGGGACCCCTGCCGGGGATGCGGTCGGGTATTACCGGCAATCCCAGAAGTTCACCATATTCCTCAGTCCCTCCTGCGATCAGGACTTCGTTACAGACTTTTTTTAATTCAGAGGCGACTTGCTTAATCATCGCAGCCTCCCCGACTTCCAGGAAGGCCTTATCATAACCCATGCGCTTGCTTTTCCCACCCGCCAGAACTACCCCTGTCGCCTGCATCAATTGAACAATCCCTCTTTCTATATTTTCGTAATTTGTAAATTATGGCCTTTAATTTATGTTATAAACAGTTTTTGTGTAAATAATTCTTTCTCCCTGTAAGCGTAAAATCCTTTTTAAACATTTTACGACAGGACGTGCACAAAACTGTTCTGCAAAATCATATTATTAAGTGCATGTTATTTTGGGGGGGATTGCTTGATGCTGCCCGGACTCTGGGCTTTGGCTGTCGTGTCACTGGTCAACGGGTTGATGTTGCTTGTTTCTTATATTGCCAACAACACTTTTCCCCAACCGTTGTCCGAAGAAGAAGAGGCGAAATACCTCCGGCTTCTGGCCCGGGGTGATGAGGTGGCGCGCAATGTTCTCACTGAACGCAATCTACGGCTGGTTGCACATATAGTAAAAAAATTTGACAGTACCGGCGAAGACCCGGATGACCTTATCTCCATCGGTACCATTGGGCTAATCAAGGCCATCAACACTTTCAACCCGGGGAAAGGTACCAGGCTGGCCACCTATGCGGCAAGGTGCATTGAAAACGAAATCCTCATGCATTTGCGTTATACAAAAAAGATACGGTCGGAGGTCTCTTTATATGACCCCATCGGAGTAGATAAGGAAGGCAACGAGATAACCCTGATTGATATTTTAGGTACCCACCCGGAAATTGTGTCGGAAATGGTCGAGAACCGGTTTGAGCAGAAGCGCCTCCGTGAGAAAGTACACCAGTTGACGCGCCGGGAAAAGAAAGTTTTGGAGTTGAGATTCGGCCTGGAGGACGGCGCCAGGAAAACCCAGCGGGAAATAGCCAGGAGTCTGGGAATATCCCGCTCTTATGTTTCGCGGATAGAGAAAAGGGCTTTAAGTAAATTAACCAGGGAATTTACGCTGGAAGGCTGCCAGTAACGGCAGCCTTTTTTAGTTTGTGCTGTGTGCTTTGAAAAGGGCATGAATTACATCTTTATTTCAGGTAGCCATCTGCCCTTGCCTGTGAAATAAGGCTTTCAAATAAATGTATATCCATGTATGGAGCCCATTGACCGTATTTCGTTGATATTCTAGTTCTGTCCTTTTATTCAATGTGCCAGTATGGAACCATGCTGCTAATTGTTTTTTCTTGGAAGTCTACTGTTATAAAAAGAAAGGTGCGATATGTTACTTTAACTCCTCCAAGATATTTAAAACGGATATTCTAAGATTTTTAGGAGACATTAAATCATTTTTACCTGCCATACATATGTAGAACTTCTAAATGACGAATCTAGCTTCCCTAAACATTTAAAATGCCTATTCCTGTAAGTAAAGTCATTACCATATTCCCAAAGTGGCGACCATGCAACTGTTTTATACATCGGGTCAGGATTGGAACCATCTGTAATTATTAAGCCACCGTCAAGTAATTTATCAAGTAAATAGTTAAAAAGTTTTGGTCCCAACCACCACTGCCCGCTTCCACCTTCTCCAATACTGTCTCCTCTATAGAAGAATATCGAGAGTTTTTCAAGAGAAGATAATGTTAATATTCCGTCATTATAATGACAAAACACTTCAGCCTTTGAACCATCACGCAAATTAGTCCATATTTCTTTATATATTCCAGGATTTTTAATTAATATCACATTTTCTGATAAGGTTCTTGCAAAAGATATTGTCTCTTGATTGATGTTTAAATTACAAACTTTGGATTTTGATACAGACCAAGGTCTTATTATTAAATTACCTCTTCTTCCCTTACAGAATTCCCCATCCTTAAAAACCGTAGTGGTAGGTCTTCTGCCTCTTTCATGCCCCTCCCCTAAAGCAGGCAAACCTATTCTATGTATATCTGCAAAATGGAACTGATTAACTTTATTCAAAAAAATCCGTATTGGTACTATCGTGTCATCCCAACAACAAGGATAATAAAGGATTCCCTTTGGGATTGTTATCTTAATATTAATATTACATTCTAATAATTGGCCCATCTTATCGCTCCTATTTATTATATTAATATTTTAATAAATTTTCATTTTATTATTAGTGCTATATAGTTGACTAAAAGTATTGAACTATTCCGCTTTTTAACATTGATCACCGTTTTGAA
>Ga0208693_1000036_pt1 | contig 108918 bp, 101 predicted proteins | sample AD_UKC071_MetaG_FD_184438 | JGI IMG/M metagenome (GOLD analysis project Ga0208693, IMG submission 184438) | Active sludge microbial communities of municipal wastewater-treating anaerobic digesters from USA - AD_UKC071_MetaG (SPAdes) (version 2) | ecosystem: Engineered > Bioreactor > Anaerobic... | reverse complement strand
GCGACTGCCGACGCACAAGGCCAGTCGCATCGGCGAACTGCTGCCCCATCGCTGGCAGCCAGGCCAGAGCGCTTGATCGCATCCATCAACGCCGCTCGGCGTCAATGTGGGTTGGCCGCGCGCTTACTCTTTTTGCACTGCTTGACCAGATCAATCAGCGCTGTGGTCTTACCCGTGCCTTTGGGTGATTTGACGAAGGTCACGCCCTCTTGAAGGGTGATGGGTGGAAGGTACTGCTCACGAAGTCGATGAATGTCGGGCTCCTGCGCCATCAGCCCCTCCACCACAGCGCCCTCCTTAAACACGGGCTGGTCAGCGCCCGCAGCGGCCAACGAGCCGATCACGCGCTCAAATTGGTCGAAGTCGTATTGGTTACGCGCGCGTGGGGTCGCGTAGGTGCATTTGCAGTGTGAACACTGGACGCCCACCGAACCACCTCCGTACCGACGCACGATGCCCGTGGCTTTGTCGTCCACGTGAACGGGACAGAACACCCGCATTCCGTCCTCCAAATCACCCAGCAGACAAGACCGCTGCCCGTGATCCAGCACGATTGCCGTGGTGATGCCCAAGTGGATGTGTGAGCGCAGATACGCGCCTTGAAGCGCCGCCACCTTGGTTGACTGCTCGCCCAGACGAACCAAGTGGTCGCAGCCCTCGTCGTCCAGAACGTTTTGCCAAGTGACCGAACGAAGGTCAGTGCCGGAGATTCCGTAATCCTGATCTGCACGCATCGCCACCGACCCCGCGTAGAGTGCCTGCAAACCCTTGAGCAACTGCTGATACTCACGTCCGACCGTCACCGGCCGGGGCAGCGCAAACGCGAGTAAGAGCATTCCGCCGCCTTCGTTACCGCCCCAATAGATCGCTGCACTCGCGTACTTCCGCGTGAACGAGGCCGAAAGCATTGCTTCCAATTTCACGCTGCGAAGGTCAATGCACGCGATCAGCGTATCCGCCTCCACGAATCGCGCCTTGTCCCGTTCCGTTGCCGTAATCGCTGGTTGAACGCGCGCCCCTGATTGCCAGAGCGCAGCCAACTCGACTGAGGTCACGTCCATGACTCCCTCAAACTCACCGCCATCACCGCTTTTGATTTCTACCTTCATCACTAACCCTCCTTTGTTTGCCATGCAGCGCACACCGTGTCCGCTGCCCACCGTCTGCCGGTGGAAGCCCGTTATCGAGCCCGTAGGGTGAAGATAGTGAAGTGGGCGGAAAAAAGATATTTTTCTGGTCAGCCCAAGCGCGAAAAATTTAAATTGACAATGTGCGCAAATACCCCCTTGAAAACACGAACACTGTAGGTCGATTGCCATCCGTTGCAAACAAACTACATTTACTGGATGCAGTTGAACGCAGCCTGCGCGCTTCAGACAAAACGCTGCATAATCCACCTCACTCAGTTGCACCCCCAAACCCCGATCCGGGCGATGCTGCTGATGAATCCTCTGCTAGCCGGTTGCAATGACTGAGGCGGCCCTCAAAGGCCAATAGCAGACCTTCTTGAAGCGCGCGAACCATATGCCGCGCTTTTGGAACCCCTCGCCATCCGGCGAAGGTGCCACCAACCAAGGAGGTTTTTCCGTGAAATCAGCAACTTTCCCCACCCATTCCAAATCCTCGCCACAGTCCGTCGAAGCTTGCTTGAGCCGACAAGCTGCGTACCGCGTTCAAATGCGCGAGGAGTCATTCAGTGCACTGCGTTGTCTAGCTATTCGAGCAGAAACCAAATACAACGACCGGGACGAAAATGACACGAGTTTGGGTATTCACGACCTGCAATACAAGCAGCTCAAGATTGAACAGGCTGCCAAGCACGCAGTTTTTGAAGAGTTCGACTTCTCCATAAAAAGCGCGCACTATGTCGAGTGCCCATTATTCCTAGCACGCCTTGCAAAAGAGTTCATATGCAAAGAGCCAAGTGAGAATTTCGAAAGGGAGCTTTGGGCATTGAAATGGATATTCAACTACCTGAATTCAGAGTTTTCAATAGACGCCCTTCGTAATCAAATTTGATTCCGTAGATATAGAAAAAATTGGCACCTTCGGGTGCCATATTTTTTTTTGACAGAGCAAGCCTATTAGGTAAACATTGTCACAAGCCAAAAATTGCGACGTGTTCAGCGATGTGTTATGCACCAAGGCAATGTTTTCTAATTGAAAAACCAAAACATTTCGCGCTCAACAATAAATATGCAAGTCCGAGACAACTGGGTAGGATCGATCCTCGATCCGACTGAGAAGTCAGGTCACGCACCACGTCTGCACTCAGGTGGCGCGTCGCGTTAAAGGCTGGTCAGTTGATCCGCATTAGCTTCTCTTTGCCCGAAGACTTTTCGCTCACAATTTTTTGTGGAGCACGAAAAATCTTCTCAAAGAAAACCGAATCGCTTCATTAATCTGCTGAATACGCAAACTGAACCAAGGTGAATCAAACACACCTTGTACCTCTCCGAACCACAAAGACCGGAGAGTCATTCAAACCGATCCAATTGATGTATACCTATACCTCAGCCGAAAAACAAGCACTGAGATACCGCCAAGAACTGATTGCCTTTGGACAGCGGATTGCTGCCACGCACTTTGTCACGCTCAATACCAACCGTGATTTCACGCTCGAAGTCGCCCAGCGACTGCTGAAGCTCTGGACGATTGAGGTCGAGCGTCAAGTGTGTGGAAAGAACTACAAGAAGCGCCCGTCTGAAGAGCGCATCGAGTTCTTGGGGGTGCCAGAGTTCACCTTGGCCGGATGTCCGCACTTCCACCTGTACGTCAAGGTGCCTGCCGCCAAGTGGGACAAGTACGAACGCATCGCCACCAAGAGGTGGGACGCTATCGTCAACTCTGGCTCGATCGACGTTCAGCGCCTAAGCGATGACGCTCGATCGCCGGAGCGCGTCTTGGGCTATATGACCAAACGCGTAAGCCAGAACGCCAGCTTGCCGTTTGTCCACAGCGCGCTTTACGCCTGATCAGGGGCCGGTTCGACACCCAACAGACGAACTGCCTTTGTCAGGTAGCAATCTTCGAGCGCTGTCGCAACCAGCTTGTCGGCCAGATAGGGTCTTGCTGCCGGATGCATGAATTTGCGCGCGTATTGCAGCGCACTTTCGAGGTCAGTAGCAGGACGACCTTCGCCGAGATAGGTCAGCGCCAGCAGTTCGACCAGCTTCTCGTCGCCGAAGTGGTCAAGGAGATCCAGGAGGCCTTCCGTGTTGTGGGCCTGAAGCGCGCCGTTTCGCGCGGCCTGGATAACCGAGGTGATGTCGTGTGAGGTGAGGTGTCGCAAAGCCAAGGCTGTTCTCCTTTGAGGATCATGGAGTCTGCCTGAACTGCTCAAAAAACGCGATTTGATTTTCGCTCCTATTCTCCGCGTAGCACCACCTCTACTGCCGACCACTCTTCAGCTTCACGCCTTCAAGGTTGTGTAGCACCTTGCCGTTAGGCGAACACAGCACCTGAGCAACCTGCTTTCCGTTCGTTTCGACGTTGACGCCTGCCTCAATCGTGTGGTTGCTGGACAGCTTGTCCACGCCCCAAAACACGCTGTACGTCGTATCACCGTTGGGAACGTCAACCGAGTAGGACTCCCAGCGCCCAATCCCTTCGTATTGCGTGGTACTCGCATCACCGCGCACCGCGCGTACCACGATCTCGGGCTTCTCTCTTGGCTTGCCAAATGAGTAATCAATGGTCTTGCCGGAATCGCAAAGTTCGATGACTTTCCCCTTTGCTGTAGTGCATTGGAAAAGTTGCTTGCTGTCTTTGCCGCAATCAGCCATAGCACTCAACGAAATCAGTCCGAGCGCGAACGACACAAAAATTCTCATATTAATTTTTTCCTTGGAATATGACGAATAAAAAAATTAATTGAAGGATCGCTGAAACCAATACGAAACAATCAATATTATCTGCTCGGAGCTTGAGCTCTTTGATCAACCATCATCTGCTTAATATTCGCTGGCGCACTTTTACAGCGGATAGAAGGACTGCTGGAGCGATCAACAGCATCGGATTTGTTCCAATTTTCAAATTTCACATAGCCCAAATCCCATTCGTCAGGACTTGTTTTTTTCATCCTGAAGGTCTTGATAAGATAGTTGCTTGATGAAACAGCATTCGACTTAGTGTTGTTAAGCCAACCCTTAGGAACAGATGGGTTGGGGTTAGACAAAAATTTTCCCATTTTTTCCGTTATAACCAAAAAAGGGGGCTTTGATTCATAAGATCCCGCAAGCAGCAAGTCAAATCCATCCTTTGGCTCAATCACTCTCGATAGATAGTATTTGTCGTCGAAGAGCGCCACAATTTGCTTGGCTGTCGTGCTGCCATTGACTGTGCATACGAGAAAAATATCAGCATCGGAGGCTACAGGATTTTTTTTCGCTGAATTTTCTTGCCCAAGTCGCAAATCTGCCTGCGAAACGATTGCAGCATAAGATTCGCAGCTTATTTTGAAAACGTGTGGCTTGAAGCTTGCTCCCTGTTCTCGCTGCTTCAAAAGTGTTTCAAGCTGCTGATCATAGGATTTCAACATGATGAAATACGTGCTGGCAGTACGTACATTTTCTGGATCGTTGGAATTCTTGAGCATTGAAATTGAACGTTCTGCTGAACTGCGCATGTTGATCGCTCGATTTATCGCATCTTCTTCACTGCTAGCGCCGCAAAAATCACCCGAATGATTTCCCTGGCCAAACGCAAAGCCTGCATGTAAAAATATAACTAAGCAAATAATTTTTTTAATCATGATGTCTCAATATTCTATTGTTAATCGAAAATTTTTTAATGATTGCGCCCAAAGCGCAATTGAAATAATGGCCTCAGAACCACGCAGTAGAGATGCGATTTATTGCGAATAATCCTAGCCAACCTCATAATCAAAAGGGTTGCAAGGTCATTTTGCGTATGGGGACGAACCACCGAACGCAGCATCTGCCCACCCTTTGAACTGCGAACAAATGCAATCAGCGGTACTACAGCTATTCAGCATCTTGTTTAGCCAGTAACGCCTCTGGGTTTCCTGTGGTCTAGTTCAGTTTTTGTCGCATTTTCATACGCGTAGATCGCTCCCATGTGATCCAGCTTTTCCATGAAACGAAGAACGTCGCTACCACATACCATCTTCTGGTTTCCAATCGGCTTGGAGCAATCGATTCTGCTTGGAAGGTCACCATATGAACCCGAGTGATCACTGATTGACTGCCTCAGCTTAGCCATGTTCACGGAGGCTAGACAACTTTCCGCCGCATGGACAGAGTTCGCCATTAAAAAGGAAAAAATGATGCCTGCGGAAATTAATTTTGATGACATTCAATCAACCCCAAATCAACTTTATTGAATAAACAAACTTTAGTCTCATTTCACTCGCATCCAGTCCCGCGCTACCTCATAAACTTCGGGCATCCAGTTTTCTATATTGCTAAAAGTGATGAGCATCCGATTGTTTGCAGGATCGGTATTCCAGCCAATGCGCTGACCACCCCAGCCAGAAGCCCATGCCGTATTTGGAGCTATGCTATTTTCAGTCCAAGTGAAGTAACCATAACCAGCAAAGAGTTTGCCCATCTTGCGAGTGTTAGGGCTAGTGCCGTTGCTGATCTGCGTGCTCAGTGCAGCACGCACGTAGTCACCAAAGCAGCTCTGTTCTCTGGAACTACGTTTTACCCAAACTGCGAACCGCATCCAGTCATCAAGGTGTAAGCGCATACCGCCGTCAGCTAATCCATTATTTTGACGATCTTGAACATACAGCCCCGACCTAGCGGCACCCATCGGATTGAGAACTTGTTCTTGAAGCCACTGGCTCCAAGGGGTGCCAGTTGAACGGCTAACCATGATACCCAACAGAATAGGATCAGTGCTCTTGTATGAAATTATTTCGCCAGGCTTATAGTCAGAAAGCATGCCGCGCGCAGCCTTCGCAATACGATCTTCTGTCACCAGATTGACCAGATTCAAGTTTCCGCGCCCCCACTCTTTGAACTGCTCCGGCGTCCAAATAGAGCTATCTTGGTTGGGATCAGCCGCACCCGATGCCATGCGCAGCAAATCGCGTACCGTGGCGTTGCCCAACGCTTTGCCGCTCAGCTCCGGAACAACTTCGCTTGCCTTCGTTTCCAACTTCATCTTTCCGGCGCAGATAGCCTGACCCACTGCCATTGAAGTCACTGTTTTTCCCATAGAAAAACCAAAGAAAACGGAGTTTGCATCCGCTGGCGCTTTGGTCTCGGAGTACACCACCGAGTCACCATCCATTAAGACGAATGCTTTTGCTGGCCGATTTGCAACCAATGTTCGCGCTTTATCAATGATGATTTGCTCTGCCGTCGAGGGTGGTCGCTTTTGCAGTTGCGAGGGCATTGGGCTTGGCTTGGTTTCGTACCACCATGGACTACCTTTCCGAACCAATAGCCATTCGTCTGGAGCAACGTTACTGCCATTTGCGGAAGGGTTATTTTGTGCAAATGTTAAACTACAAGAGCAGATGATACCTGTAAAAATCAAATATAGCGTCTTTTTCATAAGTTTACTCTGCGCACCTAATTAAATGAGATGGAATTGTTGCTTTAACATCAGCTAATGATGCGCCAATCAATATGCGCGTGATTTATACCAGATTAACCACTCACGCAGAATCACATGACACCCTTGCACCAATTTGCACCTCGCAATGCTAACCTGTAGATTATAATCCGTGGATCGACAGTCGCAACACTGCGATGCTGTGAGGTGTGTCAGATGAGTACAACACCCTCCGCCAAAACATCGCTGCCAACGTTCGCGCTGGCCGTGCGAGGCTAGGTATCTCTCAAGAAGAGCTTGCCTACCGGGCTGACATTGACCGTACCTACGTCAGCCAGATCGAGCGCTGCGTCAACAATCCTTCTCTCCAAGTTCTTTGCAAGGTAGGCCATGCGCTAGGGGTAAGCACAATCAGTTTGTTGACTGTTTCTGATCTTTCTTCGCAGGATTGATCTTTCGTCTGTTGCCTCCCACTTTTTCCATGTATGTGCGTACATCATGGAACGACTCTGCGCCACCGAAGTTTTCTTGATAGAAGACGACTACTCCTGGCCTTTTACCCTCTGCATCAGGCCAAAAATGAACTTCCCTAATTATTTTCCGTAGTTCAGTTTGCAGCTTTAACCGTGTCTCGTGGGGAACTTGATATCCAGCTTCCCATTTCAATTGGTCGAAGAGTTCTGCAACCTCAGTCGCCGATCTTATTCGCTCTGAAGGCGGAACCATCTTTAACATACTTTGCTCAATTTTTTGTATTTGTTCCTGCAACTCATTAATTCGATCCACCAGGATGGGCGATCTTACTTCGGACAGGCTGTCTACCAGATTTTTGACTTTGGCTTCTAATGCATTCTTTTTATTCTGAAGTTCAATTCGCGGATCGGAGGGTTGTTCGTCGAGTTTGCTATTTTGTGCAATGAATTCACTCAAGTCATCTGCCAAGTGTCTTAGAATAGCTCGTTCCGCGGCCAAATAGGGAAATCGGCCCTCCGTACATCCACCCTTTGAGTAGGAGTTTAGGCACTTCAAGTAGATGTGCTTATTGTTGCTGCCAACAACGCGCATGAGGCTTTTGCATTCGTAGCAAAATGAATATCCTGCAAAAAGATTTGTAACGCGCTCGCGACTTCTGCCGCCGACCCATCTTCGCTGACTCATTACTTCTTGAACAATAGCGAATTCCGCATCGGTCACAATCTTTGGGAAATATTCAGAAATTGGACTGGCGATCGCTTTCTTGGGAGTATAAATACCTACTACTGCTGAGTTTTTCAAAATTGCTGCGACCGTTCCGAAGGTCCACATCGCTGCTGACTTCATCGTTGGAATTTGCTTCTCATTCAGAATTCTGGCGATAGTGGGGGCCCCATTTCCATCTATTGCAAGACGGAATATTTCTCTGACAACATTGGCCTTATATTCGTCAACGATCCAACCGGTTCGATCTTCAGAAGGCTTCAGCCACGCCGGAGCCATTGAAGTGATAATTTTTGCTGTCTTCCGCTTTTGATCCCATGCCTGTTTCACCCGCTGTGACTTCATGACGGATTCATCATGGGCGCGTCCCATATAGATGATGGACGCCATTAACGACGCTGTACTTTTTCGTATTGCTTCTTTGTCGTATTTTTGATCATCCTTCAGCGTCACGATGGCGATGCCTGCATGAATGATCTGAAGAAATAGCATTAGGGCTTCGTCAATCTCGTTTCGAGATAGTCGATCGAAGTCCTCAATCAGGAGTGTTGAGCCCTTGGGTATGAGCCCCTGCTTAATGGCGGTCAGGAATGCGCCGAGTTTGCCTTCAGCAGCATTGTTGCCGTGGAACGCGGAAACTCCGAGGTCTCTATAGCTCTGATGGTCGAGCGTCAGGCCATGTAGCTGAGCGTACCGTTCAGCTTTCTCAACTTGCCTCCGCAGTGAGTCACCGAGTTGCTGCTTCTCGGTGCTGAAACGAATGTAGCTGTACGCGAGAGCCATTGAATAGCCCTTTCAAAGATACATTCATTTTAAACCATCTTAATGGCGTTGAATTCGATGTGGCAGATGGCGTGCACAAGGGCGGCGCGGCCTTCGGGCGTGTGCACGCTGCGTTGCGGCACTTGGGCGGGGTCGATCAGTTCAGGCCGCGCGGGGCGGCCGGGCAGGTGGGCGGGCGCCGGGGGTGCTGCCTCGGAAGCTATCGAAACAGTAGCTGGCGGCGCTTGCAGGGCCAGCGTCAGGGCCAGTTTTTGTTCAACATCGGGCTCGCAGAGAGCCTGCAGGGCAAGAGAGCGCAGCGCCATCCCTAGAATTGTAGGCAGCGCGCCCGCCCGTCCGGGCGCACCCATTGGACGCAGCAACCGCAGGAGACATCAGCACATGGCCGTATACGAAGTGGATGGCAAGGCACCGCAGGTCGATTCCACCGCCTGGATCGCCGATTCGGCGCAGGTAATGGGCAACGTCACGCTGGGGCCCGACGCCAGCGTGTGGTTTGGTTGCGTGCTGCGCGGCGACACCGAGAGCATGACCATCGGCGAGGGCAGCAACATCCAGGACCTGACCGTGATGCACGCCGACGTCGGCATGCCGCTCACCGTGGGCAAGCACGTGACGGTGGGGCACAAGGTGATGCTGCACGGCTGCACCATCGGCGATGAGTCGCTGATCGGCATCGGTGCCGTGGTGCTGAACGGCGCGAAGATCGGCAAGCACTGCCTGGTGGGCGCTGGCTCGCTGGTGACCGAGGGCAAGGAATTCCCGGACGGCAGCATGATCATGGGCACGCCGGCCAAGGTGGTGCGACAGTTGACGCCCGAGCAGATCGAGGGTCTGCGCATGAGCGCGCAGCACTACATCGACAACGCGCGCAAGTTCCGCGCCACCTTGAACAAGCTGGGCTGAGCCTCCATCTGCGCAGGATGTCCGAACTCCACAAATTCATCTTCGACGGCCTGCCGGTGCGCGGCCAGCTGGTGCGCCTGACCGACGCCTGGCAGGAAGTGCTGCGCCGCCGCGCCGCCAACACCCAGACCGGCGCCTACCCGCCGCCCGTGGCCGAGATGCTGGGCGAAATGGCCGCCGCCGCGGTGCTGATGCAGGGCAACATCAAGTTCGACGGCGCGCTGGTGATGCAGATCTTCGGCGACGGCCCGGTGAAGGTGGCGGTGGCCGAAGTGCAAAACGACCTGCGCCTGCGCGCCACGGCGACCGTGGTCGGCGCCGTGCCGCCCGGCATGCAGTTGCCCGACATGGTCAACGCGCGTGGCAAGGGCCGCTGCGCCATCACGCTCGATCCGCGCGCGCGGCAGGAAGGCCAGCAGCCGTATCAGGGCGTGGTGCCGCTGGCCGACGAGGGCGGCGCGCCGCTGATGGACATGGCGGCCGTGGTCGAGCACTACATGCGCCAATCGGAGCAGCTGGACACCACGCTGGTGCTGGCCGCCGACGAGCAGGTGGCCGCGGGCCTGCTGATCCAGCGGCTGCCGGTGCAGGGGCAGGACAACCTGTCGCAAAGCAGCGTGGCGCGCGAGGACGACGCCGGCGACGCGGCCGAAGACGACTACCAGCGCATCGCCATCCTGGCCAAGAGCCTGAAGCGTGACGAGTTGCTGGGGCTGGACGTCGACACCATCCTGCGCCGCCTGTTCTGGGAAGAAAGCGTGATGCGCTTCGAGCCGCAAGCCGGTGCGCAGGGGCCGCGCTTTGCCTGCTCGTGCAGCCGTGAGCGCGTGGGCGCCATGCTGAAGGGCCTGGGCCAGCACGAGGCCGAGGACATCCTGCAGGAGCAGGGCCAGATCGAAGTAGGCTGCGACTTCTGCGGCCAGCAGGAACGCTTTGACGCCGTCGATGTCGGCCGCCTGTTCACGCCCGCCGCGCAGCAGCTGCCGCAGCCGGGTTCGGTGCAGTAGCAGGGTGGGGGAGTATGTGGCTCTGGCGCTTGACTGGCGTGCGCTGGCGGCCACTTGCTGGGGGAGTATGTGTTGATGAGCGCTGATCAGGCCTTCGCCCCCACGCGCGCGCTGCGCTTCGATGTGCTGACGCTGTTCCCTGAACTGTTTGCTCCGTTTATTGAAGCGGGCATTGCTCGCCGCGCCTACGCCAGCGGCCAGATCGTGCTGAAGCTGTGGAATCCGCGCGATTTTGCCGAGGGCAATTACCGCCGGGTGGACGACCGCCCCTTTGGCGGCGGCCCCGGCATGGTCATGATGGCCGAGCCGCTGGCGCGCTGCCTGCAGGCGGCGCAGGCCGATCGCGCGCAGGCGCAGGCCGGCGAAGCGCCCGTGCTGCTGTTTTCGCCCATCGGGGCGGCACTGAACCACGCCGCCGTCGAACGCTGGTCGGCCGGCGCAGGCGCCATCCTCATCTGCGGCCGCTACGAGGGCATTGACCAGCGCTTCATCGACCGCCACGTCACGCACCAGGTCAGCTTGGGCGACTTCGTGCTGTCGGGCGGCGAAATCGCCGCGCTGGCGCTGCTGGACGCCGTGGCGCGGCTGCAGCCCGGCGTGCTTCATGATGAGGGCAGCCACCAGCTGGACAGCTTCAACCCCGCCGTCGACGGTCTGCTGGACTGCCCGCACTACACCCGCCCCGAGGACTGGGACGGTCAGCGCGTGCCGGCCGAATTGCTGAGCGGCCACCACGCGCAGATTGAGCGCTGGCGGCGCGGGCAGCGGTTACGACTGACCGCCACCCACCGACCGGACTTGATCGCGGCCGCCCGCGCCGCCGGTCTGCTGACGGCGCAGGACGAGACGCTGCTAGCGCGTCTGACCGACACCGCCGCACCCTGACCGCACGCGGCCAGGGTCATCGTTCGGGCATCGCAAGCGCCGCGCGTTGGCCGGCTGCGTGGCCCCATGCCGAGGTGCTGGCGCGCTTGCCACGCAGTGGGCCGCGGACCGGAGCTGGCCCATGCCCGCCTCCAAGACGGTGATTTGCACTGCGGCCCCTTGCTTATCCGTGGTTCCTGGTAATGCGCCGATGCTTGTGCCCAATGCTTACGTCGGAGGAGGGAGCGCGCGCAAATTCAGGGGATGCATGGCTGGTACCAGGTTTTTAGACTCGCTCCAACACATTTTGGAATGTGATTGGAGTGATTCATATGTTCCAGCTGACGACAATCAATGCGCTTCGATCCGCGGTCATGCCGGGGGTCTCGTCGCAAAGGCCTGTGGACCAGGTCACCACCCGGATGGGGGTTTGTCTGCAGCTGCGTGAGCTGCAGGCTCGCGACGCCGACGCGTTCAGGCGGTTTGTCGATGGGTTGTCGCACGCCAGCCGGCGCATGCGCTTTCATGTGTCGACACCCGTGGGCGATGCCCAGGCTGGGCTGGTGTGCGGCGCCGGTCGTCCGGGTGGGCCCACGGCGCAGACCTGGGTGTGGTCGCTGGCCCATGACCCGGACCAGGTGGTGGGCGAGGTCTGCGTGGCCTTTTCGCCAGCGCCGGACGATGCCGCCGTGCAGACAGTGGAACTGGGCATCGTGGTGGCCGACGACCACCAGCGCCAGGGGGTCGGGTTGCGCTCGGTGAAGTTTGTGCAGGGCCTGGCCCGCCGCAGGGGCGTGACCGCGGTCAAGGGAACACTGTTGTCCCACAACCGCGCCGTGGTCGGGCTGCTGGAGCAGTGCCAGTTCGAATTGGCGCGCGACGTGAACGACCCCGGCCTGGTGCACGCGGTCTGGCGCCGATCAGAAGCTTGGTTCGACGACGAAGCAACGCCGTCGGCATGGCAGCGGCTGGTTTCGCGCATGGCAGGACTCTGATCATGATGAACAATTTCATGCCCCGATCCTGCATGCGCAGCGCCTCGTCTGACCTTGGCCGGGTGGCCGGTGGTTCGACTCGCCACGCGCAGCCCGCCAACCCCGGCGTCGACACGCGCGCGCCGCATCGACGGCCTTACCGGTTGGCCTTGGTTGCCGGCGGCGGCGGCGTGCGCAGCATTGCCGTACTGGGATTTGCCGAAGCGCTGCGCGAAGCGGGGCTGGAGCCCGACTTGCTGGCCGGGTGCAGCGCGGGCGCCATGTTTTCGTCGCTGCTCGCCCAGGAGATGAATGTCGCCGAGGGCGCACGCCTGGCTGCCACGCTCTGGACCGCTGAAGTGACGCGCCAGCGCCGCCGGGGCGCCGTGGCGCAGATGCTGTGGCCGCGCTGGTTTGGCTTCAACGGCGACTTCAGTCTGCGCCGCGACGACCTGGTGCGCACCCGGCTCGGACAGGCATTCGGGGACACGCGAATCGAGGAGCTGGCGACGCCCCTGCGCGTGGTGGCTTCGTGCGTGGAATCGGGCGATTCGGTGTGCATTGAAAGCGGATCGCTGGTTGACGCCCTGCGCGCCAGCATTGGAATTCCGTTTCTGTTTGCGCCGCAGAGCATCGGGCCGCGCCGGCTGGTCGATGGCTTCCTGAGCGACCCCTTGCCCGTCAGTGCCACCGCCGACGCGCGCGTCACCGTGGCCCTGGGCTTCACGGCGCCGCAGCCCACACGCATCGACAAGCCCCAGCGCCTGCTGGGGAGCATTACCTCCACCATGACCAACAACCTGATGCAGGCCCGGCTTGCAGCCGCCCTGGGGCAGGGGCAACGCGTGATAGCGGTTTTTCCCGAATTCGAGCGGCGCGTGGGATTGTTCGATATCGAGGCCATGCCGCACGTCATCGCCAAGGGACGCGAGGCCGCTTACCGGGCGCTTCCCGCGATCGAAAAGGCACTGGTGGGCACGCCCGCGCCCGCGCTGGCGGCGGCCTGAGCGGCCCAAACTGCAGCGTCACCAGGCGCGATGTCACCGCCGTCGCAAGCACCCCGGCGACTGATCTGCGTGGACGGCATATAATCAAAGGCTTTTCGATCCTCTGCCGGCCGCGGCCCAGAACAAGGCCTTGAACCCAGGTGTTCAAGGCTGCCGCCCCTAGCGTAGCGTGTGCACGATCGAAAATGGAACTGCAATGAACCTGATCCAGACCCTCGAAAAAGAGGAAATCGAGCGCCTCGGCAAGACCATCCCCGAGTTCGCCCCCGGTGACACCGTGATCGTGTCCGTCAACGTCGTCGAAGGCAGCCGCAAGCGCGTGCAGGCCTACGAAGGCGTGGTCATCGCCAAGCGCAACCGTGGCCTGAACAGCGGCTTCACCGTGCGCAAGATCTCCAGCGGCGAAGGCGTCGAGCGTACTTTCCAAACCTACAGCCCGCTGATCGCCAAGATCGAAGTCAAGCGCCGCGGCGACGTGCGCCGCGCCAAGCTGTACTACCTGCGCGGCCTGTCGGGCAAGAAGGCCCGCATCAAGGAAAAGCTGCCCGGCCGTGCCGTCAAGGCCGGTGCCGAGGCCGCCGCCGAATAAGCTGGCGCCCGGCGGCAACCCCGCCTCACCGACCAACCGCCTGTGGCCCGCGCCCAGGCGGTTTTTTCATGGCCGGCGCGGGGTGCGCCGCCCGACGCACAATCGCACCTTGCCCGACCTGCGCGCGCCATGACTTCGTTCACCCCCCTGTCCAAGCTGCCTCACTTCAACCCGCGCGACGTGCCGGTCACGGCCGTCGATGCGCATCTGCCCGCCGTGCCTGCCGATCGCCTGACGCCGCAGGCGCTGCGCCAGCGCTTCGTGGCGCCGCCCGCGTGGCAGCCTGAGCTGCGGCAGGAGCCGCGCTTTGCCGACCGCGCGCCCGCGGCGGCGGCGGTGCTGGTGCCGCTGGTCGACCGGCCGGGCGGGCTGTCGGTGCTGCTGACCGAGCGCACGGCGAACCTGTCGACGCATTCGGGCCAGGTGGCTTTTCCGGGCGGCAAGGTCGACCCGGAAGACCGCAGCGTGGTCGACGCCGCGCTGCGCGAGGCGCAGGAAGAAGTCGACCTGCCGCGCACGCACGTCGACGTGATCGGCCAGCTGCCGGTGTACGTGACCGGCACGCAGTTCATCGTCACGCCCGTGGTGGCGGTGGTGCGGCCGGGCTTTGTGCTGCGCCCCAACCCCGGCGAGGTGGCGCACGCGTTCGAGGTGCCGCTGGCCTTTTTGATGAACCCGGCGCACCACCAGCGTCACCGTTTTGAATGGGACGGCCAGGTGCGCGAATGGTTCTCGATGCCTTACGTCGAGCGCGTGCGGGTCGAACCCGGCACGGGCGAATCGCCACCCACCCCCGACAGCGAAGTCGAACGCTTTATCTGGGGCGCCACGGCGGGCATGTTGCGTAACTTCTACAGATTCCTGTCGGCCTGAAGTGGCGCGAAGGCCGGGTCCCGGCGGCTGACTATCATGGAGATGCCATGAAACCCTGCACCACATACAGCACTGAACGCGTTGGCCGAGTGGCCGCGGCGCAGGCCATGCGGGGACGCCACGGAGCGGGCTCGGCCCGGCCGTCAGCGTCGTCCCCCAGGGGGGATGGCGGCCGCAGGCCGACTCAGGGGGGGTAAATCCTTCATGGCCTTCTTTGCAATTGCGATAGCACTGCTGCTCGAGCAGGTGCGCCCGCTGGCGGCCAATCATCCGGCGGCGGTCGGGCTGCGGCGCTGGTTGAGCGTGGTGGGCCGCAACGTCGATGCGGGCGCGCCGCAGCACGGCTGGCTGGCCTGGATGCTGGCCGTGGGCGTGCCCACGCTGTGCGTGGCCGCGGTCAACGCGTTTCTCGGCTGGCTGGGCGGCTGGCCGCTGGTGCTGGTGTGGAACGTGGGCATGCTGTACCTGACCCTGGGTTTTCGGCAGTTCAGCCACCACTTCACGGGCATTCGCGATGCGCTGGAAGCCGGCGACGAGGACCGCGCGCGCACCCTGTTGGCGCAATGGCAGCAGGTGGACGCCAGCGCCGTGCCGCGCAGCGAAATCGTGCGCCACGTCATCGAGTATTCGGTGCTGGCCGCGCACCGCCACGTGTTCGGCGTGCTGGTGTGGTTCTGCATCGGCGCCGTGCTGGGCCTGGGGCCGGCGGGCGCGGTGTTCTATCGCAACGCCGAATACGGCGCGCGCTACTGGCGCCGCCATTCGGAATCGGCCGAACACCCCACCAGCCCGGCGCTGCGCGCGGCGGCCGATACGGCCTGGCACCTTATCGACTGGCTGCCGTCCCGAGCGACGGCGCTGGGGTTTGCCATTGTTGGCAGCTTCGAGGAGGCCATCGACGTCTGGCGCAACCACGCCCTGCGCTTTGCCGACGCCAACGACGGCGTGATTCTGGCGGCCACGGCCGGCGCCATCGGCGTGCGGCTGGGCGGCGCGTCGCTGCGCCCGCTGTCGGCCGACGCCAGCGCCCAGCCCGCGCCGGCCCAGGGCGCCGCGTCGGCCGACGGCCTGCCTGGCGCGACGGCGCGCACGGCCCACTTCGGCCAGGTGGTCGGCCTGGTGTGGCGCACGGTGGCGCTGTGGCTGCTGCTGCTGGTGTTGCTGACGCTGGCGCATGTGCTCGGGTGACCCCCCTGTGTCGCCTGCCGCGCCTTTCCCCGAGCGGGACAACTCCAGCGGGTGGGGCAAAGGCTTTGCGCGGCGTTTACCGTGTGGCCGGCGCCGCGGCCGTTCGATCGGTGGTTCTGATGGAAATCGGCCTTCAGGGCCTGTTCATCGGGCGCGGGCAGCTATGGTTTTTAATGGTTGACGCGTGACGCGCTGATCGTGGATAACGTGGCTGACAGTGGCGTCGGCGCGGCGTTGCGCTGCACCATCCAGGACGAGGTTAATCCCGCCGAGGTGGCTTGTTTGCGACAGGCCTTGTTGCATGCCGGCTGCGGCCGCGCCAGCCTGGCCGACACCGTGGGCTACGCCGATCCGGTCGGCGTGGCGGGCCGGCCTGCCCCACACGCTGCAGGCGGCATGAACCCTAATGCTATGAACCAATGAGCAAACAACCCAATTCCATCAAGCGCCAGCGGCCTCTGGAAGGCCTGCGCGTCGTCGAATTCACGCATATGGTGATGGGCCCCACCTGCGGCCTGGTGCTGGCCGACCTGGGGGCCGAGGTGATCAAGGTCGAGCCGGTGGACGGCGACCGCACGCGGCACCTGCTGGGGTCGGGCGCGGGCTTCTTCCCCATGTTCAACCGCGGCAAGAAAAGCATCGCCATCGACCTGCACCAGCCCGAAGGCGCGGCCGTGGCGCGCCGGCTGGCGGCCAGCGCCGACGTGGTGACCGAGAACTTCAAGCCCGGCACGATGAAGAAGTACGGGCTGGACTACGAAAGCCTGTCGCGGCAGAACGAGCGCCTGATTTACGTCAGCTGCAAGGGCTTTCTGCCCGGCCCGTACGAACACCGCACGGCGCTGGACGAAGTGGTGCAGATGATGGGCGGGCTGGCGTACATGACGGGCCGCCCGGGCGACCCATTGCGTGCCGGCACCAGCGTGAACGACATCATGGGCGGCATGTTCGGCGCCATCGGCGCTTTAGGCGCGCTGGTGCAGCGCGGCATCACCGGCCGCGGGCAGGAAGTACAAAGCGCGCTGTTCGAAAACAACGTGTTCCTGGTAGGCCAGCACATGATGCAGTACGCCATCACCGGCCAGCCCGCCGCGCCCATGCCGGACCGCATCAGCGCCTGGGCGGTGTACGACGTGTTTACCGTCAAGGACGGCGAGCAGATCTTTCTGGCCGCCGTGAGCGACGCGCAGTGGCGCACGTTCTGCGACGTGCTGGGTTTCAGCGACTTGCGCGACCGGCCCGATTACGCCACCAACAACGACCGTGTGCGAGCGCGGCCCACCCTGCTGGCGTTGCTGCGCGAGCGGCTGTCGACGCGCAGCGCGGCCGATCTGGCGGCGCTGTTCGAGCAGGCGGGCCTGCCGTTTGCGCCGATCCGCAAGCCCGAGGAACTGTACGACGACGAACACCTGCGGGTGACCGGCGGGCTGGCGGAGGTCACCCTCACCGACGGCGCGCGCGCCGGCCAGACGGCGCAGACCACGCTGCTGCCGTTCACGATGGACGGCCAGCGGCTTGGCGCCGGCACGCAGCCACCCGCGATGGGGCGCGATACCGATGCCTTGCTGGCCGCCGTGGGCTGCACGCCAGCGGAGATCGCGGCATTGCGGGCGGCGCATGCCGTGGCGTGATACGACAGTGCGGTCAAAGCGAAAAGAGCCGGTCGGGCTGAGCCTGTCGAAGCCGCAGACAGCGCATGGACTTTGACAAGCCTGTCATGAGCGAAGTCGAATGGCTTGGTGCGAACGGCGTCTAAACATTCGAACGCCAATGGGCGTGGGCTGCAATCAATTGCTATTGATATGAGAGCTGGTGGTGTTTGCCTGATGGCGGCGGCGACGCTTTTTGACTGGATTTGATCACCAGATGCATTCACCGCGACTTGTGATGACCCCTGTCTGCCTGCTCTTGCGCTGCGGCACGCTTCACCCATTGGCGCCGCAGGCCTGGCTGCGCTCGATCCCGGCGTGCGGGCGCAGGGCCGAACAGGTGCGGCGCATCCATCAGGCCTTTTTTGCCAGCGCGTTTGCCACGGCCGACGTGCGCGAAGCCACGGACAGGCACGGCAACATCCTCGTGCTGAGCACGCCCGAGCAGGCGCGGACCCATTGCAAGAGCGACCTGGGCACGTAAACCGCCATCGTCAAGCGCGCCGGCGTGACGCCGCCATAGTCGCTTCGCCACACCGTTGCTAGGGGTAATTCCCAAGCGATCCGGGGCTGGATAGGCGTGCCCGCGCCCGTAGAATCATTAGCCGACCGATCGGTCAGTTAATGAAACTGGGCACGATCGGGCAAGTCTGTTCACACATCCGCATCAGGTAGGAGACCTCCATGCAATTGAAGAAGCTGGCGTTGCTGTGCATCGCCTCCGTTGGTATTTGCGCCCCCGTCTGGGCCGACATCAACGTGGGCGTCACGGTGTCGTCCACCGGCCCCGCGGCATCGCTGGGCATTCCCGAGCGCAACACCATCGCACTGCTGCCCACCAGCATCGGCGGCCAGAAGGTCAATTACATCGTGCTGGATGACGCGTCGGACACCACCCAGGCCGTCACCAATACGCGCAAGCTGATTTCAGAGCGCAACGTCGACATGGTGCTGGGCTCGTCCACCACGCCGGCGTCGCTGGCCATGATCGACGTGGTGTCGGAGGCGCAGACGCCGATGATTTCACTGGGCGCGTCGGCCGCCATCGTGGAGCCGCAGGACGGCAAGAAGCGCTGGGTGTTCAAGACGCCGCAGAACGACATCATGATGGCGCTGGCCATTGCCGAGCACATGGCGGCCAATGGGGTCAAGACAGCGGCCTATGTCGGCTTTTCCGACGCGTATGGCGAAGGCTGGGCGAAGGAGTTTTCCAAGGCGCTGGATCTGAAGAAGATCAAGCTGGTGGCCAACGAGCGCTTTTCGCGCACCGACACCAGCGTGACCGGCCAGGTGCTGAAGATCATGGGCGCCAAGCCCGACGCGGTGCTGGTCGGCGGTTCCGGCACGCCGGCGGCGCTGCCGCAAAAGACGCTCAAGGAGCGCGGCTACACCGGCAAGTACTACCAGACGCACGGCGTGGCCAACGCCGACTTCCTGCGCGTGGGCGGCAAGGACGTCGAGGGCACCTTCCTGCCGGCCGGCCCGGTGCTGGTGGCTGACCAGCTGCCGGCCACCAACCCGGTGCGCAAGTCGGCGCTGGAGTACATCCAGGCCTACGAGGGTGCCCACGGCAAGGGCGGCGTCAGCACCTTTGGCGGCCACGCCTGGGATGCGGGCCAGGTGCTGAAGGCGGCCATTCCGGTGGCGCTGAAAGCGGCTCAGCCCGGCACGCCGCAGTTCCGCGTGGCGCTGCGCGACGCCATGGAAAAAGTGCACGAAGTGCCGGGCGCGCACGGCATCTTCAACATGTCGCCGACCGATCACTTGGGGCTTGACCAGCGCGCGCGCGTGATGGTCAAGATCGAAAACGGCCGCTGGAAATACCAGGAAAGCAAGTAAGCTACAGGCTTCAAGAGGAAGGGGTGCGGCGGCAGCGCCGTCGCACGGGTTTCATTACATCGACAGCGCCGATCACACGGCCCGGCTCGCATGGATCTACAAATCGCCCTGTTGCTGGTGCAGGACGGCATCGTCAACGGCGCCATCTACGCGCTGATGGCGCTGGCCCTGGTGCTGGTGTTTTCGGTGACGCGCGTCATCTTCATCCCGCAGGGCGAATTCGTCGCCTACGCGGCGCTGGCCATGGCCGCCCTGCAGTCGGGCAAGCCACCCGCGGTGCTGTGGATGCTGCTGGCGCTGGCGGCGCTGACCCTGCTGGTCGAGGCAGTGCGCCAGGCGCGCGGCGCCGAAGTCGACTGGAAGGGCACGGTCGTCTGGGCCGTGCTGCTGCCCGCGCTGGCGGCGCTGATGCTGCTGGTGGTTCAGCCGCAGTCCATGCTGCTGCAGGTGCTGTCGGTGCTGTTGCTTGTGGTGCCGATGGGGCCGCTGGTGTATCGGCTGGTCTATCGTCCGTTGGCGCACGCCACGGTGCTGATCCTGCTCATCGTGTCGGTGGCGCTGCACCTGGTGATGGTGGGGCTGGGGCTGTTCTTCTTCGGCGCCGAGGGCTCGCGCACGGCGGCGTTCTCTGAAGCGCGCTGGGACGTGGGCGGCATGACGATCAGCGGGCAATCGCTGGTCATCCTGGGTGTGACGGCGCTGCTGGTGGTGGCCATGTTCTTCTTCTTCGAACGCTCCATCGTCGGCAAGGCGCTGCGGGCCACGGCGATCAACCGCGTGGGCGCTCGGCTGATGGGCATTCCCACTTCGCTGTCGGGCGATCTCAGCTTTGCGCTGGCGGCCCTGATCGGCGCCGTGTCCGGCCTGCTGATCGCGCCCGTGACCACTATTTACTACGACACCGGCTTTCTGATCGGCCTGAAAGGCTTCGTCGCCGCCATCGTGGGCGGGTTGGGCAGCTACCCGCTGGCCCTGGCCGGCGCTCTGCTGGTGGGGCTGCTGGAGTCGTTCTCGTCCTTTTGGGCCAGTGCGTTCAAGGAAGTCATCGTGTTCACGTTGATCATTCCGGTGCTGTGGTGGCGTTCGCTGAACACGCACCATGTGGAGGACGAGGAATGAAGCCGCTTCATCTCGTCATTGGCTTCATCGCGCTGCTGGCGGCGGTGTGGGGGTATCTGCCGCCATTTACCGTCACGCTGCTGTGCTACATCGGCCTGTACTCGATGGTCGCCGTGGGCCTGGTCATGTTGACCGGCGTGGGTGGCATGACCTCGTTCGGGCAGGCTGCTTTCGTCGGCCTGGGTGCCTACGCCACGGCGTGGATCTGCACCTCGCCCCAGGCGGCCGAACTGCTGGGCGCGCTGCCCAAGGGCGCCTACCCCTGGGTTGGGCTGCTGCTGGGGCTGGCCGTGACGGCGCTGGTGGCCTGGGTGCTGGGCGCGGTCACGCTGCGCCTGTCGGGCCACTACTTGCCGCTGGGCACCATCGCCTGGGGCCTGAGCCTGTATTACGTGTTCGGCAACCTGCAGTCGCTGGGCGGTTTTACCGGTTTGTCCGGCATTCCGCCGCTCGAACTGTTCGGCCTGTCGCTGGCCTCGCCGCGCGTGCTGGGCGTGGTGATCTGGGCGCTGCTGCTGCTGGCCATCTGGGCGCTGCACAACCTGCTGGATTCGCGCGAGGGCCGGGCTATCCGCGCCCTCAAGACGGGCCGTCTGATGGCCGAATCGATGGGCGTGGACACGGCCCAGCAGCGCATCAAGCTGTTCGTGCTGGCCGCGCTGCTGGCGGCGGTTTCGGGCTGGCTGTACGCGCATATGCAGCGCTTCGTCAACCCGACGCCTTTCAACCTCAACATCGGCATCGAATACCTGTTCATGGCCGTGGTGGGTGGCTCGGGCCACCTGTGGGGCGCGGTGCTGGGTGCCACGCTGATCACCCTGCTCAAGGAACAACTGCAGGACTGGCTGCCGCGCCTGCTGGGCACCACCGGCAACTTCGAAATCGTGGTGTTCGGCCTGCTGATGCTGCTGGTGCTGCAGCGTGCTTCGACCGGCCTGTGGCCGCTGCTGGCCAACGCCACGCGCAGCTGGCTGCGGCCAGACGCGCCGGCGCGCCAGCCGGTCGGCGGAGCGGCGCAACTCGACCAGCGCCAGCTGCCCCCGGCGGGCCAGCAAGTGCTGGAGGCGCGCAAGGTCACCAAGCGCTTTGCCGGCCTGGTGGCCAACAACGCCGTCGACATGGACGTGCGCGCCAGTGAGGTGCACGCACTGATCGGCCCTAACGGCGCGGGCAAGAGCACGTTCTTCAACATGATTTCCGGCGTGGACGACCCCACCGAAGGCCAGGTGCGCCTGATGGGGCAGGACATGCGCGGCAAGCCCTCGCGCGCCTTCGCGGCGCTGGGGCTGGGCCGCACCTTCCAGCACGTGCGCCTGCTGGGCGAGCGCAGCGTGCTCGACAACGTGGCCTTGGGCGCGCACCGCCGCGGCCACAAGGGCTGGGTGGCCAGCATGTTGCGTCTGGACCGCGGCGAGGAAGCCGCCGTGTTGGCCGAAGCCATGCGCCAAATCGAGCGCTGCGGCCTGGCCGAGGTAGCGCACACGCCCGCCGCTTCGCTGCCGCTCGGGCAGCAGCGCATCGTCGAAATCGCGCGGGCCCTGGCCGGCCAGCCGGCCATCCTGCTGCTGGACGAGCCCGCTGCCGGCCTGCGCCACCTGGAAAAGCAGAGCCTGGCCGCACTGTTGACCCAACTGCGCGCCGAGGGCCTGGCCATCCTGGTGGTGGAGCACGACATGGAATTCGTCATGAACCTCGCCGACCGCATCACCGTGCTGGAGTTCGGCACCGTCATCGCGCACGGCACGCCGGCCGAAGTGCAGGCCGATCCGCGCGTCATCGCGGCCTATCTCGGGGGGGACATGCTGTGAGCGCGCCGCTGCTGACCCTGCCCAGCTTTTCCGTCTATTACGGGCCGGTGCAGGCCATCCACGGGATCGAGCTGCACGTGAACGAGGGCGAGATTGTCACCGTCATCGGCCCCAACGGTGCCGGCAAGACCACGTTGCTGAATGCCATCATGGGCTTGCTGCCCTCGCAGGGCGGGCTGTCGCTGGACGGCCACGCCATTGCCCGGCCCACCGTGGAGGCCATGGTCCGTCACGGCGTGGCGCTGGTGCCCGAAAAGCGCGAGCTGTTTGGCGAGATGTCGGTCGAAGACAACCTGTTGCTGGGCGGCTTTGCCCTGTGGCGGCGCGGCCAGCGCGACCAGGCCGCGCGCATGAAAGAAATCTTCGCCATCTTCCCGCGCCTGGAAGAGCGCCGCGCGCAGATGTCTTCGACGCTGTCGGGCGGCGAACGGCAGATGCTGGCCATTGGCCGCGCGCTGATGAGCCGCCCCCGGCTTCTGATGCTGGACGAGCCTTCGCTTGGCCTGGCGCCGCTCATCGTGCGTGAGGTGCTGAACACCGTGTCGGCGCTGCGGCGCACCGGCGTGTCGGTGCTGCTGGTCGAGCAGAATGCGCGCGCCGCGCTCAACACCGCCGACCGCGGTTACGTGCTGGAGATGGGCGAGGTCGCCGTGCAAGGCGATGCGCGCGCGCTGATGCACGACCAGCGCGTGATCGACACTTATCTGGGCGTGGGCGGAAAAAAGGCTACGCCTGAGGCGCCTGCGGCGCCTTCCCCCTGAGGGGGGCAACGCCTGTGGCCGGGCAAAGCCCGCTTCATGGCGTTCCGGGGTGGTTTGCTTCGCGGCCTTCGAATGGGGGCGGGCTTACTGCGCATCCCGGGATGCTATTGAATTGAGAGCTGGTTGCGGTGATTCTGACTGGGTTTCATGGGTTTTTATCTTGAAGTCCTTGACTGGCTTGCGCGAGCTGCTATCAAAATCATGTTGTTTGGCGTTTGATGCGGTCAAACATCCGCCCAATTTTTCGTTCTCGGAGACTTTTCAATGACTCAACTTCAAAGCTACATCGCCGGCCGCTGGATTGGCAGCGAACCGGCGCAGGCGCTGCGCAGCGCCATCGACGGCACGGTGGTGGCGCACAGCCATGCCGATGCCATCGACTTTGGTGAAGCGCTGGACCACGCCCGCCGCGTCGGTATGCCCGCCATGCTGAAGACCGACTTCCAGCAGCGCGCAGGCATGCTGAAAAGCCTGGCCAAGTTTCTGGGCGAGCGCAAGGAAGAGATGTACGCGCTGTCGTTTCACACCGGCGCCACGCGCACCGACGGCTGGGTCGACATCGAAGGCGGCACTGGCACGCTGTTCGCCTACGCCAGCATGGCCAAGGAATTGCCCAAGACCGGCAACGTCTGGCATGAAGGCCCGCAGATGCCGCTGGGCAAGACGGGCGCCTTCGCCGGCACGCACGTGCTCGTGCCGCGCGGTGGCGTGGCGGTGCACATCAACGCGTTCAACTTCCCGGTGTGGGGCCTGCTGGAGAAATTCGCGCCCACCTTCCTGGCGGGCATGCCGTGCATCGGCAAGCCGGCCACGGCCACCAGCTTTTTGACCGAGAAGCTGGTGCGGCTGATCAACGAATCGGGCATCCTGCCCGAAGGCGCGCTGCAGCTGGTCATCGGCGGCACGGGCGACTTGCTGGACCGGCTGGATGTGCGCGACGTGGTCACCTTCACGGGCTCGGCCGACACGGCGGCCAAGCTGCGCGTCACGCCCAATCTGGTCAAGCACAGCATTCCCTTCAACGCCGAGGCCGATTCGCTCAACTGCGCGATCCTGGCGCCCGATGTCACGCCCGATGACGAGGAGTTCGATCTGTTCGTCAAGGAAGTCGCGCGCGAGATGACGCAAAAAGCCGGCCAGAAATGCACCGCCATCCGCCGCGCCATCGTGCCGGCCGACCGCATCGACGCCGTTGCGGCAAGGCTCAAGGAGCGCCTGGCCAAGACCACGGTGGGCGACCCGCGCCTCGACAACGTGCGCATGGGCGCGTTGGCGTCCAAGTCGCAGCAGGCCGACGTGGCCGACCGCGTGGCCACCCTCAGCCAGGGCGCTGAAATCGTGTTCGGCGGCGGTGCAGGCTTCGCGCCGGTGGGCGAGGGCGTGGCCGAAGGTGCCTTCTTCCAGCCCACCCTGCTGCTGGCGCGCGATCCGCGCAACCACGCCGCGCATGACGTCGAAGCTTTCGGGCCCGTCAGCACGCTGATGCCTTACGACGGCATTGAAGAAGCTGTCGCGCTGGCCGCCAAGGGGCAGGGCAGTCTTGCGGGCACGCTGGTGACCCAGTCCACCGACGTGGCGGCGCAGGTCATCCCGCAGCTGGCGGCGCTGCATGGTCGCTTGCAGATTCTGGATCGCGCGGCCGCGCCCGAAGCCACGGGCCACGGCTCGGCATTGCCGTATCTCAAGCACGGCGGCCCGGGCCGCGCGGGCGGCGGCGAAGAGCTGGGCGGCCTGCGCGCCGTCAAGCATCTGATGCAGCGCGCCGCGCTGCAAGGTTCGCCCGCCATGCTGGGCGCCGTCACGGGCGACGGCGCCTGATCGGCGCAGCCAGCAGCCTGGCTGGCGCATGCTGCTAAAAATATAGCGCGCCGGTGTCTACACGCCGGCGCGCGGGCTGAATCACGCCGGTCAGCGCGTCATCCTTGGCGCCGGCGCCGGGCCGCGCGGCTGCGTCTGCCGTGCGCGCGCCAATGTCCGACTCAAGCTGTCGGACATTCTTGACTTGCTTCAAGGACGCTGCAGGGGTGCCTTCCTACCCTACGAGGGTTATCACCAGAGAGAGGGCAGCACCCATGAGCACGGCCACCAGTGGATTCACCAAGGAGATGGCGCGCAACATCTTCTACGGCGGATCGTTGTTTTTCATCCTGATTTTCGTTGGCCTGGTGTTCCACACCGAGCAGCACATTCCCACGCGATCCAACCAGGCCGCCATGACCGATGCCGTGGTGCGCGGCAAGGCAGTGTGGGAAACCAACCAGTGCATCGGCTGTCATTCGCTGCTGGGCGAGGGCGCCTATTTCGCCCCTGAACTGGGCAACGTCTACCAGCGCCGCGGTGGCGATGCGTCGGGCGGCGCTTTCATCAAGGCCTGGATGAAGGCGCAACCCACCGGCACACCGGGCCGCCGCCAGATGCCGCAGTTCAACCTGACGGACCAGCAGCTTGACGACCTGGTCGAGTTCTTGAAATGGTCGAATGGCATCAACACCGAAAAGTGGCCGCCGAACATCGAAGGCTGACCGGACGCGCAAGGAACCATCATGAGCACTCAAGTCCTCAAGTACAAATCGCAAGCGGTTGCCAAGCCGTATTTCATCGCTGCCATCGGCTTGTTCGTCGGCCAGATCCTGTTCGGTCTGGTCATGGGCATCCAGTATATCTACGGCGACTTCCTGTTTCCGGCGATCCCGTTCAACGTGGCGCGCATGGTGCACACCAACCTGCTCATCGTGTGGCTGTTGATGGGCTTCATGGGCGCGGCCTACTACATGGTGCCTGAAGAGGCCGAGACCGAACTGCACAGCCCGGGTTTGGCGCTGGCCATGTTCTGGATCTTCCTGGTTGCGGGCGCCGCCACCATCCTGGGCTATCTGCTGGTGCCCTACGCCAAGCTGGCCGAAATGACGGGCAACAACCTGCTCATGACGATGGGACGCGAATTCCTCGAGCAGCCCTTGCCGACCAAGGTGGGCATCGTCATCGTGGCGCTGGCCATGCTCTACAACGTCAGCATGACTTACCTGAAGGGCCGCAAGACGACCATCACCACGGTGCTGTTGATGGGCCTGTGGGGCCTGGCGCTGCTGTTTTTGTTTGCCTTCGTTAACCCGCACAACCTGGTCAAGGACAAGATGTACTGGTGGTGGGTGGTTCACCTGTGGGTCGAAGGCGTGTGGGAGCTGATCCTGGCCGCGCTGCTGGCCTACGTGTTGATCAAAACCACCGGCGTCGACCGCGAGGTGGTGGACAAGTGGATCTACGTCATCATCGCCTTTGCCCTGTTCACCGGCATTCTGGGCACGGCGCACCACTACTACTTCATCGGCCTGCCGGGCTACTGGCATCTGGTGGGCAACATCTTCTCGTCGCTCGAGCCGATTCCGTTCTTCCTGATGACCATGTTCGCCTTCCGCATGGTGCAGCGGCGCCGACGTGACCACGCCAACCAGGCTGCGCTGCTGTGGGCCGTGGGCTGCGCCGTGATGGGCTTTCTGGGCGCGGGCGTGTGGGGCTTCCTGCACACCTTGTCGTTCGTCAACTACTACACGCACGGCACGCAAATCACCGCGTCGCACGGCCACCTGGCGTTTTATGGCGCCTATGTGCTGGTGGTGATCGCGCTCATCAGCTACGCCATGCCCACATTGCGCGGGCGCGTCGCCAACAGTACCAAGGCGCAGTCGGTCGAAATGTGGTCGTTCTGGGTCATGAGCATCGGTATGGGCGTGATGGTGCTGGCCCTCACCGGCGCCGGCATCCTGCAGGTGTGGCTGCAGCGCATGCCCACCAGCGGCGCCATGCCCTTCATGGCCACGCAAGACCAGGTGATGTTCTTCTACTGGATGCGGCTGTGGGGCGGCGTGGCCTTTCTGGCTGGCCTGCTGATGTACGTGTGGAGTTTTTTCATCGGCGGCGCACCGGCCGAGGAAGCGCTTGGCCCGCGCCGCGGCGGCCTGATGCCCAGCCCGGCGCAGCGGCGGTTGAAGCACGATTGATCTGAACTGGCCAACAGCCGGACGCAAAGGACGCAAAGGATTCGCGAAGAACGCAAAAAAGAAAACCATTTTTTGGTTGTTCTTTCGCGTCCTTCGCGTCATCTTCGCGTTCTTCGCGTCCGGCTGTTTTATGGCGCACCCATGAGCATGTATCGCACTGAATCCGCCGGCGTCCCGGCCATTCCCTTCTACGCCGAGCAGGCCAACGAATGCAGCCTGTTCGAGCACGCCTACCGGCAAAAACTGCCCGCGCTGCTGAAAGGCCCCACCGGCTGCGGCAAGACGCGCTTTGTCGAGCACATGGCCGCGCGCTTGGGCCGCCCGCTGGTTACCGTCAGTTGCCATGACGACCTGACGGCGGCTGACCTGGTGGGCCGTTACCTCATTGGCGACGGCAACACGGTGTGGAACGACGGCCCGCTGGCGCGCGCCGTGCGCACGGGCGCCATCTGCTACCTCGACGAAGTGGTCGAGGCGCGCAAGGACACCACCGTGGTGCTGCACCCGCTGGCAGACGACCGGCGCCAGTTGCCCATCGAGCGCACGGGCGACGTGCTGCAGGCGCCGCCCGAATTCATGCTGGTCGTCTCGTACAACCCCGGCTACCAGAACCTGCTGAAGAACCTCAAGCCCAGCACCCGCCAACGCTTTGTCGCGCTGGTGTTCGACTACCCCGAGCCGCAGGTGGAGCGCCGCATCATTGCTGCGGAATCAGGAGCAAGCGAGCAGCTGGCGACGCGCCTGGTCAAGCTCGCGTCGGCCCTGCGCCGACTGACCGACCAGGACCTGGAAGAAACCGTCAGTACCCGCCTGCTGGTGATGGCCGCGCGGCTGGTGGCCAGCGGCCTGCCCGAAGTACCTGCCTGCCGCGCCGCCATCGTCGACGCCTTGACCGATGACGCCGATACCGCCGAGGCGCTGCACGAAGTGGTGTTGGCGGCGTTCGCGGCCGACTGACGGGCATGCCGCCACGCTGCAGCTTCGTCCGATCAAAAGGCCGCGGAGCAGGCCACGCCAGCGAACGTGGTGCCCGGGCTTGCATCGGGCATCGGCGTTGTCTCCCCTCCCGCAGGAGAGGGGGGAAGGCGCGTCAGCGCCTCAGGGGGGTGTGATGGAGGAATGGGTCGGCGAACGCTGGCACCGATTCATCTGGCGCGCCGCCGATGCCACCCATCCCAAGGCCGCCGTGCGCCTGGAAAGCGTGCAGCGGGCCGTGCAGATGCTGTTTCGCGCTGGCGGCGGCGACCCGCTGGTGCGCGTGGTGCCCGCCACCGCGCAGAAGATCGGTGGCCCGCGCGGCTGGCTGCAGAAAGTGGCCGGTCAGGGCGAACGCGCGGCGCTGACCACGCTGGACGAACAGACGCTGGCGTTGCCGCCCGTCATCGCCGTGTTCCCCGATGCGGTGCTCAACCGCGACCTTTACCTGTGGCTGGCCGCGCAAGGTGCTTGCCATCGGTCCACGCCCGCCGGCTGGCTGTCCGACAACGTGGCCGCCACCCAGCGCGCGCTGCAGCGCTTTCCGGGGTTGCGCGCGCGCTATGGCCGGCTTGCCGAGGCGCACCTGGCGCAGCGACCAGCGCCCGAGCGCCTGCGCGGCACAGCGCGCCAGATGGAGCAGGCGGTGCAAAAGGCGCTGCGTGCCAGTCTTTGTTTTTCGCCCGACGGTTGCCGTCAGTCTTCCTCCCCCTCTGGGGGAGGGCAGGGGTGGGGGTCGCCCACGCCACCTGCCGCCGTCGCGGCCCCCATCCCAACCTTTCCCCAGCGGGGGAAGGAGTGGATCGCCATTGCCCCCGTCTGGCTCTGGCTGCAGGCGCTGCAAGGTTCCCCGGATGCTTCTAAATTAATAGCGCAGCAGCCTGAATCAGAAAGCGCCAGCGAGCGTTCAGAACCCAAAACTCCCATCAAGAGCGACCCCAAGCGCCGCCGCGCCCAGCGAACCGAAGACACCAGCAACAAGGACGGCCTGGTGATGTTCTTCCGCGCCGAATCCATTCTGAGCTGGAGCGAGTTCGTGCGCGTCAACCGCACCGCCGACGACGAGGACAACCAGGACTACGCCCAAGTCGCCGACGACATGGAGCAACTGGCGATTGCGCAGCGCAAGCCGGGCGAGACGCTGGCTGCTCGCATCAAATTCGACCTGGACCTGCCCAGCGCCAGCGCCGACGACCTGCCCGTGGGCGAGGGTGAACCGCTGCCCGAATGGGACTGCCAGCAGCAGCGCCTGCTGCCCGATCGATGCCGCGCGCAGCGCCTGCGGCATCGGCCCGCAGCCGACGATGCGACCGAATCCCATGCGACCGACGCCGCAGCCGAGCTGGCGCGGCGCCTGCGCACCACGTCGCGCCAGGTGCGCCGGCGCTTTGAGGTGCTGCGCGCCGCGCCGCGTTGGCAACACGCCCTGACGCAGGGCGACGAACTGGATCTGGATGCCTGGGTGCGCCACCAGGTCGACCGGCGCGACACGCGCCATCCGCATGGCGAATCGCCGCCCATCTTCTCGCGCCGCGTGCGGTCCGAGCGCAGCCTGTCCACGTTGATGCTGGCCGACCTGTCGCTGTCGACCGACGCCCACGCCACGCAAACGGCGCGCGTGATCGACCTGGTGCGCGACAGCCTGTTCGTGTTTGGCAACGCGCTGGATGCGGTGGGCGACCCATTCGAGATGCTCGGTTTCTCATCCGTGCGCCGTACCGTGCGCATGCATGAGTTAAAGCGCTTTGGCGAGCCGTGGAACGACGCCGCCCGCCAGCGCGTGGCCGCCATCAAGCCCGGCTTCTACACCCGCATGGGCGCCGCCGTCCGCTACGGCACGCTGCGCCTGGGCGAGCGGCCCGAGCGCCAGCGCCTGATGCTGATCCTGTCCGACGGCAAACCGAACGACCTGGACCACTACGAAGGCCGCCACGGCCTCGAAGACACGCGCCACGCCGTGCAGGCCGCCCGCGCGGCCGGGCTGGTGCCGTTTTGCGTCACCATCGACCAGGAAGCCAACAGCTATCTGCCGCGCCTGTTCGGCAGCCAGGGCTTTGCGTTGGTCCATCGGCCGGACCAATTGGCCGGTGCGCTTACACAGGTGTACATTCGACTGACTGCCTCGGTCAGATAAACTCGGTTTTTGCACAAATTTGGTGCGTGTTTGCGCCGCGCCGACCCCAAGCCCGCCTGTGGACCTCGACAAATTCAACTTCCCGCGTTACCTCGCCACGCTGCCGCTGTTTTCCAGCATGCGCGAAGAAGAGCTTCGCCGACTGGCCACTGGCTGCCAGCTGCGCCGCATGGAACGCGGCAAGCTCATCTTTCGCGCCGGCGAGCCGTGCAATGAATTCCACGTGGCCGTGCTCGGGCAGGTCAAGCTGTTCGCCATTTCGCCCGCGGGGGTCGAAAAAGTCATTGAGCTGTGCGGCCCGGGCAACAGCTTTGCCGAAGCGGTGATGTTCATGGGCGCGCCCTACGTGGTGTCGGCGCAGACGCTGACCGATTCGCTGATCCTCACGGTGAACAAGGACACGGTCTTTTCAGAAATCGCCCAGAACCCCGACTTCTCGCTGCGCATGTTGGCCGGCCTGTCGCGCCGTCTCCACGGTCTTATCAAGGACGTAGAGGCCTACGCCCTGCACAGCGGCGTGCAGCGGGTCATTGGTTACTTGCTGGGCGACCGCATGACCGAGAGCGAAACCGCCTCCGAAGCCATCACCGTGTCGCTGCCCGTCAGCAAGGCGTCCATCGCCTCGCGCTTGTCCCTTACGCCCGAATACTTCTCGCGCGTGCTGAACGAGCTGGAAACGGCGGGGCTGATTCACGTCGACAAGCGCGATATCCACATCGCCGACACGGCGCGGCTGGCCAACTACCAGCCGAGATAAGGACTCCCCCTGAGTCGCCTGCGGCGCCTTCCCCCGAAGGGGGACAACGCTGGCGGCCGGGGAAACCCCGGCCACTGCGTTCTGGCTTGGCCTGCTCCGCGGCCATTTGAAGGGGCTTGCTTCGCAGCCCTTAGGTTGATCTTCCAGCGTGTAAAAACGCGAAGCATCCGTTAATGCGAAGTGCCCTCGGATTTCGAGATTTTGTTGTGCAGGTTGTATTTGCCGACGGGTTTGCGCATCGGTAGCCGCTTGACTTCCTTGAACGTCGCCGCGTCGTAGACGATCAGCGCGCCGTCGTCTTCCCACAGGCTGGCCAGGGCATATTTGCCGTCCTTGGTGAATTCGATGTGCGCGAGCGTCTTGCCCGGCTCGCCCTTCACTTCAGCCACCGGCGCCAGCGTGCGCTTGTCGATGATGGTCATGATGTGCTTGGCCTTCGGGCTCATCATCGAATCGGTCCACGCGTAGGGCGTCGCTTCGTGGCTGCGCATGAAGAAGCCAGGGCCGGGCGTGGCGATGTTCTTCACCAGCTGCCACGTCTTCATGTCGATCACGCTGATGGTGCCGTCCTGCAGATTCGGGCTGGCCAGCACGCGCGTGCCGTTGTAGTCGAAGGTGATGCCCGAGCCCAGGTGCGGCATGCCGGCAATCGGCAGCGTGGCGATTTTGCGCCGCACGTTCAGGTTGACCACCTGGCCGCTGGGTGTGCCGTCGGCGTGCGGGCGCGCGGCGCCCAGGGCGTGCGTGTAGCTCTGGTCAAAGAAGAAGTCGTCCAGTGGCTCGTCCAGCGGCGTGCGGCGAACGCCGTGAAAGCCGGGCTTGGCGATGGCCTCGCCCATCTTGTAGTCGTGCACCAGGCCGTCGTAGATGGGCGCGGCCTTGGGGTCGTAGCTGATCTCCCACAACTCGGCGATGTCCTTCAACGCGACGACGAAGCTCTTGCGCGGCTCGGCGTCGTACACGGCCGACACGCGCGAGCTTTGCTTGCCGTCGAGCGTGGTGGCGGCATAGGTCTTGACCGGCTTCAGGTCGGCATCGAACAGCACCACGGTGTGCGGCAGGTAGTTGGCGGCCATCACCCACTGGCCGTCGCCGCTGACGGCGATGTTGCGCATGTTGATGCCGGCGCGCACCTCGGCCACGGTTTTCAGGTTCCACAAGTCGACCTTGGTGATCCAGCCGTCGCGCGAGCCGAAGAACACATAGCGCCCATCGGGCGTGAACTTGGGGCCGCCGTGCAGCGCAAAGCGGCTGGCGAAGCGGTGGATCGGCTCGAAGGTGTCGCCGTCGAGCAGGGTGACGTGGTGGTCGCCGCCTTCGACGACCACGAACAGGTTCATGGGGTCGGCGCGCCATTGCGGCTTCGCAGGCCAGTCCTTCCAGCCTGCTGTTTCGATCCGGCTGGCGGCGATGTCGGCGTCGGTCCAACTCGGTGCAGGCGACACAGGCGTGTAGATCCAGTCGGCGAGGGCGGTGATTTCGTCGGACTTGAGCGTGTCCTTGAACGGCAGCATCTGCGTGGCCGCCCGGCCGTCCTGGATCACCTTCAGCGCGTCGGGTTTGCGCAGGCGCGCCAGGCTTTCCGGCAGCAACGCCGGCCCCATGCCGCCCAGGCGCTGCGCGCCGTGGCAGCTGGCGCAGTGCTGTTGATAAAGGGCCTGAACCGCCGCCGGCGAGGGACTTTGGGACGCGGCGGCTGGCGCCTGTGCGCTGGCTGCGGCTGTCGATGCGATCAGGAAGGCGGCCACGAGTGCGCGCTGGGTAACTTCAAAAAACATAGCTGCTTGCGCTTGCTGGAAGGGCGCTGGCGCCCGATTTGATCAAGAATCGAGGGGCACGAGTTCGATGACCTTGCGGCGCGATGAGAACACGGTGGTCTCGACGCGATCACCGCTGCCGTCAAAGCCGATCTCCTCGTCCGTCAGGTAGCAGCCCGGGTCTTCGGCCCAGGCGTCGCCCGTGACCTGCTGGGCGCGCACGCGCGTGTTGCCGCTGCAGATGGCGAAGTGCGCGCACTGGCCGCAGCGACCGCCCACGGGGCGGGGCTTGGCCTTCAGGCCGGCCATCAGCGGGTCGGACGTGTCCTGCCAGATCTCGGAGAACGGCCGCGCCTTGACGTTGCCCAGGCCGTAGTGCCACCACATGGTGTCGGGGTGCACGTCGCCCACGTTGTCGATGTTGGCGATGTTGACGCCCGACGAATTGCCGCCCCAGGCAACAAGGCGCGCGCGCACGTCTTCCGTCCAGCGTGGCAGGTGCTGCTCCACCCATTGCAGCAGGTACACGCCGTCGGCGTCGTTGTTGCCGGTGACGTATTCGTGCCGACCGCCGGCTTGGGCGTCGGCCCAGGCGGTGTCGTAGAGCAGGTCGAGCGCGGCGCGCGTGGCGATGTGGCGCGCGTCCTTGCCGCGGTGGATGTTGCCGCGGCCGGCGTAGTTGAGGTGGCTGAAGTAGAACTTGTCGACGTCCTCTTCGCGCATCAGCTGCAGCAGGTTGGGCAGGTCGTGCGCGTTCAGCTCGGTCATGGTGAAGCGCAGGCCCACCTTGGTGCCCAGCTTTTGCAGGTGGCGCACGGCGGCCAGCGATTTGTCAAACGCGCCGTCGAGCCGGCGGAACTTGTCGTGCGTGGCGCCAATGCCGTCGAGGCTGATGCCCACGTAGTCAAAGCCGTGGTCGTGGATGCGCCGGGCCAGCGGCTCGTCGATCAGCGTGCCGTTGGTCGAAAGGCCGACGTAGAACTTCATCGCCTTGGCGCGCTCGGCAATCTCGAAGATGTCCGGCCGCAGCAGCGGCTCGCCGCCGGAGAGGATGAGCGCTGGCACCTTGAAGGCCTTCAGGTCGTCCATCACGCCAAAGACCTGTTCCAGCGTCAGCTCGCCCGGGTAGTCGTGGTCGGCGCTGAAGGCGTAGCAATGCTTGCAGGTGAGGTTGCAGCGGCGGATCAGGTTCCAGATGACGACGGGGCCCGGCGGCCCGCCACGGCGCGCGGGTGGCGGATAGGTGCCGGTGGCCTCGGCGCGGGCCAACTCGTGCATGAACTGGGAGATGCGGAACATGGGTTGGCCTTTGCAAACGACTGGACAGATCGGCCCATCTTAGGGCGCCAACCAGCGCCAGCCATGACATGAGTCAATTTCGGCGAGGGCGCCGTTCTCGTCATAAATGTCTCATCGTCCCTAGGTTAAATACCGTTGACAAGCGTTCCGCTTTAGGTGCTGCGCCTGCCGAGCAGGCAGCGGCTCGCCGACGGAAAAAACCTTTTTTGAAAACCCTACGCCATGCACGAAGTCACAGACACCTCTTCCAGCATCCCGCCCAGCGCCCACGACCCCCTGCCCAAGGTCTGGGACGAGAACGCCCGCATCGGCGAAATGCTCAAGGGCCGGCGCGGCCTGATCATCGGCGTTGCCAACGAGCACAGCATTGCCTTCGGCTGCGCGGCCAAGCTGCGCGGCTTTGGCGCCGAGGTGGCGCTGACCTATCTGAACGAAAAGGCCAAGCCTTACGTGCAGCCCTTGGCCGAGCGCATTCAGGCCGACGTGCTGCTGCCGCTGGACGTGTGCGAGCCGGGCGGCGTGCAAGCGGTGTTCGAGAGCTTGCGCGAGCGCTGGGGCTATCTGGACTTCATCGTGCACTCCATCGCCTTCGCGCCCAAGCACGATTTGCACGGCCGCATCGTCGACTGCTCGCGCGAGGGCTTTTTGCAGGCGATGCAGATTTCCTGCCACTCGTTCATCGAGGTGGCGCACCACGCGCAAAGCCTGATGCGGCCCGGCGGCGCGCTGGTGACGATGAGCTACTACGGCGCCGACAAGGTGGTGCAGAACTACAACATGATGGGCCCGGTCAAGGCGGCGCTGGAGTCCACGGTGCGCTACCTGGCGGCCGACCTGGGCGAATCGCGCGTGCGTGTCTACGCCGTGTCGCCCGGCCCGCTGAAAACCCGCGCCGCCAGCGGCATCGACCACTTCGACGAACTGGTGCGCATGGCACTGGAACGCACGCCGGAGCGCCGGCTGGTCGACATTGCCGAGGTCGGGCGCGTGGTGGCGTTTCTGGTCGGGGGCGGCGCCTCGGGCATGACGGGCGACGTGATCTACGTCGATGCCGGGCTGCACCACATGGCCTGAGCCGGCTGTCTTTTCTTCGTTTCCCCTTTTATTTCTCTCCCCAAGACCGCTTGCCGGGAAAGGTTTCGCCATGAGCAACATTTTTGACCTGTTCGATCCGACCCGGCAGCCCGCCGTGCCGCGCCCCGAAACCGACGCGCTGGAGGCGATGCGCCGCCAGATGCACGCCATGGAGGCCGAACTGGGCGCGGGCTCGGCCACCGCCAAGATTCTTTCGACCGCCGCCGCGCGCCATGCGCAGCGCATCAGCGACACGCATTCGCGCCGGGCGCACGACGCGCTCGGCAAAAGCGAAAAGCTGATGGAGTCGCTGCGCCAGTCGCAGTCCAGCGGCGCCTTGCTGGACGACTGGGCGGCCTACCTGCGCGATGCCGCCGAGCGCGCCGTGCTGACGCTGGACACGCTGCGCAAGCGCGGCGATATTTTTTTGCAGCACGAGGCCGCCGGCTGCCCGCCGGTGCTGGTGTACGACTATGAAGTCGTCATGGACGGGCACGACCTGAAGTACCCGTCCAACTACCAGTTGCTGCGCATCCTGCCGCCCGAGGGCGTGACGGTGGACGACCGCCGCCGCCCCTACATCATCATCGACCCGCGCGCCGGCCACGGGCCCGGCATTGGCGGCTTCAAGAGCGACAGCCAGGTCGGCGTGGCGCTGCGCGACGGCCATCCGGTGTATTTCGTCGCGTTCCGGCGCGAACCGGAGCCGGGGCAGTACTTGTCTTACGTCACGCGCACCGAAGCCGCCTTTGTGCGCGAAGTCATGCGGCGCCACCCCGATGCGCCCAAGCCGGTGGTCACGGGCAACTGCCAGGGCGGCTGGGCCACGCTGCTGCTGGCCGCCACCAACCCGGATCTGACCGGGCCGATCGTCATCAACGGCGCGCCGGTGGCGCCCTGGTCGGGCAAGGTGGGCGAAAACCCGATGCGCTACAACGCCGGCGTGCTGGGCGGCACCTGGATTCCGATGTTTCTGTCCGACCTTGGCGGCGGCATTTTCGACGGCGCGCACCTGGTGCAGAACTTCGAGCTGCTCAACCCCGCGCGCACGCTGTTTCGCAAATACACCGACCTGTTCCGCGACATCGACCAGGGCGACGAGGCGTTTTTGGAATTTGAAACCTGGTGGGGCGGTTTCTTTCTGCTGACCGAGGCCGAGATCCGCTGGATCGTCGAGCAGCTTTTCGTCGGCAACCGCCTGACCAAGAACGAGGCCCGCATCGAGCCCGGACGGCCGGTGGATCTGAAGGCGATCCGCGCGCCCATCATCGTCTTTGCCAGCCACGGCGACAACATCACGCCGCCGCAGCAGGCGCTGAACTGGATCGCCGACACCTACGCCGACGTGGCCGAAATCCGCATCCGCGGCCAGCGCATCGTCTACATGGTGCACGAGCAGGTGGGGCACTTGGGCATCTTCGTGTCGTCGCAGATCGCCAACAAGGAGCACACCGAGGTCGCCTCGACGCTGAAAACCATCGAGGCACTGGCGCCCGGCCTGTACGAGATGTACATCGAGGACATTGTCGAAAAAGACGGCAAGAAGCACTTTACCGTCGGCTTTTCAGAGCGCACGCTGGACGATTTGCGCACGCTCGACGATGGCCTGAACGACGAGCGCCCCTTCGCGGCGGTGGCGCGCGCCTCCGAGGTGCAGGCGCAACTGTACGATGCCACGGTGCGGCCGCTGGTCAAGTCGATGGTGACGCAGACCAGCGCCGAAATCAGCCGCGCCACCCATCCGCAGCGCCTCTCCCGCGCGCTGATGTCGTCGCGCAACCCGGCCATGAAGCCGGTGGCCGAGACCGCCAGCAAGATCAAGGCCAGCCGGCAGAAAGCGGCGCCCGGCAATCCCTTTCTGGCGGCTGAGGCGCTGTGGGTTCAGGCCACCGAGCAGACTATCGACTTCTGGCGCGACGCGCGCGACATGGCCTATGAGCTGACTTTTTATGGCTTCTGGGGCACGCCGTGGATGCGCTCGTTCGGCCAGACGCACGAGGCGCGCCGCACGCTCAAGAGCCATGACGAACTGCGCAGCCTGCCCGAAGTGGCGCAGGCGCTGCACAGCATGGAGCACGGCGGCTTTGCCGAGGCGGTGATACGCATGCTGGTGCTGCTGGCCGAAAACCGCGGCCAGGTGCGGCGCGACCGGCTGGAACGCTCCAGCCGCGTGCTGACGCAGGACGAGCCGTTCCGATCGCTGGGGGCCGAGCGGCGCGCGATGATCATCCACCAGCAGACGCTGATTGCCACCTACGACCCTGAGCGCGCGATCGAGACGCTGCCGACGCTGCTGCCCGATCAGGCGCAACGGGAGCTGGCGCTGCAGGTGGTGCAATACATTCCGGGCGCCATCGGCGAGATGTCACCCAAGACCCTGGCGCTGCTGCAGCGCTTCCGCCAGGTGCTCGATCTGCCGGCTTTGACCGGCGACGTGGTGGACGACCCCTTGAGCGTGCCGCCCGCAGTGGCGCTGGAGCACGCCGCGCCGGCCGCAACCGCCGCCGCGCGCCCCGCCGCACCGCGCGTTCGCGCTGCCGCCAAGAGGGCCTGAAATGCGCCTGACCAACCGCACACTGGCCGAATTGGCGCCCGGCGACCGCGCGGAGTTGCGCCGCCTGATCACGGCCGACGATCTGTACATGTTCGCGGCCATCTCGGGCAATTGCAATCCGATGCACTTGACCGACCGCGATCTGGACGGCGACGGCACCACCGAGCGCGTGGCGCCGGGCATGTTCGTGGCGTCGCTGATTTCGGCCGTGCTGGGCACCCAGTTGCCCGGCGCGGGCACGCTGTACCGCCGCCAGTCGCTGGACTTTCATGAGCGTGCCCATGCGGGTGAAGAGCTGATCTGCTCCGTCACGGTGCGCGAAAAAAGCGCCGATGGCGTGGTGCGGCTCGAAACCCGGGTGCAGCGCAAGTCGGACGATGCGCTCATTCTTTCGGGCGAGGCCGACGTGCTGGCGCCGCAGCAGAAGATTGACCAAACAGACGTCGAAGTACCTGGCCTGATCGTGCAGCGCCACCGTCACTTCGAGGCCTTGCTGGAACGCGCACGGCCGCTGCCGGCCGTGCCCACGGCCGTGGTGTGCCCGGACGACGCCAACTCGCTCGGCGGCGCGCTGCTGGCCGCACGCGAGAGCATCATCGCGCCGGTGCTGATCGGCCATGCCGACCGCATCCGCCAGACCGCGGCTGAATTGGGCGAAGACCTGGCGGGCATCGAAATCATCGACGTGCCCGGCAGTGAGGAAGCCGCTTCCGCCAAAGCCTGCGCGCTGGTGCGCGAGGGCAAGGCGCAAGCGGTGATGAAGGGGCATCTGCACACCGACGATCTGCTGCGCCCCATGCTCGACAAGGCGACTGGCTTGCGCGTCGGGCGGCGCTTCACCCACGTCTTCGTGATGGACATCCCGGGCCAGCCCGAACCGGTCATGGTGACCGACGCCGCCATCAACATCGCGCCCGACCTGGCCACCAAATTGGACATTTGCCAGAACGCCATCGACCTGGCGTTGGCGCTGGACATGGAGCCGCGGGTCGGGGTGCTGAGCGCGGTGGAAACGGTGAACCCGGCGATTCAGTCGTCCATCGACGCGGCCCTGCTGTCGAAGATGGCCGATCGGGGCCAGATCAAGGGCGGCCAGGTGGAAGGCCCGCTGGCCATGGACAACGCGGTGGACATGGGCGCGGCGCGCACCAAGGGGCTGCGCGGCGGCGTCGCCGGGCGGGCCAATATTCTGGTGGTGCCCAACCTGGATGCCGGCAACATGCTGGCCAAGCAACTGGCCTTCATGAGCCACGCCGAGGGCGCCGGCCTGGTGCTCGGCGCGCGCGTGCCGGTGATTCTCAATTCGCGCTCCGACAGCCCCATGTCCCGCCTGGCGTCGTGCGCTGTCGCCGCGCTGCACCACGAAAAAACCAAGGGCAAGAAATAGGCCATGAACGCACCCGAACCCATTCACACCCGGCCAGGGCAATTCGTTCTGACGCTCAACGCCGGTTCTTCGTCGCTGAAAGTGGCGCTCTATGCCAGCGGCGGCGACACCCCGCTGGTCAGCGGCATCGCCGACCGTATCGGGGGTGCCGACGGCATCCTCAAGCTCAAGGACGGCGCCGGCCAGCCGATGCCCGTCCACGGCGCGCAACTGGATTCGCACGAATCGGCGCTGGCCGCCGTCATCGACGCGCTGCGCCGGGATTTCCCCGCGCTGGCGCTGGTGGCGGTCGGGCACCGCGTGGTGCACGGCGGCGCCCGCTACGCCGAGCCGCTGGTGCTGGACGATGCCGCGTTGGAGTATCTGGAGTCGCTGGTGCCTTTCGCTCCGCTGCACCAGCCGCACAACCTGCGCGGCATCCGTGCGGCGATGGCGGCGTTTCCCGGCGTACCGCAGGTGGCGTGTTTCGACACCGCGTTTCACCGCCAGCACCCGTGGGTGAACGATGCCTTCGCGCTGCCGCGCGCGCTGTACGCCGAAGGGGTGCGCCGCTACGGCTTTCACGGCCTGAGCTATGAATACGTCTCGGGCGCTTTGGCCCAGCGGGCGCCGGGCTTGTCGAGCGGCTGCGTGGTGGTGGCGCACCTGGGCAACGGGGCGTCGATGTGCGCCGTGCAAAACGGCCGCTCGGTGGCGTCGACCATGGGGTTTTCCGCGCTCGATGGCCTGCCCATGGGCACGCGCTGCGGCCAGTTGGACCCGGGGGTGCTGCTGTACCTGATGGATCAAAAAGGGATGAGCGCCGGCCATATTTCCGACCTGCTGTACAAGCAGTCCGGGCTGCTTGGGCTGTCTGGGGTGTCCAACGACATGCGCACGCTTGAAGCGTCGCCAGCGCCCGAGGCCGCCGAGGCCATTGACTATTTCGTCTTTCGCTGCCAGCGTGAGGTGGGCGCCATGGCCGCGGCCATGGGCGGCATCGATGCGCTGGTGTTCTGCGGCGGCATCGGCGAGAACTCCCGGCTGATCCGCCAGCGCATCTGCGAGCGCCTGGCCTGGATGGGGATCGAGCTGGATCATCAGCGCAATGCGGCGAACGCTTTCGTCGTCTCGACCGAAACGGCGCGCACCACGGTGCTGGTGATCCCGACCAACGAAGAACTGGTCATCGCCCGCGCCGCGCGCGCGGCGGCGCTGACGGCGGAGGCAAACCCATGAAAGGCGCCCTGAGTCCCCAGGCCGCGGCGGAACTGATACCCGACGGCGCCAGCCTGATCATCGGCGGCTTCATGGCCGTGGGGTCGCCCCAGAGCCTGATCGACGCGCTGGTGGCGCGCCGGGCACGCGGCCTGACGGTGATCGCCAACGACACCGCCATGCCCGGCAAGGGCATCGGCAAGCTCATCAGCGCCGGCGCGGTGACGCGCCTGATCGCCTCGCACATCGGGCTGAATCCGGAAACCCAGGCGCGCATGATCGCCGGCGACATCGACGTCGAGCTCTGCCCGCAGGGCACGCTGATCGAGCGCATCCGCGCCGGCGGCATGGGCCTGGGCGGCGTGCTCACGCCCACCGGCTTGGGCACCGAGGTGGAGGACGGCAAGCAAGTGATCGAGGTCGACGGCCAGCGCTTTCTGCTGGAGACCCCGCTGCGCGCCGACTTCGCGCTCATCGGCGCCTGGCAGGCCGACTACGTGGGCAATCTGTGCTACATGCTGACGGCGCAGAACTTCAACCCCATGGCCGCGCTGGCCGGCCGCACGGTGATTGCCGAGCCTGAAAGCATCGTGCCGGTGGGCGTGATCGCGCCCGATTCGGTCAAAACCCCCGGGGTTCTGGTGGACCACCTGCTGGTTCGCCCCGCGCACTGAAGGCCATGCCATGGATGCAAAAGAACTGATCGCGCGCCGCGTGGCGCAAGAAATTCGGCCCGGCATGCTGGTCAACCTGGGCATCGGCCTGCCGTCGCTGGTGGCGAACTTCGTGCCGGCGCAGATGGGGGTGTTTTTCCAGGCCGAAAACGGCGTCATCGGCCTGGGCGCGCGACCGCCCGAAGGCATGCAGGACCCGCATCTGACCGATGCCGGCGGCGGCTTCGTGTCGGCGGTGCCGGGCGCGGCCAGCATCGACAGCGCCATGAGTTTTGGCCTAATTCGTGGCGGCCATCTGGACATGACGGTGCTGGGAGGCCTGCAAGTCGACGAGGCCGGCCACCTGGCCAACTGGAAAGTGCCCGGCAAGATGGTGCCCGGCATGGGCGGTGCCATGGACTTGGTCACCGGCGCGGCCCGCGTGGTGGTGGCGATGCAGCACGTGGCCAAGGGCGAGCCCAAAATCTTGCCGGTCTGCACCCTGCCGCTGACGGCGCGCCGCCGCGTGAGCCTGATCGTGACCGATCTGGCGGTGATCGAACCCAGCGATGCCGGTTTGATGCTGCGCGAGCGCGCGCCGGGCGTGCCGGTGGAAGCCATTCTGAACGCGACGTCGGCGCGGCTCATCGTGCCGGAGACGGTGCCGGAGATGCAGCTGTAGCCGCCGGTCGCGCCACGCGCGCCGACGCTCACGCCGTCGGCTGGCGCAAGCGCAGGCCGGTCTTTTTCAGGATCGCGCTGGAAAAAAGCACGTCGTGCGCGCGGTGTGCCGGGCCCAGCACCTTGGCCAGCACCTCGGCCTGGGCCAGCACCTCGGTACGCGTGTGGCCATGCAGCATGGCAAACAGGTTGTAGCGCCACACGCCGGCCTTGCGCGGGCGGCGGTAGCAGTGGCTGACGGCCGGCTGGCTGCCGATGAGTTCGCCCAGGCGGTCGACCTCGGCGTCTTCGACGTCCCACACGCTCATGCCGTTGGCGGCGTAGCCCAGGCGGTAGTGGTTGGGCACGGCGGCGATGCGGCGCACCACGCCGGCGGCCAGCAGCTCGGCCAGGCGTGTGCGCACGGCGTCGCTGGTGCTGCCCAGCACGGCGGCTACGCTGGCGTAGGGGCGCGGCACCAGCGGCAGGCCGGATTGGGTGGCGGCGATGAGCTGGCGGTCAAACTCGTTCAGCGTGATTGGCTGGGGCGCCGGCAGCGGCTGGCGCGCTGCCGAGTCATCGCCCAGGCGGGGCGCGCGCGCCAGCAGCGGCAGGTACAGGCCGACGAAGTATTCGCGCTCTTTCGGAAAGGCGTGCACCGGCAGGCCGGTGGCGGCCTCGATCTGGTCGCAGGCGGCCCAGGCGGCCTCGGGCGTTTCGGCGGCCACCACGAACCACATGTTCAGCGCGTGGTCGCGCCGGTAGTTGTGCGCCACCTCGGGCAGGGCGTTGATCAGCGCCGTGACCTCGGCGTAACGGGCTTCGGGCACCTGCAGCGCGGCCAGGATGAACTGGCCGCCGGCGCGCTCGATGTGAAACAGCGGCCCGAAGCGCGTGAGCACGCCGCTGCCCAGCAGGCGCCCGAGCTGGTCGATCACCTGCGCTTCGGTCATGCCCAGCTCGGCCGCGACGTCGGAAAACGGGCGGTCTGTCAGCGGCAGCTCGCGCTGCAGGCGGTCGATCAGCCTCGCCGCATCGAGGTCGATGCCGACGGGCAGGCGCAGCAGGTGGGCGGGTGCGTCAGGGCGCATAGGTGTTTTCCTTCACAAGGCGAACACGGGTCAGAAGGCCGCGGAGCAGGCCAAAGCGCGGGCGCCGTGGCCGGGCTTGCATTGGCCAGGGGCGCCGCCCCCCTCCCGAAGAGAGAGGCGGACGACGCCGAAGGCGGCTCAGCGGGTGCATCTGAAATACCGCGCGCCGGTCTGCTTGAAGCGGCGGCGGCTGAACAGCACCTGGCGTGGCTGCTCGGCCAGCCCGGCGGCGGCGATGGCGGCGTGCAGCAGCGCCAGTGTCTCGTCGCGGCTGCGGCCGTGCACCATGCAATACAGGTTGTAGCGCCAGCCCGGTGCGCGCTCGCGCCGGTAGCACAAGGTGATGCCGGGCTGCGTGGCCAGGCGCTCGCCAAAGGCATCGACCTGCTCGTCGGGAAGGTCGAACACCGTCATGGCGTTGGCGCCAAAGCCCAGTTCGTGGTGGCGCACCACCAGGCCAAAGCGGCGCAGCGTGCCGGCGTCGAGCCAGGCCTGGATGCGCGCCAGCACGTTGGCTGTGGGCACGCCCAGCTGATCGGCCCAGTGGGTGAAGGGCTCGGCGACCAGTGTCGCGTCAGGTCTCAAATGTTGGATGGGCGTGCCGTCATCGGCGTTTGTGGCAAGGCGCTGATCGCCGCCAATACCGGATGTATTGGCCAGATCAGCAACGCCGCCACGGACGTCGAGGGCGGTGCGAACACCGACATTTGAGGCCTGACGCGACACCATAGGCAGGCCGGCTTCGACCAGGGCGGCCAGGGCGCGGTCGGCTGCGTCCACGCGCGGCGGGCGTTGGCGAATGGCGCTGCCGCCGACGGCGGGGCGGTGCAGATCGAACCCCAGGTCGATGCGATAGGGGCGCACCATCTTCAGCCGGGTGACGGGCAGGGCGGTTTCGCTTTCGATGGCGGTCAGGGCCTGATCCAGCGGCTCGGCGCCGGTGCCGGTGATGACGAACCACAGGTTAAGCGCATGCTCGCGCTCATAGTTGTGGTTGACGCCGGGGTGGGCGGACACGAGCGCGGCAACCGCCTCGAGCCGCTCAGGCGGCACGGCCATGGCGCACAGCAGGGCGGCGCCGCCCACGCCGGGTGCCCACACACCGCCGATGCGGCTGATGGCGCCGCGCTGCAAGCCTTTGGCGAAGACCTCGATGACTTCAGTTTCTGTAGCACCTTCCGCTTGTCCCACATGGACAAAGGGGCGATTTGATAAGGGAAAGCCGCGCTGCCAGTTGTTCAGCAGGCGTTCGTTCAAGCCCACGTCGGCGTGACCAGCCGCCATGGCCCCTGGTGTCGCGTCGTGCCGGAAGTGAAACATGACGTCGCTTCGCTCAATGACCGGTGCTGGCGCACCATGACGAATGACAAAAGCGCGGCGCCAGGCATTGGCTTTCGTCATTCGTCATGTGCCGCAAGGCGCGGTCATTCGTCATGCGTTTCACGCGCTAGAACCCCGTGCGCGCCGCGCGCGAGGTGAAGAAGATGCCGCTGGGCGACTTGGCCGGCAGCGTGGCCAGGGTCTGGAACGATTGCGTGTCGATCACCACCACCTTGTGGTCGTCGCGCGCGCTGATCCACACCGCGTCGCCGCGCGGGGTGAATTCCATGTGCAGCACGGCCTTGCCGGGTTTCAGGCTGTGCACGATCTGCCGCGTTTGCGTGTCGATGACCTGCACCGTGTCGTAATCGGGCACGGCAAAGTTGACCCACACTTGGCGCCCGTCGGGCCGCGCCATCACGAACACGGGCTGGCCGGCGACGGAAATGCGGCCCACCTCCTTCCACGTGTCGGTGTCGACCACCAGCACCTCGTGCCGGCCGATGGCGGGCAGGTAGGCGTGCTTGCCGGCGATGGACCAGCCGCGCAGGTGCGGCATCTTGAACACGGGCAGCGGCTGCTGGCCCTTGCCGTAGCCGGGCAGGATGCGCTCGACCTTCGGTTCACGCGCCCACAGGTCGATCTTGGCCAGGCCGTCTTCGCCAAACAGGCCGGCGATGTAGGTGCGGCCGTCGGGCGAGATGAGGGCGTCGTACGGCTGCTTGCCGATGTGGGCGAACTTCGTCAAAACCGGCTTCGTCGGATCGGCCAGGTCAGCGATCCAGATCTGCCCGGCGTCGAACAGCGAGAAGATGAAGCGGTTGCGCGGAATGTCGGCCAGGCCGACCACACGCGAAGCCTTGCCATCGACCACGGCAGGGATGTCGGCCAACTGCTTGAGCGTGCGCGCATCGAACACCTTGACGCCGCCCGGCTGGTAGTTCTGCGCCACCACCAGCGTGCCGTCGGTCGAGATGGCGCCGCCGATCGAGTTGCCTGCTTGCATGACCCGGCCTTCGATCTGGCCGGTGAGTAAGTTGACTTTGGTGAGTGCGCCATCGCGCCCGAACACGTAGGCCAAGGCGCCATCGCGCGAGAACACGACGGAGGCGTGCGACAAATCGCCCAGCCCTTCGATGGTGCCCAGCCGTGTGCGCGCCGTGGTATCGAGCACACCGATTGAGCCGCTTTCCCGCTCGATCACCAGCCCCAGATCGCCGCTGCCGCGCCCGGGCTCGACCAGCAGCTTCGGCGGGCTGGCGCAGGCGCCGAGCAGGGCTGCGATGGAAAACAGGGCTGCCAGAACAGCGCGGCGCGGAATCATCGTCATGGTTGTGCCTTCTTGCCCGCCTCAAGCGGCAAACCGGCTTGCAGTTGGTGGGCGATCCAGGTGGCGTCGGCCTCGGACAGCATGCTTTTCCAGCCGGGCATCGCGGTGCCGGGGCGACCCTGGTAGATGACGGCGATCAGGTTGTCCACCGGAATCTCGACCATGCGGTCGCGCGTGAGTGCCGGGCCCAGGCCGCCAGTGAGCTGGATGCCGTGGCACGAGCCGCAGTCCTGCCGCACCATGCGCACCAGCTGCGTCTGGCGCGCACCATCGATCATCGGCACAGCGCCGGTTTGCAAGTCTTTTGCGTGTCCAGCGCTTGCCCATAAAGCGCAAGCAGCTATCAAAAACAAAGCAGGGCGAAACATCGGGTGAGCCAGGGGCTGAGGTGAGGGCAGCGGCATGTTGGTCGCCGCTGGCCCTCACCCCAACCCCCCGCCTTCGCGGGGGCAAGCTCTCTCCCAGCAGGAGAGGGAGAAAAATCGGGCTGCGCAGCAAGCCCGAGATGGGCCGCGGAGCAGGCCGCGCCGGAACGCCGTGGCCGGGGTCTCCCCGGCCACCAGCGTTGTCCCCCTCAGGGGGAAGGCGCGCCAGCGCCACAGGGGGGGCGTCAATACACGTCGTGCATCGTGTTGTACACGTTGAACTTGCCCGTGGGCGTGATCAGCTTCGGATCGTTCAACACCGTCTTGCAGGTGCGCGTCTTGTCGTCCACCACCACGATGGCGGACTGCTTGTTCTTGGCGCTCCACACCGAGAACCACACCTCGTCGCCCTTCTGGTTGTACTCGGGCTGCACCACGCGCTTGGCACCGTCGTCGCTGATCTTGGCGCAGGCGGCAATGTCGATGATCTGCGGCGCCTTGCTCAGATCGCGGATGTCGTACACCGCCACGCTCTGGCTGATCTTGGGATCGGGGTTGAGCGTGGTGTCGACCCACAGGTTGTTCGACTTCGGGTGCGTCTTGATGAACAGCGAGCCGCCACCCTGGCCCTTGAGCGACTGCACCACCTTCCAGGCGTGCTGCTTGTTCTTGGCGGGGTCGGTGCCGATGATGGCGATGCTCTCGTCACCCAGGCCCGAGCTGGCCCACACGGGGCCGAACTGCGGGTGCTTGAAGTTGGCGCCACGGCCCGGGTGCGGCGTCTTGCCCACGTTCACCAGGGCGGCCAGCTTGCTGGTCTTGGTGTCGACCACGGCGATCTTGTCGGACGCGTTGGCGGCCGTCAGGAAGTAGCGGCGCGTGGAGTCAAAGCCACCGTCGTGCAAAAACTTGGCGGCGTTGATCTGCGTGATGCCCAGGTTGTCCAGGTCGGTGTAGTTCACCATCCAGATCTTGCCGGTTTCCTTGGCGTTGACCAGAAACTCGGGCTTCTGGTGGCTGGCCACGATGGCGGCCACGCGCGGCTCGGGGTGGTATTCGTTGTCCACCGTCATGCCGCGGGTCGAGACCACTTCACGCGGCTTGAGCGTGTCGCCGTCCATCAGCACGAATTGCGGCGGCCAGTAGGTGCCGGCAATGGCGATCTTGTCTTCCCAGCCCTTGAACTTGCTGGTTTCGACCGAGCGCGCTTCCAGACCAATCTTGATCTCGGCCACGTTGTCGGGTTTTTCCATCCACAAATCGATCAGGTTCAGGCGCGCGTCGCGGCCGATCACGTACAGGTAGCGGCCGGAAGCCGACAAGCGCGAAATGTGCACCGCGTAGCCGGTTTTGACGATGTTGATGATCTGCTTGGTGTCGCCGTCGATCAACGCCACCTCGCCCGCGTCACGCAGGGTGACGGAGAAGATGTTGTTGATGTTGTAGTTGTTCATCTTCTTGGTCGGTCGCTGGGCGACGGGCACGTATTCCTTGCGCGACTTTTCCATGTCGGCCAGGCTGAACTCGGGCGGTGTGGGAGGGTCGTGCTGGATGTAGCGCGCCATCAGGTCGACGGTTTTCTCGTCGAAGTCGCCCGAGGTCAGCCAGTTGGGCATGCCGGCGGGCGAGCCGTAGCCGATGAAAACCTTCAGGTAATCGGTGCCCTTGGGCACGGTGACGTCGGGCGTTAGCGCCTTGCCCGTGGCGCCCTTGCGCAGCACGCCGTGGCAGCCGGCACAGCGCTCAAAGTAAATCTGGCGCGCGCGGTCGAATTCGGCCTGCGTCATGGGCGGGGCCTTGGGGTTGCTGGTCTGGTGCATCGGCTCGCTGGCCAACGGCGAGGCCGCGCCCTGGTACTTGGCTTCGGCCGAATCCAGGGTGGTCGTCGGGGCGCCCGGTTTGGCGGGCTGGCCGCCGGCTTGCGCAAACGCGAGGCTGGTGCCCAGCAGCAAGGCTGTGGACAGCACCGCGGTCAGCGGGGAGAGTTTGGACTTCCTCATTGGCGTTTTCATCGTGATTTTCCGAGTTACCGGAGCGGCCTGAAATGGGTTGCCCGTCGATGGCCGCTTGAAATCTCCCGGGCACTGGGAATCTTCCCTGCCGGGCCAAGGGTCGTCCTTGACTTGGTTCAATTCAACCCCCATGGGCGACGGGCGAACGCCACCGTGGGGTGCGCTGATAAGCTATGAATTGAATAGCTTAAGGTTCAGTCTGGAAGCGCGCTCGGACCGAAAACGGCTGGCAACGTCGCCCCGTCGCCAGGCGCCCGGCGTGACCACGGACGATCACCGCGCCTGCGGTCTAGAAATTCGTCGCGTCTTGGGCGCGGCGTGCTGCCTTAATTGCGCAGGACGACCGGCTCCGCTGGCGTGACCCCATTCGGCGGCGCCAGAACCTCGAGCGCGGCCTGGACTTCGGCCGCCGACACCGGCGTGACGTGCCGGTGCCCGACCACGACCGAGAAGGCCAGCACGACAGCCGCGGCAATGGCGGCGGCGGCGGCCAAGTGGCGGATGTGGATGCTGGCGTGCGTCGGGTTCATGGCGGCCTCGCTGCGATGCGGTTGGGTCGGCTTTGGGGTTGGGGTAAACGGATCGTCGCCCGCCTGCGCCGCCGCGTCTGTCGGATAAAGCCGCAGTTGGCGTGGGCCGTCGCCGCGTCAGCCCGCCTCCTCAAGCCGCTGCGCCGCGGCGCCGGACGGGCGCGCCGCGCGCCGGAGTGGCCGCGTGCGCGGCAACCACCGGCAGGCGCACGTCGGCCTTCACCTCTTTCAGCACGATGGACGAGCGCACGTGCGTCACGCCCGGCAGCTTGAACAGCTGGTTGTGTAGAAAACGCTCGTATTCGGCAATGCCCGGCACCAGCACGGTGAGGATGTAGTCGGACTGCCCGGTGGTCGAAAGGCAGCGCACGATGGGCGGCGTGGCCTGCACGGCGCGTTCGAACGCCTGCACCACGTCTTCGCTGTGCTGGCTCAGGTTGATTTCGGCCACCACCAGCAGGTTCAGGCCCACGCGCGTGCGGTCCACCAGCGCGCTGTAGCCGGTGATGACGCCAGCCGCCTCCATGTCCTTGATGCGCTTCCAGCACGGCGTGCTGGACAGGCCCACGCGCTCGGCGATCTGCTGCACGGTCTGCCGCGCGTCGCGCTGCAGCTCGCGCAAAATGGCCAGGTTGTACGAATCAAGAATGAAATTCTCTTTCATGGGTGATTGGCAGAATAATTTGCTCGAATGGTGGCATAAGCAAGGTCAACTGAGAACCCCCTTCTGGCCGCCACGGCCTACAGTGACGGCTTGACCGGCGCGCCCGCCAGCGCTGGCAAGGAGACATGTGCATGAACACCACCGCCGCATCCCCGGCCGCCCCCGCATTGGCCGACGCAAGCCCGCTGCAGCGCCCCGACTACCGTCTGGCCGACAACCTGTGGGCGCGCTCGGGCCAGGTCTTCATGACCGGCACGCAGGCGCTGGTGCGTCTGCCGCTGATGCAGCGCTGGCGCGACCAGGCGGCGGGACTCGAATCGCGTGGCTTCGTGAGCGGCTACCGCGGCTCTCCGCTGGGCATGGTGGATCAGCAGATCTGGAAGGCGGGCCCGAAGTGGAAAGAGGCGGGCCTGGAGTTCGTGCCCGCCATCAACGAGGAACTGGCCGCCACCCAGGTGCTGGGCACGCAGCGGGTGGAAACCGACCCGCAGAAAACCTGCGACGCCGTGTTCGCCCTGTGGTACGGCAAGGGTCCGGGCGTGGACCGCGCGGGCGACGCGCTCAAGCACGGCAACGCCTATGGATCGTCACCCCACGGCGGTGTGCTGGTGGTGGCGGGCGACGACCACGGGTGCGTGTCGTCCAGCATGCCGCACCAGAGCGACCAGCTGTTTCAGGCCTATCACATGCCCGTGGTGGCGCCCGCCACGGTGGCCGAGCACCTGGAGTTCGGTCTGTACGGCTGGCAGCTGTCGCGCTTTTCGGGCAACTGGGTCGGGCTGACCTCGCTGTCGGAAGTGGTGGAATGCGGCGCCACGGTCGACCTGGACGCCATCAACGCCCGCGTGGCGGCGTGGAAGCGCAACGACGCTGTGAGCGCGCTGACGCGCCACCTGCCGCCCGCGCAAGGCCTGCACTACCGCTGGCCCGATTTCCCGTCGCTACAGATTGAGGAGCGCCTGGCGCACAAACTGCAAGCGGTGGCGGCGTTTTCGTCCATCAACAGCATTGACCGCCACGTCATCGAATCGCCCCACGCCACGGTGGGGATCGTCACCTGCGGCAAGGCGCATTACGACCTGATGGAAGTGCTGCGGCGGATGGACATCACGCCGGCGATGCTGGCCGACGCGGGCGTGCGGCTGTACAAGATCGGCCTGTCCTTTCCCATCGAGACCACGCGCGCGCTGGCGTTTGCGCAGGGCCTCTCTGAAATCCTGGTCGTCGAAGAAAAAGGCCCGGTGGTCGAAACGCAGCTGCGCGAGCTGTTCTACAACGCGCCGGGCGGCCTGCGCCCCACCATCGTGGGCAAGAAGGATGCGCAGGGCGCGCCGCTGGTCAGCGGCCTGGGCGAATTGCGCCCCTCGCGCTTGATTGAGCTGACGGCCGACTGGCTGATCCGCCACTTCCCCACGCGCTTTGCCGACCGGCGTGCGCTGGTGCGCGACTTCACGCTGCCCGATTTGCTGAGCAACGGTTCAGACAGCGTCAAGCGCATGCCGTACTTCTGCGCCGGCTGCCCGCACAACACCTCGACCAAGGTGCCCGAAGGCTCCACGGCGCGCGCTGGCATTGGCTGCCACTTCATGGCCAACTGGATGGACCGCGACACGGCCGGGCTGATCCAGATGGGCGGCGAGGGCGTCGATTGGGTTTCACACTCGCGCTTTACCCAGGTGCCGCACGTGTTCCAGAACCTGGGCGACGGCACGTATTACCACTCAGGCTACCTCGCCATCCGCCAGGCGGTGGCGGCCAAGGCGCGCATCACCTACAAGATCCTGTTCAACGACGCCGTGGCCATGACGGGCGGGCAGCCGGTGGATGGCGTGATCAGCGTTGACGCCATTGCGCGCCAGGTCGAAAGCGAGGGCGTGAAGCAGGTGGTGGTGCTGTCGGACGACATTGGCAAGTACGACGGCATTAAAGGAAAGTTTCCCGCCGACACGCGCTTCTTCGACCGCGCTGAACTGGACCGCGTGCAGCGCGAGCTGCGCGAAGTCGATGGCGTGACGGTGCTGATCTACGAGCAGACCTGCGCCGCCGAAAAGCGCCGCCGACGCAAGAAGGGCGAGATGGCCGACCCCGACAAGCGCCTGTTCATCCACGAAGCCGTGTGCGAAGGCTGCGGCGATTGCAGCGTGCAGAGCAACTGCGTGGCCGTGCTGCCGCACGAAACACCGCTGGGCCGCAAGCGCAAGATCGACCAGACGGCCTGCAACAAGGACTATTCGTGCGCCAAGGGCTTTTGCCCCAGCTTTGTCGGCGTGAGCGGTGGCAAGCTGCGCAAGAAAGCCGGCGCGCTGGCGGGGCAGGGCCAGGACGCGTTCAGCCGCCTTGTCAACGCGCTGCCGGCGCCCGCGCCGCACACGTGGACCGGCCCGTACGACCTGCTGGTGACGGGCGTGGGCGGCACCGGCGTGGTGACCGTGGGCGCGGTGATCGCCATGGCCGCCCACCTGGAAGGCAAGAGCGCCAGCGTGCTCGACTTCATGGGCTTTGCGCAGAAGGGTGGGGCGGTGATGAGCTTCGTGCGCCTGGCCGACCGGCCCGAGCGGCTGAACCAGGTGCGCATCGACACCCAGCAGGCCGACGCCGTGCTGGCCTGCGACACCGTGGTGGCGGCGCAGCCCGAACCGCTGGCCGCCGTGCGGCACGGCCGCACGCGCATCCTGGCCAACGTGTACGAAACGCCGGTGGCCGAATCGCTGAAAAACCCCGACGCCGACCTGAAAACCGAGCTGCTGCTGGCCAAGCTGCGCTTTGCCGCCGGCGACGACCGTGTCGAAACCTTTGACGCGCAGCGCCTGGCCGAAGACTTTCTGGGCGACACGGTCACGGCCAACGTGCTGGCCATGGGCTACGCGTGGCAGCGCGGGCTGGTGCCCATCAGCCTGGCGGCCATGCAACGCGCGATCGAGCTCAACGGCGTGGCCGTGCCGGCCAACCTGGCCGCTTTTTCGCTTGGCCGCCTGGCGGCGCACGACCCGGGCGCGTGCGCGGCGCTGCTGGGCGATTCGGTGCGGCCCCTGCCGGCGCAGGGCGAATCGCTGGACGAGCTGCTGGCCCACGGCATGAGCCACCTCACCGCATACCAGAACGCCGCCTGGGCCGAGCGCTATGCGCAGTTGGTGCGCGAGGCCCACGCGCGCGAGCAGACCGTGGCACCCGGTAGCGACACGTTCGCCCGCGCCGTGGCACGCAGCCTGCTCAAGCTGATGAGCTACAAGGACGAATACGAGGTGGCACGGCTGTACAGCGCCCCGACGTTCCGCGAAACGCTGGCGCAGCAGTTCGAGGGCGATCTGCGTTTGAGCTTTTACATGGCGCCGCCGCTGCTCGTCCACGGGCAAGGCGGCGAGCCGCCGCGCAAGATCGAGCTGGGCGGCTGGATGCTGCCAGCCCTGCGCTGGCTGGCCAAGGGCAAGGCGCTACGCGGGGGCGTGTTCGACATCTTCGGCAAGACCGAAGAGCGCCGCATGGAGCGCGAGCTCATCACCCGCTACGAAGCCCGCGTGCGTGAACTGCTGCCGCTGCTGACGGCCGACAAACTGAAGCTGGCCACCGATATCGCCGCCGTGCCGCTGACGATGCGCGGCTTCGGCCACGTCAAGCACGCCAACGTTCTGCTGGCCCGCGTGCGCGAGGCCGAGCTGCTGCACCGCTTTGACGCCGTGCGCTACCCGGCGCCGCCGCGTGAGCCGCGCGCCGGGCAGATCAAGGGCATCGCCATCACGGCCGAAAAGAAATTGCCGGTTGCTACCGAATAGATAGCGTGCTGCGCTTTCCCAGTAAGCGCTGGCGGCATATTTTTTGCAAACCGGCGCCTCAGGCGCTGGTCAGCTTCAGCCCCAGGATACCCGCCACGATCAGCCCCACGCACACCAGCCGCGCCGCGCTGGCCGGGTCGCCAAACAGAACGATACCCAGCACTACCGTGCCCACCGCGCCAATGCCCGTCCACACGGCATAGGCCGTGCCCACGGGCAAATCGCGCATCGCCAGGCCCAGCAAGGCCACGCTTACCGCCATTGCCGCCACGGTACCCACTGTCGGCCACAGCCGCGTGAAACCATGCGTGTACTTCAGGCCAATCGCCCAGGCGACCTCGAACAGGCCGGCGATGAAGAGGATGATCCAGGACATGGGGTCATTATTCTGAAGGTCAGCGGGGTCGTTCCCAGCGTGTGAAGGCGGGCTGCATTCTGATGAGGCCCAAGTGAAAAAAGCCGGGCGACGTGTTGTTCATCAACGTCGCCGAGCACTTCGGTCACCCCCCAATCGCCGGCCACCGCCTGCGCAGCCACAGCCACGACACCAGTCCCACCACCATGAAAGCGCTGGACATCAGCGCCAGGCCCATGGCCGAGTGCATGACTAGGGGGGCCACGGCGCCGGCGACGATGCCGTTGGCGGTGGAGCCGACGACCGCTTGCAGCGACGAGGCCATGCCGCGCCGCTCGGGGTGCAAATCGAGCACCAGCAGCGTGACGACGGGCACCATCAGCGCCCAGCCAAACGCAAACACGGCAATGGGCCAGAGCGACCACCAGGGGCTGGGCGCCAGCCACCAGTTGGCGGCGATGTTGACGGCCGACACGCCCAGCATGATGCGAAAGCCCTGCAGGATCTGGTTTTTGGGCCGCACCTGGCCGGCCATGCGGCCCGACAGCCACGAGCCGGTCATGATGCCCGCGATGCTGAGGATGAAGAACCAGAAGAATTGGGTGGGCCGCAGATGCAGGATGTCGCCCAGGAAGGCGGGTGCCGACAGCACGTAGAGAAACAGGCCGTTGAACGGCACGCCGGAGGCCAGCGCCAGCAGAAGAAAGCGCGGGTCGCTCAGCAGCTGGCCGTAGCCGCTCATCAGATGGCGCACCTGGAACGGCTGGCGGTCCTGCAGGTGCAGCGTTTCGGGCAGCAGGCGCAGGTTGATCGTCCACAGCACCACGCCCACGCCGACCAGGAACCAGAACACCGCGTTCCATCCCAGGTATTCCGACAGCACGCCGCCGACGACGGGCGCCAGCGCTGGCGCCACGCCGAAAAAGATGGTGATCTGGCTCATCACCTTCTGTGCTTCCGATGGCGCGAACATGTCGCGCACCACGGCGCGCGACACCACCACGCCAGCCCCGCACGACAAGCCCTGCAGCGCGCGGAAGAAGATGAGCTGCCCCACGCTCTGCGACAGCGCGCAACCCACCGAAGCCAGCGTGAACAGCGCCAGTCCCCACAGGATGACGGGCCGGCGGCCAAAGCTGTCGGACAGCGCGCCATGAAACAGGTTCATGAAGGCAAAGCCGAACAGATACGCCGACAGCGTCTGCTGCATCTGCACCGGCGTGGCCTGCAGCGACTGCGAGATGGCCGAAAACGCCGGGATGTAGGTGTCGATGGAGAACGGGCCGAGCATGCCCAGCACGGCCAGCAAGACGGCGAGCGTCCAGCGCGGGCCTTTCCACAGGCGTGCGGCGTCGGGGTTCATGGACAAACAGTTGCTACAAAAAAAAGCTGGTGGCGCGCAGTCGGCGCCGACCAGCCGGGGTTTTCAGGTAAACGTCCGCCAGACGGGGATCGATCAGCCCAACCGTTCGCACTGCGCTTGTCGAAGTGCCTTCCTTGATCCAGGCTTCGACAGGCTCAGCCCGAACGGTTGCGTGGGTTCGGGCCTCGCCGATTGATTACAGCGAATCGATGAAGCTGCGCAGCTTGTCGCTGCGGCTCGGGTGCTTCAATTTGCGCAGCGCCTTGGCCTCGATCTGGCGGATGCGCTCGCGCGTGACGTCGAACTGCTTGCCGACTTCTTCCAGCGTGTGGTCGGTGCTCATCTCGATGCCAAAGCGCATGCGCAGCACCTTGGCCTCGCGCGGCGTCAGGCTGTCGAGGATGTCCTTCACCACATCGCGCAGGCCGGCCTGCATGGCCGCTTCGATCGGCGCGGTGTTGTTGCTGTCCTCGATGAAATCGCCCAGGTGGCTGTCATCGTCGTCGCCGATGGGCGTTTCCATCGAGATCGGCTCCTTGGCGATCTTCATGATCTTGCGGATCTTGTCCTCGGGCATCTCCATCTTCTCGGCCAGGATGCCGGCGTCGGGCTCGAAGCCGAATTCCTGCAGGTGCTGGCGCGAAATGCGGTTCATCTTGTTGATGGTCTCGATCATGTGCACCGGGATGCGGATGGTGCGCGCCTGGTCGGCGATGGACCGCGTGATGGCCTGGCGGATCCACCACGTGGCGTAGGTGCTGAATTTGTAGCCGCGGCGGTATTCGAACTTGTCCACCGCCTTCATCAGGCCGATGTTGCCTTCCTGGATCAAATCGAGGAACTGCAGGCCGCGGTTGGTGTATTTTTTGGCGATGCTGATGACCAGGCGCAGGTTGGCCTCGATCATCTCCTTCTTGGCGTCGCGCGAGGCGGCTTCGCCTTCGTTCATGCGCTTGTTGATGTCCTTCAACTCGTCCAGAGGCACCACCACCTGCGACTGCAGATCGATCAGCTTCTGCTGCAGATCCTGGATCGGCGGAATATTGCGCTCCATGACGGCGCTCCAGGGCTTGCCGGCGGCGGCCTGTTTTTCGACCCACTTCAGGTTCAGGATGTGCGAGCCGATCTTGTTGCCGTTGCGGTCGCGGCCGGAGAAGTCGATGATGAACTGCTCCTGCGGATAGCCGCACTTGTCGACGATGATGCGGCGCAGTTCGCGCTCGTACTTGCGCACGTCGTCCACCTGGCCGCGCAGCATGTCGCACAGCTTTTCGATGGTTTTGGCAGTGAAGCGGATGGTCATCAGCCGGTCAGACAGCGCGCGCTGCGACTTCACGTAGTTCGGCGAGCCCCAGCCTTCCTTGTCGTAGGCCTTGTGCACCTTGTCGAACAACACGGCGATTTCGTCGAAGCGCTGCAGCGCCTCGGTCTTCAGCGCTTCCAGCAGGCGCGTCATGGCCTTGGAGCCGCCCTTGCCGTCGTCGTCGTCCTCTTCGTCGTATTCGTCGAAGTCTTCCTCGGCCACGTAGTCGTCGTTTTCGTTGGCGTCGGCAAAGCCGTCCACGATGGTGTTGATGACGACCTTGCCCTCGCGGATTTCCTGCGACATTTTCAGGATTTCGGCGATGGTGGCGGGGCTGGCGCTGATGGCTTCCATCATGGCCATCAGGCCGCCTTCGATGCGCTTGGCGATCTCGATTTCGCCCTCGCGCGTCAGCAGTTCGACCGTGCCCATCTCACGCATGTACATGCGCACCGGGTCGGTGGTGCGGCCGAATTCGCTGTCGACGGTGGACAGGGCGGCTTCGGCGGCTTCCTCGGCCTCTTCCTCGCTGGCGCCGGTGGGCGCGTTGGCGGTGATGATCAGCGCCTCGGCATCGGGCGTTTGCTCGTACACGGCCACGCCCAGGTCGTTCAGCGTGGTGATGACGGCTTCGAGCGTGTCGGCGTCGAACAGCTTGTCGGGCAGGTGGTCGGAGATTTCGACGTGCGTCAGGTAACCGCGCGTCTTGCCCAACTTCAGCAGCGCCTTCAGGTTGGCGCGGCGCGCGGTCATTTCTTCTTCGGACAGGATGGTTTCGTCCAGGCCGAATTCCTTCATCAAGGCGCGCTCCTTGGCCTTGCTGATTTTCATGCGCAGGGGTTTGGGTTTTTCGGCGCCTGGCTCGGGCGCGGCGGCCTCGGGTTCACCTTCCAGGTCGGCCTCGATGTCGGACAGGTCTTCTTCCTCGACGTCGCGCGCGCCGGCCTTGCCCGGGCGGCCCCGCTTGGCCGGGGCAGACTTTTCGGCCGCGCCCGCACCCTTGGCCGGGCGGCCAACCTTCTTGGCGGGCGCGGCAGCGGCTTTCTTGACGGGGGCCTTGTTGGCTTGCAGTTCCTCGACCTCGGCCGGCGCAGCGGCCTTCTTGGCGGGGGCTTTGGCGGCGGGCTTGGCGGCAGTTTTCTGGCTGGTCGGCATCAATACACCTCAGGGCTGGTGAGCAGCCACGCGCGCGCCCAATAAGCGCGCGCACGGCGACTCGTGACAACAAATCGAGAAACGGGACTCTTCAACAACGAACGCCCCGGCGGCAGGGCCGACGGCGCCGCAGGCAAGATGGGTGGGCGAACATTTGGGGTGCAGTCCTTGCGGTGGATGGCCGCCCCTGACGAGGGGCATCGCGCTTGACGCTGGCGCGGGCCTGATCCGGAGGTGCTGCTGTCGCTCTTGCCGGGGTAAGCGTTTAATTATAGCACCCAAGGCGTGTTTTCAAGGGGAGTTGGCCGCACCGGTGTCGGTGCGGCGTGGGCTATTCAGTCCGAACGATCGCGCGGATCGGATCGTTTGTCGGCGTCGGCCAGTTCGCGCAGCAAGGTCTGGTAGCGCGCCAGGTCGTTGGCGGCCAGGGCGTCGTCCATGCGGCGCTTGAGTTGCTCGCGCCGCTCGGTGCGCAGGATGCCGTGCAACTCGTCAGCCTCTGACACGATGTCGGGCGGCAACTTGGCCACTTCGTCCACCGCCAGGGCTTCGTGCGCGTGGCCGCGCAGGGCCTCGCGCAGCGCACTCCAGGGTTGCGGGCCGTGGTCCAGGTGCTGGCCCGCCAGCCACGTGAACAGCGGGCCATGCGGCGCCGGCAGATCGCACAGCAGTACATGGTCGTCCTGGCTCAGGCGGTCCCACGCGGTGGATTCGGTCAGCGCGATCTGCAGCGCGCGGCTGGCCCGGCTGGCCGGCTGGCCGCGCGCGCGGCGCAGCGGCGGGGGCGCGGTGCTGTCTGGTCTTTTTTGGGGGTAGCGCACTTCTACAGTGCGTTGGGTGCTCTGTTTTTCGTAGCGATTGAAATGTCGGCGGCGAAGGTCCCACAGCGCTTCCAGCTCGTGCGTGCCAATCTGCACCTGGGCCGCGATCTCGCCGAGCAACTGCTGCGCCAGCGCGCCGCCGGGCAGCAAGCGCCACAGCGGCCGGGCGTTGGCGGCAAAGCGCGAGCGGCCTTCGGCCGTGTCCATGTCGCATTCTTCGGCCGCCGCTTCGAGCAGAAAGCGCGACAGCGGCATGGCGTCCTTCACGGCCTGGCCGAAGGCGTCGGGGCCTTGCGCGCGCACGAAGCTGTCGGGGTCGTGCTCGGCCGGCAGAAACAGGAATTTCACGCTGCGCACGTCGGTGGCCAGCGGCAAGGCGGCTTCCAGCGCCTTGCGCGCCGCTCGGCGGCCGGCCGCGTCGCCGTCGAAGCTGAACACCACCTGGTCGGTGAAGCGAAACAGTTTTTGCACATGGTCGGGCGTACAGGCCGTGCCCAGCGTGGCCACGGCGTTGCCGAAACCCAGTTGTGACAGCGCCACCACGTCCATGTAGCCTTCGGTGACCAGCGCATAGCCGTGTTCGCGCAGCGCCGCGCGGGCTTCGAACAGGCCGTACAACTCTCGTCCCTTGTGGAACACCGGGGTTTCGGGTGAGTTGAGGTACTTGGGTTTTTCGTCGCCCAGCACGCGGCCGCCAAAGCCGATCACCTCGCCCTTGACGCCGCGGATGGGGAACATGATGCGGTCGCGAAAGCGGTCGTAGCGCTTGCCGGCACCTTGTCCCGATGCGGGTGAAGGATCGTCGCCGGCGATGACCAGGCCGCTTTCTTCGAGCAGCGGGTCGGCGTAGTCGGGAAACACGCTGGCCAGCGTGCGCCAGCCCTCGGGCGCATAGCCCAGGCCGAAATCGCGCGCCACCTGACCCGACAGGCCGCGCCGCTTCAGGTAGTCGATGGCGCGCGGTGTGTCTTTCAGGTACCGCTTGTACGCCTCGCCGGCGCGCGCCAGCACGTCGGTCAGGGTGTGGCGTTTTTCGGTTTCTTGCGCGGCGCGCGCGCGCTCGCCGGGGCTGCGTTCGTCCTCGGGCACCGTCATGCCGTATTGCTGTGCGAGGTCATGCACGACTTCGACGAAGCCGGCGCCGGTGTGGTCCATCAAAAAACCGATGGCGTTGCCGTTCTTGCCGCAGCCGAAGCAGTGGTAGAACTGCTTGGACGGGCTGACGGTGAACGACGGCGATTTCTCGCCGTGAAACGGGCAAAGGCCCGAGAAGTTGGCGCCGGTCTTTTTCAGCTGCACGTACCGGCCGACGATCTCGACCACGTCGGCGCGGGCCAGAAGCTCCTGGATGAAATGCTGCGGAATCGCCACGCGCTATTTTGGCCGATGGAGCGCGGGCAGGGGCTTCGAGGCGCCGTGCTGCCTCGCGTTCGGCGAACTACCCCTAAAAAACCAGCGTGCGCCAGCGCGCATCCAGCGCGCGCGCCATGAACTGTACGGCTCCGCCGCGGCCGTGGCACTCGGCGATCAGCTGTGCGGGGTTGATGCCCTGTGCGTGCAGGGCGTCGCTGCACGCCAGCAGGCGCGCGCCGTGCGCCACACAGTCTTGCATGTGCGCCAGGATGGTCTTGTCCACGTGCGGCGCGGCACGCAGCGACGCGGCCACGCCGGGGACCAGCAGGCGCACGCTGGCGGCGGTGAAGTAGACCTCCACCTGGGCCTCCATCGCGGCGGCGGCAGCGGCGTGAAAGAAGGGCGTGGCCAGTCGCTCGGGCGCGGACGGATCGGCCGACCACAGGAGGATGGCCACGCCTTCCAGCGCATCGGGGCTGAAGCTCATGGCCGTTCCAAGTCCTGGCGAAACAGCCGCGCGTGCGCGGCCATGGCGGGCGCCACGGCTTGGCCGTGCACCAGCAAGGCCTGGTCGGTCGCCAAGTCGCGCAGGGCCACGCGCGCGATCCAGCCTTGGCCGTAAGGGTCTTCGTGCACCCATTCGGGCCGGTCGGCCAGCAGCGGGTTGATGGCGACGACGGTGCCGCTGACCGGCGACTTGACGGCCACGATGGACTTGGCCAGTTCCACCACCGCGATGGCGCGGCCCTGCTCGACCTCGACGCCCACGCTTTTGGGTCGGCACATGTAAATCTCGCCCGACAGCCGAATACCCAGGGCGGTGATTCCCACCGTGGCCGTGCCGTCGTCGTGCACGCGTGCCCACACCTGATGTTCGATCAGGTAGTGCAGCTCGGGCGGGTGGGGGTGCGCGGCGGCGATCATCGGCGTATTCTGGCAGGCGCGGCGCGGGCGGCCAAGACGCGGGTCGGGAAGCTGCGCGTGCTTCAAAATAAATAGCTGCCTGCGCTTGCTAAACTTGCGCTGCAAGCTCATTAACTTTCAAATTTCGATGATGAATCCCTTGCTTCACGCAACTTCTGGACTGCTGATTGCCGCGCTGGCCACGGCCGCGCAGGCGCAGAAAATCGGCGACGTCAGCACCGCCTTTCAGTGGGTCGGACCCAACCACAAGATCGTGGTCGAAGCCTATGACGATCCGCTGGTCGACGGGGTGACCTGCTACATCTCGCGCGCGCGCACCGGCGGCATCAAGGGCGGCCTGGGCCTGGCCGAAGACCGCGCCGAGGCGTCGATTGCCTGTCGCCAGGTGGGGCCGGTGCATTTCAAGGGCCCGTTGAAACAGGAAGACGAAGTCTTCAGCGAGCGCATGTCGATCCTGTTCAAGCGCCTGCGCGTGGTGCGCATGGTCGATGCGCCGCGCAACACGCTGGTGTACCTGACCTATTCGGACAAGCTCATCGAAGGCTCGCCGCAGAACGCCGTCACCGCCGTGCCCATCGATCGCGCGACCGCCATCCCGGTCAAGAACTGAGGGCGCGCCCCGCCGACGTCCGCCAGGCCCGCGGGCCACGCGGTGGTGGCGGAAGGGCATGGGAGTCGAACCCACCCGGCGACGCTTGGCGCCACCCACCGGGTTTGAAGCCCGGCCCACCCACCAGGATGGTTGCCCTTCCGAAATGAAAACTCCCCCCTGAGGCGCTGACGCGCCTTCCCCCCTCTCTCTTCGGGAGGGGGGACAACGCCGGTGCTCGGTGCAAGCCCGCGCACGGCGTTTCTGGGGGGGGCCTGCTCCGCGGCCACCCGAACGCTGGAGGCGAGGCGATTGTGCGCCGTGCGGGTCATGGCAAAAACAGCGTGCATTCTGCCCGCAGCTTGTGTTCGTCGCCGACACGGCGCGTCAGGCCGATGCGGTCGAAGTATTCCAGAATCTGGATCGCGCGCTTGCGGCCCAGGCCGGTGGCGTCGCGGAATTGCGCGGCCAGCACGGTGCCGGCGTGGGCGGCGCCCACCTCGCGCGCCAGCGCGGCCAGCCGCTGCAGGGTGGCCGGCGGGTAGTACAAGTCCTTGACGATCTGATGCAGCTCGCCGCGCCGCGCCAGCCGCGCCAGTGTGGTGCGCACCAGCGGCTCGCTTTCGCCGGTGTTCTTGGCCAGGTCGCGTGCCCAGGCGCCTTCAAAGGCGGCCTCGGACAGCGCGGGCGCCACCTTCTGCGCGATGCGCGTTTCGGTGGCCGTGAGCTGCGCGCCGTGAGCGGGCAGGTGCGCGACGGCGCCGCGCAGCACCAGCGCGCCCTGCTCGGCCAGCCGCGCCAGCAGCGCCTGCCACAGGGCGGCGGGCAGGCGCGGTGCCGACAAGCGACGCAGGCGGGCGGTGTCGGGGCCCAGCTCGTCGGGGTGCTTGTCGTGAAAGGCCTGCAACGCGGCGCGCGTGGATTGCGCGATCGCTTCGGTTTGCATAGCGCCCAGCGCTTGTTCGGCCTGCGTCAGCGTGCCATAAGGCACTGCACCGGCGGGCAGCGCGCGCCATCCCTGCGCGGCGGCCAGGCGCGCCAGATCGACGCCGTGCGGCGCCACGCCGATCAGTTCGGCGATGCGTTCACGCGCACTGGGCAACCGCAGCGCCGCCAGCTCGGCCAGCCGCTGCGGCGTGCGGCGGTAGCGCGTGGGCGGCAGGGGATCGATCACCACGCCGCCGGCCAGCGTGCGGCTGCCGGCGGCGTCGCGCAGCAGCACGCGCTCGCCGTGCCAGGCGCCCACCGGGGCGTGCAACACCAATTGCACCAGCTGGCAGGCGCCGGGGGCCAGCACGTCGGCGTCAAGCACCGCCACGGTCGCATTCACATGCGCGGCGCCGATGTGCGCCTGAACGCGCGCGCCCGAGCGCAGTGGTTTGGCCTCGGCATGCCACAAGGTCAACTGCACATCGAGTCGATTCGTGGCCAGCGCCACGGTGGGGTCGGTCAGCCATTGGCCGCGCGAGAGGTCGTCCTTGGCCACGCTGGCCAGCGCCACGGCGCAGCGCTGGCCGGCGTGCGCTGCTTCCACCGGGCGGTTCTGCGCGTGCAGGCTGCGCACCCGTGCGCGCTGCGGGCCGGGGACGATGGCCAGTTCGTCGCCCACGCGCACGCTGCCAGCGTGAATGGTGCCGGTGACCACGGTGCCCGTGCCTTGCAGGGTGAAAGCGCGGTCGATGGCGAGCCGCAGGGCGGGTAGCGGGTGGGGTTGAGCGGTGAATTTTTCTGCCTCTCCCGCCAGCGGGGGAGGGCATGGAACGTCGCCAGCGCTTGTCTGGTCTATCTCAATAGCTTCAAAAAGTAGAGCGTGCAAGGCGTCGATGCCGGCGCCCGTTTGCGCCGACACGGCCAGCACGGGCGCGCCCGCCAGCGGGGTGGGCGCCAGCAGCTCGGCCATCTCGGCGCGCACGGCGGCGATGCGGTCGGCATCGGCGCGGTCGGCCTTGGTGATGACGACGGCGCCGCGCGCCACGCCCAGCAGCGACAGCACGGCCAGGTGTTCCAGCGTCTGCGGCATGGGGCCATCGTCGGCGGCCACCAGCAGCAGGGCAAAGTCGATGCCGCTGGCGCCGGCCACCATGGTGTGCACCAGGCGCTCGTGGCCAGGCACGTCGATGAAGCCGATGCGGCCGCCATCCGGCGTATCGAGAAAGGCGTAGCCCAGCTCGATGCTGATGCCGCGCTTTTTCTCTTCCGGCAGGCGGTCGGTGTCGACGCCGGTGAGCGCGCGCACCAGCGTGGTCTTGCCGTGGTCGATGTGGCCTGCGGTGCCGATGATCATGGGCGGATGATCGAGTCTTTGTAATGCTTAGGCGCGGTATGCGGGATACGGCAGCACGGGTGGCGCAATACCGGCGAACATCTCTTCAAACATGAAGTCGGCCCAGCGGAAATCGTCCTTGAACAGCGCGGGCGTGCGTTCGTTGTAGTCGCGCTGCACCTGGCGCACGCGGCCCTGGGCGTCGAAGTCGTAGTCGAACTGCACGTTGAGCGCCTGGCCGGGCGTGCCGTTGACGACCATGTAGCACAGGTTGTCGGGCAGGCGCCGTTCGGGCGCGCGGCCGGCGAGCTTCTCGCTGATCTGGTAGGCCACGATGCGGCCCAGGCGGTTGGCGATGTGGGCGCTCTTGGGGTAATAGCGGAAGGGCAGGGTGGAGACGGCGGCAATCGCATCGCCGATGACGTAGGCGCGCTCGTCGCCCTTGATCTGCATCGTCACCTCGTCCATGTCGGCCCAGCCGTCGCTGGTCTTGCTGACGGTGCCGGCCAGCCAGGCCAGATCGCCCGCCTTGTGCGGGGCCATCAGGATGGCGTGGTCGAACTTGTGGTCGCCGGCGGCGGTGCGGATGCGCTGGTTGAACGGATCGACCTCTTGCACGTGCGCATTGGGCACGTAGGTGATGAAGTCCTTGTACAGCTCCTCAAAGGCCAGCTTGTAGCCCTGGCCGATGGGCATGATGGACGGCTTGTGGTCGAGGATGGTGATGTGGCCCTTGATCTTGTTGGTCTTGAAGTGCCAGGCGATCAGGCAGGCGCGCTCGTACGGGCTGGGCGGGCAGCGCTGCGGTGGGGGCGGCAGGTTCATCACCAGCTCGCCGCCCTTGAAATTGTGCAGCGCGCGCTTGAGGGTGAGAAATTCGCTGTTGCTGGCGTAGGCGCTGGGAAAGCGGGTGCGCGCGGCATCGGCGGCTTGGCGGTCGTTGCCGAACCAGCTCTCATAGTTGTAGCGAATGCCGGGCGCCAGCACCAGCCAGTCATAGTCGAGCGTGCCCACGCTGGTGGTGACGATGCGTCTGTCGCGGTCGATCTGCTGCACCTCGGCCTGAAAAAACTTGTAGCCCAGCTTGTTTGCCACGCGCAGGTAATCGTGCGTGAGCAATTCGCCATCGACCATGTTCACCAGCCACATGTTGGACAGCGGGCTGGAGAAGAACACCGGGTTGCGATCGAGCAGCACCACTTCGGCCTGCGGCGCCAGCTGGCGCAGGTTGGCGGCGGTGGTCAGGCCACCCCAGCCGCCGCCGCAGATGACGATGCGTGGGGCCTTGCCGCGCGGCAGCAGGGTTTGAGTGGACTTGCCGATGAAGGCGGGGTAGGGCGCTGCATCCGTGGCGGCAGCGTTGGATGTGCCCGGGCTGGCGCAGGCGGGCAGCAGGGGGGCGGCGGCGGTGGCCGCGCTCGCGGCGATGAATGTGCGTCGATCGAAGGTCATGGGTGCTCCTCTATGGATGGCTGACCAGCCAATGGTTACAAGGACAGGTGCGGAATCTGGGTGGTGAGTTGTGTGAAATCCTCCAGGCAACGGCAATCCAGAATCAAGCGGTCGTCGGCAATGCGGCCGATGACGGGGGTGGGCAATTGGCGAAAGGCGGCGGCCAGTGCATCGAGCGCGCGGCCCGAGCCTTTCTTTTCAACCGGTGCGATGGCCAGGCCCGACGAAGGCAGGCGTTCGATGGGCAGCGAGCCGGAGCCGATCTGCCCTTGCAGCGGCACGGTGCTGACGGTGTAGCGGGGGGCAAGGGCGGTTTGCAGCGCCGGCAGCACGGCCTGCGCCGTGGCCTCGATGTCGGCCAGCGGGCGCGTGAGCAGGCGCAGCGTGGGCAAGTCGCGCGCCAGCCGTTCGGGGCGCTGGTAGAGCATCAGCGTCGCTTCGAGCGCGGCCAGCGGCAGCTTGCTCATGCGGAGCGCGCGCTTCATGGGGAATTTGCGGATGCGGCCGATGGCCTCTCGCGTGCCGACGATCAGGCCGGCCTGTGGGCCGCCCAGCAGCTTGTCGCCGCTGAAAGTGACCACGTCGCAGCCGGCGCCCAGCATCTCTTGCGGCGTGGGTTCGCGCGGCAGGCCGTAAGCGGCCATGTCGATCAACGCGCCGCTTCCCAAGTCGGTGGCCAGCGGCAGGCCATGCTTTTTTGCTATCGAAGAAAGAGTAGCCTCGTCGACGGCGCTGGTGAAGCCCTGCACGGCGTAGTTGCTGGTGTGCACCTTCATCAGCAGCGCCGTGCGCTCGGTCATGGCGCGCTCGTAGTCGTGCGGATGGGTGCGGTTGGTGGTGCCCACTTCGACCAGCTTGGCGCCAGCGCTTTCCATCACGTCGGGCATGCGAAAGGCGCCGCCGATTTCAACCAGCTCGCCGCGCGAGACGATGACTTCCTTGCCCCGCGCGAGTGCAGCAATCGTCAGCAGCACGGCGGCGGCGTTGTTGTTGACCACCGTGGCCGCCTCCGCACCGGTGAGTTCGCACAGCAGGCCTTCCACGATGCTGTCGCGGTCGCCGCGCGCGCCCGTGGCCAGGTCGTATTCGAGGTTGTTGGGGCCGGCCATCATGGCCTGCACGTGGGCCAGCGCCGCGTCTGCCAGCAGCGCGCGGCCCAGGTTGGTGTGAATGACGGTGCCGGTGAGGTTGAGCACTGGCTTCATGCGCGGCGCCAGGCGCGCCTGCACGCGGTTGGCGAGTGATCGCTCGATGGCTTCAAATTCAATAGCTGAAGGCGCAAGCTGCGCATGCCCAATGCGCTCTCTGAAGTCGGCAAGCAGGGAACGCGCAGCATCGGCCACCAGGGTGTGGCCGTGCTCGGCGACCAGCGCCGCCACGGCAGGCGCGCGCAGCAGGCGGTCGATGGAAGGCAGGTTCTTGGCGGAGGCCTCGGGGGAGTGTTCTGGCGGGGCCGCTGAACCGTGAACCACGGATTCGGGGGGCCGGGCCATTACGCTGACCCTCGTTCGGGCGGCGGGGCGTCGTCACCGTCGCCAAACAGCAGCAGCAGGTTGGTGCCGTGGCGCTCAAAGCCGGCGTCGGACACCAGCAGGTCGAGGGTGAGCGTGGCCAGGTCGTCGGCCACGGGCTCGACCTGGGGGTCTTTGTCCATGTGCACGATTTTGAGGTAATGGCCGCAGCTGTCGCAGGTTTCGGTCTGCACCGCCTCGCGCCGGGCCGGGCCAGTGCTGTCGGCCAGCGCTTGCAACGACTGGTAGTGAATGCCGCCGGTGCCCTGGCAGTGCGTGCATTTGACGCGCACCATGTGCCACTGCGTGCTGCACAGCGCGCAGTGCAGGTAGCGGTGGCCGTCCTGCCCGCCGCCGATGCGGGTGATGCTGGCGGTGGGCAGGCTGCCGCAGCAGGGGCAGCGCGTGGCGTCGTCGGTGACGCCGAAGGCGTTGGGCTGCGCGGCGGCCGTGGCGCTGGCCAGGTGCGTCCAGTGCAGCTGCAGACCGGCGGCGATCAGCGGTGCGGTGGCCAAGTCCAGCCCCAACGGAATGGTGGCGAGCAGGCGCTCGGCCTGGCGTTGCAGCGCGGCGTCTTCCAGTTCGCGCGCGGCGCGCACGCCGGCGCGCGCCGGGCTGTCGGCGGGCAGGCGCTGCAAGACGAGGTCGAGCAGGGCACGCAGCTCGCTTTGCCAGACCGGATCGGGCGCCCAGGTGGTGGCGCCCAGCAGCGGCTGCCCGGCGTGGGCGGCGGCATCGGCCTGGTCGGTGCTGGGCAGTGGCACGGCGGGGTGTTGCTGCAAGCGCTCGTGCTGGGCTTCGCACACCAGCGCCATCAGCAGCAGATAGTCGCGCATGGCGTGGCCGGCGGCCAGCTGGCGCAGGCGCAGCGCGCGCTCGGCAAACACCTGGCGGCCAGGCGGCAGCAGGCGGGCAAAACCGACGCCAGCGCGCAGGGCGATTTCCTCGGGAGTGCGCAAGCGTGCGCCAGAAACTGCATTCATGAACTAAAACAACTTGTGGCGCACGTTCAGCAAGCCTTGGCAGCTATAAAAACGATATCAATCAAAGGCGCTCGGCCTGCACATCGCGGCGCGCGGCCTCCATCTTGTCGCGGTACCACAGCACATGGTGATGCTTGGCCCAGCCGGCGCTGACGTTGCCCTGTGTCATGGCGCGCAACGTGCCCTTGACCCAAATGGCGGCGTAGATGTGCACCACGGCGGTGAGCGACATGATGAAGGCAGCCAGCGCATGCAGCACCACCGCCACGCGTTGCAGCCCGATGGGCACGCTGCTGGCAAACCAGGCCTGCCAGAACAGCACGCCCGTGACCAGCAGCACCAGCAGGCACACGGTCATCGACCAGAACACCAGCTTCTGTCCCGCGTTGTACTTGTGCGCGGGCGGCATGGCGGCTTCGTCGGCGTGCAGCACCAGCTTGGGCGCGGCGTTCAGCCATTGCGTGTCTTCGCGGCGCCAGAGGTTCTTGCCGACGAAAGCCACGAACATCAGCAGGAACATCAGGAACACCGCGACGCCGAAGTACGGGTGCACGATGCGCGTCCATTGCGGGCCGCCGAAGAACTGCGTCAGGAAGAACAGGTTGGGGTGGAACAGCGCCAGCCCCGAGAAGCCGGCCAGGCCAAACAGCACCACCACCAGCCAGTGGTTGATGCGCTGGTTGTCGGTGTAGCGCTGGATGTAGAGCTTTTTCATGGTGGCCCCTTCAAGCGTCTTGCACGTGGGTGCGGCTGCCGTCTTCGACCCCGACGACGTTGGGCTGGTCGTTGGCCACGAAGTCTTCGTCGTGCTCTGGCACTTCGAGAGGACCTTGCTTCATGTGGTGGAAGAAGCCCACCAGCGCGGCGCCGATCATGGTGGCCAGTGCCACGGGTTTGGCCAGACCTTTCCAGATGGCGACCATCGGGCTGATGCTGGGGTTGGCCGGCAGATTGGCGTACAGCTCGGGCTTGTCGCCGTGTTGCAGCACGTACATTACGTGCGTGCCGCCCACGCCCTCGGGGTTGTAGACGCTGGCCTTGTCGTAGCCGCGCGTCTTCAGCTCAGCCACGCGGCCGTCGCCGTAGGTCAGCATGTCTTCCTTGCTGCCGAAGCGGATGGCGCCGGTGGGGCAGGCCTTGGCGCAGGCGGGTTCCTGGGCCACGGCCACGCGGTCGGCGCACAGCGAGCACTTGTAGGCCTTGTTGTCCTTCTCGCTGATGCGCGGCACGTCGAACGGACAGCCCTTGACGCAGTAGCCGCAGCCAATGCAGTTTTCGCTGATGAAGTCGACGATGCCGTTGGCGTATTTGACGATGGCGCCGGGCGCCGGGCAGGCCTTCAGGCAGCCCGGGTCTTCGCAGTGCATGCAGCCGTCCTTGCGGATCAGCCACTCCAGCCGGCCTGGCGTGACCTCGACCTCGGAGAACTTCATCACCGTCCACGACTGGGGCGTGAGGTCGACCGGGTTGTCGTAGGTGCCATGGCAGGTGCCCACGTCGTCGCGCAGATCGTTCCACTGCATGCACGCCACCTGGCAGGCCTTGCAGCCGATGCAACTGGAGACGTCGATGAGCTTGGCGACCTCGGGAATGCGCCGCCGCGCGTCGGGCGTGGCGGTGGTGGTGGCCGACCGCTTGGCGATGTCGAGCGATTGAAGAGATGACATGCGGTGTTCTCCCTCAAGCTTTCTCGATGTTCACCGTGAACGCCTTGTATTCCGGCGTCTGGGTGTTGGCGTCGCCGACGAAGGGGGTCAGCGTGTTGACCAGGTAGCCCGGCTTGGTCTGCCCGACAAAGCCCCAATGGTTGGGCAGGCCGACCGTGTGCACCTTGGTGCCACCGCAGTCCAGCACCGGAATGCGCTTGGTCACGACCGCCACGGCCTTGATGAAGCCACGGTTGGAGGTGACTTTCACCATGCTGCCGTTGGCGATGCCTTTTTCCTTGGCCAGCGCCTCGCTGATCTCGACGAACTGCTGCGGCTGCACGATGGCGTTGGACTGGGCGTTCTTGGTCCAGTAGTGGAAGTGCTCGGTCAGCCGGTACGAGGTGGCGGCATAGGGGAAGTCCTTGGGCGTGCCGAAGGCTTCCATGTCGCCCTTGAACACGCGGGCCGCCGGGTTGGCGCGAGCGGCGTCGTTGCCGGGGTGGAAGGCGTTGCCGACCACCGGCGATTCGAACGGTTCGTAGTGCGTGGGCAGTGGCCCATCGGCCATGCCGCTGGGCGCGAACAGGCGCGCCACGCCCTCGGCCGTCATGATGAACGGACGCACGGCGTTGTCCGCCGCCGGATTGGCCGTGGCCCCGATATCGGCCACGTCCGAGCCGCCCCAGGCCGTGCCGCCCCATTGCACCAGCGGGCGCCTGGCGTTCCAGGCCTTGCCGGTCGACGGGTGGGTGGACGCCGCGTTGTAGAGGATGCGCCGGTTGGCCGGCCAGGCCCAGGCCCAGCCAGGCGTTTGACCGTTGTCCCACAAGTCGGTGTTGTCGCGCCGCGCCATCTGGTTGCCCGCCTGGGTCCAGGCGCCGCAATAGATCCAGCAGCCGCTGGCGGTGCTGCCGTCGTCGCGCAGCTGGCCGAAGCTCGACAGCTGCTCGCCCGCCTTGGCGATGGTCTTGGTGGCGTCGGCCGGATCCGCCAGATCAACCAGCGCGCGACCGTTGTATTCCTTCGCCAGTTCGTCGGGGCCGGGCATCTGAGGCACCTTGTAGGGCCAGTTCAGCTGGACGATGGGGTCGGGCAGGGCGCCGCCATCCTTGGCGTACATCGAGCGCAGGCGCACGAACAACTCGGCCATGATGTCGATGTCGGTCTTGGCCTCGCCGGGCGGGGGAGCGGCCTTCCAGTGCCACTGCAGCCAGCGGCCCGAGTTGGTGATGGAGCCCTCGTCTTCGGCGAAGCAGGTGGAAGGCAGCCGGAACACCGTGGTCTGGATGTCCTCGCTCTTGACGTCGTTGTATTCGCCGTGGTTCTTCCAGAACTCCGAAGTCTCGGTGTTCAGCGGGTCGATGGTGACCAGGAACTTGAGCTTGGACAGCCCGGCGATGATCTTCTTCTTGTTGGGGAACGAGCCCACCGGGTTGAAGCCCTGGCAGATGTAGCCGTTGAGCTTGCCCTGGTTCATCATCTCGAAGGCGCGCAGGATGTCGTACATCGTGTCCCACTTCGGCAGCCAGTGGTAACCCCACTGGTTGTCGGCCGTGGCGGCGGCGCCGAAGGTGGCCTTCATGTAGCTGACGAAGAACTTGGGGTAGTTCTGCCAGTAGCTCATCTGGCCCGGGCGCAGGGGCTTGATGGCGCGAGGCTTGTAGTAGGTTTCCAGGTCCTGTTCGGCGTCGCGCGGCAGGCTTAGGTAGCCCGGCAGGCTGGTTGACAGCAGGCCCAGGTCGGTCAGGCCCTGGATGTTGCTGTGGCCGCGCAGCGCATTCATGCCGCCGCCAGGCAGGCCGATGTTGCCCAGCAAAAGCTGAACGATGGCACCGGCGCGCACGTTTTCGGAGCCCGTGCTGTGCTGCGTCCAGCCCAGGGCGTACAGGATGGTCATGACGCGGTCGGTCGACGCCGTGCTGGCAATGGCCTCGCACACCTTGTTGAACGCATCGACCGGCGTTCCGCACACCTTGCTCACCATGTCGGGGGTGTAGCTGGCGTAGTGGCGCTTCATGATCTGCAGCACGCACCGCTCGTGCTGCATCGTCATGTCGACCTTGGCGAAGTCGCCGTCCATTTCATAGGCCCAGGCCTTGGCGTCGTAGCTGCGCTTGTCGGGGTTGTAGCCGCTGAACAGGCCGTCCTTGAAGCTGTAGCCCTCGCCCACGATGAACGGCGCGTTGGTGTAATTGCGCACGTACTCGGTCTGGATCTTGTTGTTGGCGAGCAGGTAGTTGATGACGCCGCCCAGGAAGGCGATGTCGGTGCCCGCGCGAATGGGCGCGTAGAAGTCGCTCATGGCGGCCGACCGCGTGAAGCGCGGGTCGACCACGATGAGCTTGGCCTTGTTGTTGTTGCGCGCCTCGATCGCCCACTTGAAGCCAACGGGGTGCGCTTCGGCGGCGTTGCCGCCCATGACCAGGATCAGATCGGCGTTCTTGATGTCCTCCCAGTGGTTGGTCATCGCGCCTCGGCCAAACGTCGGAGCCAGACCGGCTACCGTCGGGCCGTGTCAAACACGTGCCTGGTTGTCGAATACGAGCATGCCCAGGCTGCGCATCACCTTGTGCGTGATGTAGCCTGCTTCGTTGGACGACGCCGAAGCCGCCAGCATGCCGGTGCTGATCCAGCGGTTCACCGTTTGTCCAGCCGCGTTGGTGGTGGTGAAGTTGGCGTCGCGGTCGGCCTTCATGAGCTTGGCGATGCGATCCATCGCCTCGTCCCAGCCGATGCGCTTCCATTCCTTGCTGCCGGGCTCGCGCACTTCGGGGTATTTCAGGCGCGCCGGGCTGTGCACGAAGTCGAGCAGGCCAGCGCCCTTGGGGCACAGGCTGCCGCGGCTGACCGGGTGATCGGGATCGCCCTCGATGTGGATGACGTCGCCCAGCGCGTTCTTGGCGCCGTCACCCAGGCTGTACATCAGCAAACCGCAACCGACCGAGCAATAGGTGCAGTTGTTGCGTGTTTCCTTGGCGCGGGCCAGTTTGAAGTGCCGGGTTTCGGCCAGCGCGGCAGTGGGCGAAAAGCCCAGCGCCACCAAGCTGGAGCCGACCAGCGCCGCCCCGCTGACGCGGAAGAAGTGCCTTCGGTTCATATCCATGGCGGGATGCTCCTTGTCTGCAAGACCATGCGTTCAAAAAACGAACATGGTGGGAGTATGCCCCGCCGCACGGCGAATACGCACCATGGACGATATGAAAAACCCTAATGAAATCAGATACATATGACCAGTCCAATGGCGTTTGGTCAATGATTGGTTTGGTCATAGACCGGCGCTGCGCCGCCAGCGTTCAGGCGTTGGGCTGGCGCGTGCAAGCGTGTTTGGCTGACGTATTCAAGGCGCAGGCGGCGTTAAAAACATGGCACTGAACGCCTGCGCCATGGCGTTGACCGATAAACCGATGAGGGTATGTATGAACCGTAGCAACTGGATCAAGCGGGCGTTGGCCGTATGCACAGTGGCGTTGGCGATGACCGCCGCGCACGCCGGCGTGGATGTCAACACGGCCCCCGCCAGCGAACTCGATGCCGTGCGCCATGTCAGCCGTGGCCTTTCAAAGCGCATCGTTGCCGAGCGGCATAGGGCCGGGCCGTACAAGGATTGGACCGACCTGATCAAGCGTGTGCGCGGCATTGACAACAAGAGCGCCGCGCGGCTGTCCGACGCGGGCTTGCTGGTGCAGGGTGTCACGTACACGGGCAGCCGCGACGGCGGCCAGTCACCGGCCGCGGCGGCGGCGCCTACCACGGGCGGGGCGGTGGGCGGTCAGCCCACGGTGGGCAAGGACGCCGCCAACACGCCGATGTCGCCCCCAACCATTGGCGCCCCGGCGCCGGCCACGCCAGCGCGCGAGGCCGCCAAGCCTTGACGCGGGCCTGATCGGGGGAGCCGGCCACAGGGTCGGTGACGGTGCGCGGCCGCGACCACTTGCCCTGGCAAGGGTCGGACGGCCGGACACGTTCAGTCGCCCGTTCAGTCGCCCATCACCACGCCTTCGCGACGCGGGTCGGCGCCGCCCAGCCACAGCGGTTTGCCGTGCACCTGGGTGCGCGTCAAGGCCTGCAGGCCGCTGGTCATGTTCATTTCGCGCACCTCGGCACCGCGCGTGCGCAGGGCTTCGATGGTGGCGGCCGGGAAGATTTTTTCCTCGAGCACGCTGGGGCCGTTGGTGGAGCCGAAATTGGGCAGGCTGATGGCCTGCTGAGGCGTCAGGCCCCAGTTGAGCACGCCGTACAGGGTCTTGGCCGTGTAGTGGATGATGAGCGCGCCGCCGGGGCTGCCGGCGCTCATCACCAGCGGGCCGCGCGTGCCGTCGGCGGCTTTTTCGAACACCAGCGTGGGCGCCATGGACGAGCGCGGCCGCTTGCCCGGCTGCACGCGGTTGGCAATCGGCTGGCCCTGCGCGTCGGCCGGGGCAAAGCTGAAGTCGGTCAGCTCGTTGTTCAGCAGAAAGCCCTTCACCATCTGGCGCGCGCCGAACTGGTCTTCGATGGTGGTGGTCATGGCCAGCGCGTTGCCGTAAGCATCCACGATGCTGATGTGGCTGGTGCCGTATTCGGGCTGCTCGGGCATGGGGGCATGGCTGGTTTTGACGGCGCCAGGGTTGCCGGGCTGCGCCAGCTTCATGCTTTGCGCGCCAATCAGCGCGGCGCGGCTTTGCAGATAGGCGGGCGCCAACAGGCTTAGCCAGCTGCCGGCGGGTGGCTGCACGAAGTCGGGGTCGGCCACGTACTGGGCGCGGTCGGCAAAGGCCAGGCGCGAGGCATCGGTGTAGTAGTGCAGCCAGTCGGCCGTGGGCAGGCCGTCGGCGCCAGGTTTCATCTGTGCCGCCGGCGTGCGCGCCAGGATGCCCAGGATCTGCCCCACCGCGATGGCGCCCGACGACGGCGGCGGGAAGCCGCAGATCTCGTACGTCTTGCCGGCTTGCGCCACCGCATAGTCGACGCACAGCGGCGCGCGGCGCTTTGGTTGATAGCCAGCCAGGTCGGCCAGCGTCATCTTGCCGGGGTTGGTGGGGTGCTTTGTCACCTTGTCGACGATGGCTTGCGCGACCGGGCCTTCCAGCAACGCGCTGGAGCCGCGCGCGGCGATGCCCTTGAGCACGGCGGCGAACTCAGGGTTCTTCAGCACATGGCCCACGGGCCAGGGGTTGCCGGCTGCGTCGTAGAAAAACGCCGCCGCCACAGGATCTTTCTTGAGATGGTGCTCATTTTTCAGTAGCGTGTTGAGGCGCGGGCTGACCTGAAACCCTTGCTCGGCCAGCAGGATCGCGGGCTTGAACAGTTCGGCCCACGGCAGGCGGCCATGCGCCTTGTGCGCTTGTTCCAGCATGCGCACGGTGCCCGGCACGCCGACCGAGCGACCACCCACCACGCCGTCGTAAAAAGCCATCGGCTTGCCGTCGGCGCCCAGAAACAGTTTTTCGTCGGCGGCGGCGGGGGCCGTTTCGCGCCCGTCCCACGCCGTCACGTCGCGGCCCGCGGCATGCAGCAAAAAGGCGCCGCCGCCGATGCCGCTGGATTGCGGCTCGACCAGGCCCAGCACCAACTGCACGGCGATGGCCGCGTCCATTGCGCTGCCGCCGGCCTTCAGCACCTGATAGCCGGCGTCGGTCGACAGCGGATTGGCCGAGGCGACGGCAAACTTCTCGGTCGCCCAGCCGGGTTTTTCGGTCCAGCCAGAGCCGCCCTCGGGCGTGACGGGCATGCTGGGCGGCGTGTAGCGCAGACCGCTGGCGCAACCCGCGAGCAGGGCGGCGCTGGCCAGGGTGCTGAAGACGAACAGGCGGCGTGGTGTCATGAAAAGCTCCTCCAGATGTGGCTGTGTCTATGCATGGTAGCGCAGCGGGCGCGGCGCCACACGTGCCGAATTTGACCGGAAAAAACGCCCTCAGCGCTTGCTGTAAAAGGCTCTTTAGCTATTAATAAAATAGCAATCAGGGCTTGGCTGGCTTGGCTGGCTTGGCTGGCTTGGCGCGCTGGCGCGCCGCAGCGGGCTTGGCGGATTTTGCCGTTGCCGCCGGTTTGGCAGCGGCCTTGCGCGGCTTGGGGGCCGGCAGCGCGTGGGCCGTGGCTTCGATCAGCGCGCGCAGCCAAGCACGCTCGTCCCAGCGGTCTGGTGTGATCAGCAGGTGCGGCTTGGCCTTGTCGTAGAAGCGCCCCCACACCGGCGGCTGCATCAGCGCCTGCCCGGCGGGGGTGGGCTTGACATACAGCAGGTCGTCGCAGACGAAGGCGACCGGCTTGTCGTCCACATACACGCAGTATTCACCGAACATGCGCCGCGTGCGCAAGCCGGGCCAGTCGCCCAGTTGGTCGATCAGGAAGGCGAGCGTTTCGGGGCGGGTGGACATGGGAACGCGCTTATGGACACGGCGGAAAAACGCTTTTTTACAGCAGCCCAGCGGGCGCTCAACAAACCAGTGCTCTCGTGAACGGGGTTGCCCGGCCACCGGCCACCGGCAGCGCGGCCTTGAGGGCAAGGCGCGCCAGCGCCTCGGGGGCGAGTAGAGCGCCTGCCCACGGTGTGGCCAAGGCCGTGTGGCGCGGCGTGGGCGGTTCGCGGCGCGGCAAGCCTAGTCAATGGCGCGCGAGCCATGGGCCGCGACTGGTGCCTGGCGGCCCATGCCATGGGGCATCCCACGCGCCTCGCGCCGAAACCGCGGACCGGCGCTTATTTCGGCGCCAGGCGAATCGCACCGTCCAGGCGGATCACTTCGCCGTTCAGCAGGTCGTTTTCGAAGATGTGCACCGCCAGCTTGGCGTAGTCCTCGGGCCTGCCCAGGCGGCTGGGAAAGGGCACGCTGGCGGCCAGCGCGTCCTGCACTTCCTGCGGCATGCCGAACAGCATGGGCGTGCCCATGATGCCGGGGGCGATGGTCATGTTGCGGATACCGGTCTTGGCCAGATCGCGCGCGATCGGCAGCGTCATGCCGACGATGCCGCCCTTGCTGGCCGAATAGGCCGCCTGGCCGATCTGGCCGTCATAGGCGGCCACGCTGGCGGTGCTGATCATCGCGCCGCGCTCGCCGGTCGATTCAGGCTCGTTCTTGCTCATGGCCTCGGCGGCCAGGCGAATCATGTTGAAGCTGCCGATCAGGTTGATGGTCACCGTTTTGGCAAAGCCGGCCAGACCGTGCGCGCCGTTCTTGCCCACGGTTTTTTCAGCGGTGGCGATGCCGGCGCAATTGACCAGGCCCATCAGCTTGCCCATCGACGTGGCCTGGGCCACCACGGCCTGCCCATCGGCCTCGCTGGTGACGTCGCACTTGACGAAGGCGCCGCCAATGTCCTTGGCCACGGCCTCGCCGCGCTCGGCGTTCATGTCGGCGATGACCACCTTGCCGCCCGCGGCCGCCAATGCGCGCGCCGTGCCTTCGCCCAGGCCCGAAGCGGCGCCGGTGACGATGAAAACCTTGTCCTTGATCTGCATGGGTTCGCTCCTCGAATCAACGTTGTTGCCACCCCGCATTATCAAGCGGCGCCAGCGCCAGGCGACCGTTCAGAACGGCGCCGGGCTGTGCAGCGCCAGCGGCGCGCCCGTCACCGGGTGGGCCAGCCGCAGCGCGCAGGCATGCAGCATCAGCCGGGGCGCGCCGTCGGGCGGGCCGTACAGGGTGTCGCCGACGATGGGGTGGCCGATGGCCTGCAGGTGCACGCGCAATTGATGCGACCGGCCGGTCAATGGCGCCAGCGCCAGCCGCGTGGTGTTGCGCCCGGGGTCGTACGCCAGCGGACGCCAGCGCGTCAGGCTGGGTTTGCCGATCTGGTGATCGACCTTGCTGCGCGGGCGGTTGGGCCAGTCGACGATCAGCGGCAAGTCGATTTCGGCCCAGCCGTCGGGCACGTGCGCCGCCGCGTCGAGCCGGCCATGCACCAGCGCTTCGTAGCGTTTGGCCACGCGGCGTTCGGCAAAGGCGGCGCTCAGCAGTCGCTGCGTGGCCAGTCCGCGCGCCAGCAGCAGCAGGCCGCTGGTGGCCTGGTCGAGCCGGTGCACCACCAGCGCGTCGGGCCAGCGGCGCTGGGCGCGGGCGCTCAGGCAGTCGGCGCGCTCGGGGCCGCGGCCGGGCACCGACAACAGGCCGGCCGGTTTGACGAGGGCAATCAGGTGCGCGTCTTCGTGCAGCACGGCCAGCGCGTGGCCGTCCACGGCGGGTGCACCGGGCGGGGCCACCGGGCCGGTGCTCACGCGCCCAGCACCTGCGCCATTTCGTCGGCCGTCACGCTGCGCGCGCTGCCAAAGCCGGCGATCTGGCGCGCGCCAGTGACCTGGAGCGTGACGAAGCGGAAGTCGGGCAATTCGGTCATTGGCGCCACGTCGGCAAAGCGCCCCAGGTAGGCCGCGCGCGCCGAGGCCCAGGCCGCGGACCCCGGGGCGGGCGCGTCGGCCAGCGCCTGCAGCGTGGCGCGCGGCAGGTCATGCACCGGCGCGCCGGGCGCGTCGGCGCCGGTCACGAGCAGCGACACCTGGGGGTTGGCCTGCATGTGGTGGGTGTGCGCGGCCAGGCCGCTGACGTGCAGCACCAGCCGGCCGCTGGCGGTGTCGATGGCGTAGGGCACCATCGACACGAAGACACCGCCATGCGCGTCCACCGTGCCCAGCGCGCCAAGGCGGCGCGCGTGCAGCAACTCGCGCAGGCTGTGGCCCAGGCGGGGCAGGCGAGGGAGGCTCATGGTCATCGAATCATCATTGAATAATGGCTTTGACGCTGGCTGGATAAGGGCGAACAGCTATCAATATCATAGTTTTGAAGGCGGGCGGGCCGTCAACCCCTCTTGGCGCCAGGGTCGTCAGCGCAACCCGGTGCTGCTGGCTTGGCGCATCTGCAGCACGTCCAGCGGCGAGACCTCGGGCGCGCGGTTGCCCCAGGCGGTGCGGATGTGGCTGAGCACGCTGGCGATTTCGGCGTCGTTCAGTTCCAGGATGAAGGGCGGCATGCCGAACGGGCGCGGCCGGGTGGCGGTCGCGGGGCCAAAGCCGCCATGCAGCATGACCTGCAGCAAATTCTGTGTGTGCGACAGGGTCACCGCCCGGTTGCCGGCCAGCGGCGGATAGGCGCCGGGTACGCCTTCGCCCTGCTCACCATGGCAGGCGGCGCATTTCTGGCCGTACAGCTTTTCGCCGGCCGTGGCCAGGCGCGTGCGCGCGGGCGGCGCGGGCAGGGCGGTGCGCGGCGCGTCGTGTGGCGGCAGTGCCTTCAAATACGCGGCCACGTCGGCCAGGTCGGCGGCCGTCAGGTACTGCGTGCCTTGAAACACCACCTCGGCCATGGGCCCGCTGGCGACGCCGAGCCGCGACGCGCCGGATTGCAGCAGCCGGGCGATTTCAGCGTCTGGCCAGTCGCCCACGCCGGCTTCATGTGGTGCGACGAGCGACGGCGCGTACCAGCCCAGGCCGGGGATCGGGCCGCCGCTCAGGTCGCGCCAGTCGGCCCCGCCCAGCGCGTCGCGGCGGGCGTGGCAGGCCGAGCAGTGCGCCACGCCCTGCACCAGGTAGGCGCCACGCTTGACGCTGTCGCTGGCCGCCGCGTCGGCCGCCAGGCCACCGGGCCGAAAGTACAGCGCGCGCCAGACCGCCAGCGCCGCCTGCGTGCCGTACGGCCAGCGCAGCTCGTGCGCCGCCACGTGCTGGCGCTGCGGCGGCAAGCTGCTGAAATAGGCGAACAGCGCGTCGCTGTCGGCGCGCGTTAGCAGCGTGGTGTGGGTGTACGGGAACACCGGATTCAGCAGCCGCCCGTCGGCCGAACGCCCGTGGTGCAGCGCGCGCCAAAAGGCGGCGGCGCTCCAGTGGCCGATGCCGGTGTCGGCATCGGGCGTCAGATTGCTGGTGTAGACGGTGCCAAAGGGCGTGGCGATGGCGCGCCCACCGGCCGCTGCCACGCCGCCGCGCGCGGTGTGGCAGGCCAGGCAGTTGCCCACGCGCGCCAGGTAGGCGCCGCGCTGCACGGTGGCGGCGTCGGTGCCGGGCGGCGCGCTGGCGCTGACGTCGACGCCGTCGTTGAAATTGAGATGCCACAGCGCCGCCGCGCCGACCAGCGTCAGCACCGCCAGGGCCAGCAGGGCGCGGCGCAGCACGGTCATGGGCGCCCCCGGGGGGTCAGCGGGGCGCCGCAGGCCAGGTCAATCGTGTCGGCGCGGCGCGCGGGGCGCTCGGGCGCGGGGCTGGCGTCGGCCGGCACCGGCTGCAGGGCGAGCCAGCTGACCACGGCGTAGGCGTCGCGGTCGCTCAGGCGCTGCACCACGCTGGCCATGCAGTCGGGCGCGTGGGCGCGCCGCTGGCCGGTACGCCAGCCGCCCAATTGCGCCATCAGATAGTCCTGTGGCAGACCCAGCAGGCCGGGCACGTCGGGCAGGGCGCCGGTAAGGCGCTGGCCGTGGCATTGCGCGCAGGCCGGCAGGCGCCGGCCGGCATCGCCCTGCTGGGCCAGGGTGCGGCCACGCGCCAGCACGTCGGCGGGCGGCGGGCTGGCCGGCGGGGCGGGCGGCGGATAGGGCGCCTGCAGGCCGGCGAAGTGGCGCGCGATTTCCATCAGGTAGTCGTCGTTCAGCACGTCGACCATGCGCGTCATCAGCCCGTAATGGCGCCGCCCGTCGCGAAAATTGATCAACTGGTGATACAGGTAGCCGGCCGGCTTGCCCGCCAGGCGCGGGTAATAACCGTCGGGACCGGCACGGCCCTGCTCGCCATGGCAGGCGATGCAGGCCAGCGTGCGCTGCGCCATGTCGTCCTGAAACGGCGCCGCACCCGCACCCGCCGCGCCCAGCAGCCACAGCACGCCGCACACAAGCAGCCTGACCGGGGCGCGCCACGCATCAAGCCATGGCATCGCGCAGGCCCGCGGGGGTATTCGGGAAAGCGCGGCGCGGCCCCGCGCCCGCTGGGCGAGTCGCCGCCACGCTCATCGCACCAGAATCTCGACGCGGCGGTTGCGCGGCTCGGGCACTTCATCGTCGGTGGGCACCACGGGTTCGCGTTCGCCCCGGCCCACGGCGTCGACGCGGGCGGCGTCGAAGCCGCGCTCGACGAACAGCTGGCGCACCGCCTGGGCGCGCTGCAGCGAGAGCGTGTCGTTGGATTCGACCGAGCCGACGCGATCGGTGTGGCCGATGACGACGATTTCGCCGCCCGGCCGATCACCCGCGCGTGCCAGCACGTCTGACAGCTCTGCCGTGGATTCGGGCGTCAGCTGCGCGCCGCCCGGCATGAAGTACAGCGCAAAGCGCTGCGTCGGCGCGGGGCTGACCGCCAGCAGCTGACCGTAGCGCCGCTTGACCTCGGCCGCGTCGGTCCGCAACGGCTCGACCTGGCCCGGGCGACGCACTTGCGCGCTGTCGTAAGGCTGCGACAGCACCACCTGTGCCCCCTTGGACTGCACCGTGACGGCGGCCGCCGGCACGTCGGGCTGGGGCAGCAGCACCACCCGCGTGGCGGGCGCGCAGCCTGCCAACACCAGGGCCATGGCCGACGCCAGGGTGAAACGATGCGCGCCCGCGGCGGTCATGGGTTTTCCTCGACGATGAAATCGGTGCCGCGCACGCCCACCACGGTGGTCGGCGTGGTCACCTTGACCTGCTCGGGCTTCAGCTTGGCGATCAGCCCGGTGGCCATGCGCAGGCTGCCGCGCAGCAAATCGACCAGCACGTGGCCTTCCTGCGTGGTGGAGTTGTAGCCGAACGAGGACAGATTGACCACGCTGTCCGGCCCGACCGACAGCACCGTGCCGTCGCGCAGGACGAGCGACGCGGCGCTCTTGAGGCCGGTCACCACGCGGTCGCCCGCGTACACCGGCCCGCTGGCGATGGCGGCGCTGCGCACGTCGCCGCGCACCACCGTCACTTCGCCCCGCACCGTCTTGAACGTGCCTTCGCGGCCGTCGCTGCCGGCGGACGCCGTGGGCGTCTGGGCCAGCGCCCAGGGCGCACCCCCCAGCCCCAGCGCAAATACAAGGCAAAAAATGATTCGGCTCAATGCGGGCATGGGTTCCTCTGTCGATGGGCGGGCGGCGCGCTGCGGGGGCGCACCATGTGTGATGCTAACGCAGTACAACCATCGGCCGGTTGACGCGGCGACAATGCCGGCTTTCCGCTTTTGCCGCCCACCACGTTGCCAACGCCCGCGCATCCCACCCTGGTTCTGGCGCCCATGGAGGGCCTGCTCGACCACGGCCTGCGCGCCATCCTGACGCGCGTGGGCGGCATTGACCGCTGCGTGTCGGAATTCATCCGCATCACCGACCAGTTGCTGCCCGCGCGCAGCTTTACCCGCGTGGTGCCCGAACTGCTGACCGGCAGCCGCACCGCCGCCGGCGTGCCGGTGCGGCCGCAGCTGCTGGGCAGCGACCCGACGTGCCTGGCCGAGAACGCCGCGCGCCTGGCCGAACTGCAGCCCGCCGGCATCGACCTGAACTTCGGCTGCCCGGCCAAGACCGTCAACCGCCACCGCGGCGGCGCCGTGCTGCTGCAGGAGCCGGAGCTGATCCATGCCATCGTGGCCGCCGTGCGCCGCGCCGTGCCGCCGCACGTGGCCGTCTCCGCCAAGATGCGCCTGGGCTACGACGACGACGCGCGCCTGCTGGACGTGGCGCACGCCATCGACAGCGCCGGCGCCAGCGAACTGGCGGTGCACGCGCGCACCAAGGCGCACGGCTACCGCCCGCCCGCGTATTGGGACGCGATTGCCCGCGTGCGCGAGGCGGTGCGCTTGCCGGTCATCGCCAATGGCGAGATCTGGAGCGTGGCCGACGCCGCGCGCTGTCGCGCCGTGACCGGCTGCGACCGCCTGATGCTGGGGCGCGGCATGGTGCGCAGCCCCGGCCTGGCGCTGGCCATCGGCGCCGCGAGCGGTCAGGGCGCACTGCGGCGCGACGTTTCGCCGGCGTCCTACAGCGGCGCCGCGGTGGCCGCCCTACCATGGCCGCGCCTGGTGCCGCTGCTGGCGGATTTCTGGGCCGATGTGTGCGGGCGGGTCGAACGGCGGCACCGCGCCGGGCGCCTGAAGCAGTGGCTGAGCGCGCTGCGGGAGGCCTACCCTGAGGCGCAGCAGGCGTTCGACGCGCTGCGGCTGGTCAACGACCCGGCGGCCATCGATGCCTGGATGCTACAAATAACGGAGCTGTCTGCGCAGTACCAGTCGGCGCCAGAGCCCGAAATGTTTTCATAAATGTGATCGCTTCGGCGACTTGAAAGAACCCCTTTGGCCACCAGCCTGCTTGCCCTGCTCGACGACATCGCCACCGTGCTGGACGATGTCTCCGTCATGACCAAGGTCGCCGCGCGCAAGAGCGCCGCCATGGCCGACGACGTGGCCGTGCTGACCAAGGTGTCGGCGCAGAAAACCGCCGGCGTGCTGGGCGACGACCTGGCGTTGAACGCCCAGCAGGTGACGGGCGTCAGCGCCCACCGCGAGATTCCGGTGGTGTGGGCGGTGGCCAAGGGCTCGCTGCTGAACAAGGCCATCCTGGTGCCGGCGGCGCTGGCGATCAGCGCCTTTGCGCCCTGGGCGGTGACGCCGCTGCTGATGGTGGGCGGAGCCTTTCTGTGCTTTGAAGGCTTTGAAAAGGTCGCGCACAAGGTGCTGCACGGCGGCGAGCAGGAAGCCTCCAAGCTCGACCAGCTGAAGCAGGAGCTGGCGCAGCCCGACGTCGACCTGGCGGCGATGGAAAAGGACAAGATCAAGGGCGCCGTGCGCACCGACTTCATCCTGTCGGCGGAGATCATCGCCATCACGCTGGGCGCCGTCGCGCAGGCCGATTTCTGGACGCAGCTGGCGGTGCTGGTCGGCATCGCCGTGATCATGACGGTGGGTGTGTACGGCCTGGTCGGCGGCATCGTCAAGCTGGACGACCTGGGCCTGTGGCTCAGCCGCAAGGCGAGCAGCACCGCGCAGGCCATCGGCCGCGGCATCCTGTGGCTGGCGCCGTGGCTGATGAAGTTCCTGTCGGTCGCCGGCACGGCGGCCATGTTTCTGGTGGGCGGCGGCATCATCGCGCACGGCATTGCGCCGCTGCATCACCTCATTCAGCAGTGGCGCGAAGCGGCGGGCGGCATGGGTTGGCTGGTGGAGCAGGCGGCCAACGCGGGCGTGGGCATCGTGACAGGCGCCGCCGTGGTGGCCGTGGTGACGCTGTTCAAGAAGCTGCGCGGGCAGCCCGCCTTGGCGCACTGAGCGAGGCAGCCGCCGCGCGGGGCGGCATTTTCAGGTCAGGCTGCCCCGGATTTTCTCGTCTACGAGTGCGATTTTTCGGCCATTTTCAAACGCATTCGCCCGTGCCGATTTTTTGTATTTTGGCGTTTCTGGCTGTGAAAAAATGGAAGGGCTTGAAATGTGATGCCGAGTTATGCTATGTTAAAGGCATGACTTACGCAACCAAAGGAAATATCAGCACCCCCGAATGGGCCAATGATGACGGCGACTCGATTCTCATGCAGGATTCGAGCTACCATACCCCGTGCTGGCGGCACTGGGTGAACCGCCAAAGAACGTCGGGCATGCGCGACATGACCTGGGACGAACTGCATGACCGCTGGACAGAGGCCTTCGGCGCCGTCGAAATGCGCGCCCCTCGCAATACCAGCGTCACTGAAATCGAACGGATTTTGCACCGGCCCGCGCGCGCGGCGCCGGTCAGTCGAGCGCACTGATTTCGGCCACCCGGCTGGTTTCTGCAGTCGGGCGAATTCGCTGGTATTATTTTCTGACTGCTGAAACTCAGCGGGAGACCCAAGCCCGCGATTTTTTTCGGGCGGCGATAAAAATGCCGACCGAAAATCACGGTGCGCTCAATCGACGCCCGCCGCCACACCCACCGTCTTGCGCAATTCGCGCTTGAGCAATTTTCCGCTCGGATTTTTCGGCAGCGCCTCGACGAACACCACGCGTTTCGGGCTCTTGAAGTGCGCCATGTGCGCGTTGCAGTGGTCGATGACGGCCTGCGCGGTCAGGTCCTGGCCCTGCTTGACCACGATCACCGCCGTCACGGCCTCGATCCACTTCGGGTCGGGCAGGCCGATGACGGCGACTTCGCTCACCTGTGGCAGGCGGTAGATCATCTCCTCAACCTCGCGGCTGGCGACGTTTTCGCCGCCGGACTTGATCATGTCCTTCTTGCGGTCGACCACGCTGATGTAGCCCTCGTCGTCGATGGTGCCCAGATCGCCCGAGTGGAACCAGTCGCCGCTGAAGGCCGCCGCCGTGCGCTCGGGGTCGTTGAAGTAGCCCAGCATCAGGTGCGGCGAGCGGTGCACGATTTCGCCGACCTCGCCCACGGCCACGTCCTGCATGTCGTCATTGACCACCCGCGTTTCCACGTTCAGCACCGCGCGGCCGGCCGAGCCGGGCTTGCGCAGCTGGTCCTGCGGGCCGAGCATCGTCGCCAGCGGCGCGATTTCGGTCTGGCCGTACAGGTTCCACAGCTGCACCTTGGGCAGGCGGCGCGCGATTTCCTTCATCACCTCCACCGGCATGATCGACGCGCCGTAGTAGCCCTTGGCCAGCTGGCTCAGATCGGTCTGGTCGAACAGCGGCGAGCGCAGCAGCGCGATCCACACCGTGGGCGGGGCGAAGAAGCTGGTGATGCCGTGCGCGGCCATCAGGGCCAGCAGGTTGTCGGGCGTGGGCTGGCTGGTGATGTAGTTGGTCGAGCCGACGTAGATGGCCGGGCCAAAGAACACATCGAGCTGCGCGCAGTGGTACAGCGGCAGCGCGTGCAGGGCGACGTCGGCTTCGGCCACCTCGGCGTTGATGCAGCAGCTGACGTACTGCCACAGCACGGCGTCGTGCGTCAGCATCGCGCCCTTGGGCGAGCTTTCGGTGCCGCTGGTGTAGACGATCTGCAGCAGGTCGGTGCTTTGCAGCGGCGTGTCGGGCAGCGGCGCACTGCACGCGGCCAGGTCGTGAAAGCTGACCATGCCATCGGCCGGCTCGCCGGGGGCTTCGCCGGGCAGCCAGATGAAGTCCGTCACTTCGGTTTCGATAGCGGCCGCCGCCCGCGCCAAGGGCGCCAGGCCCGAATCGGTGGCCAATGTCCGGGCGCCGGCGTGGCGCAGGATGTAGGCGACTTCTTCTGCTTTCAGCATGAAGTTGATCGGCACCAGCACCGCGCCCAGCCGCGCCAGCGCAAAGCGCAGCGCGGCAAAGCCGTGCGAATTGCGCGCCAGCACGGCCACCTTGTCGCCGCAGCGGATGCCGCGCTGCGCCAGCCCGGCGGCCAGGCGCGACACCAGCGCGTCGAATTCGGCATAGGTCCAGCGCGTGTCGCCGCAGGCAATGGCCAGCTTGTCGGGCAGGCGGACGGCGGTTCGGCGCAGGATGTCGCCCACGGTCTGGCGGCGGATGGCGGGGTTCATGGCGGGGTCTCCGGGATTTGGGGTGAATCAGGCTTCTGGCGCTTTTCACGCCTCGATTTGCAGCTATTGTTTTTGAAGCAAATTGACGCGCATCGGGCGGATGAAGGGCTCGCCGGGCGCGGGCAGCAGGGCTTCGAAGCGTTCGCGCACGCGCTCGCGCATGGTGGAATCAAAGCGCCGTTCGGCATAGGTCACGTCGGTCATGCGGCGTTCGAAGTCGTCGAAGTCGGCATAGCGCACCGGCACGCCGAAGTGGACTTCGGCCACTTGCCGCCAGCCGCCACCCGCCAAGGCGCGCTGAAGCGCCTGGTAGGCCGCGTGGCGCACCGCCTGCTCGTCGTTGAACAGGCGCACGACCTCGTTGAGCGTGCCCGTGAACACCGGCTCGGACACATACAGATGGCCCCCGGGCCGAAGCACGCGGCGCGTTTCGGCCAGCGCACGGTCCATCGCCTGAAGCGGCACGTGGTGCAGCGACTTCAGCATCAGCGCCAGGTCGAACCGCTCGTCGTCGAACGGAATGGCCTGCGCACCGGCGGCGACGAAGTCCAGCTGGGGCGGGTGCGGCTGGGCCAGGTTGCTGGCGTGCTGGCGCTCGTCCACTTCCAGCCCGGTGACGTGGCAGGCCGGGTACGCCGCCAGCAGCTTGCGCGACAGGTAGGCCGCGCCGCAACCCAGCTCGACGATGCGCTGGGCGTGCAGCGGCACCAGCCGGTGCAGCAGGGCGAGTTCGTCGGTGACGAGGTCGGTCGCAGGGTTTTCGGGGATTTCCATGGGGTTAGGGCCTGTTCACGCTATTTTTTGGCCATGCGAACATGCTTGAAAAAGTGCCAATCCAGGCGCGCGGCGACGCCCAGACCGGGCGTCTGCGCTAGGAGCGCGACGACGAGTGGCGGTTTTTCAAGCATGTTCCCTCCGGGTTGCGATCAAAAAGGCCATCGCCGGCGTTGCCATCCTTGCCAAGGTATCAGTCCAGAAAGGCGTTGAAGCCCTGCGGCGGCTCGAAGCGCTTGTTGCGCCAGACGACGCGGGTGGGCACGGGCTCGGGCAGGGCGCGCGTGGGCACGGGGTGGTGCTCGTCGCCGGGGTAGCACAGCACGCGCGTATCGCCGGTTTCCACCGGCTCGGGCACGATCAGGGGCGGCGGGCGCGAACGGGCGTCCTGCATGGCGTGCGCCACGTCGCGGTATTGCAGCAGGTGCAGCAGGCCGACGATCTGCGGCGGCGCCAGGTCGATCTCGTGCGCCTGGTATTGGCGCAGTGCGGCGCGCGGGGTCAGCCAGCGCGCCTCAGTCACCTCAAAGTCGTCGTGCCGCGCCTCCTGCAGCGGTGGCACGGCGGCCAGGAAAAAGCGCGTGTCGAAGCGCTTGTTCATCACCGAGGGCCGGCGCGGCGTGATCCAGCGCGACCACGGGGCCAGCGCGTCGGTGTCGAGCCGGGCTTGCGCCTCGGCCAGCAGGGCAGCGAATGGCTCGCCCGCGCGCAGGCGGGCGCAGGTGTCGGCGCTGCGGGTGGCTGTTTCTTCAGCGCCGACCTGCAGAAACAGCACGCCCGATTCCTCGGCCGCCTCGCGCGCGGCGGCCACATAAAAGGCGGCGGCCTGCTCGGGCGACAGGCCGGGCTCGCCCAGGCGCGGCTGCAGCTCGGACGGCGCGCGGTCCAGCCGCGCCAGCATGTCGGCGCTGCTGTCGGCGGCGTCCACCTTGCCGCCCGGAAAAACGTAGGCGCCGCCCAGCACGGCCGAATCGGTGTGGCGGCGCAGCAGCAGCACTTGCAGCCCGGGCGCGCCGTCGCGCAGCATGACCACGCTGGCGGCGTCGCGCGGCGGGGTGTCGATCACGTCGTGGTTCAGTTCCATGGCGGCATTGTGCGGCGGGACTGGCGGGGCGCACTGTCCGGTGGGCAACAGGGCGGGGTTCGGCGCGTGAATTAAAGTCACCTCCCGTTAAAGTCACCGCCAGTTTGCAAGCCAACAAGGAGCAACGGAACATGGAAAAGATCGATTTCAGCGGCCGCGTGGCCATCGTCACCGGCGCTGGCGGCGGCTTGGGCCGGCTGCACGCACTGGCGCTGGCCGAGCGCGGCGCCAAAGTGGTCGTCAACGACCTGGGCGGCGCGGTGGACGGCAGCGGCGGCTCGGTCACCGCGGCGCAGAAGGTGGTGGACGAGATTCGCGCCGCCGGCGGCGAAGCCATCGCCAACGGCGCCTCCGTCACCGACTGGGACGCCGTGCAGGCCATGGTGCAGCAGGCGGTGGACGCCTGGGGCCGCGTCGACATCCTGGTCAACAACGCCGGCATCCTGCGCGACAAGAGCTTTGGCAAGATGGACATGGCCGACTTCCGCCTGGTGGTGGACGTGCACCTGATGGGCGCCGCGCACTGCGCCAAGGCGGTGTGGCCGCACATGGTGGCGCAGCAGTACGGCCGCATCGTCATGACGACGTCGTCCACCGGCCTGTACGGCAACTTCGGCCAGACCAACTACGGCGCCGCCAAGCTGGCGCAGGCCGGGATGATGCAGACCCTGGCCATCGAAGGCGCCAAGCACGGCATCCACGTCAACGCCCTGGCGCCCACGGCCGCCACGCGCATGACCGAGGGCCTGCTGCCGCCCGAGGTGCTGGCCGTGCTCAAGCCCGAGGCGGTGGTGCCCGCCATGCTGGTGCTGGCCAGCGAGCAGGCGCCCACCCGCACCATCCTGTGCGCGGGCGCGGGCACCTACGAGGCCGCGCACATCACGTTGACCCGGGGCGTGCACCTGGGCCTGACGCCGGACACGCCCGAGCGCCTGCTGGCCGCGTTGGCCCAGGTCACCGACCGCGACGGCGAAATGGTGCCCGGAAGCGGCGCCGAGCAGGGCATCAACGAGATCGGCCAGGCGCTGGCGCCGCGCCGCTGACCCTGCGTCAGGCGGCAAACTGGCAGCTGTGCTACCGTCGCCACCCCGCCTGAAAAGAACGGACAAGTCAATCATGAACACGCTGAGGGACCGGCTGGCCTCGCTGACGCCCCAGCGTCTGCGCGGCATGCGCCGCGGCATCGAGAAGGAAAGCCTGCGCGCGCAGCCCGGTGGCCAGCTGGCGCTGACGCCGCATCCGGCCGCGCTTGGCTCGCCGCTGACGCACCCGCACATCACCACCGACTTCAGCGAATCGCAGGTGGAGCTGGTCACCGGCGCGCACGCCAGCGTGCAGGCCGCGCTGGACGAGCTGGGCCAGATACACCAGGTGGTCTATCACGAACTGGAGGCGCGGGGCGACGAGATGCTGTGGGTGTCCAGCATGCCCTGCGGACTGCCCACCGACGAAACCATTCCCATCGGCCTGTACGGGCGCAGCAACGTCGGCCGCGCCAAGAGCATCTACCGCATGGGGCTGGGGCACCGCTACGGGCGGCGCATGCAGACCATATCGGGCATTCACTACAACTGGTCGCTGCCCGGCCTGAGCAACGACGACTACTTCGCGCTGATCCGCAATTTTCGCCGCGACGCGGTGGTGCTGCTGTACCTGTTCGGCGCCTCGCCGGCGGTGTGTTCCACCTTCGTGGCGGGCCGCGACCACCAGCTGGCGCCACTTGGCGACGGCACCATGTACCTGCCGCACGCCACGTCGCTGCGCATGGGGCGGCTGGGTTACCAGAGCGACGCGCAAGGCCAGCTGGCCGTCAGCTACAACTGCCTTGAGCACTACGCCGCTTCGCTCGAAGACGCGCTGACCCGGCCGTATCCGGCCTACGAGGCCATCGGCATCCAGAACCCCGGCGGCGACTACAACCAGCTGGCCACCACGCTGCTGCAGATCGAAAACGAGTTCTACGGCACCATCCGGCCCAAGCGTGTCATCTTTGCGGGCGAACGGCCGCTGCACGCGCTGCGCCAGCGCGGCGTCGAATACGTCGAGGTGCGGCTGATGGACCTGGACCCGTTCGAGCCGATCGGCATCGACGCGCGCGCGGCGCGCTTTCTCGATCTGTTTTTGCTGTACTGCCTGCTGTCCGACAGCCCGCCCGATTCGCCGGCCGAAATCGCGGCGCTGAAAACCAACCAGCACCTGACGGCCGCGCGCGGGCGCGAGCCGGGTCTGCGGCTGACCCGCGCCGGCGCGCAGGTGACCTTGGCCGACTGGGCGGCCGACATTGTGGCGCGGCTAGCGCCCATCGCCGCCGCCATGGACGCGCTGGACGGCGCACAAGCCTATGCCGAAGCGCTGGGCGCCGCGCGCGCCGCGCTGGCCGCGCCCGACACCCTGCCGTCGGCGCGCGTGCTGCGGGCCATGCACGCCGAGCATGGCGACAGCTTCGTGCAGTTCGTGCGGGCCCGGTCGCTGGAGGCGCGCGCGCGCCTGCTGGCGCTGCCGTATCCGCCGGCGCTGAAGGCGCGCTTCGACCAGCTGGCGGCCGATTCGGTGGCCGAGCAAAAACGCATCGAATCGACCGATCGCATGCCGTTCGAGCTTTACCGGCGCGAATACACCGCGCCCGAACGCCTGGGGGTCGGCCAGGACGCGGTCATGGCGGGCGCCGAATCGGTCTGACCCAGCGCGCGGGCGGGCTGAAAACCCGGTTCAAACCGCCGCCCAGCGCTTGTCTGTATTGCGCTTGCAGCTACGCTTATTGTAGCGGATGGCTTATTCGATGTTCTGCACCTGAAGCGCGAGTGGCGCTGCAAGTTGTTGATTCTTATGGAATTTCACGCGGCAATACCCTTTGAACCCGCCTATAAGCCCGCCAAGAAACATGCGGCCGGATGGCACTGCATGAAACTGGTTCAATGCGTGTTCCAGACAGAAACATACTCCGGGATTTTAGCAAGCGGTACGCCATCCTCGTGCTTGCCGCCACGGTGAGATGCGGGCAGCTTGCGTACATCAGAGATGACGTCCATCTCGTGCGAATTTGCTGAGCGCGTGATTTGAATCTGCCCTCGTCGCTGACCAACTGCAGCGCATCACCGAACCCCTTCGGTACGCCGACATCACCTTGCGCAAGGGCCAAGGTGTCAATGAGGTCACGGGTTGTTCAACCGCCTGGGTAGTGAGTTGGAGAACGACTACGCGCTATGGCATGGTCTGCCGCAGTTGGCCAACCACGCGACCGTGGGCACGCTGGAGATCGCCGGTTCGCGCGATGCCTGGACCGGTTGGAAAATGGCCTTCAGCGGCGGGCTGTACTTCTGGCGCCGAAACCGCGCTGGGGAGGGGGTCTACGGTCTGTCCAACGCGCGCATGGTTGAAAAGCTGCGCATCGGCAGCTTCTGATCGAAAGGGTGCGGTCCCAAGGAGCCTCTTGCGCAGCCGGTCTGCTGGACCGTCCTACCGCTGTTCCGGGATGCAGACGTTCAACGACCTTCGTTTGACGCGGTGTCGACCATTTCGCTCAGCATGTTCATGAAAGCATGCTGGTCCCGGCCCATCAGGGGTGACATCACCTTCTGCTGCGCGGCGTCAGCCCGCGCAAGCAGGACCTGCGTTGCGACGAACCCGTCGTCAGTTAGCTCGAATCGTTGGTAGCGCAGGTCGACTGGATGTGCCCGTTGAACGACCCAGCCCTTGGCCACCAGGGCGCGCACAGCCTTCGCCGCTGTAGAGCGGTCGATATCGAGTTCTCTCGCGATCGCGGTCATCCCAAGCCACCGATTCATGGAGAGAACGGTCAGGATGTCAACCTGAGAGGGTGTGACCCCGAACTCGACGCTCTCCTTCTCAAGCGACCTTTCGAAAGCCCGTTCCAGCTCCCGCAGCATGAGGCCGATTTGCGTGCGAGCGGGCCCCGTTGGCGATAAGTTCAATCGGCTGCTTGGCTGCCCCGCCGAGGATCGGTTGAGCACTGGGGGCTGGGAGGTGGATGGTGGTGGCATCGGTGGAGAACGTCAGAATGTCCGCTGACTTCCATTGCATTGTTTCAGCTGAACTGGCGAATTAGCCGATTGGACTAGGGCGTGTTAACACTAATTGCCAATTTGGAGCTGGAGAGCGACACTGGCGTGCATGGAAATCACGCCCGAACAGTTTTCTCGTATCGAGCACTGCCTGCCAACTCAACGCGGCAATGTGAGCATGACCAACCTTCAGGTGGTCAATGCCATGCTTTACGTGGCCGAACACGGGTGCAAATGGCGTGGCTTGCCCAAAAGGTTTGGCAACTGGCACACCATCTACACGCGCATGCGCCGGTGGGAGAGGGCCGGTGTGCTGGACAAGATGTTCCAGGAGCTCCAGCGCGAACAGGTGGTGCGCATTCGCATTGAAGCCGTTTCGCTCGACTCCACCAGCATCAAGGTCCACCCCGATGGCACGGGCGCGTTAAAAAAAACGGCCCTCAATCCATCGGGAAGTCCCGAGGCGGATGGAACACCAAGGTTCATCTGGTTGCCGCGGATGCTCGAACGGCCGTGACGTTCTGTCTGTCGCCTGGACAGGCTCATGATGCCCCTGAAGGTCGCCGCCTCCTTCAAAGCTTGGGCCCAACGAATCGCCCAGTCCACCTGCTCATGGACCGCGCGTACGAAGGAAACGAGACACGTCAACTGGCCCTGGACTTGGGTTTCATTCCGGTCGTTCCTCCAACGCGGACACGTCTTGACCCTTGGGAATACGACCGGGCCATGTACCGGCGGCGCAATGAAGTCGAGCGGTTGTTCCGGCGCTTGAAGGGCTATCGGCGAATCTTCTCTCGATTCGAGAAGCTCGACGCCATGTTTCTCGGCTTCCTCTGCTTTGTGCTGGTCGCGGACGGACTTCGCGGTTTGTGTTAACAGGCCCTAGTCCTATAAAAGCGGCCGGGCAGCTCGTTTTCTTTGTATCCTTTCTCTCATTTTTCACCTCCCTTTTGAGGCTTTGGCCTCCAGCCGCATGCTCATTGACTCCCCCAGTTATCGCTTGCGCCGCATGGTGCTCATCAACGTCGGCACCAACAAGAACAAGCCCAGTGGCCGCATCACGGCTGTCGATCCCCGGGGTGGCGCAGCAGTTCTGGGTGAGAACGGGGTTGGCAAGACCACGACACTGCGGCTCCTGCCCCTGTTCTTCGGGCACCTGCACAGCGCCATCGTGGACCCCCAGAAGGGTCAGCAGAACATGGTACGGTTTGTGTTGCCCACCGACATGAGTGCGATCGCGTTCGAGTACCAGCGGGGCTCGGACAACGAGCTGCGCCTGGCGGTGCTGCGCCGGCGCGCCGATGATCCGGACTCCCTGTGCTACCGGATCTTTCGCTGCGGGTACCGAAGGGAGCTCTTCGTCCATGAGGGCCGCTTCCTGGGCGAGGAAGAGACACAGAAAGCTGCGATCGAGCTCGGCATCCAGGCCTACAAGCGGCTGACCCCCTCTGACTACCGTCACGTGATCCTGGGCACGCCGGCTGAGACCAAGGAGAAGGTGGCCCTTCGGTCCATCAGCCAGGACTTTTCGTTCGGGCCCCGCCCCTTGGCCAACCTGGACCGGGTGGTGGCGGCCATGGTCAAGAAGAGCGTCAACTTCTCCGACATCATCCAGGTGGCGGTGAGCCTGGCACAGAGCGAGCTGGGGGCAGGTGGTTCGCGGGGTGTACTGTCGTACAAGCAGGGCAAGAGCCAGATCGAGCAGTGGGTTCGCGACCGACAGGCCTGCAAGGACGCCCTCAAACTGCAGCCCCAGGTGAGCGCCCTTCACGACAGCCTGGGCGACTTCCGCCGACTTGAGGCGACGATCCGGGCCTGCCGAGGCGACATCGAAGCCCTGCATCTGATCCGCAGCCAGGAGGTAGAGCGCCTGGGCAGAACCCTGGCGGACTCCAAGGCAGATCGGCAGAGCGCACTCACCGCTGAGCAGCTGGCTCTGGCGGGGCTTGAGTCGGCGGTTAAAACGGCGTCGGATGCGGCCACGGTCGCCCAAGAGGCATTCAAGGAGCAGCAGGATCTGGCGCACTACTTCCGGGACCATGATGCGCCGGGATGCGAGATCAAGCTCACCGGACTGGGACAGCTGGAATCGAACCTGGCCTTGAAGAACTCTCAGCTTGAGGCACACAAGCAGAGCCACGCCAACCTGATCGCCCATTTTCAGAACCTGGAGCACGGGGCGCGCACGCGCGCTGCTGACCATTCCTTCCGGCTCGAACAGTCCAAAGGCCCGCTCAACGATCGGCTGGTTCAGGGCCTCGGCAAGGTGTCACTCAACGAGAAGCACCAGCTGAAGGATCTCGATGATGAGATCGAAGGGCTGCGACAAACACTCGATGAACTGAAGGGCAATCTGCAATCCACTCGGGGAGAGTGGATCGCCCGCAAGAAGTCCCCTGCCGCCAGCGCGGAGGCCATCGCCTTGTTGACCGCTGCAGATGATGACCTGCGCCAGCACTACAGCGCCATTGCCTCAGCCCAGAGGGCTCTCGTTCCGCTTGCGAACGCCGTGCACCAGGCGAAGGTTGAGTTCGATCTCCAGGAAGGGTTTCTGCAGCAGGCTCGCCAGCAGCTCACCCAGGCACGGGACTCACTCGCCCAAGCTCAGCAGATGCTGGCGCCGGCCGACGGCACCCTGCTGTCTGCTCTTCGATCCAGTGAAGACCAGACCTGGCGAACCCACCTCGCGCGCGTGATTGACCCGCGGCTTCTTGGCCACACGGAGCTGACTCCCCACCTCGCTGAGGAGGGAGCTTCATCGCTGTACGGCTGGTCCCTCAACACGGCGGCCCTGCCCGCTCCCGACTGGGCCGACGACGAATCGGCGCGCCAGGCCATCGCAGAGTGTCAGGACCGTGTTGTACGGGCTGAGGCTTCGGTCAAGGCTCAGGAGGCCGCCCTAAAACAGGCAGAAGGTGTTCGCAGAGCGGCGGAGAGCGCCCACCAAACCGACGAAGGCCTCCTCAATGCCAAGAACGCCAGGACCGAGGACCTCGTTGGTCGCCAATCATCTGCGAGCCAGAGGGTGCAAAAGGAACGGGACGCCTCCCAGAGCCAAGCCTCGACTGAAATCACGCGCCTTGATCGTGAAATCAGCGAAATCGATCAGAAACTGAATCGCCTCAAAGGCGACAGGGCCCACCGTGCAAACGCCATCAACCGCGCCAAGGCATCGGTGATGCGTTGGAGTGTCGGCCGTGATTCCTGCAAAATCCGCAGAAAAGCAGCTATGTATTTGATTTAACTAAGATTTTTTACCGACTGTATGAACGCCAGGGCCTAGAGCTTGGAGCGAAAGCGACGTGTTGCTGCGCTATTCGAGTTTAAGGACGGTACCGTGCGGCCATGCCCCGTGGTCTCCAGTTAGCTCAGGTGCTTGCCCACCAGCCCGGTCATCTCGAACATGGTGACTTCATCCTTTCCGAAGACGGCCTTGAGCTTGGTGTCCGCCAGGATGTTTCGCTTGTTCTTCGGGTTCTGCAGGTTGTTGGCCTTGATGTACTCCCACATGAGCTTCACAACTTCGGTGCGGGGTTGCGGCGTTGCACCGATCACAGCGGCCAGCTCGGCGCTGGGAGTGAGGGCACGGTTGAATGCGGTGTGCTTCTTGGCAGTGGTCATCTGAGACTCGAAACCGATCGATGTCATCTCGGCGAAGCCAACCTCGCCAAGCTCAACCTTTTCGCCGCACCGGTCACAAGATCCTCATGGCGCGGCGGCGCTGCAGTGCGCCAGGAACTCCGTGGTCGCGCGGCCCAGCCGCTTTTCGCGGTGCAGCACGATGGCGAGCTTGCGGTTTGCTTTGGGCAGACGTGTTTGCAGTTCGACCAGGTGCCCGTCTTCCACGCTTTGCGTCACTGCGTGGCGCGAAAGGCAGCCGAGGCCATCGCTCGCCGCCACCACGCGCTTGATCGCTTCGGTGCTGCCAAGTTCGAAGCCGACGCGCACCTGGTCTAGATTTTTCAGCAACCACTCATCCGCGATCTGGCGTGTGCCGGAGCCACGTTCTCGCAGTACCCAGGTGGCGTCGGCCAACTGGCGGGCCGTCGCGCAGCGATTCGCCAGCGGGTGGTCCGGTGCAGCGAGGATCACCATTTCGTCATCCAGCCAGGGCCGCACGACCAGGTCGGAATGCGTCTGCGACCCCTCGACGAAGCCGATGTCGACGTCCAGGGCAGCCACCGCGGCGATCACTTCGCTGGTGTTGCCTATGCGCAGATGGATGTGGCTCTTGGGGTGCTGTTGCGTCCATTGCGCCACCAGGCTGGGCAACAGGTATTCGCCGATTGTGAAGCTGGCAGCGACCAGCAAAGGCGCGGCGTGCTCGTCCGTGAACAGGGCTTGAACCTCGGCCGCCTCCTCAACCAGGGCCTGGGCCTTGGGCAACAGCGCGCGCCCGTTCTCGTTGAGCAGCAGGCGCCGGCCGATGCGGTCGAACAGTTCAACGCCCAGTGCCGCCTCGAGTTCGGCCAGCGAGGTGCTGGCCGCTGATTGCGAGCGTGCGATCAGATCGGCCGCCGCACGTGTGCTGCCGCCACGCGCCGTGGCCAGAAAGACTTCGAGCTGACGCAGGTTGAGGCGCAGGCGCTGGAAGGATTGTTGATTGAATTTATCGATCATTCTGAACGATATTATCCGCTTTTTTATTTAATGACTTTTGCCTATTCTCTATTCATTGAGGGGCATAGCCCTCCCACGCATGCCCAACGCGGGCTGTTCGAAAGAGGTTACCTGTGTTCAAGTTCCTGTCGCCAAGGTCAACCGCCCACACGGCCCACCACGCTTGGATGCCGCAGCACCTGCTGCAACTTTTCCCCGGTGCCGCCTTGTGTTGTGTGATTGCGATGGCCGCCACCCTGGTGTCCACGCTGCATGGCGGGCCACAGTTCTTGTATGCCCTGTTCTTTGGTGTGGCTTTTCACTACCTCAGCCATGACGCCACGACCAGGCCTGGTATCGAATTCTGCTCGCGTACCGTGCTGCGCCTGGGCGTCGGCCTGCTCGGTGCGCGCATCACGGCGAGTCAAATTGCAGGCCTGGGCTGGAGCACTGCGGCGATCGTCATCGCCGCCGTCGTGACCACGCTGCTGTGTGGGATGCTGTTGGGACGTCGGCTGGGGATGAACCGCGCGCAAGCGGTGTTGTCGGGTGGCTCGGTCGCCATCTGCGGCGCGTCGGCGGCGCTGGCGATTTCGGCGGTGCTGCCACGCAACAAAGACAGTGAACGCTTCACTCTGATGGTGGTGGTGACCGTGACCGTGCTGTCCACCCTGGCCATGGTGGCCTATCCCCTGATCGCCAAAGTTTTGCACCTGCCGCCGGAGCTGGCCGGCCTGTTTCTTGGTGGCACCATTCATGACGTGGCGCAGGTTGTCGGCGCGGGTTACATGTTGAACCATGAAACGGGTGACTACGCCACCATCGTCAAGCTGTTCCGGGTGTCCATGCTGGTCGTGGTCGTGGTGGTGGTGTCCAGCATGTTCAAGAAAGAGCGCGAGCAGTCACAGGATGGCACGACTGCGGTCAAGCAGGCGTTGGCACCCTGGTTTTTGTGGGTTTTTGTGGCCCTTGTGGCTCTCAACTCAACGGGCGGAGTGCCCGTGGCCGTTCAGGAGGGCCTGAACCATGTGTCTCGAATTTGTCTGGTCGTCGCCATTTCGGCCTTGGGCATCAAGACCTCGTTCCGGCAATTGGCCCTCGCCGGATGGAAACCGTTCGCCTTGCTGCTGGTTGAAACCCTGTGGATGGCCGCGTTTGTGCTGGCTGCGATTTATCTGAGACCCTGAGCGGGTCCCCGGCGTCCACCAGACCGTGGCCAAAGCGCTGTGTGTCAAGGGCCAGCGGCGCGGCGAACTGAGCCCAGGTTTTCCTGGGGCCCAAGATCAAGCGGGATCGGAGTGTGCGTGAGCCGGCCGTGGCACGCCGCGCGGGGTCCAGTGCCTGAGAACCTATAAAAACTGGATCTTTTAATTATGCCGGTTTGCCACAAAAGTAGAGATCCTTCATACCGTCTCATTCGCCTACCTACGATGTACATCCCTCCACACTTCGATGAAACCCGACCTGAAGAACTGCCCAGTCCACACCAGCCACGCGTGCGTAGCTGGCTATCTCGCTGACGGTGGATTTGGAGATGCCGAGAGCGGCACCGATTTGGCGGGTGCTCAATGCCCCGGCGTGCAGCAGCTGCAGTGTGTGTCGTATTTTGCTCATGGTGACCCTGGGTGTGGGCATTGCTGGTTCCGGTCAAAAAACCGGTCAGCGTATGCCTCGTTTGGGTCACTCAGAACACCCTCAGGTGTCCGCCATCAAAATGGAATGCTGTCCGCCATCACCGTGGAACGGTGTCCGCCATGGCGGTGGAACGCTGTCCGCCGTCAGCCTGGAATCGTGTCCGCCATCGCGTGGAATACGCAGGAAGACCGTGACCGCTGCATGGAAGCCGGCATGAACGACTACCTGACCAAGCCGCTGTATGTCGCCGCACTGACGCTGGCGCTGGAGCGCTGGATGGACCAGCCGGGCGTGGGTGGCAGCGCAAGCGCCGTGGATACAGCCCCGGCCGTAAACGCGGTCCAGGATGCGGAGCCGGCGCTGATGGACTTCGAGCGCCTGGCGCAGTTCAAGGGTATGCGTCCGGTGAACCCATATTGAGATAGCCCGTTCAAGCAGGCATCGTGTGCACGATGGAGATCATGCACACCATGTCGAGCGAGGCGAACGCACCAACGCCGAAGCGGCGCAATTACAGCCCGGCACTCAAAGCGCAGGTCGTGGCGCAGTGCCGGGCGGACGGCGCATCGATTGCAGCGGTGGCCTTGACCCACGGCATCAACGCCAACATCGTCCATCGCTGGCTGCGCGAGCACCCGGCGAAACCCGCCCCCAAGCCCATAAATCCATTCATCCCGCTTCCCCTGCCTGCCCCGCAGGTTGAGGATGCCGAAGCTGTTCGGTCTGCTCCTGGCGGCTGCGCCGACATTCGCGTCGAGATCCGGCGTGGCACAGGTGTCGTGACGGTGAACTGGCCTGTCGAGGCAGCCAGCTCCTGCGCCGACTGGCTGCGGGATTGGCTCAGGTGATCCGCACATGATCCGGATTGACGCGGCCTGGCTGGCCACCACGCCGCTGGACATGCGCGCCGGCACCGATACGGCACTGGCGCGGGTGATAGCCGTCTTTGGCGCCGCCCACCCCCACCACGCCTACCTGTTCGCCAACAAACGGGCCAACCGCATCAAGATCCTGGTGCACGACGGCATCGGTATCTGGCTGGCCGCACGCCGGCTGCACCAGGGCAAATTCATCTGGCCCCTGGCCGCTGGCGCCAACCTCCAATTGCAGCGCCAGCAGCTCGATGCGCTGGTCATGGGCCTGCCCTGGCAGCGCCTGGCCGACGGCGGCGTCATCACCGTGGTCTGACTGTCCGGCAGCCGTTGGTACTTGCCAATTGGGGCATGCGCCAATGGCGTGCCCGGCTCGGCGCAGGCACAGTCACCTCCATGGTGGTGCAGCCGCAATCCCTGGAGCATCTGAGCGCTGAGCAACTGCGCGAGATGACCGCTCGCCTGATGACACAACTGCGCCACCAGGGTGCGTTGCTGGAGAAGCTCACGCACGAGAACGCGCTTCTCAAGCGCATGAAGTTCGCCGCCCAGTCCGAGCGCTTCAACCCCGAACAAAAGAGCCTGCTGCAAGACGAGATCGAGGCCGACCTGGCGGCCGTGGCCAGCGAGATCGACGGGCTGCAGCAGGAGTCCGCGGCGGTGAGCCCGCAGGAGAAGAAACAGCCCAAGCGGCTGCCACTGCCCGCGAACCTGCCCCGGCGCGAGATCCGCCACGAGCCCGAATCGAGCACCTGCCGCTGCGGCTGCCAGATGAAGCGCATCGGCGAGGACGTGGCCGAGAAGCTGGACTACGTGCCCGGGGTGTTCAGCGTGGAGCGCCACATCCGCGGCAAATGGGCGTGTGCCCAGTGCGAAACCATCGTCCAGGCGCCGGTGGCCGCTCATGTCATCGACAAGGGCATCCCCACCACCGGGCTGCTGGCCCAGGTGCTGGTGGCCAAGTACGCCGACCACCTGCCGCTGTACCGCCAGGAGGCGATCTTTGGGCGTGCCGGTCTGGCCATCCCGAGATCGACCCTGGCGCAGTGGGTGGGCATCTGCGGGGTGCGCCTGCAGCCGCTGGTGGATGCGCTCAAGGCACAAATGCTCCAGCACCGCGTGCTGCATGCCGACGAGACACCGGTGCAGATGCTCAAGCCCGGCAACGGCAAGACGCACCGGGCGTACCTGTGGGCCTACGCCCCGGGGGCGTTTGAGGGAATGAAATCCGTGGTCTACGACTTCTGCGAATCGCGCGCTGGTGAACACGCCCGGGCGTTCCTGGGGGAGTGGCGAGGCAGCCTGACCTGCGACGACTTCAGCGGTTATGTTGCGGCCCGAGATATGTGGTCCTCTGTGACGCCGTCAACGCGGTTATGCGATTCTGCGGTGGTTGACACAACATAGATATCGGCACCTGCTGGCAGCCCTTCTTCACTTTTGAGGCCCGCCATGTTCGAGAACCTCTTCGCCGATGTCGACACGATCGCACGTCATCGTGACGGCCCCCTGTTTGACGAGCGACACCGCTATCTGCTTCACTGCGCCTCAGTCGGCGCCACGCTGCACACACAGCGCAATCGGGCCAGAGCCTTGCTCAGGCTCGCCATGTCGCTGCCGGCAGACGTCCACGGCCAGGTTGATGCCGAACTATTGCGCCATCTGATCTCAAAGCACCAGCCACCTGTTGCTGACCAAACGGCAGCCGGCCTGCTCAACATTGGGCGACCATGGCTGAAGTTCATTGGCTGGTGGCATCAGCCCGAGCAGCCAATTGCATTCCCCGAGGTGCTGGAGCGGTTCGTGGTGTGGATGCGGGACGAGCGAGGTCTGACACCGTGCACAGTCGAGCAGTGGCGCTATCGTACGGCCAACTTCCTAAGGTGGTGCAAGGAGGCGGGTAGAGATCTCAAGTCGCTTGAGCCCGAGGATATCGACGCCTACTTCGTGACCTACGGCGCGCAGCGATGGTCACGCATCTCCGCTGGCCACATCGCGAGGATGCTGCGCGTGTTCTTCAAACACGCTGCTTCGACTGGCGCATGCTCAAAGAGGCTGGCCGGTTCAATCCTGTGCCATCGCCGTTACCGCCTCGAGACGCTCCCCTACGCGCTGGGCTGGCATGACGTTCAGCGGTTGATCAACACCGCCACAGGCAGCACCGAGGTTGATGTACGGGATCGAGCCATCCTTCTGTTGCTTGCGATCTATGGGCTGCGACGCGGCGAAGTCGCCGCCCTGCGTCTCGAAGACATCGACCGCGAGCGAGGCCACATCCGGGTCTGGAGGCTCAAGCGCCACCAACCGCAGATCTATCCACTGGTGTCGTCGGTCGAGCAGGCCCTCACCTTGTACATCGAAACCGCCAGACCTTCGGTTGCCCAGGCGCAAGTGTTCATCCGTACGCGGTCACCACGTGTACCGATCTCGGCGCCGGGCATCTACGACGTTGTCAACCGGCGCTTGCGTTCGCTGGGGGTGCAGGCGGCACACCTCGGCCCCCATGCGTTGCGCCACGCTTGCGCATCGAAGATGCTTGCCGACGGACTGACGCTCAAGGAGATCGGCGATCACTTGGGTCACCGCAGCGCGGCCTCGACGAGCATTTACGCCAAGGTCGACCTGGCTGGTCTGCGCCAAGTCGGCGAATTCGACTTGGGGGGCCTGCAATGAAGACGAGCGAACTCATCAAAGACTATCTCGCCGCCAAGCGTGCCCATGGAACGCGGCTGCGTAGTGGTGAGCGTGCGCTGTACCAGTTCGCACGCGAGACCGGTGATCGACCGCTGGCTGCGGTGACGCCCCAATCAGTGGCGACATTCCTACGCGGCCGAGGTGATCTCAGTGCTACTTGGACGACGCGGTATCAGCTCCTGGCTGGGCTCTACAGATTTGCCTTGGCTCGAGGTCATGTGAGCGCTTCGGCGCTTCCCGATCAACGCCCGGCGCTGCCACCGTCGATCACCCCCTACGTGTACTCCCAAGCCGAGTTGAAACGCCTGCTCGATGCGACAGACGTCCTCGAATCACCGTGCAGCCGAATGCAGGCTCCCACCTACCGGGCGCTGATCCTGACTCTGTACGGCAGTGGACTGCGGGTCGGCGAAGCCGTGCGCCTGAACCTGAGCGATGTCGATCTGGCTGAGCGAGTGCTGACCGTTCACGAGACGAAGTTCTACAAATCTCGTCTTGTGCCGTTGGGCGAGCAACTTGCAGCTGCGCTGGCCGCCTACCTCAAGCGACGCTGCTGCGTGGCCATGCCCCAAGGCTCGAACTCGGCGTTCTTCGCGAGCCGTGAGGGTCGCCGGCTAAACTACCCGCGCGTCGTGACGCTGTTCCAGCGAGTGCGTGCCCACGCTGGAATTGGATGTCCTCCAGGCGCGTCTCGGCCGCCGCGACTGCACGATTTACGACACACTGCAGCCGTGCATCGAGTGCTGACCTGGTACCAGCAGGGCCACGATGTACAGCAACTCCTACCGAAGCTGGCTACCTACCTCGGTCACGTCAGCGTTGCTTCTACGCAGCGGTATTTGCAGATGACGCCGGAGCTGCTGCAAGCGGCCAGCATGCGCTTCGCCGCCTATGCTGCGTCTGTGGAAGATGAGGTGGCCGAGCATGCGTGACACCGCCGTTCTTGGGCCTTGGGTACGACGCTTCTTGTTGGAGCACCTTGTGGCCGAGCGCAACCTTGCGCGCAACACGCAGGTCAGCTACCGCGACAGCCTGACACTACTGCTGCCGTTCGTTGGTCATCACGCCAAATCGGACGTCGACCGACTCCTGGTCGAAGACATCTCGGCTGACCGTGTACGGGCGTTTCTGGAGCACCTCGAACACGATCGACAATGCGCGGTCCTGACGCGCAACCACCGACTCGCGGCAATCCACTCGCTGGCCCGGTACATCGGAGCCCGCTCGCCCGAGCACGCGGCATGGTGTGCGCAAGTTCGATCGGTACCGTTCAAGAAGGCGTCCAAGACGGTCGTTGGCTACTTGGACAAGCCCGAGGTAGATGCCTTGCTACGAGTGCCGGACCAGCAAACTGTACTTGGTGCGCGCGACTACGCGCTCATGCTCTTCCTTTACAACAGCGGTGCGCGTGCCGATGAAGCGGCATCCCTGCGCGCCTGCAACCTGCAGCTCGGCACTTCGCCGTCCGTGCGCATCCTCGGCAAGGGCAACAAGTGGAGGGTATGTCCGCTGTGGCCAAAGACCGCAGTTGTGCTTCGGCCGTTGATCAGGGATCAGGGCCTCGAGGACCGAGTCTTCCGAGGTCGAACCGGTGAGCCCATGACCAGGTTCGGCGTGCATCGCGTCGTGACGGTGTGCGCCGAGCTTGCCGCGCAGCGCGTCCCGTCTATGCGAGACAAACGCATAAGCCCGCACATCCTGCGCCACACGACCGCCGTCCATCTGCTGCGCTCCGGCGTAGACCTGAACACGATTCGTGCCTGGCTCGGGCATGTCTCGCTGGATACCACCAACGTCTATGCCGAAGTCGACCTTGAGATGAAAGCCAAGGCGCTGGCAAGCGTCGACATCTCGGGCCTGCCCGCAGCATCACGACAACGCAAGCCCACGGCATCGGTCATGGACTTCATGCGTAATCTCTAGGGCGGTGCCGCGCAGAAGTTATGTGCTGCTTGCCAGGGAAAATCTCTTCGGTGAGCAACAACGCGCGCCTAGCGATGGCCACATATCTCGGGCCGCAACATAACCGCTGCTATGTGGTGCAAAACATAGCAGCGGCTACAAGGCGCTGATCGCCAGCGGGGTGACCGAGGTGGGCTGCCTGGCGCATGCCCGGCGCAAGTTCTTCGACCTGCACGCGGCCAACAAGAGCCAGATTGCCGAGTTCGCGCTGCAGCAGTTTGCCAAGGTCTACGACATCGAACGCGAGGCCAAGGAGATCAGCGCCGACGAGCGCAAGGCCATGCGCCAGCGGCACACCCAGCCGGTGCTCGATGCGCTGCACCAGTGGATGCTGCTGCAGCGCCAGAAGGTGCCCGAAGGGTCGGCAACGGCCAAGGCGTTGGACTACAGCCTGCGGCGCTGGGTGGCGCTCACCCGGTTCTGCAATGACGGGCAGCTACCGATCGACAACAACTGGATCGAGAACCAGATCCGCCCGATTGCACTGGGACGATCGAACTGGCTGTTCGCCGGGAGCCTGCGCGCCGGCCAGCGGGCCGCGGCGGTGATGAGCTTGATTCAGTCCGCGCGCATGAACGGGCATGACCCATACGCCTACCTCAAGGACGTCCTCACACGGCTGCCCACGCACAAGGCCAGCCAGATCGAGGAACTGCTGCCGCATCGCTGGCAGCCCGACGCCATCTGATCGTCAGCCACGGCAGCCGTCGGCGGTCAACATGGGTTCGCTGCGCGCTTACGTTCAAGGAGTTTGACGACGATGCACTGACCATGACACGTGAGGTGATTGCGCTATTCAGGACCGATGCCGTGCTGCGCCTGGACGCCATCGGCGAGGCCATCCGCAGTGATGATGCCCAGGCGCTGTCATGGGCCAGCCATGCGCTGGTGGGGGCGGCCGGCAATGTCGGTGCGGTGGCCATGCAGTCTGTCGGCATGGCGCTTGAAACGCATGCAAAAACCGGTGTGGTGCCGGTCAATGCGACGCAGCAGCTTGAACGCTTGCGCGGCTACTGGGAAAAAACCCGCGCCGTTCTCGACAACTGGCTGTGAGCGTATTAGCCTCAGTTGCCGGCGTGGACCAGAACGTCCCCGGGGCTCGCGGCATTGGCTGAAAGCTCTTCCAAACTCTTGAGTTGCGCATGGTGCGCAGCTTTTCACCGCATGGACCAGCTCGCCCGAGGTGCTCAAAATCCCGGCGCCATCGAGTCCAGCGCCTTGGTGAGTGTCGGCCTGTTCGCTGCCTTAAACTGAGCACCCTCGAAATCAGAAGGCCCCCAAACCGCAAAAATATCCGCTCCACACATCGGAGGGCTGGCCGGTGTCTTGTGACCTGTTCACAAATACTACTCACGCCAGAGGACCCTGTCGATGCACTTTTGCACAGCTTCAACTTAATGCGGCCATTGTGAAATTCAGAACAAGGCTTCAAGAGGTCAAGCTGAGAGCTATCCGGAAACCGTCGCCAAGAAGTGTATCGGTCCGACTATTGCTTGTGCAGTTCAACTCTGGTTTCTTTTGTTGTGTTGTATGGACCAAATCGCATATCACGCAGCAGGTCTGCGACCATCAAAGGCGTCCTGTAGCAATTGGCGTAGGACGGCTCGTTCCAGAGGTCGCGGGTTGGGATATTGGTTCTGCAGCGCCAGGTCGCAGGCGCGGTCCAAGTCCTCGGCTTGCATGCCGATGTCCTGCAGCGCAACCTTCGCGCCGTTGGCGTGTGCCAAATCAAATATGCCCTGTGCTGCGTTGCTTGCATGCAGGGCTCGAGTGATCTTCTCCATCGCGTTGGGCGCCGCGGACGCGTTGTACGCTAATGCATGGGGCAAGATAATGGTGTGCAATTCTGCATGAGGCAGGTTGAAGCTTCCCCCCAGGGTATGGCAGAGTTTGTGATGCAGTGCCATGCCCACGTTGCCGAGCACTGTGCCGCAGAGCCATGCGCCATAAAGTGCGTTCGTCCGCGCCTCTAGTAAGGCCTGCGATGGCAGTACGTCTGACGCATGAGCGTAGATGGCCGGTATGGCGTGTGCCAGAGCCGCAATGCCTTGCTCAGCCATCAGGTCCATGATGGGATTCCCGTCCTGTGCGTAAAGGCCCTCGGCGGCATGTGCGATGGCGTTAATGCCGCTGGTAACTGTCGAGGCCAGAGGAAGGCTGATACTCAGGGTTGGGTCGTAGATCACTGTGCGTGGTAGCACCCGCGGGTCCTTACCGGTTTTTTTGATGCCGGCCTCGGTGATGCCGTAGATTGAGGTCATCTCGGAGCCTGCATAAGTTGTCGGGATCGCGATGATGGGCAAGCCCGAAACCAGTGCAATCGCCTTGCCTAGGCCAGTGGTCGATCCGCCGCCGATGGCCACTGCGCAGCCAGCCCCCAGCTTCTCGGCGACCTGTCTGGCTTCGCGCGCGGTCTCGATCGGAACGTGCATGACGGCACGGTCGAATATGCCCGCAACTTGCGGTCCAAGCATGCCTGCCAAGCGTTCGGCCTGGTCGCGTTGCTCAGGCGTGCAGAGCAACAGCGCTTTGCTCAGGCCCAAGGCCTCGATCTCTGACTTGAGCATATGGAGCGAGTCAGCTCCGAAGATCACCCGCTGTTGATGGCTGGTATATGTGAAGCTTCTCATCACGTTCTTGTGGCACTGTTCGGATAGAGACGCTCAATTCGCCGCGTGGCGGATGTTGTCGAATTCGTATCAGTCAAGTTGCAGACCTATGGCTTTGACCAGCGCCGAATAGCGCTGGGTATCGGCCACGATAACCTTGGCCATTTCCGCAGGGGTGCTGCTCGTGGCTGTGAGCCCCAGACCCGCCAGCTTGTTGCGCACTTCGGACGCTCGGGCCGCAGACTCGAAAGCGGCCGAGAGGGCATGAATGCGCACAGCGGAGGTGCCACTCCGGACGGAAGCCCCGATCCAGGTCTCGCCGGTGGCCACTGGGTAACCGGCTTCGCTGAATGTTGGCACTTCGGGCAGCAGCTCAGAGCGGGTCGCACTGGTGATGGCGAGCATTTTGACCTTGCCGGCCTTGTGCGGTTGCGCGAGGTTTGGGATGGCATCGAATGCCATCGGAATTTGGCCCCCCATCAGGTCTTGGGTCATGGGCGCCCCACCCCGGTAAGGAGCGAAGGTCAGGTTGACGTCGGCAGCCTTGCTGAAGGCGTAGGCCATCAGGTGCCCCTCGCTCCCGATCGCCGCCATACCGCACATCGCTTTCTCGGGGTTCGCCTTTATCCAAGCTACCAGTTCCGCCACATTCTGGACCGGTATGCTCGGATGGACTGCCAGAGCCCAAGGAAATTTGGCAACGATTCCCACCGGTGCAAAGTCGCGCGCGGTATTGAAAGCCAGGCTTCGATAGAGCGCTTGCGAAATGCAATAGACGTTGACTGGGGCAAGCATCAGCGTGTTGCCATCGGGACGGGATTGCGCCAATGTGCCCGCCGCGATGTTTCCCGCCGCGCCCGCGCGATTCTCGACGATCATTGTTCCTAAGCTGCTAGTCGCATTTGAATAGACTCTGGCCGTGGCATCGATCGCGCCGCCCGCAGGGAATCCGACGAGCACTTTGACGACTTCCTGGGCCCACAAGGCGTCTGACCCCATCTGCGCAGCGAGGACCGTGCATCCCGCCAACAATTGGCGGCGAGTAATTGATATTTGTGGGTGCATGTTCAGTCTCCTTGGTTTTTTCTTGGAATACAGTGTCATTGGCGGGTTTATTGCGTCTGGACGGCCTTCAGCGGCATGCGGTCGAGCCAGGACTGGACTGTTGCAGGATCGTTGAACAGCGTGGACAGTTCTTCGCGCGCCTCCGCCTCGCTCTGGAGCACCGACTCCACGATCCCGCCCGGATTTGGCAGGCGGTTGGTGGCGAGCTCGAGGCGAATGCCATTCGGGTCATAAAAGTACGCGGACCAGAAGCGGCCGCCAAGCGCGATGGGGCCAATCAGGTCGACGCCCTGCTGCTTTACGTTCGCCAGCAGCGCTTCGAACTTCTCCGGAGGAACGTAGAAAGCGATGTGCTGCATGCCGCCGGGCAAGTCCCGGTTCTGCCGCTGCAAGCCCTTTGGATACTCGAAAAAGGCAAGGAGCTGATCATGACCCATGTCGAAGAAGTAGTGGCGCAGGTTGTCATGGGGCGGCTGACCACGGTCCCGCTCGAAGGGCACGCGGCGCACGTGCACGAGCTGCATTTGCAGCACGCGGGTATAGAAGTCCATTGTTGCAGGGAGGTCGTCGGTGACGAAGGCGAGGTGATCGATGCCGCGCATCGGTGTGGCAGAGCGTTGGCTAATGAGGGTCATGCTTGTTCCAGTGAGTTGATAAAAGGGCGAATGGTGGCTATTGCCGCCTCGGGGTTGTCGCCGGCAACGTGGTGTCCGGCTTCGATCTCTTGCGCCTGGATACGTGGATTTTTTTGCAGTACTTTGGGCAATGTTTCGGCCGCGAAGAGGTCCGATCGCGTCCCGCGCAGCACGAGAGTAGGGACAACGACATCGCTCAGTAGCTGCCAAAGGTCCACTCCGCGCTTGGGCGCCTCACCGGTTTCGAGCTGACGCCTGAACTGGTCGCGGAAAAAAGGATCGCGCTTAATGGCGAACCCACCAGCGACCGGCCTGGTGTAGGCCTCGAAGCGAGCCCGCTTGTCGGCGCCATCCGGTGAGTCCGGGTCGGTTCCAAAATAGCGCATCGCATCGGCCACGGTAGCAAAGGTGTCGGGTGTGGCCGCGACAGTGTTGGCAACGCGCTTCGATCCGGCGGGCGCGTTCTCGGGCGACCAGTCGACCAGTACCAAGCCGGCGACTCTTGCGGGATTGGCCGCTGCGAAGCAGGTGGCGCTGCGCCCGCCCATCGAATGCGCGACCAGGATCACCTTGTCCCACCGCAAATGATCGAGCAGGTGAGCGATATCGTCTGCCATGGTGGTCACAGAGTAATCGCCCGCTGGGCTGTACGTCGAGTCCCCGAAACCACGCATGTCCATGGCGCAGCCCAGGCGGTCGGTGCACAGTCGCGTACCGAAGTTAACCCAGTCGTAAGAAAAATACGACAGACCGTGAATGAACAGCACCGGGGTCCTAGTCGCCAGGGCGTCGGGGTCTCGCCGACCGAAAAGGCGATAAGCCAAGGTGACGTCGCCGGAGGGACATGTGTAAATGGTGTGGGACTCAATCATGTGACATTTATTTCCTGTTGCCGCGGGTTGATGCATTCAGTTCATGAAAATCGCGAGATGCTTCTTTTGTCGATGCTTTTTGATTGAGCTCAATGGTAGTTTTGGGCTTTCCTGTTGTCGACATCATGAAAGTCATAGGTAAAATGCATCGGGTGCATATGGAGAACCTGGAATTGACTCAGTTGCGTCTTGTCGAAGCGATAGCTGAGACTGGCAACCTGTCGTCCGCCGCGGAAGTAGTCGGCTTGTCGCAATCGGCAGCCAGCCATTCCCTGGCGCGATTGCGTAAAGAGACTGGCGACCCTCTATTTGTACGCACCTCACAGCGCATGCAGCCGACGCCGTACGGCGAACAGTTATGTGCAGCTGTGCACAATGCGTTGCTGCTGCTACGTGAAGGACTTCGGGGCGGCCGCAGTTTTGTTCCCGCCGATGCCAGCCGCATCTTCTCTCTGTACATGAGCGAGGCTGGACAGTTGACGATGCTCCCACAATTGCTGGCTTACTTGCGCGAGCAGGCACCCGGGGTACGCATTCATGTCAGCCGCCTTCCTGAGAAGAACCAAGGGAGTGCCTTGGAGGTGGGTCAGGTCGATATGGCGGTGGGTCACATCACAACAATGACTACCGGCTTTCACCAGCGCTTGCTGTTCCACGAGCGTTATGTATGTGTCGCATCGCTGGACAATGAGCTATTTGCCCAAGGAATGAGCTTCGAGGCGTACAAGCAGTCACCGCACGCCATCGCCGACTCCAGCGGCATGGCGCACTGGATGGTCGACCAGCAACTGGCGCGTCACAATGTGGTTCGCCAGATTGGTCTGGTCGTTCCCGAGTTCCTGGCGCTGCCCTTCGTCGTCCCGGGATCAGATCTGGTCGTCACCATGCCGAGCCGGGTGGCTGACCGGTTTGCGAAAATGATTCCATTGCGCGTGATGCCGTTGCCAGTGGAACTCGATCCTTATGAAATCTTGTTGTTTTGGCACGCGCGAGTACATATGGACCCTGCCAACCAGTGGCTAAGGCAAACCTTGGTGGCACTCTTCAAATCTTTCGAAGCGGATTTGCCGGCTCCATAAGAACGATCTCCGCGTTCTTGTGCTGTATCCGGTCTGAATTTAGGCGCTGAATCAGAGCGGGACGGTGACGTCTTCGGGCCGGCGAGCATCGGCCGAATCTTCGGTGGCAAACCAGTCCTGAAATTCAATCCAGTTGCTCGGGTAACTTTTGTTTCCACTTTGCCAAATTTCGTTCACCACGGGATGATAGGCTTTGTGGAGCTAGGGCGTGTTAACACAAACCACGAAGACCGTCAGCAACCAGGACGAAGCTGAGGAAGCCCAGGAACATCGCGTCGAGTTTTTCGAACCGAGAGAAGATTCGGCGATAGCCCTTCAGGCGTCGGAAC
>Ga0208693_1000033_pt1 | contig 110833 bp, 105 predicted proteins | sample AD_UKC071_MetaG_FD_184438 | JGI IMG/M metagenome (GOLD analysis project Ga0208693, IMG submission 184438) | Active sludge microbial communities of municipal wastewater-treating anaerobic digesters from USA - AD_UKC071_MetaG (SPAdes) (version 2) | ecosystem: Engineered > Bioreactor > Anaerobic... | reverse complement strand
GAATGGATCTGTCCTGACTGTGGTACCCACCACGACCGCGACATCAACGCGGCGATCAATATCAAGAAATTTGCCTTACAAGATCAGAATCTTGTTGGGGTATCAGGTGTGGAACGCACCGTTGAGCCTGTGGACTCGCTCCCGATAGGGAGGAGAATGAAGCAGGAAGCCCCGCCCTTCAGGGCGGGGTAGTTCACCGGATAGAGCCCGCGTCGCACGTTGTCTGCCGCTACGAGTTTGCCGATACGGGGACCAGTGTCATCGGCAAGTTCTTCGAGGCGCCGCGGGGTGCAAACACCCGCTACGACGCGGCGGATGCGGCGATGAAGAGGGAGTACGATCGGCTCCTGCGCGCGTCTGGATGGATCCCGGTTTCCTGCGCGCTCGCAACGAACAGCCGGTTTCACTTGGTCCTCGTAACCGGGTACGTTCCCGGCACGAGCATACGGGAACTCCTCGCGGCGGGGTCCTCCCTCTACGACCCCCTGACCGGTGTTGCACACCTGCTCAGGCGGCTCCACGACAACACGCGGACCTCCTGTGACCGTGAGCGTGAGTTCGCCTACTTCCATGAGGTGCTCGACCAGAACAGGCTCCCGGCTCATCAGCGGGAGTGGTTCAACCGCCTGCTCGGAGCGTGGTGGCACAGCACCCGGATCGGCCAGGACGAAGGGTGCATGGCCCGCGGCGACGCCACGCCCGGCAACTACCTCTACGACGGCGGAGCCTGGGCGATCGATTTTGAAGGTGTCAGGGACCACGCCCATCGCATCCGCGATCCCGGAATCCTCGCTGCAGAGATCAAGGCATCGGCCGGGGGAATGTCCGGGCTGAGGACCACATCGGTCACTTCCTCTGGTACTACAGCGAGAGCGAGGTGGCGTTTCGCCGCCATACCGCCGATCTGCCGTTCTTCATGGCGCTCGGCTACCTCGGATCGCCCGGCTGCCCTGGCGGGCGCCTGAACGCGACTGGCTGCTCCAGGAGGCGGAGGCATGTCTCGCCGCAGGCCCGCCGAGGTAGCGGGTGTTCTCTTTGACTGCTACGGAACGCTCATTGACGTCCTGACCGATGAACACGACATCAGGACCTACCGGTGCCTCTCCCGGTGGCTCCTCTACCAGGGGGTTGAGATCGCCCCCGAATCCTTACGGGAGTGTTACCTCCGGCGGGTGCAGGAGGCGGCCAACCGGACCGGGGAGCGTTATCCTGAGGTCCGGGTCGAGGAGGTCTTTGCCGGCATCTGTGCTGAACACGGTATGTGGGAGGTTGATTTCGGCAGGCTCGGGGCCGAAGCGGCGCGGACGTTCCGGGCTGCGTCTCTCAGGCGGCTCGGGGTCATTGGGAAGAGTCGGAGGTTGCTCAACCTCTTCGGCACAAAGAGGTTAGGCGTCGTCTCGAACGGGCAGCGGGTCTTCTCTGAGCGGGAGATGCGGGTGCTTAACCTCTACGACCTGTTTGAGTTCGTCATCTTCTCATCAGACCTCGGTTACCAGAAGCCCGACCTGAGAGTATACGCGGCAGCCCTCGATCGGATTGGGCTTCGCCCTCCCGACGTCCTCTTCATCGGGGACATCTACGAAGACGATGTCTTCGCGCCCCGGAGACTCGGGATGCAGGCGCTGCATGTTGAGGAGGCATGGCGGCGTTACGGCACCTGAGCATGAGCAACGGCAGCCGGTGGGTATATGGTGTTCTGACCACCAGTCTTTTTCTGCACAGCGAAGAGGATCCATGAAGAGAGTGGTACCATTTCCTGCGGATAACCCGGAGCCCTGCAACTGGATCGGCGTAGACCTCAACACCACCGGTCACCTCGCCGTCGTCGCCCACCCGGCGAGCGGAGGGGTGGTGATGTTCGGCAGGCAGCCGGAGCTGGTAGAGGAGGGGCATACTGATCCTCACAGACGATACAGCAGCACCTCGAAGTACAAAAGGGTCAGGAAGCTCAGGGAGCGCGAGCGCAACATCCAGGGAAACCTGAACCAGAAGATCGCAAAAGAGATCGTGAAGATGGCTCAGAGCCTCTGGTGCGGCATCAAACTCGAGGATCTCACAGGTGCCGGGTTTGCGGGCCGGGAGAAGCCAGGCACTTCTCTTATGTTCTCCCGGTGTGAAGGGTCGTTCTACCACCTCCAGAAGCTGATCGAGGCCCGGGCGCAGAGCGCCGGGGTTCGGATCGTCTACGTGGACCCGGAGTTCACATCCAGATGCTGCAACCGGTGCGGTGAGCCTGGAATCCGGAGAGGCAAAGAGTTCTTCTGTCCGCGGTGTGGCTACGCCGATCATGCCGACGTGAACGCGGCGTTCAATATAGCAGCAGCACCACCGTCCCGGCCCTGAGCGGCGAGGCCCCCTCTGGTCGGAGGGGGCGTGCATTTCATGATACCCGGGTTGCACATAGTCGCGCGTGATGAACGAACGACGATGGCTGATCACCTTCGGGGCAGGGCTTATCATCCTCTCGGTCGCGCTCTATGGCCCTGCACTTCCTGATATTCCGTGACATCCACCACATCGGGATCCATACGCTCGGCGATATCGCGTTCCTCCCGCTTGAGGTCTTCCTGGTAACGCTCGTCTTCCACCAGGTGCTTGAGTCCCGCGACCGGCGGCAGAGGATGGATAAACTGAACATGGTCATCGGGACGTTCTTCTCTGCTCTCGGGACGCAACTCCTGACCTACATCTCGAACAACGATCCCGACCTGGACGAGATCCGGCCGCAGCTGGTGGTCACCAACACCTGGACCGACGAGACGTTCAGGCAGGTGGAAAGACGGCTGAAGCGGCATCCCTGCCGCGTCAGGATAGAGAATGTCGATCTGGAGGCTATCAAACGGTTCCTCGGGTCCCAGGAGGAGTTCCTCCTGCGGCTGCTGGAGAACCCTGCGCTCCTCGAGCACGAAGCGTTCACTGAACTCCTCAGGGCGGTATTCCACTTCAACGAAGAACTGCAGCGCCGACCCGGGTTCTCAGGCCTGCCAGGGACCGATGTGGCCCACCTTGCCGGGGACCTTGAGCGTATCTACACCCTTCTCATACGTGAGTGGCTGGGCTACATGCGGTACCTGCAGAAAAACTACCCTATCTCTTCTCGCTCGCGATGCGGACAAACCCCTTCGACGAGACGGCATCAACCATCGTGAGGTGAGAAGGAGCAGGCACAGGTTTTCCCGGATGCCGGGGCGAGGGTTGGGACCGGATCTCCTCTCCTGGTCCACCGGCATGCCGATGAGACCGGGGGAGGGAGGCACATTCATTCCTGCAGCCTTGCGCTGCGTCTCACCGGGTGTTATCATGGAAAAACCGCTTCAGGCCCTGCCCTGATCGCAGTTGTGTCAGGCGCCCCTACACAAGGTTCGCCCGAATGTGCCGCACCGTCTCCGGGTACTGCCGCCGGAGGGCATCCCTCTCCAGGTTCTCCCTGACGATCCACCTGACGTCCTGGTCATCGAGGGTTGCGAGTTGCCGGAGGTACTCAAACCCAATCCCGGGCAGGGCCGCAACGACCCGGCCCAGGGTATACCCGAGCGCTTTCCTGAGGGCTATAAATGCCTCTGATTGTCGTTCCCGCGCCGTATAGACCCGGATCAGGATTTTGCGGTGCAGCCGGAGCGCTGCTTCAGCCAGTTTGGGCTCTGCCATGAGATCAGACTCTGCGATACCCGCGGCCGCCGCCCGCATGAGGAGCCACGACCCGGATTCAACCCACCCCTCCAGCCCGGCGACGGTCTCATTCTGCCTGGCTGTGAGGAGGTCCCGGACCCCGAGCGCCACCGCCTCCCTCACCCGCTGACGGGGGTCGAAGGAGGCATCCTGCAGCTGGTCGAGTGCCATTTGGGTAAATGCGGGTGTGACGGCCCCGATCGCCGCGATGCCGAGAACCCCGCAGAGCGGGAGGGACTCGTGAGGATTGTCTGCTGGTGCGTCCTCGGGGGAGACGCAGGCGAGTTCGGTACAGAGGCTCCAGAGAGCTCTGCAATCGCCCTCATCGGCAGCCGCATACTCCCTGACAGTATCGGCGAATGCCGCGATGAGGTCACGGTTGGCGCACGGGCCCGGCCGGCCGCTCTCCGCAACCAGGTAGGTTATCAGGGATTCAACACTCCCGGTCGCAAGGAACCGCGAGAGTTGCCGGGCGATCTCCTGGATATAGATCTTTCTGCAGGTCATCGTGTGCTCAGATCAATGAACCTGCAGTGTAATAATGGTCGCTCCTGTTTCAGGGTACCTCATGATTCCATGCACTTTCCGCGCACTCCAGGTTGTTTCACGCAGAATGCCACGAGGAGACGCGGAAGACCATATGATTGCCAACTTCCTCGAGCGCATCTGCGCGAAGCAACATTGTGTGGGGGGTGAATCACCCTGGAGCCCTAATCGCCGGAGAGGTAGTCATAGAGGAATGCTGCGAGCACCGCACCGATGATGGGACCGATGATGTAGATCGGGAAGAGCCCCCAGAGGTTCTGCCCGCCAAGGAGCCAGTCACCGAGGTACGGCCCGAACGTACGGGCGGGGTTTAGCGATGCGCCGCTCAGGTTTCCGGTCGTCGTGATGATTCCGGCGACTGTGAGACCCACCGCGAGACCGGCAAAGCCCGGGGTGGCACGTTCATCAACGGCGGCGCCCATGATGACAAGCATCAGAAGGAACGTCCCGATAGCCTCGATCACGATCGCCTGCAGGTAGCCGATGCCCGGGAAGGGTGCTGTCGCGCCCAGCCCCCCGATCGCGACGGCGTCTGGCCCGACAGCCCAGGCAAAGAGCAGGCTTGCGGCTGCCGCACCGACAAACTGCGCGACGAGGTACGGGATCACATCCCGACCCGGAAACCGCCCGGTCGCAAAGAGACCCAGCGTCACCGCCGGGTTGATGTGGCAGCCCGATATCCTCCCGAGTGCGTAGATGGACCCGGCAATGGCAATACCGAAGGCAAGCCCTATGGCGAGCCAGTCGCCGAGGCCCCCGAGCGCCCCGATCCCTACGTTGAAGGGCGTTGCCGGGGTGGTTCCTGCAGCCAGCATCAGCGTGACAGCTGCAGCACCGGCTCCAAAGAAGACCAGGATAAATGTGCCGACGGCCTCGGCGATGGATCGCTTGCCAAGAGATACAGTCATGGTTTCACCAGTTCTTTCAGAGTACGATTTCTCCAAAACGGGTTTTTGAGGTTGTACCTCACTTCCCATACAGGGCAGCATAACACTCGGGACAGAGGATCCTCGGCAGCGGAGCCTTCACACGTTTGCTGGGGAATGGGTAGCCACCCTCCCAGACATCGACATCCTTCCGGACAACATGCTCCATGCAGAGCCCCATCCCGCAGACGATGCAGATCGCCACCGCCTCGCTCTCTCTCCCCTCAAGGGCGCAGTAGCAGCACTTCATGGCAACCCCCTCTTCAGATCGCTTCCTTCCACTGGCAGTATGGGTGCCGCAGATCGACCAGCGTCGCCGCTGCGCAGTTCTTACAGGCCCGTACCGGAGCGGCCACCGTTTCCTTCTCGAGCGCGATGATATTTGTCATCATCGTCGCGGTCACAGGCTCGCTGGTCAGGAGGCAGGGGTAGTCGGCAAGCCGCATCAATGCGGAGAACCGGACGGATATGGCACATGCAGGATAGGTGTACCACTGCGGGTTCATCAGTACCTCGTTTCTGTGGATAGGTGAGAGGTCGACAGGATACCTACCGACCATGGGGACCAGTTCCTCGTCGGACCCATTCCGGTTCCGATGTGCCTTATCAAGAAGTTTCCACCCGCGGTAGATCATATCCATGAAGTCACAGTTGTGGAGCTCCACCGCCGCTCCCCTGTCCGGGTAGACCTGGACGTAGTTGTGGAACCGCTTCGTGAGCAGGTCGACGATCATGGGGGCGTTGAACGCATCGAGCTCGAGGAGGTACTCAGTCGCGGCCGCCGAGGCGCCGGTCGCAAGCGAGAGGACGTCCCAGTAATTCTCGTATGCGTCGAGTGAATTCCTCAGCGTGGACTCCATCACCTCGGTGACCGCCTCAATAACCGCCATGACGATATCGTCTTTGCACATATTGTAGGTCGACTGTGCGATATGGTGTGAGACGTCACCGACACTATAGGCGGGAACGGTCAGGATGTTGCCGTAGTGGACACCGTCTTCGATGGCTGCCTTGACGCTCGCCTCTATCCGACGCCGGTACTCGCTCATGTACTTCCGGGCATCAAATGACGTCATTCCAGCGTCATCCATCAGCTCGGCCTGGGCCTCGACCGGTTCGCGGTAGATCTTCTGCATGATCTCGATCTCCCGGGCTGTCGCCTCGGCGGGGGTGGCTCCTGCCTCGAGAGCTTGGGTAAAGGCGTCGCCGGAGCCGTAGGAGGTGTTCATACCCCATGATTTGGCGGCGAGGATGGCACGCTTGTGTTCGACCGGGATGTCAGTCTTCTTCAGCACCCGGTTCACCACATTGCTCGTGCTCCCCGGCATCAACGCAAAGTCGACGACGCAGGTGGGGCCGTAGAACCCGCCGTAGTGTCGCACCCCTTCAAGGCCGATCAGGGCCTCTGCATCAGCGATTGCCCGAATAAAAGTGTCGACACTTTTTGCGAACGCCTCGTCCTGGCTCTTCAGGATCTCAAGCACAACCGGCGTCTGGTAGTGCTCGACGAAGGGGTCGTCTTCGGGGCGGACGGTCTCTGTAAGACCCTTGAGAATCTCGTAGTGCGAGATCACCGAGTTTTTGTGGAGATCGATGACCGCCTGGCTCTGGTCGCCGATCGCTGTCATCTTCCGGGCCACGTTGACATAGGGTTTTGTGTCCTCGATGACGAACTTCTGACCACGTCTTGCCTTTACTGTGTCCACATCCGCCCTCTGGGCAGCCATGGCCTCGTTTATCATCTTTTCGTAGAGTTCTCTCATTTCAGATCACCTATTGGTATAGCCCCCTGCTAGAGTCCCAGCTACCCATAAAACGATCCCTGCCGTGGTCCGGTCTGGAGCACACCAGGTTAGGGGGGCCAGTTCCTGTCATTTCACTGGCGGGCTACAGCCCGTCCGCCGTATCGGCCGTTCTCGCCTGCAAGATATTTCTCACGCTCACGTGTGGTTCTGGTGAATCGCGGAAATACATCAGAGCGATGCTCTATCTACCGAGATCTGGGCTGCAATCTTCGGGATGAATTACCCCGGATGCCCCTCGCTGAAGTCGGGGGCGGTCACCGACGCCCGAAGAACGGCGTGAGTAAAGGTCAGGAGTGCTGTGAGGAGAGTGCCGTGACACCCCACCGACGCGGTTGCTGGTTCCTGTGTCCTTCATCTCGCATCAGAGTCCATGGAGGTATTCCAACGGCGTACTGCCATTTCGGTAACCTATCAGTTGCATCGTTGGCAAACGGCTGGATTACGTGACTGCTCCCTCGACTTTGGTGGGGGAGCATTCTGCCGGGTTTATTTGAAAATTTCGCGTTCCTTTCGCCGATTACTGAAAACAGGATTTTTGCAGGAGCCCCCCTCTCCGCGCGGCGCGTCAGAACCAGGCGTCAAGCGTCTTCTGCGTCGCCTTCACCGAGACCTTGGTAAGAGCGTTTCTGACCCGCTCTTCAGAGAAGTCGTAGCGCCCGCAGAGCATCTCCACGACCCCTTCGACGTCCGGCGGCCTCCACTCGAGGGTGTAATCATCGGTGACCGGTGGGTTCTGGAAGAACTCCCGGATCGGCCCGGGATCGAAGTCAGGCTGCTTCTCGGCGATTAAGGACTCAAACTCGCCGTTGCGCACGACTTTTAAGGCCGTCTTGCCACCGACCCCCCGGATCCCGGGATTAAAGTCGGTCCCTACCAGGATGCCGATCTCGATGAGCTGCTCTCTTGTGACACCGAGGCGGTCGAGGACGGAAGAAAGAACGATCCGCTCAGGGTTCACCGTGATCGTCCGGCCCCGCGCCTTCCTCCGGCCGCTGACCGTGAGGTTGCGCACCAGTACCGGGGCACCGAAGAGGAGTGAGTCGTAGTCCTGCGAGACCACGTAGGCGACGCTCCCGTTCCGCACCATATAGGCTGCCTGCGCTTCGCCTTCGCTCGGCGCCTGCACCCGGGGGATGCCGAGCAGGTCGAGGAGCTCGTGGGATGACTCAATGGTATACCTGTCTATCCGGGTGGACGCGCTCGCCTGCTTATACGCTTCTTCAATATCGCCTTCTTTCAGCGCCGCCTTCCAGGCATCATTGGCCCGATCACGGATCTCTCGCCGCTGATCGATCGTCTCCTGCTTGAATTCCGGGGGTTTCCCGTCAAAAACAAAGACCGGTTTGATGCCTTTCTCGAGGAAGTTGACCGTCCGGAAGAGGATGCCGGAGAGATGCGAGGTGACCCGGCCCGCGCCGTTCATAAGCGGGGTGCCGTCTGGCTGCCTGATGATCGAGAGAAACTGGTAGAGCGCGTTATGGGCATCCACCGCGGCGATGCCAGGGAGGTCGCCCCATGTCAATGTCTCTTTACAGTCTGCCAGAATATCGCGAATAGCAACACCCATGCTATCTACTCATGGGGGAGTGAGAGACCATGAAGATGGCGGTTCACCGGTACATCCGCCGGGAGAGCCCATCGACGATCTCCTCGATATGACTCATGGTGTTATCGTACTTGGCGCTCATCGCCTTCTCTATTTCTTCCATGTTCACGCGCATGGTGCGTTCCCGCTGCGCGACGCTCTGCTCAAGTCGTACAATCTTCAACCCGAGGGAGATGAGCAATCCCCCAAGAGAGAGCATCATGAACGTCGCAGCAACCACTATGATCAGGTCCTGCCAGAACCGCATCACCAACACGACGGTGGAGACCACCATCACAATGGTGAGAGTTATGTCGCCGATGAGTTCGCGAATCTCCATATTTTAAAGTGATGAGGATGCATTAATTAACCTACCTAAAGTGAATGGAGATTATATGATACAGATACGCGACTGGCTGCCGTTTCTTGGGATGCCCCTCATGCTCCTCGCCGTCCAGATCATTGCCATCATCCTCGTCACACCCATGCAGGTGGCGGGGCTTGTGGCGTTTGAAAACCCTGAGTCGGTTGCGAATCCCCTGATTTTCATAGGGATTCTGCTCGTCTTCACCCTGGTGCTGCTCGCCCTGATTCGGGTGCGGAGGCGGCGCTTCATCGCCTTCCTCATCGGCTTTGCCATATTCATGACGTTCCTCTACATCTTCGGAGCGCTCTTCCACCTCATGCTCGGCACCAGCGGTGCCGTCGCCGCCGGGACGGTCATCGCCGCTGGAGCAGCGACTGCACTCCTCTACCTCTACCCCGAGTGGTACGTCATCGATATCCTCGGCGTGCTGATATCAGCCGGTATCGCATCCATCTTCGGGGTATCCCTCGCTATCCTGCCAGTCATCGTGCTGCTCGTGCTGCTCGCCGTCTACGATGCCATATCGGTCTACCGGACGAAACATATGATCACGCTCGCTGAGGGTGTCCTCGAGACGAAAGCCCCGATCATGGTCGTGGTCCCAAAGAGGATGGACTACTCGTTCCGGAAGGAAGGGCTTGAGATCAAAGAAGGGGAGGAGCGCGGCGCGTTCGTCATGGGTATGGGTGACCTGATCATGCCCTCCATCCTCGTGGCGTCGTCGCATGTCTTTGTGGATGCCCCAGCTGTTCTGTGGACCCTCTCCGCACCGACGCTCGGCGCGATGGCAGGCTCGCTTGTGGGTCTTGCCGTGCTCCTCTACTTCGTCAATAAGGGTAATCCACAGGCGGGGCTCCCGCCCTTAAATGGCGGCGCTATTGCAGGGTTTCTGATCGGGGCAGTTCTTGCAGGCTCCCTTGGCTGGTGTCCTTTCTGTATCTGAGCAGCAGGTCAAGCACCGCCCCCACCCCCTCCCCGGTGAGCGTGGACATCGCTGGATAACTCTCGATCCCCTGGAGATCTGCCTTGTTCGCGACCGTCACCACCGGGACATCGACGAGCCGGCGTATCTCGTCCTGGAGCCTGATCTGGTCATCGAGCGCGTAGCCACAGTGTTCACTTGCGTCCAGAATGAAGAGTACAACGTCGGCTGTGTTGATGATAGCGCTCACCGCCTGCCGCTCGATGGGGTTACGTTCATCTGCCGGGCGCTCGAGGACGCCAGGAGTATCGATGAACTGGACTCGTTCGCCTTTCCCGACGTCGCGGTGGCCAACGATGATCCCTTTGGTGGTGAAGGGATAGGCTGCGATCTCGGGTTCTGCCGTGGAGACGAGCCTGATAAATGATGATTTCCCGACGTTGGGGTATCCTGCCACCACTACGGTGAACTCGTCTTCGCTCACATGGGGGAGTTTCCTGAGGATGTTACGGGCTTCGTTGAGGAATACGAGGTCGTCGTCCACCTGGTGGACGATGGAGGCGATGCGGGCAACGGCCTGGCGGCGGAGCTGGCCCGTGTCGGTCGCTGATCGCATGCTGCGGGCATAGCCAGAGCCGATGACCCGGACCTGATCTGCTGCCCAGGTGACCGCCCCAAGAGATCGTTTCAGCCGGTCGAGTGAGACGAGAATATCGGCCACCTCCTGATAAAAAGGGGGGAGGCGCTCGAAACTCGGGAACGAGCTGACCACGCTCTTTAACTTATCATGGATGGCGCTCGCGACCGCCCTCACGAACTCCTCGTTTGCCCGATCGACGTTGGTCTTGAGCCTCTTCTTGGCCGCCGCCCTGCGGAGACTGCGGTCGAGTATCTCGTCTGCCGTCGGAACGGTCGGGATAGTTTCAAACTCCACTGCACGCACAACCTGACATACGACTCGCAGGGGGAAGGGGGCAAGAGTGAGAAGTCCATATCAACCGGAACGGGGATGAAAGCGGCGCCACCCTTCCGGGTTCATCTTACCTTGCAATCGAAATGCCTATAATGTATAATATCAATTGTTATATAACTCCCTTCCAGGGCTGGAAGTGCCAGTGCGAGATCTGGGGATGGAACAGTCCTTTGAACCTCTAGAGAAGAGGTCACTGCGCCATATCCCCATGATGCAAGCGTTTCCACGAAACAGGTAAGCTCCCAGACCGACGGGTGTGGGGCAGTCCACAAAAATTGGTATGATTGATGGCTATGGATCTCTCCCCGATTCAAAAAGATATCCTGATAACCCTGATAACCCTCTACCATCAGGCATCTCATTCTGTGAAAGGTGAGGAGATTGCAAGCGTGCTGAAGCGCAACCCCGGCACCGTCCGTAACCAGATGCAGGCATTAAAGGCGCTCGGGCTTGTAGATGGTGTGCCCGGCCCCAAGGGTGGGTACAGCCCGACTGCGCGCGCATACACGGAGTTGAACCTGGCGGACCTCGAACACCAGACCGAGGTGCAGATCCTCCGTGACGGTGAGAAAGTAAAAGGTGTCCGCGTTTCTGAACTCAATTTTACCACCCTCTGTCACCCTGATCTCTGTCATGCGACGGTCAAAATCATCGGGAGCGTGAAGCTCTTTAAGGTCGGGGACATGGTCTCGATCGGGCCCACACCGGTTAACAAACTCCTCGTGCGCGGTGAGGTCTTCGGGATGGATGAGAACCAGCAGGCGCTCCTGATCAGTGTGTCTGAGATGATATCCCTGCCCAAACAGACGATCAGGCATTATATGAGCACCCCGCTCCTGACCCTGCCGCCGGATGCCACCTTCCGCGACGCGGTCCGTCTCTTCAACGCGCACCATATTCATGGAGCGCCGGTGGTGCAGGATAGTCACCTGAAGGGCATCGTGACGTTAAGTGACATCGCCCGGGGTCTGGATGAGGGGCTGACGCTTGATGATCCCATTTCACGCGTCATGACCACCGATGTGGTGGAGGCGCCGCCGTCGATCCGCCTCTACGAGCTTGTGGGACGATTCAAGGAACGAGAGATAGGGAGACTCGTTGTTGTCGAGGATGGTAAACCGATCGGCATCGTTACACAGACAGATATAATCCGTGTCTTTCCCTCACTTTGATACCCTTCCCGTTCTGAATTTCACACTTCAACCCCTCTAGAGACAGATAAGTATTTATATCAGGATACCTATGGTGCTTCTGTAAAACGAGCTCTGTTTGAGATTACATTTCACAGAGCTCAATGAAAAGGGGGAAATGAGATCGTGACTGATATACCTCTGGCACCTGTTGGCAGAATCGTGAAGAAATCTGGCGCAGAACGGGTGAGTTCTGACGCTAATGAAGAGCTCGCAAAGTTGATGGAGCAGTACGCAGCAAGGATCGCAAAAGAAGCGATCAAACTGGCAGGTCATGCAGGTCGAAAAACGGTCAAGGCAGCTGACGTCCGAATGGCAGCTGAGACTGTGAAATGAACCAACCCTAATCTCTTTTTTGTCCCAGGAACCGCGCTCCTCTGGCCTACATCTACGAAAAACTGTGTTTCAGGCGTTTATCTTGCGCCACTCCTGAAGCATGAGCGGGAAGACCCCTCATCGGCGCTAACTAAGTATTAGAGAGATCCAATTGTATTCCGGATAAAGCTCTCTGGTTGTCGTCCCATCCACGAGTGAGCTTGGTGGTGGCGGACGCGGACTTTTCTCTGACCCATCCTATGCACTGGATCCGTCCCCCCTGGCCATGCAGAAGGTGAGTTGTACTCCGGATAGACGGAGCAGTATGCCCGTCTGGTGTCTGCCGGAGTCTCGCCCAAACCGTTTCGGTCAGTCTCGGCGTATAACTGGCTTATTTGTCTACACCGCTCTCCTGACCGCCTCAGGGAGGTTCTGTGGCCGGGTCACGGCACCACTGCAAGTCCCGGCAAACGCAGCAAAATATGGGTTCGTATCCTCTTGGCAGAGGGGCAGGGCCTCGGAGAGAATTTTCACGATGTAGGGGGGTGGGCCGGATCAGCCTCCTGGTCAAACTGGTCAAACCGCTCCTGCCTCCCTTCCGCGAGCCACTGCCTGATCCTGCGATCCTCCCGCGGCCTGATCCGTTCAAGGATCAGGGAGAGGGTATAGCACAGTCCCCCCAGACCGCCGCGACAGGCGGGCCGATATCGACCTCGACAGCCGGTTTATCTTCCAGGATCCCGGTGAGGTCTGAGAAACTCGCACCACAGGCGATCACGTGATCCACCTCACGGATGCGTCCGGGCGTGTGGTGTCCCGGGCTGCCCGTGCACCCCGGCAACTCATTCGTTATCGTCAGGAGGATGCCCGTCGTCCGAAAGGTGGTGACGATCGGCGCCTAGATTCTCTCTGCCAGGTCGAGGGTCTCTCCGGCAGCGTCCATGGCCCCGAAACTTGTAAGGATTACCGGCCGTGTGGCGTCGTCGACCGCCTCCGCAGCCGCCCGGGTGAGAAGTTTGACCGCAGTTGCCGGATCAGTGACGGTGTTGTTGAAGACCGTAATGGGCCGGAAGAACGCATCTTGATCGATCTCCTGGATGCCGCCTGGACCGGCGTACTGCGCTTTGACCTGCCCGTTCAGCGAGAGCACGCTCGCCCGTTCCGCCTTTGCGTTGTAGAGCCTGGTGGCGATGTATCGGGCATTTGCGCTCCTCTCGGCCGCATCCACGAGCGGGAACGAAGATAATCCCGGGATGCCGAAGAACAGGGTGACCCCATGCTTCCGCTTCCGGGACCAGCGTGTCGGCCACGGTTGTGGCAGATCCGTCAGATATAGTCCTCCTCACTCCTCTCCACCTCCTCTTCGCCAGCCCGTACAAACGCTTCCTTTCCCACACTGCAACTAGGGCATCGCCAGTCGGTGGGGAGATCCTCAAACAGCGTTCCCGGTGGGATGCCGATGGCGGGTTCTCCCATCTCCTCATTGTACTCGTAATCACAGATGCTGCATACCCATCGTGCCATATTCCTCACGCTCCGAAGGTGACACGCCCGGCGTACCCTGCCTCAGTACATATATAATTGTCTCTCCACAGAACGATTTCCGGTGGATGCCATGCCCTGGAGTGATGATACCCGGCCGCCGGGAGCCTCCTATCTGCTCAACCAGGGTGACTTTGTGGGAAAAGAGAGTGTGAGTGACCACGCTGAAGAGCCGCGGATGCTTCTGACAGGGGGAGGAGGAGCGGTCACGGTCCTCCCTTCACACGGCGATGCCGTGGATCCGTCCCTTCTCCTCGTCCAGGGCCCAGACTATGAACTCGTCCTCTGACGGGAAGGGTTCGACCTCGATGATAGCCGGCTCTTCCTGTCTTGTGTCGATCCTCTTCGTCTCTCTGGCATCCCGGGTCTGGTGCGCGTATCTGACCTCGTAGACCGGTTCCGGGCCCCTGAGTTTGGGGTGTTGTGCCCTGCCGTAGGCAATGGCAACGGCCCATTCCTCGTCGCTGATATCCACGTAGACGGTCCCGAGCAGCGTTCCCCCGGCGCTCCGCACCTGGGTTTTCGATTCAAACGATTCCACAGCACTCTTCACGGTGCCTTTCGGAGAATATCCATAATATCGTGCCATTTTTACCTCACCTCAGGTTGTGTGCTTATCTGCGGTTTTGCAGGTATTGCGGTTCATTCGAGCCTCCACGCAGGGAATCAGGCTGCCACGCCTCACAGGCACTCACGGCAGTCTGGCGCGCGAGTCCGGGAACATAGGTTGCCGGAGCCGTGGAAGAGGACCGGTCCTGCACAACGCAAGTTTATTGGTGCTAACTCTATTTAAATTGATCATTCGTACAGCGTTATGAATCCTTGGGCCATTTCACCTTAATTTGCGGCGTGGGCGGAACACCGGCTGCACGCAGAAGTGCTCGGAGGGTGACGGTGGGAGGAACGACATAGACTCCACTCCGCAGGCAACGCACACTTCCGCGCGAGGCAACGTTGTACCTGAGATGTTTGATACGATCGTCCACTACCCGGGCGACGCCAAAAAAAAGATTATTCCGTCAGCTGTTCTGCCTTCTTCGCTGCCAGGCGCTCGATGGAGGCGATGTCGACGCTCCCGCCGGTCGCAAGTTTTCCCTGCCAGATCGCCCGGTCGACGAACCCCCTGCCGATATCGTTTCTGATGACCAGCGTCGTATACCCATCAGGTGACCCGACTGCCCCGGCCGAGACGTCCGCCTCCACCGCAGTAAAGTCAGTGCAGACCCGGCACCCGGGCCTGACCGACTCCTGCAGATCAGCGAGGGGAATGGATATCCGCCGCTCGTCCTGGAGGTAGACGTCCAGTTTCCCTTTGATATCCAGGTGGCGGATATCCCAGGGGTCGATCCCGCGCTCCGACTGCAGTTTACCCTCGACCAGTCTCGCGTAATCGAAGGTCTCCGTGCAGAAGAGGCCGATCACGATCCGGATCGCCTTCGCGTAGGGTCTGAGGAGTTCGTGGTCGCTTTCCCGGATCGCCTTTGTCGCCCGTGCCACACAGGGCACGCCCACGACGGCGACTCGCCGGTACTTCCGGGTGATGACCGCCTCCTTGAGGGATGCAAGGAGCGGCACCCACCAGGAGTAGCGGCTCCCGGCGTGCTGGATAAGCGCGTCCGAGGTGGTGATCACCGCAGACGAGGGCTTCATCGTCCAGGGATCCCTCGTTACTGTGACGACCGCGTCGATCAGCCCCTCATCGAGGGCGTTGACAAGGATCGCTGTCACCGCGCCGCCACTCTGCTTTCGCTCCACCGGGAATACCGACCGGGCTGCAACGATATCCTGGTGCGGCCCGAGCATCTTCCCCTGTGATGCCAGGTCGACCCTCGGGCAGGCCGTGTAGCACGCCCCGCAGGGCACGCTGTCGTTTTCGGACTTGCAGTAGCCAATGTTCACCGGAGCGTCGGTGTTCCCCGGTGCGAACCTGAGGGCATCCGCCGGGCAGACTGCCACGCACGCCCCGCATCCGGAGCAGAGACCCATGACCCAGACCTCAGCCTCCAGATCCTTGAATGACTTTGTACTCATCCCAATCACTCCCACGTATATTTCCCTGCAAAGGGCCTTGCGCTCGCGGGAACGATCCGGGTGTAGTCATCATTGATCAGCGGTTCTGGATCGAGCCCGAAGTCACCTGAAAACTCTCTGATCACCGGGACGATCCTTTCCCGGTCCTCGTCAGTGAGCGGCACCTTCTTTGCCCCTGCCGCGAGGCAGGCATCGTCCACATCACCGCGGATGATGATCTCACCACCGTGGATCCCGCTCCCGATCTCGCGTGCCTTCATGGTTCCGTCGAGATTGAGGACGATCAGGAGGCCGCCTGCCATGTATTCACCGAGGAACGTCCGGGCAGACCCCCCGACGACCAGAACAGGACGCTGCGTCTCGTACTGCTTCATGTGGATCCCGCCGCGGTAGCCGATATCCCCGCGGACAAAGACCTTGCCGCCCCGCATGCTGTGCGCCACCGCATCGCCAGCGCTCCCGTGGATCACCACCTTCCCGGCATCCATCGTGTTGCCGGGCGCGTGGTCAGCGTTGCCGTGGACGATGATCGTCGGCCCGCTCATAAACATCGCGAGGTCGCCGCCCGGGACACCGTAGACATGGATGATAGCATCTCCCCGGAGACCATTGCCGATGAACCGCTGCCCGAGGACGTTCTTGACGACAACCTCGTGGACACCGTCTTCAACAGCCTCCCTGATCTGTCGGTTCAGGGGCGTGTAGTGCATCCCCTTTGCATCGATTGTGATCAATTGTGTCATGATTATTCACGCTCCCACCGGCTTAACATCAAGAACATCGAGCAGGTTCTCATCAAGCATATAGCCCCTGAGCCGGTCGCGGTTGCCCCGCAGGCTCTCGATGCTGTTTACCCCTGCCGCACCCATGAGTTCGGTGATCTCCATCGTCCACGCATGGATCAGGTTTGCCACCTGCTTCGATGCCACGTCGGGGTCCAGGCGCTGCACCAGATCCGGGCGCTGGGTGGCGATCCCCCAGGGACAGAGACCCTGATAACAGCTTCCGCAGACCCGGCAGCCCATTGCAACGAGCGCCGCGGTGCCGATATAGACCGCGTCCGCGCCGAGGACGATTGCCTTTGCGACATCCGCGCTCTCCCTGATGCCGCCGCAGGCGATGAGCGAGACCTCGTTCCTGAGTCCCTGGTTGCAGAGCTCACGGTCGGCGCTCGCGATCGCAACCTCAAGTGGGATGCCGACATGGTCGCGGAAGACCCGCGGTGCCGCGCCGGTGCCGCCCCGGAATCCGTCGATGACAACGGCGTCCGCCGAGGACCGGGCAACAGCAGCCACGTTCTCGGCTGTGTTGTTGACGGCCGCGATCTTGACAAAGACCGGTTTCTTCCACTCCGTTGCCTCCTTGATGGCCCTGACGAGCTGGGAGAGGTCCTCTATGCCGTAGATATCATGGTGCGGCGCCGGGCTGATGGCATCGCTTCCTTCCGGGATCATCCGGGTGCGGGAGACGTCTTTGCTGACCTTCTCGCCGGTGAGGTGTCCGCCGATGCCCGGTTTCGCGCCTTGACCAAGTTTGATCTCGATGGCAGCCCCGCGTTCCAGGTAATCGATGTTCACGCCGAACCGGCCCGATGCCACCTGGACGATCATACGGTCCTGGTAGGGGTAGAGCCCGGCATGGAGTCCACCTTCCCCGGTACCCATATAGGTACCTGTCTCCTTCGCCGCCCTGGCCATGGAGACCTGGGCGTTGAGGCTGATCGCCCCGTAACTCATGTGGCCGAGCATGATCGGGGTCTCGAGCATGAGGTTCGGGGCGAGCTCTGTGGCGAGTTCAATGTCCCCGCTTGAATTTCTCCGGAGATCCAGTTTTGACGGCTTCTTCCCGAGGTAAGTCCGGAGCTCGACGGGTTCGCGGAGCGGATCGGTTGGGGGTGTGGTGACCTGGCTTGCGTCCAGCATCAGATGGTCGAAGATGACCGGAAGATCTGCGACGCTCCCCATCCCGGCGAGGATGATCTTGCCTGTCCGGGCCTGATTATAGATCGCTTCCCTGATCTGCCGGGTCCAGACCGGGTGATTCCGGTAGTCGCAGGGATGCTCCTCGATGCTGATGGCGTCCCGGGGGCAGTAGGCAAGACACCGGTGACATGCGGTACACTTCCGGGAGTTGATCAGGATCCGGTCGCCATCCCTCCAGAATACGCCGTAGGAGCAGTTCTCGATGCACCGCTCGCACTCCATACACCGCTCCCGATCGATCGTGACCCGGTAACGGAACGGCATGCTGCCGAGGTTACTGTTCATGGCGCGACCCTCCCGATCACCGGCTCTCCTGCAGCCGGCATGGTGATCGACTCGACATTCGGCTCCAGAGCCCGGATCGCTGCCTCTTCGCTCGATATATAGAGACGATCTCCGCACTCACCGACAACCATCGGTCGGAGTTTGCTCCGGTCGGTAAACCCGACCATCATATCGGGATTCGCTACCACGACGGTGAACGGTCCGTTCATCGCCGCGGACCCGTACGCGAGCCGGATGGCGCGATTCAGGTCTCTTTCTGCTTTTGGCATCCGGTCGATATCCTCCCAGAAAGGCGGGGCGAGCGCCCTGATGGCGAGGTTGATCTCAAGACCGTGACGCCTGACCAGGAGGTCGATTAGGTAGGTGATGATCTCGCTGTCGGTGGACATGGAGCAAGTGTAGCCGAAACTCTCGATGTAGCGCCGGTTAGTGCCATAGGAGGTGATCTTTCCGTTCTCCACGACGCTCCAGTCGTGGAGGTTGAACGGGTCGGGCCGTTCCCACTTCTCTGGATCTTTCGTCGCATATCGGTTGTGAGCAAGCCAGATGTAGCCCTCATAGTCCTCGATCCGGTAGAAGTTAGCCACGTCTTCCGGCCAGCCGCCTGCCTTGAAGACGCCGACGTTCTTCCCGGACGAGACGACCTGCGCCCCGTTTGAGCCTGCGTTGATCTGCATCACGAGGTTCGTGATGACATCCTTCTCCGGTGATGCGCTGCCGGGCGCGAGAGAGGGATCAGGCCTGAAGAAATAACGCCAGGGGGTGCTGGTTGCCCGGAGGTTCGGCTGGTTGTAGGTGGGGATCGCTTCGTCGTGCTCGACTGTCCCCCACTGCTCCAGTGTTGCATCGACGACCGCTTTGCTCTCGCGAGCGTTGTCGAAGAAGACGTGAAGCGCGTAGCAGTCCTGGTAGTCGGGGTATATGCCGTATGCCGCATAGCCCGCCCCCTCGCCGCTGCCGCGCTCGTTCATCATGGAGAGGGCCTGCCGGATGCCAGATCCATCCATCACCTGGCGCCTCTTATCCATTACGCCAAATATGCCGCACATTGTAACCTCGGTAGATTAATGTTCTGCTGCCGTATCCTATAATTCTGCTCGATTATATTTGTGACAATAGATATTTATTCCATCGGATAGAAGTAGGCTTCCACATGTCTGGCGACGTCACTTCTGCGATGCTTGACCGCATCCAACAGGATAATGTCCGATTCCTCCGCCTCCAGTTCACCGACCTCCTGGGCATGCCCAAAAACGTCGCCATCCCGGTCGAGCAGGCTGAGAAGGCGCTGACCGGCGGCATCGGTTTTGACGGATCCTCGATTGAGGGGTTTGTCCGGATCGAGGAGTCTGATATGGTGCTGAAACCCGACCTCTCCACTTACGCCCTCCTGCCCTGGCGGCCCCGGGATTACACGGTGGCGCGCTTTATGTGCGATGTCTACAAGGAGAGCGGCAAGCCGTTCGAGGGCGACCCGCGCCACGTGCTCCGCGTGGCCATGGAGGATGCCGCGAAGGATGGCTACCTCTTTAACACCGGTCCGGAACTGGAGTTCTTCCTCTTCCGGATGATCGACGACAAGCCAACCACACTCTTCCAGGACGTCGGCGGCTACTTTGACCTCGCACCGACCGACCTTGCAGAGGATCTCAGGCGCGAGGTCATCATCGCCCTCACCGAGATGGGGTTCGAGATCGAGGCGTCGCACCACGAGGTGGCTGGGAGCCAGCACGAGATCGACTTCAAGTACAGCGACGCCCTCCACACCGCAGATAACGTCATCACCTTCAAGTTCGCGGTCAAGACGATGGCGCTGATGCGCGGCCTGCACGCGTCGTTCATGGCAAAACCGATCTATGGTATCTGCGGAAGCGGGATGCATACCAACGCATCGCTCGAGAAGGACGGCAAGAACGCGTTCTACGACCCTGATGCTCCCCGCCAGCTCTCAGAGACCTGCATGCACTTCATCGGCGGTCTTCTCAAACATGCAAAGGCCATTACCCGGGTCGCAAACCCGACGATCAACTCCTACAAGCGGCTGGTCCCCGGGTACGAGGCACCCTGCTACATCAGCTGGAGCGCCGGTAACCGCTCGGCCCTTGTCCGGGTCCCGACACCGCGCGGTAACAGCACCCGGGTCGAGCTCCGGAGCCCGGACCCGACCTGCAACCCCTACCTCACCTTCGCCGCGATGCTCACCGCCGGGATGGAGGGCATCCGGGAGAGGATCGAACCCCCGCCAAGCATCGATAAGAATATCTACCATATGACGCCCGGGGAGCGGGAGTGTGCAAGAATTGAGACGCTCCCGAGGGATCTCTACGAAGCTCACCAGGCCCTGCTCGCGGACGACCTCATCTGCAGGGCATTCGGTCCCCACGTCGTCAATGCCCTCACGAGCGTCACGGAAGCCGAGTGGGAGTCTTACAGGACAGCGGTGCACCCCTGGGAACTCAACCGCTATCTGGCGACATATTAATCTTTTTTTATTGCAGAAAACAGGTGTGGCGAATATCTTCGCCGACGTCTGGCTCAACAGCACTGCTGCTTGCCGCCCACTTCCTCGCCCTCGAGGAGGAGCCTGCCGAAGAGTACTCGTTCGAGCACGGAGGCCACGTACTTCATCTGCTGCGTTGCCTCCATGTCCTCATAACGGTGGATGTCGGCGTAGACCTGCAGGCGGACGAGGCCGAACCGCAGGCGGTCGAGATCCTCGTCGTCGAGTTCCAGCGCATCGCGATAGATGGCCTCCAGCAGGAAAGGAAACTCCTCAATGTTCTCGAGCGCCTGCACGATCCTCGCACATACCGGGAGGGGATCTTCCCGTCCGGCAAGAATCTTCGAGTAATCCATATTACTCCTCGACCAGTTTTACCAGGTTTTCCATGATGGTATCGATGCTCTTCCAGGTCGGGTTCTCCCCTGCGGCACGACGGATGATGAAGGGTCTTCCCTCATCTGCCGCCTTGCGCATCTCAGGGTCGAGCGGGATGGAACCGAGGAAGGGCACACCGAGTTCTTTTGCCTCCTTCTCGCCGCCGCCCTTGCCGAAGATATCGATCTCTTCCTTGCAGTGGGGGCAGACAAACCCGCTCATGTTCTCCACGATCCCGAGCACCGGGAGTTCGAGTTTCTTAATAAACTCGATCGCTTTGCTCGAGTCGAGAATTGCCACTTCCTGAGGGGTGGTGACGATGACAGCTCCCGCGATGTTCGGAGCGAGCTGGGCGATGGTGAGGGCCTCGTCGCCGGTGCCGGGCGGGAGGTCGACGACAAGGTAGTCGAGGTCACCCCAGTTGACATCCTCAAGGAACTGCCTGATGGCAGCCATCTTCATCGGGCCGCGCCAGATCACGGGAGTGTTGCGCTCCGGGAGCAGGAACGCCATCGAGACGACGGCAAGGTTGCCGGTGACCCTGACCGGCTCGATGACCTTTCCATCATAGGACTGGAGACGGGCCCCCTCAATGCCGAGCATCTTTGGGATATTGGGGCCGTGGATGTCGAGGTCGATGAGTCCGGTACTATATCCGCGGTTGGCAAGAGAGTAGGCGAGGTTTGCCGATACCGTGCTCTTCCCGACCCCGCCTTTCCCGGAGAGGACAAGGATGACATGCTTTACGCTGATATCGACCTTCGGGGGAAGGCCTTTTGGGGTGCTCACGTTTCTTTGATCATCGCATTTGGTTGCAGACGGGCAGCCGGCACAGTCCCCGGCACATGTACTACTCTGTTCATTCGTTTGAGCCATCAGAAGTATCCTCCGTGGTATTGTATCCTTCAATAAGGGCAATCTGGAGCTACTATATGTTGGTGGCAAGTGTCACAAAAAGGTATAGTTGATGGCAAAATAACCCACACAGCTGGCGGGATGCTGTTTCTGCACGCGTTTATCCCCCGGCAGCGGGGGGAAAGAGGGCGACGGTATCGCCGTCCTCCAGTGGCGTCTCAAGACCTCCGCTGAAATGGATGTTCCTGCCGTTCTTTAAGATATTAACATAGGCCCTGACCTCTCCAGTGGGCGTGAGGAGGGCATCACCGAGCCCGTGATACCGGGCCGAGAGAACGGTGAGCAGGTCGCCAACCGTCGATCCTCCGGGAACCTCCACAACATTATCGGCCGGAATGAGATCCCGGAGCATGGCAAACGCCCTGACCGTCACCCTGATGGTATTCTCCTCCGTCGCGCACATAGCAGGACCGGCATCAACCCTCTCCCGCATGCCAGGTTGATGGCGGTACCTGGTCTTATCAGTAGCGTCACCCGCGAACCAGACTCCTGACCATCTCTTGCTGGTATGAAACGCGCATGAGGCGAAGCGAGAGACTGCACCCTCTTCCACCGGATCCAGCGTCTGGATCTCTCGTTACCGGGGATCCTCATCATCACCGGGATCAGGAGGGGATGCGGGAGAATTGGCGGGTCAGGCGCGGCTGGATCACGGTGCATGGCGAAATCGACGTCGCGACCAGCCAGATCCCCGGCCTTGGAGGTCGACGAGGAGTGCAGGATGACCGGATGTTTGTCCTGCGCTCTCGACCAGGCCCGGCAAGCACCACTGCGGCGAGAAACATCAGGTGATCCAGGCACCTGGTGATGGTGCCTATGACCGCAATGAAATCTTCAACATCCTCAAACGACGGGGGATCACCTCCGGTATCAAGACCAGATCCGACGCCTCGACCCGCTCGACCGGGTCACCTTATCGGGCTGAACGTCTTAGAGAAAGGAATCGATTAGGCGGGTATCAGATGTGGTCACAGGAAGCAGGTTATGGGAAACGATGGAAGGTCAAAGGAGTCTTCTCCGCCATGAAACGAATCTTTGGAGAAGGAGTACGAGCGACCTCCCTGAAGGGGATGTTTCGCGAGATACGGATGAGAGTGAACGGGTACAACAGAATGATGGCTATGATGGTCTGATTGGAGGTGCGTGATGGGAGGGCAACCACCAGGATAGTTATGCAACACAGCAGATCGGTTCGGAACAATTGTGTTTGAGGATCTGAACATCAAGAATATGCAGAAAAACCATCATCTGGCAAAGAGTATTGTCGATGTTGCCTGGAATCAGTTCATCGCGATCACAGAGAGCAAAGCGGAAGAGGCTGGTTCTCGTGTGATCCTGGTGAATCCCGGTGAATCACGTCTCAGCAATGTTCCAGATGTGGCATGATCGTCGCAAAGACGCTCTCTGACCGGGTCCACTCCTGCCCACACTGTGGGCTCGCGATGGATCGCGACCAGAATGCGGCGTTCAACATCATGAGATTGGGACTGCAATCTCAGGGATGCCCCCGACGAGAGAAGGGGGAGCAGTCACTCTTGAGGAACTGGGGATCCACTCCGGGATCGATGCCTCGACCGATGATTGAACGGTTCGCCCAATCATGCCAAATGCGAAAAACCGGAACCGATGGAGCGGATATCAGATGTGGTCGCCGGTCACCGGCTATGGCATGCGATTGGAGAGTCAAAGCCCTCTTCTCCAGCATCGAACGGATCTTCGGGGAGATGGTGCAGGCGGCGTGCCGGGTGGGGATGCTCTGCGAGGTGAGAATGTGTTTTTATGTTGGTGATGGGGGTAACCTGGCCGGAGACGCACCAGGAATAGCGGTGGGGGTGCACAGAGGTGGAGTTATACACACAGAGCACTCTCTCCATCAACCTTATTACCCCTGAGTGGTCTCCAGGGGTATGGTGGTCACTCTATGAACGGCTATGCAGAGAAGATCCTCCATGTCGATCTCGCCAGAGAGCAGACGATGGAGGTACCGTTTCCCGAAGAGTGGAAGCGGGCATACATCGGGGGCAGGGGGCTTGGGGTCCGCATTCTCATGGATATGGTAAACCCGAAAATCGATCCGCTCGATCCTGAGAACGTGCTGATATTTGCCAGCGGACCGGTTGCAGGTAGCGGTTTTCCCATGGGGACGCGGTACGATGTCATCACCAAATCACCACTGACCGGGACGACGACCAGCGCAAACTCCGGTGGGAAGTTCGGCACCAGCATGAAGCGGGCCGGGTATGATGCGGTTGTGATCCAGGGGAGGGCCGAAAGACCTGTCTACATCCTCATCGACGACGGACATGCGGAGATCAGGGACGCATCAGCGCTATGGGGGATGACGACAGGCGAGACGACGACAGCGCTCCAGGAGGATATCGGCGATCCCGGTCTCAGCGTGGCCTGTATCGGCCCCGCCGGGGAGCGTCTCGTCCGGTTTGCTGTGGTCATCAACGAGACTTCCCGGGCCGCCGGGCGCGGGGGAGTCGGTGCCGTGATGGGCTCAAAGAACGTAAAAGCGGTCGCTGCCCGGGGGAGCGGCCGGATCACCGTCGCCGACCGCGATCGGTTCCGCACCCTTAAGGCTGAGATCACGGCGAAGATCAGGGAAAACGCCATATCTGGCGAAGGATTGCCCCGGTTCGGGACAGCGGTCCTTGTAAACATCATCAACGAGAACTACATCCTCCCGACCCGGAACTTCCAGAGCGGTCACTTCCCTGCGGCTGAGAACGTCTCTGGCGAGCGGATGGCTGACACCATCCTCTCCGGGAAGACGGGGTGCCAGGCATGTATCATCCAGTGTGGTCGCGAGATCGATCTCAAGGGGAAAGAGATGACAGGCCCGGAGTATGAGACGATCTGGGCGTTCGGCCCTGACTGCGGAATCGATGACCTTGCCGCCATCTCAGAGGCTAACGCGCTCGCAAACGACCTCGGGCTTGACACGATCTCTGCCGGGGCGACGATCGCCTGCGCCATGGAGCTCTCGGAGAGGGGCTACATCAACGAAGAGATCAGGTTCGGCGATGCAGAGCAGATGGTCGACCTTGTCCACCGGATCGGCTACCGTGAGGGTATCGGCGACGAACTTGCGGAAGGTTCCTTCCGCTTTGCGAGGAGATACGGACACCCTGAGCTCTCCATGAGCGTCAAGCGCCAGGAACTCCCCGCCTACGACCCCAGGGGATTGCAGGGGCACGGTCTTGCCTACGCCACATCAGTCAGGGGCGGCGATCACGTCTATGGCTACATGATCGCCCCGGAAGTACTCGGGTCGCCGGAGAAACTCGACCCCTACTCAAATGCTGGAAAGGCAGAATTGACAAAGACGTTCCAGGATCTCACCGCCTTCATCGACTCGTCGGGGGCCTGCCTCTTCACCTCGTTCCCGCTCGGGGCGGCTGATTACGGAGCTGTGGCGTCTACGGTCACCGGCTACGATATCGATGCCGATGAGGTGCTCCGGATCGGCGAGCGGATCTGGAACATGCAGCGGGTCTTCAACCTGAGGGCCGGGTGTACCCGAGACGATGATACCCTCCCGCCGCGCCTCCTCAGGGAGCCGCTCACCGAAGGAGCACCAAAAGGCCGGGTCTGGGAGCCCGATCCTCTCCTCGACGAGTATTACCGCGTCCGTGGATGGGACCGGGAGGGACGCCCCACGCCTGAGAAGCTCCGCGACCTTGGTATCAGGCTGGAGGCAGCCCCTCTTCCCTGATCCTGACATACCTCCGTGGGAGTTGCACAAAAGGGGTGAAATGCTCCGGTACGGGTGGGGGGCGGTTCATTTTTTGATGCGCCAGCCACCCGTCGCTTCGGGGATGCAGTCGATCTCCGGGGAGTAGGGCTTGATGTCCAGCACCGGCGTCCCATCGAGGGCGTCCAGCCCCCTGACCACCAGGACGCCCCCCTCCCGCCTGACCAGATCGACGATCCCGAAACCGATGGGGTTCGGCCGTGCTGGCGAGCGGGTGGAAAAGACTCCACGGGCCCGGGTCTCGCCGGGAGGCTTTGCCAGGAGCTGCCCCCGCTCCGCACGGTCGAGCCAGTAGAGCACGATGAGGTGGCTGCTCCGCTCAATGTTCTCGAGCCCGGGAACGTAGGCGTCAAATATGTGAACCTCAGCGAGGGTATCTGCGAGCCGACCCTGGCGCGGGGCATCGTCCCGATCCTGGTAAGGTGACCTGACGACGCCGATGGGGATGCACTCAATCGCGGTCATATGGGCGCCTCATCCTTACCTCTGAATCAAGCACTTCATTGCATAGGCGATCCGCGATCTGGATACAGGGATGCTCCCTTGGCACACTCTCGAACCTGACCTCCGCGAAGTTCCGCGTCAGTCGCTGCACCTCGGCTGCAAGGACCGCCAGGTGCTCTTCTCTGATGCGGTACTGACCCGTGAGCTGACGCACGACCAGTTCCGAATCAGACCTGACCTCGAGCCTCTCCCGGGTGAACGCCCGGGCGGCCTCAAGACCCTTGATGACGGCGTGGTACTCGGCCGCGTTGTTGGTCGCCGTTCCGATGTACCCGGAACTACTGTCGGCGACGGATCCTCCCTGCACGATCACGTATGCCCAGGCAGCGTCTCCAGGATTTCCGCGCGACGCGCCATCGGTATACACCGTCACTGTATCGGCTGCCGTCACTACTGTCTCCTCCGGCTCTTACCAGTGAGCATCATCTCTCTCTATTGGTTATCCGATCTCTGAAGGGTTATTGGTATCGTTTCTGCGGGGATGTGCAAAACCGCTGACCGGAAGATGTTAATACCGCGGTACAGTAGAGGCCTGACATATGCTGGATGCGGGCCGGGTCATTGAAGATAGAGCGATGCGGGACAGGCTGGGTGTCTTTGAGGATCGGATCGATGCCGGTAGACGACTGGCGGCGATCCTCTCGTCGGTGGAGACGACCGAGGATGCGGTGGTCTGCGCCATTCCCGCCGGGGGGGTGCCGCCGGCGCTTGAGGTGGCGCGGGCGATCAAAGCCCCGCTTCGGATTGCGGTAGTGCGGAAGGTGCAGATCCCCTGGAACCCCGAGGCCGGGTTCGGCGCCGTGACCTGGGACGGGCGAGTCTTCCTGAACCATGCCCTCATGGCCGCGCTCGATCTCTCAGAGGCCGAGGTGAACGCCGCGATCGCAAAGGCCAGGAAGAATGTGGAGGAGCGGATGGAGAAGTTTGCAGGCGGCCGACAGGAGCTGGGGCTCCTGGGCAGGACCGCGATCCTGGTTGACGACGGCCTTGCAACCGGATATACGATGCTCGCCGCGATCGAGGCGGCCCGGGCCGAGTCGCCCCGCAAGATCATCGCGGCGGTCCCCACCGGGTCGCTCCACGCCGTTACCTTCATCGCCGGAAAAGCAGACCTCGTCGTCTGTCCAAACATCAGGACCAGCCGCATGTTTGCGGTGGCGCAGGCATACGAGCGATGGCACGACATCGCCGATCAGGAGGTGCAGGAATTGTTGCTCCAGGCCCGGAATATGGGTCTTATGTGATGATGCAGGAAGAGATACTGCATCTGTGGTCTGTGATTGTCATGAAAGTCTGAGATGGTCAAACACCATCGGCTACCCGGGGTCTCATTTCGTTGGGGCGGGTCGCGCCGCTACTTCATCCGGGTCTGGAGCGTGGGGAAGAAGCTCGACCTCCCGCTGGTGCTGGGCGGATAGAGTTTGAGGAGACGCCCGCGGCCGTCGCCACGGGTTACGGCGAGACAATGGCGATCTACAGCCTAGAAAGGTGATCGAGGGGGTATCAGGGGCTGGGTACCAGGTCTGAGGCGTTTTCCTCACAAATTTTTACCATTCTGCTGCAAGAACCCGGGCATGAGCTCCGCAATCGGTGACCTCGTCGCCTCTCTTCATTCGGCAGCGTTTCCGATCCGAAACACCTGCGACGACGCCGATCTCTCTCCAGACTGAGGATCCCGGGGCTCACTCCAGAGACGCGGTTGATGGCGGTCTTTGCGCTGAAACCCTTTGACCGTGGGTGCTGCTTCGCTGCCTGGATCATCTGGAACCTGTATCTGTCACGTCATCCGTGATCTCGGAAGGAACCCCGCCGCAGCGTGTTGTGACGACTCCGGTGGGCGCCGCCCGGGGGACAAACAACAACGGATCCCGGGATGGCGCGGCCCCCGTCCCCCGAAGGGGGAGCAGTCACCTCTTCAAGGTCTGCGGGCCCCCACCATGCGGGGGCACGTTCTCCAGTTCGGGAATACGTTGCTTTCTACTCCCGGTGACCGCACAAACCTTTTTTGCATTCTGGATCCGATAGGAAACTATTGACGGAGACTGATAATATGCCAAAACTTACCGTAAAACTGGATTTCGAAGACTTCCCGGAGATCTACACCTGCAAGGGGTCGAACCGGTCGCCCCCTATCCAGGTAGAGGGCCTCCTCCCAGATATCAAATCACTTGCGATCCTCGCGACGACGAGCCCTGAAGAAGGGCCGGCGAAGGTGGCGTGGGTCCTCTGGAACCTTCCCCCTGTCTCGTTGATTCCGGAGGGATTCCCGGGCGAGGAGGTGGTAGAGTCACCTCTCCCTGCCGTGCAGGGCACAAACGACTTCGGTAGCATTGGTTACCGGGGCCCCTGCCCGAAGCCCGGGGAGGGCGAAGCCTACCTCTTCCGCGTCTACGCACTCGACATCGACCTTGGGCTCGCTCCCGGAGCGACCTGGGAGGAGATGATCCGGGCGGTGAGGGGATCGCTGAACCAGTCGGGGGAGGCCATCGCCTTCGCCATCAGATAGGGAGAGGGCGGGGATGGGGACCCCGCTCCGTGAAAAAGAGATGCCGCCCACTCACACGGGTATGGGTATGGGCGGACTCTGCTTCTCGATGTTCTTTGCTATGAGGGCCATCTCCTCGCCGAGCATATGGATCATATCATCCATCGTGACGATCCCGATCAGTATCCCGGCGCCGTCGACAACAGGCATCCTCCTAATACCTTTGTCGGTCATCTTCTGGATGGCCTCGTAGATCCCCATGCTGTCCGGGAACGTGATCACGTCTCGGGTCATGACTTCCTCGGTCCGCACCGCCTGGGGATTCTTCTCTCGCGCCAGAACCCGGATCACCAGGTCGCGGTCGGTGAGAATGCCGAGCGGCCGTCTGTCGCCGCTGACGACGATAACACTTCCGACGTTCTTCTCTTTCATAATCCTCGCTACATCAACCACCGGTGTATCCGGTGAGACGGCGACGACTTGCTCACGGCAGCACTTCATAAGTCCCATATCACTACCTCCGTTGACGACTGACACATGCTGGAGATAGTATATGAACATAACCCATCCCCACCAACTGGATATCTCCTCTCCTTATCTTGCGGGGTTCGCGGCGGCATGAGCGGGAAGACCCCGTCCAACAGGTGTGGGGATGAAAGCGGAGCCCCTTTGTCACTGTACCTAAAGAGATCTATTTATACTTTTAAACCCAGCAAGGACGAAAGAATCTGAAGAAAGCAATTCAGAAACTTGCCCGGTGTCATGAGAAGGTAGCAAACCAGCGCAATGATTTCCTGCACAAACTCTATCTTTGAGTTGTGGGCGAGAACCAGGCCATTGCTGTGGGAACGTTGAATATTTCTGGAATGCAGGGAAACCATAAATTAGCACTACATCAGGTGCGGAACGCGCCGTCGAGCCTGTGGACTCGCTCCCGTTGGGGAGGACGTTGGGGAGGAGGATGAAGCAGGAAACCCCGTCCAACAGGTGCGGGGTAAGTTCACATATGACTGACACCAGACAGTACATCACCGATCATGGATTGGTTGCTCATTATTCTGACCGTTGCGGGTCTCTCTGTCTTCGAGACCGTCTCAAGCATAGATAACGCCATCATCAACGCCGATGTCCTCGCGACGATGGGAGAGAAGGGCCGAAGATGGTTTCTTCTCTGGGGCCTGATCTTCGCGGTCTTCGTGGTCAGGGGGCTCCTGCCCTGGCTGATCGTCTGGGCGACGATCCCGTCGCTTGGGCCCGCCGGGGCGCTGCTCGCGACGTTCTCGAGTGATCCTGCAGTTATGGCTGCGATCGAGGAGTCAGCCCCGGTACTCCTGATCTTTGGGGGAACGTTTCTCATCTTCCTCTTCTTCCACTGGCTCTTTGCAGAGGACAAGAACTTCGGGCTCCGGAGCGAACGGTTCTTCTCGCAGCAGGCCGTCTGGTTCTACGCAACGGTCTCAGTCCTGCTTGCCGCCATAGTCTGGTTCGCCCTCCAGCTTAGCGCCATGATGGGGTTCGCGGCCGTGCTCGGCTCAACTGCCTTCTTCATCGTTCACGGATTCAGGCAAAACGCCGAGGTGCAGGAGGCCCGGTTGAGCCAGCCCGGAATATCAGACCTCTCAAAGATCGCCTATCTCGAAGTCCTCGACGCGACTTTCTCGATCGACGGTGTCATCGGAGCGTTCGCCTTCACCCTCTCGGTCCCCCTCATCCTGATAGGAAACGGTGTCGGAGCCGTTGTGGTCAGGGAACTGACCATCCGGGGTGTCGACCGGATCAGGAGCTACTGTTACCTCAAGAACGGGGCGATGTACTCCATCCTGGTGCTCGGGGTAATCATGCTCGCGAACAGCTTTGGGTTTCATGTCCCCGTCTGGCTCTCGCCGGTGGCGACGTTTGCCATCGTCGGGTACTTCCTTTACCGCTCGGTGCGGATCCAGAAGAAAGAAACGACGGGTACTGCGTGACAGGAACCCAATCACCATCCAGCCGTACCCCATGGCGCCCAAAAAGTTTTATCCGGGCAGGGGGTTGATGAGATAGCCTATGAAGAAGAGATCAATTGGTCCACGGACACTCCTCTATCCTCACCCTATCCTGATCATCGGGACGTATGGTTCCGATGGCCGGCCGAACGCCATGGTTGTTGCATGGGGTGGTATCTGTTCGTCCCGACCGCCGGCGGTTGCGGTCTCGATCCAGAAGAGCCGGCAGACCTACGAGAACCTGATCGAGCAGCGCGAGTTCACGGTCAGCATACCGTCGGTTGACTACATAAAAGAAGCTGATTACTTTGGTATCGTCTCAGGCCGGGATACAGACAAGTTCGCCGCCACCGGGCTCACACCGGTGAAGGGCGACCAGGTGAACGCACCATATGTCGGGGAATTCCCGATCGTCCTCGAGTGCCGACTCCTCCAGACGGTCGAGATCGGGATGCACACCCAGTTCATCGGGGAGATACTTGACGTCAAGGTGGACGAGAGCGTCCTCGGGCAGGACGGTAAGCCTGATATCAGAAAGATCCGGCCGTTTGCCTACGACTCGATGCGACGGGAGTATTACGGGTTTTCCGGAGTGATCGCGAAGGCTTTCACGGCAGGAAGAAAGATCACAGGATGAGCATATCTCGGAAGTATCTACTCTGTTGAATTCGGTGATCGTCCTCACAGGAGGGGGTTGGGTGCCGGACCCCGGATTTTCCCCGGCAGTGAGTCGTGGTGGGCAATCACATCCAGAATAATAATTTGAGGGGGATCTCCGGAAAGTGAGCTTGCTCCCTTCATCACCGGACCCGGGTCCCCGGCTCGACCGGGCGGAGCGGTATAAGGAGGGAGGCCTCATCACCAGCAGCAAGGACCATCCCTCTGCTCTCGACCCCAAAGATCTTTGCCGGGGCGAGGTTTGCTATCAGCACCACGTCCTTCCCCACCAATTCGTCGGGTGTATAAAACTCCGCGATGCCGCTGACCACCTGGCGCTTCTCGTCCCCGAGGTCGACGATGAGTTTGTAGAGTTTTTTTGAGCCCTTGATCAGCTCGGCCGAGATGACCTTGGCTATCCTGATATCAAGGTTTGCGAAATCCTCGATGGAGACGGTGGTCGGCTCCCTCCTGGCGGCTTTCTCCGCCTCCTCGACCCGCATGTTGAGAGTCTTTTCGAGGTCTTTGACCAGGTCCTTCTCGATCTTCGCAAAGAGCGGGGTGGGCTTTGAGAGAGCTCGTGCCCCCACCGGCGTCGTGGCCTCGGAGATCGGGTGATCCGCGATATCATCGTCGTAGCCGAGCATCATCCAGGCCTGCTGCATCGATGCGGGCATCACAGGCTGGAAGATGAGGACGAGCGCTTTCACAATCTGCAGGCAGTCAGCAATGACCTGCTCTGCTGCACTCCGGTCATCCTTGATCAGTTTCCAGGGGGCGTTCTTCTGGATGTAGCTGTTCCCGAACGACGCAAGCGCCATCATCGAGTCAACGGCGTTTTTAAAGTCGTAGTCACGCATCTCCGCATCGACCGCAGCAAGCGTCCGCTCTATCTCCTCGATGATGGCCGGCGTGGCAGGGAGGTCTGGAACGCCTGAGAACTCCTTCTCTGCGAAGTACATCGTCCGGTAGATGAAGTTCCCGAGCGTCCCTACAATCTCATTGTTCACCCGTTCAGCGTAGACCTTCCAGGAGAAGTCGAGTTCCTTCGTGTGGTTGGTGTAGGAGAGGAGATAGTAGCGGAGGTAGTCTGCCGGGAGTCCCACATCCAGGTAATCGTCGTTTGTCCAGACGACGTAGCCTCGTGACTTCGAGAACTTCCTGCCCTCGATCGTGACCATACCACTTGCGACCACTGCGTACGGGAGGCCGTAGCCTGCCGCCTTGAGAAGAGCCGGCCAGAAGATGCAGTGGTGGTAGACGATATCCCCGCCGATGAAGTGAGTGACTCGTGTTTCATCACCGCACCAGTAGTCTTTCCAGTCCGCCCCTGCAGCCTCTGCCCACTCCTTCGTGAACGATATGTAGCCAATGGGCGCATCAACCCAGACATAGACTACAAGGTCATCGCTCCCCGGGAACTTAACACCCCAGTCCATCGTCCGGGTAATGCACCAGTCGTGCAGGCGTTCCTTCACCCAGCCAAGAGCGTAGTTCCGAGCGGTCGCGGTGCCCTTGAGTGTGGGGAGGTACTCAAGGAGGAAGTCCCGGAACGCAGAGAGCCTGAAGAAGTAGTGTTCCTGCTCCCGGTTCTCGGCCTTTCCACCGCAAATTTTGCAGATTGCGTCCCTGATCTCCCCGGGCTCGAGATGATGGCCGCACCCCTGGTCGCACTCGTCACCCCGGGCAACGGCGCCACAGTAGGGGCAGATTCCCTCCACGTAGCGATCCGGGAGGAACCGCTCGCACTCAGGACAGTAACTCTGGCTGATGGTTTTTGCATAGACGTAGTCGTTGTCTATCAGCCGCTGCACGATCGAGCGGGTGGTCTCGTGGTTCATGGGATCGTCTGTCATGCCAAACCGGTCAAAGACTATCTCCATCCGCCGGAACGTCTGGTAGAAGTGCTGATGGTAGCGCTCAGAGAGTTCCCGGGGGCTCAAGCCCTCTCGTTCGGCGCTGATCACGATCGGGGTTCCGTGATTGTCGGAACCGCATATGAAGACGACTTCCTCACCAGACCTGCGCATATATCGCACATAAAAGTCCGCCGGCACGTAGGTCCGCAGGTGCCCGATATGGCAGGGACCGTTCGTGTACGGGAGCCCGCATGTTACCAGCAACGGCTTACCACTCATCCTTATTTAATCTGGTTGCGATGCTAATAAAGATACCAGCGCATGGCTCGACGTATACCGATACCGATACGATCCTTCGGCTCCGAGGTCCGGGTACCTACGGTTCCGGAGCTTGCAGAGTGGCTGAAAGAGAAGAGGGGAGAGGAAGTGGACCTTACCACCTATCGGCTCGCCCGCTCGCTCGACGCCCAGGATGGCGTGACGATACCCGCCGCCGGCGGCATCTTCTACGGCGAAAGGTGGCGGGAAGCCTTTTCGGGTATGGAGGACGGGGTGCTCGTTGATGAGCCGGGCATCGACCCCTCGGCTCTGGTCGCTGATGCACACTACATCCTGGCAAGGCGGAGAGATGCCTGGTTCTCACTCCCCGCTCCCCACATGCTCGGGTTCCGGGATGCCTACATCGGGGACGCGGAGGAGTTCTCAGAGACGATCGCGACCATGTATGCCCGGCTCACGCGGGAGATGCGAGATCTGGGCGTGCAGGGGCACGTTCTTATTGCAGAACAGGCGGATGAGATCGAACTCGAGAGGCTCGCCGGCAGAAAGGTCATCTTCTTCCCCCGGGACCCTGAGAACTTCGACCTTGAACTCCTGCTCGAGTATCAGGGTGACCTGATCCTCACGGCAGGAGACATCGACCGTGCACCCGGCCTGATGGAGCAGTTCCGCGTCCGGCGGTTGATCCTGATCACCCCGGAGACTGCGGACCTTGCGGCCGCTACCGCGTTTGTCGACCCTGATATGCTCGAGGTAGGCGGCTACTGCGAGGACGACTGTTCCGAATACTGGAGACGTCTGGTCGACCGGGCGTTCATCTCGCGATAGATTCCGCCGCATCAGCAAAGTGGCGGTAGTAGCGGTTCCGTTTCAGGATCCAGAAGAGGATGCGGTCGAGGAGGTTGAACGGGAACGTCCCCCCCGCCGCGTGGGGGTGGCCGCCGCCGCCGAACTCGCGGGCGATGAGGTGGCTGATCGGGGGGACGGAGCGGATGGAGATGCGACCGTTTCCGGAGACTATCACCTCGATATCGGTGTTGAGTTCATCCCTGATGGCATGGGCGGTCTCACTCGGGTAGCCATAGAGGGGGGCGAACGCTATCCGGTAGCTGCCGTTCTCGATGATGGTGGTATGCCGGAGGCTGTGTCTGATGTCCCGCTCCATCTCCCGGACGATCTCTGCATACTCGTTCTCAACCATCGCATCGATGATGATGCCTCGAACGAGGTTGTCGCGGACGTACTCCCGGAAGCCTTTCCGCATCACGACCTGGCCAAGCATCTTTGATCTGGGATCCTGATGCTTCCAGAGGTCGTAGTCACAGACGACCCGGGCGATCTCTTTCGCCACCGCATCGTCGGGTGCAAGGTCGCGGGCGACGATTCCGGTGGCGCAGGTAGTGACGTCGATGTGGAGGAGGCTTGTCTTCGCATCAACGGCCTGGATCTCTTCATCCTCCCAGCGGTGATGGTCGCGCCACTCGATCCGCCACCCGTTCGACCGGGCCTTGGCGAGTCGCTGCTCGACGCCTTCCTGGTATCCGAGGTCAGATATGCTGAGGAGGTCACCCCGCCCCGGAGAACCGGCCACGGCGTCAAGGAGAGTAAGGAACCTGCTGACCGAGGACCAGATGGTGAAGACATCTCCGTGCATCCTCCGGTGGATGGCGTCGCTCCCGACGGCGTCAAGGTCGTTGTGCGTTAGGTGCACGACGGTCCCTGTTCGCTCAGAAAGCGCCTGCATCAGGTTTGTACCACGAGTATCTGACTTCTGATCTCTCCGGCCCATTGTTCAGGTATTGCTGTAGGATATGGTGGACTACCCCATTATTATACAGATGGGGCTTCCTGACTATCGACGACCCTGCCTCAAAAGAGGTCTTACATGATCTCACAGGCGTGATTATTCTGTTCGGGCGGTTCCTGCCCCACAAGCACTGTGCGAGGTCCGATTGCCTGGTTATCGCAACACGGAGGTCTACAACCACATGGATCCTCAAATCTTATTAAGGTAAGCCGTGCGGAGTGAAAGTGTGCTGAACCCGGAGAAGGGACGCTGCTCTCATCCCCGGTTTCGCAGGAGGTCTTCCCGCTCGATGCCCGACGACGAGCTCCGTAGAGATAGACAGGCAGTCCCGGGCCGCCGCGGATCTCGGGGGATGTGGGAGACTCGCGCGCCCCGGGAGCATAGAGTTTATTAGGAGCGAACAGCTATACTGTAGAGCAGATGCCCCTGTAGCTCAGACTGGGAGAGCGCCAGACTGAAGATCTGGTTGTCCCCGGTTCAAATCCGGGCGGGGGCACTTCCGAGCAGCTTTTCTGGGGCCTTCGTTCAACAAACATGATAGTTGATGGTAGCGCCTGCACACCTGTTGTGGGTGTGTCGTCGCGGCCTCCGACATCGGGGAATACCCTATCTGGTCACAAAGACAGAGAGATTCTGATGCGTATCAAATTCTGCGGAACAGCCAGTCTTGCGGATATGCAGTGCGCCGTCGATGCGGGTTGTGATGCTCTGGGTTTCATCATGGGCGTGACCCACCAGAGCAGCGACGTTGTAACTCCGGCAGAAGCCGCGAAGATGATACGAGAGCTCCCGCCGTTCATCGAACCGGTCGCAGTCACCCACCTACAGGAGACAGAAGATCTCATCAGGTTGGTGAAGGACTCGCGCTGCACGACATTGCAGATCCAGGATACCATCGAGCCAGCCGGGATAGATATTATCCGTGACGCTCTCCCGTACGTGAAGATCGTGAAAGCCGTTCACGTGATGGATGAGTCAGCTGTTAAGGTAGGAAAATACTATGAACCCTACGCCGATGCGCTCATCCTCGATTCCAGAACCAGAGAGAAGATCGGGGGAACAGGAATCCCTCATGACTGGAACATCAGTGCAACAATTGTGGCAACTTCGGCGATTCCTGTGATACTTGCAGGAGGGCTCACGCCTGAGAATGTTCGCGAGGCGATACGGAAAGTTCGACCGTACGGAGTTGATGTGCATACTGGCGTCAAGAAAGATGGCGTTCGCAACCTCGAGAGAACCCTGGCTTTTGCCCGCGAAGCACGATGCGCGTTGCCGAACTCCCAAAACGAAGGATAGATCCGAACCGGGAATGGACCGGCCCGCATTCATTAACATTCAGGCAAGCGGAGGCACTCTGCCTTTTACCGGCCCCGTCCCGGCGAGGCCTGCCGTTTCTCCGGGCTTGCCGCGCAGGACTCCCGGGCCCGGGATGTTTTGATAGCGTTCGCGTGGTTCTCCAGGGTAAACCGGCACGAACACCAATACCTGCCTTTTCGCTCGCCGCCCGCCACAATAGAAAGATATATTCAATTACGAACATATGAGTAATAATGGCGGGCGGGAGTACGCCCGCAGGAGGTAAAAACCATGCCAGGATTTGATGGTACAGGACCAATGGGGCAGGGCCCAATGACCGGCGGTCGATTCGGTTACTGCCATCCCGCCACCCGGAGGCGGTGGCCGCCCATGTGGGGCTGTCGCATTCCATACTCGCCTCATCCGGGACCGGTCTACGGTCTCGGCAGGGGAGGGATGCCCCGGGGTGGCGGCCGGGGTCGCGGATGGCGGTGCTGGTAGAACACAGGGCCGGTGCGAGAACCTCATCTGCACGCATCACCAGACACCTCCTTGTGGGACCGGCACCAAACCCTCCTTTCCATTCTCCCAATCACGCTCCTCCACCCGGGTAGCCCGCTACCACCCATACCCGGGTTTCACCAGATAAAAAAAGGGTTGTTCCGTAAAATCATCTGAAAAAAGTTGTTCTCAGCCGACCGGCACTACTCGAGATGAATCGCACCGGACGGGCACTCATCGACACAGGTTCCGCAATCGACGCAGAGCCCGGGATCAACCTCTGCTTTTCCTTCTTCCATCCGGATCGCTGCTGCCGGGCAGACATCCGCACAGGTTTCACACCCGGTGCAGAGTTCCAGGTCAATCACCGCTACCATGCTCACTGCACCCCGGCAGGCTCCGCGAGGGGCGGCCGGATGACAAACCGGCCTGCACCACCCCGCATCAGGCGTTCACCACCGGCGCCTGCGTCCGCCGCCGAACCCTCTGCCTCTGCCACACCCCCTCGGGATCCCGCCTCTCCCCAGGCCGTAAACCTGCGGCTGCTGAACCGGAGCCTCCGGGGTAGTCTCGCTCGTCTCTCCGGCAGGGCTGCTCTCTGCCGGCGGCTGCGCTACAGGCGGCTGGACGCACCGGCCCATACGCCGCCCGGTCATCGGCCCCATGCCTCGGGGCCCAGTACCATCAAATCCTGGCATTTTTCTTCACCTCTGTTGTGACATAGTACTCATATGCGCATAATATTATAAACATTTTCATTGCGGCAGGTGGTGCCACGGTCGCTGGAACGGTTGAGGAGTCGGGGGAGAACAGGAGGGGCCTCGTTGCCACCGGCGATACCGGCCCGGGCGGCCGGGCTCTGCCGGATCTTCGCGGCCCGCTACTGCGGCAGAATACCGGTCGAACTCCCGGAGCAGGGGGCGTAGCACACGCACACGTGCACTCTTCTACAACCCCGACCGTCACGCAAAAAAGGGATTCACCGGGCCGGCACCGCTGCCATGCCCATCTCCACCCGGCGGGCCATCTCCTGTTTGACCCTCCTGATCTTCTCTACCCGGTCACGCTCTGCAAGGTCCCGGACCGCCTTGCTGACGACCTCCTCGCTCGGGACACCCTTCGCGTTCACCACGCGCTGGTAGGCGAAACTCGCCCAGTCATCCGGGAGGTCGCGGAGCCGCACGAACTCCATGTTGTGGGGTGCAAGATCGAGCTGCTCGTCGATGACCTGGTTGACATAATCCTTGTTCGACTCAAAGACGATCAGGGGTTCGATGACGTTGGCCTTCATAATATCCTGGATGTCGCGACCCTCGTGCTTCTTGATGAGCCTTGCACACTCGTTGAAGTGCGCGATCTCCATCCTCGTAAACAACTCCCAGATGCCCTGGATTCTCGGGTCGCTCTCGGTCTGTGCACAGGAGAAGTAGTTGTAGGCCTCGTTGAGTTCCATCATCGCCATCTTCTCAAGCATCGTCTCCCGTGGATCGCCAAGGAGCCCGTAGTGGGTCACGTGCTGTTCCTCGATCTCGGCGATCTCTGCATAGAGTTGCCGCGCAATCGCGTCAGGATACATGGGCCCGTGCGACCGGTAGAAGAGCATCGTCTGCTGCTCCCCCGAGACGATCGTGTGGTAGTTCATCTTTGTCTTGATATCGGCCGTGTCTTTGTCGTAGTGCTTCTGCATCGAGTCAAACGGGTGGCGGTGTTCGATGCTCGTCGGCCGACCCGGTTTCACCTCGGTCTTGCCCTGGACGATCACTTCGGGGTCGCCACCCTCGACGTAGTCGTAGAGGCAGGCATAGCGGTAGAGGTGGTCGAAGTCCTCGAGCAGCGCAAAATCCAGCGTCTGCTTCACGTAGGGGTCTGGCTCGTTCTTTGCCAGGTTCGCCGTAAGGTCGACCGCCACCTGCTCGTAGCCAAGCGTCGTCTCGATGATCGACTGGTCGGCGGGGTTGAGCCAGTTAACCGCAAGTTGCTGCTGCGAGTCGATCCGCCGCATCAGGGCCATAGCCCGTTTCACCTCGAGATCCGGGTGCATCCGCTCAATCGCATGCGACATGAGAACAGCGTTGTTCTCGATGCCGTTCATGAGGATTATCCGAGTCCGGGTGTAAGCATCCACCGCCTTCTTGTCATACGGAGCCTTGACCATATCCTTCCAATTCATCGGCTGCTCTTCGATCGGTATTCCTTCCATCTCAAAGGGTTTGAACTGTTGTACCATCCTATCTCCCTCCGTGACCCCCGCGGGTTCCTTTGGTGTGGATCTCTCCGCCCTATGATAGCACGAGTGACAACCACTCCGATCATCCCCGTGCCCCGGGGACCCCCGGGTCCCCCCACCATACCATTCAGGTTACAAAAATCTAACGGCCAGTATGAAGAAACCGCACCTCCCGGACGCCCGGGCGATATCGCCTGACTGGTACGAAGGGTTAAGTATACTGGCCCACGAGAGATCTCTGGATGGTGATCAGCCCATTCGATGCGGCTACCTGACAGCAGGAGGAGAGAAACCAGTGACAGGAAAGAAAGATAACCCTGGTCCCGCGCGAAGGCGCCCCGATGAGACTGAAAACGATCAGGGGTTCCAGCCTGACAGGGCGAACCGGCTGCCGCCGATCTCCCGTGGGGAGGGGTTCGATTTCCGCGGTCTCTCCGCGGACTTCCGGGTTGATATCCTTGACCGCGTCGACGAGGTGATCGTCGTTGCGGAACTGCCCGGTGCAGAAGAGGACGCGATCAACCTCCGGCTCCTCAACCCTCAGACCCTGCGCATAACTGCGAGGCGAGCCGGGCCAGCCGGGGAGGGATACTACATCCAGGAACGCGGCGGCGGTACCTTGAGTCGGCTGGTACGGCTGCCCGCGAGTGTAACAGGAGAAGCCTCAAGGACCCGTTTTAAGAACGGTGTCCTTGAAGTGCGCTTAAAGAAGATCACCATAAGCGGCCCCGGTTCCGGGGGAAAGGAGATACCCATCGAGTGATCAGCGATAACACTGCTCTTCAGCAAGGGCCTGGATAAGGCACCAGTCAGTACTGCGCCATGCCCATGGCCATCCGTGTGGTCACTACCTGTGGGTGGTAACAGATGACGCTATCCCGGGCAGTGATCCTGCCGTTGACCAGCTGGTCTGCGACGGTGAGGTGATCCTGCACGCCCCGGGGGAGGAGGTAGTACTCCCGCACGAACTCCCTGCCTCGCCTTCCCATCTCCCTGGCCTTCTCCGGGTGCCGGAGGAGGTGCAGGATCCGGTCGGCGGTCTCCTCGATCGTCGAGACCAGGTAGCCGTTCCAGCCGTCGCGGATCTGGAGTGGTATACCGCCAACGTTCCCGCCAACGACGGGCTTTTCTTTCCAGAGTCCTTCGGTCACTGTCAACCCAAATCCTTCTTTTACGGACTTCTGGACGATCACGTCCGACGCCCGCTGAAGCGCGTTGATCTCCCGGTGACTGTCAGGCGGGAGGTCAAGTATATGAATATCGGGGTCATCCTCTGCTGTCTCGCGGACATCGCGCAGGACAATATAGCATTCGGGGTCGTCACACGCCCGGCCGCCGACGAGCACGAGCTGACAGGGGATCTTCCTGCGAACCCTCTTGAACGCCTGGATGACGCCAACAGGGTCCTTAAAGACGTCATAACGGGAAACCTGAGTGACGATCGGCTTTTCCGGGTCGATCCCGTACTTCTCCAGAGTGGCGTCGATCTCAGTTCTCGGCAGGTCGCGGTTCTTCTCCGAGAGAGGGTCGATGAACGGCGGGATGATGAAACTTGGCACGCTCCAGAGAGGAAGATACTGGAAACTGGAGAATATACTCCCATGGTACTTCTCGACCAGCCGCCGCATGATGTTGCCGATACTCCCCACGGTCTCGGTTGGCACTGTCTCCAGCTGGACATGACACCGCCAGATCAACCTCTTTTGCTCCAGCTCCCTGCTTGTCAGAAACTCGATCAGGCCAAGCGGCTGGGGATCATGAATGGTCACGACATCGCAGTCATCCTCAATCAGCCCTTCGTTCTGCCGCTGGGCGTCCCAATAAGTCTCAATCATCGCCGGAGAGAAACCGTCCCGGCCCTGGAGAAAGTTGTGGAGAGTCTTTGTGACGTTGAAGAACGCGGGTTCGGCCTCCATGACGCTCCATATCACCTCAAGACCGAGTGCTTTGAGGAAAGGGACGTATGACATTAGGATCTCCGCGACCCCGCCACCGTAGCGAGTTGAGTTGATCTCCTGAAACTTGATACCTTTCAGGCGCTCAGCAAGTTCCTCGATGGCTGAAAAACGCTCCGCTCCTACGATCTTCTGGTACTCTTTAAGGGACGGGCAACCTGGGAGGTCGGTAACGATCATCAGAACTCCACTGTCCGGTAATACATCTTCGGCCTATAAAATGCCTTTCGGTGTGGGAACAAGGAACGCTGGTTAAGCAAGCACGATCGCAATCTCTGCTGTCGTGCGGGATGGGGAGCCTCCTGGATAAGCGCTGTGCAGAGACGGGTACTGGCAGGAAAGGACCAGGGAAAGAGGTTATCCGCCCCGAATCCCGGGTTTGACGTGAGCCTTGCTGTCATCTGCAGGCGAAGGGGGGTCGCGGGGAAGAACCCTCTCCAGCGCCGCTTTCAGTTCGGCAAGCGAGATCGGCTTCTCCAGGACGCCAACGATATCCTCTGCATACCGGGAATACTCCTCGGGCCAGACATGTTTTGCGGTAAAGAGCAGGACCGGCATATCCTTGAGATCTTCATTTCGCTTCAGTTCTTCGAGGAACTGCCATCCATCAATAGGGGACATCATTACGTCGAGGATGACGAGAGCAGGCTTCTCTTTCTTGATCATCCGCAGGGCATCCCACCCGTTATGAACCAGAAGTGGTTCGCGATTGATTTTCCGGAGCAACAGTTCCATCACTTCTAGAGTCGGCAGATCGTCATCGACGACCATGATCTTGTTTCCCATGATTTACACCTCCTTTGGTATTCAGATGGCGAAGGCATCCCCCTCACCCATCACAACGCCCGTCACAGTTATTTCTCCTCTCTGCGTCTGAGTGTACTTTGGCAGTGGCAGGCCTTAGGCCTACTTGCTCCCTTCGCGGTTCAGTTTCCCGGCGCCCCGATGTAGAAGGCCCAAAGATCGATTCGTGATATCAGGCGGGACACTGACGCTAATATCGCACATCATGATATAATAGTTTTTATTTAGTTCCACATAATATACCCATACTTTTCTTGGCGGCCCATTATACTTAACTGCATTTGATACCAGGACATGGTAGAGCCTGTCTGGATCTCCCCAAACACGGATAGTCTCCGGCTTCGCGACCGGGGGCTTCCCTCTCCGCCCCCCACACCCCCTCAAGTTAAACCCGGAATATTCCACATGAAAATCCAATCGAAATCGGAGACGGAGTCCAGATTGTTGCGCTCCCAAACGCGGCGTACCAGCGGCTGTTGCGCCCCGCTGATTTTCATCAGTTGAGCCTGTGGCCGAACGCAGCGCGGCCTCATAGGTGTTTTCACGGAGAAATACCCTGCAGTATGCTGAAGCATCCGCTCGAACAAACTTCTATTTTCGATACGGGCCGATCTTCTCCGTTTTCATGCTTATCCATGAGCCGAAGGATCATAGTGCGCTCTGATTAATCGCTGTTCTGGTTCTGGCGCTCGTCTTCGCCCCGGATTGAGGGCGGGTACCGCACCTGGAGTTCTCCAGGAAACTGTTGCCCCATCCTCCACCGCGCCTGTGCCTGCGGTGGGGCTGCCAGGGCAGTACGTGGTTGATACTACCCCACACGGTGAAGCCATGCCTGAGCGTGGCCCCCGGATTGTGACTATCCAGAACAAACAGGTAGAAGCAATATTGCGAAATCCGTTCCAGTGCTTGCTTCCTTTTACCGTGCTGGTCATTGAGGACCGACGCGCTATACCGCGTCGTCAGAGGGCAGCATATATGAGGGTCGTTGTGCAAACGTAGCATATGCGCCCGTTTGTCTTCATCAACATTGCCATGAGTGCTGATGGGAAGATCTCGACGAGGGAACGGCGGCAGGTGAGGATCTCGGGGACCGAAGACTTCGCGCGGGTCGATCGGATCAAGGCGGAGAGCGACGCCATTATGGTCGGTATCGGCACCGTTCTCGCCGATAACCCCTCGCTCACCGTCAAATCTCCTGAACTCCGGGCCAGGCGGAGAGCGGCCGGAAAAGACGAGGATCCCATCCGCATCGTGGTGGACAGCGCAGGGCGGACACCCCTGGATGCGGACATACTCCACAAAGGAACCGGAAAGCGTATCGTCGCGGTCTCGCGTGCGGCACCCCAGGAGAAGGTGGAGGCCCTCAGAGAACATGCTGACGTCATCGTCGCCGGCGATGAGACCATCGATCTTGCGGCGCTGCTTGCAGAGCTCTACCGACGGGGCGTCCGGCGGCTGATGGTTGAGGGGGGCGGAACCCTGATCTGGGCGCTTTTTGAGCAGGGGCTCGTCGACGAACTCCAGACGTTCATCGGCAACATGATTATAGGGGGGAAGGACGCGCCAACACCGGCGGATGGCACCGGTTTTCTCAGAGAGATGGATTTTGCACGGCTACGCATCATCGGAACCGAGCAGCTCGATGACGGCCTGCTCGTACGGTGGAGCGTGGAGAAGGGATGAGGACATGAGTGTCGTGAATATAGCCAGAAATCCATTTTTGAGAGTCTGACTGGATTTCGTTGAGGCATCTATTGGTATTCTTCGTAAAATGCTTAGATGCTACGATACGGCAGAGTCCTATTCTCCGTGCAACCACCATCGGGCAGAACGAGAGGCTGCACAAGTGAACTATCCCGCCCTTCAGCGCGGGGTCTTCCCGCTCATGCCGCCGCCAACCCCGCAAGATAAAAACACGACCTCCTGGCTATGGGTGGTTGAAAGATATGGATCCATCCCGTCCCTCTCTGGAGCCCGTCGCAGGCAGTGGACCATGGTAGATTATCACGTCCCGGGAAGGGGAGGGAGCCATGCCCGGCCTCCGGGCCGTTCCCCCGCTCATAAAAAACACACCTACAAAAAATTACATGATGCCGAGGAGTCACAGGCATCCAAATAAAAATCGGAGGCCCTTTTCACACAAGGTTGAAAAGGTTGAGGATTATGTAACTTTTACAATCTCGTCTTTTACCTTGTAGGTGCCTCCCGTGACGTAGGAGACGATAATCTCAACCCTATTCTCACCCTTTGCATCCGTGATGGTGACCTCCCCATCGCTTCCTACGATCGGTTTCAGGGTCTCTTCGATGACCTCGCCGGTCGACTTGGTCACGCGGACATTGATGTTCTTCAAGAGATTCTGGCCTTTGCCACCTCTAAAGGTGATGGTAAGGTCGTTCCGGGAAGGGTAGCCGGGCGCAATCTGAAACTCAACCTCCTTACCCGGGGGCGGTGTCTCCGTCGGGCCGGGCTTGAGCGAGGCCGGGGTCGTCGTGGTCACGGGTGTTGTCGTGGCCTCCGGGGTCTCCGTAGAGGGCGGCCCGCCGCCGTCTTCAGAACCGATGCAGGCGGCGCAGAATGCGAATGCAAGCAGGAGTATAATCAGAGCAGTCAGCGACCTGGTCTTCATAGACCATCCATGGTCTTTGGGATATTTCATCCTTTCGACATGCCCACGGCGTCTTTGGAGCGCAAGGGTGAATTATCCGGGCAGGCTCCGGTGCAGGGGAGCGTATGTAGGAATATTTATAAGTATAGGAAGGAAACTTCCATCTATATTAATGCGGGGTTAACGATGAACCTGCGAAGACCCAACGCCAATGAGGCAACGGGAACAAGCAACCGGTCCCGGGACGTCGTACCTATGTCAGGCATCTGCACTCGGTGCGTCGACGGGTGCAAGGGATCCTGTGAGATCTGGCTCTCCTCCTTCCGTGGCAGGGAAGTCCTCTACCCGGGCCCATTCGGCGAAATCACAGCCGGCGCCGACAAGAACTACCCGGTCGACTACTCGCATCTGAACATCCAGGGCTACGCAACCGGCGCAAAAGGGCTGCCCGAAGGCATCGAGGCCAGCCCCGATACTATCGTATTCCATGCTGTCGATACCCGGACCGAGTACGGGTGGAACTCGAAAGTCCCGATGCGGGTGCCTATCTTCACCGGGGCGCTCGGTTCGACCGAGAGTGCCCGGGCAAACTGGGAGCACTTCGCCGTCGGTGCCGCCATATCCGGCATAACGCTTGTCTGTGGGGAGAACGTCTGCGGCGTCGACCCTGACCTGGTCCTCGACCACAACGGCAGGGTCGCGAGGTCGCCCGAGATGGACCGCCGCATCGAGACCTACCGGAAGTTCCACGACCGCTACGGGGAACTCCTGGTGCAGCTGAACGTGGAGGATACGCGCCTCGGGACCGCTGAGTACGTCTCCGCAAAGCACAACCTCGAGACGGTCGAGCTGAAGTGGGGCCAGGGCGCAAAGTGCATCGGCGGCGAGATTAAGGTCGACAGTCTTGCCCGGGCAAACCAGCTCAAAGATCGTGGTTATATCGTCCTCCCGGACCCAGGAATTCGCGAAGTTCAGGCAGCCTTTGCGGACGGCGCTGTGAAAGAGTTTGAGCGGCATTCGCGGGTGGGTTTCGTCACCAGGGAGGGGTTCCTTGAGGAGGTCGACCGGCTCCGTGACATTGGATTTAAACGGGTTACCCTCAAAACCGGCGCCTACTCGGCCGTCGAACTCGCGATGGCGATCCGCTACGGCGCCGAAGCGAAGATCGACCTCCTCACCATCGACGGCGCGCCCGGTGGTACCGGGATGAGCCCCTGGCCGATGATGAACGAGTGGGGGATCCCAACCTTCTACATCGAGTCGCTCGCCTACCAGTTCTCAGAACGGCTCCGGGAACGGGGGATCCGGGTCCCTGATATCGCCATCGCCGGCGGGTTTGCAGACGAGGCAAACGTCTTCAAGGCGCTTGCCATGGGGAGCCCCTACGTCAGGGCAGTCTGCATGGGCCGTGCCCTCATGATCCCGGGCATGGTCGGGAAGAATATCGCAAAGTGGCTTGAGACCGGCGAACTCCCGAAGACCGTCTCGAAGTATGGCCACACCAGGAAAGAGATCTTCGTCTGCTACGAGGAACTCAAGGAGAAATTCCCCGGCAGGATCGACGAGATCCCGCTCGGGGCGGTGGGGATCTACACCTACGTCCAGAAGTTCAGGACCGGGCTTCAGCAGATCATGGCCGGGACCCGGAACTTCAGCCTCGGAACAATTGCCAGGAGCGACCTGATGGCACTGACCGAAGAGGCCGAGGCAGTCTCAGGCATTCCCTATGTGATGCGGGCTTACCGGGACGCTGCCGAGGCGATCCTCGACTCATAAGCCGAAAACGGTATGGGCAGAGGGAATCTCCCTGCCAACCATTTCCAGGCCACCCCTTTTATCCAGAATGTCATTAAAATCCCTGAATGCCTGGAATCATCACTTTTTGATAATATCCCCCATCCCCGATAATCTTTAATGTGAAGAGCGTATCAGGTCTGTCTGACACACTATGCATACAGATATCAGTCCAACTGTCCTCATCACCGGAGGAGCAGGATTCATCGGGTCGCACCTCGCAACGGAACTGCTGCAGCACGGCTACCATGTCCGCATCCTCGATAACCTGATACCACGGGTCCACGGCCCTGAACGGCAGCAGCCCGGCCATCTCGACCGCCGGGTAGAGTTCTTCACCGGGGATATCAGGGACCTGCACTGCGTGCAGGAGGCTCTCAAGGGGGTCGATTCCGTCATACACCTTGCTGCGGTCGTCGGGGGGCGGCAGAGCATGTACCAGATTGAGAAATACGTGAGCGTCAATACCGCCGGGACCGCGACCCTCCTTGAGGCCTTACTCGACCACCCGGTTAAGCGGCTCATTGTCGCCTCAAGCAGCGCCGTCTACGGGGAGGGTCTCTACTGCTCATACAACGGCACCATCTATCCGAAGGTCCGGCGTTCTCCCGCGCAGGTGGCGAAGGGGGACTGGGAGCCCCGGAGCCCTGAGGGGGAGGTGATCTACCCCCTTCCCACACCTGAGACGAAGGAGGCCTCGCCGCTCTCGATCTACGCAGTCTCCAAGTATGACCAGGAGGAGATGTGCCGGATGATCGGGGAGGCATATGGTATCCCAACGGTTATTCTCCGGCTCTTTAACGTCTACGGCCCGCACCAGGGGTATGCCAGCCCCTACTCCGGCATGCTGACAGAGTATGCATACCGCCTGCTCCAGGGCAAGTCTGTGTACCTCTTCGAGGACGGCTACCAGCAGCGTGACTTTGTGAGCGTCTATGACGCGGTACGTGCCTTTCGTCTGGCCCTTGAGTCGCCCTCTGCAACCGGTGGAACGTTCAACATCGGGAGCGGTCGCCCACACACATTCCGAACCATCGCCGACCATCTTGCGGTGATAACCGGTCGGCAGGACCTGAGCCCTATAATCACGGGGATCGGGCGGGTCGGGGATATCCGCCACTGTGTCGCTGATATCAGCCGTGCCCGGGAGATCCTCGGTTACGAGCCGGAGATCCCCCTCGAGGCTGGCCTGCTCGACCTGACTACCTGGATAAGGGCTGAGATCGAGGGATGGCAGAAAGTGCCGGCACCGCTTGAGATACCGAAACCATCACGCCTCCCGGTCTGAAGGCAGCACGGAGCACATCCTTTATTTTTCTCCGGCGCGGTGGCCGTGCCACAGACAGGACCTCCATATCCGGGATCATCTGCTCCCCCTCTCTATCGTGAAACACTTCCTGCCCGGTGACCCCCTGAACACTCACCAGTGCATCGACTCTGAATTATCAAACTCTGTTGAATCGCTGTTCCCGTTGAGGTGCTCCTCCCCGGGCACTGGATCCCATTTGAGAATCGCGCCGGGGAAGGGGAGTGGGTCCCCTCCTGCCCGCAGAAGGCCATGTCCGTGCATGGCCCCGGAACTCGCGAGTATCAATCTCGTGTGAAACCGATTCAGCACTCACTCACCTTTAATGTCCTGACCATTGAGAATCGATGCACCGGTACATCTTCACCGAGCGGCGGGAATTCCTCATCCGGCTGCTCGAAAACCCCGTACTCCTCGAACATGAATCCCTCACCTACCTTGAAGACCCGGAAAAGAAAGCGGAGGTAGAGGGGCACATGCCGATGGTCGCGCCGGCCAGCCGGAGGAGATCGCCGCGGTCTTTGCCTTCCTCGCGTCTGAGGATACTACCTGCATCACCGGGCAGACGATTACATGTGGACGCGAAGTCTAATTTCCATCCTGACTTCCGTACATCGTGGTCTTCTGGGAGTTGAAGACCTGCTCTGCGATTCCTGCTCGAGACCATGGTTGTCCGCGGGATTTATTTAAGTAGATTAATATAACCCTCTTTTATATATTTGAGTCCTGATAAACACGATCTGGTACCGCAGGAATCACATCGCCCTTACGGCTTTTCGAAGTGACCGGCCCGGCGAGCATCAGCAGAAGATATACGATGAAACATGGTCTTTGAGGTAAAAGAGAGCCTGACTGAAGAAGAGGTCGACCACGGCTTAAAACTCGTCATCATGGACGGCCTTGCCACCCAGGCGATGGTGACACTGACCGGCGGCATCTTCCTCGTAGCCTTTGCGCTCCAGCTTGGGGCGTCCAATACCGTCATCGGCCTGCTCGCCGCCATACCGCCGCTCGCCGAACTCCTGCAGATGCCTGCCATCTACCTCATTGACCGGGTGCAGAAACGGAGGGCAGTGGTCGTGGCAGCCTCGCTTGCCGCCCGCCTCTTCTGGATCCCGATCATCCTGATACCGTTCTTCCTCTCGCCGGAGCAGGGGATATTTGTACTTATTGCCTCGATAGTCCTCTACTCGTCATTCTCGGCGTTCTCGCATTGTGGCTGGAACTCATGGATGCGCGACCTGATACCCCAGGATCGGCTCGGGGCCTTCTTCTCCCGGCGGCTGACCCTCTCGACAGGGCTTGCGCTTATCATCAGCCTTATCGCAGGTTTCTTCATCGACTCGTGGGAAGCCGCGTTCCCGGACCTTGCGACCTGTGGCTACTCGTTTCTCTTCCTCCTCGGGCTCCTCGCCGGACTTTTCGGGATCATACTCCTCGCCCGTACACCAGAACCCAGGATGGTCGCCGATGGCGAGGAGGATGGCCTGCTTGCTGCCATCGCAAAGCCGTTCCAGGACATAAACTTTAAGAACCTTATCATATTTCTCGGCTCATGGAACTTCGCCGTCAACCTTGCAGCGCCGTTCTTCACGGTCTATATGCTCCAGAGAATCGGTCTCGACATCTCGCTCGTCGTCGCGCTCAGCGTCCTCAGTCAGGTCATGAACATAATCTTCTACCGGTCATGGGGCCGGATATCTGACCGGTTCTCCAACAAGTCAGTCCTCGCTGTCAGCGGCCCGTTGTTCATGCTCGCTATCTTTGCGTGGATGTTTGTTACGCTCCCCGAGGTCTATGCCCTGACCTACCCGCTGCTCATCCTCATCCACATCCTGATGGGGATATCGCTTGCGGGGGTCTCGCTCGCGTCTGGCAATATCAGCCTGAAACTGGCCCCGCAGGGCCAGGCGACCAGTTACCTTGCGGCGAGCACTTTCGCAAACTCGGTCGCCGCCGGGGTCGCCCCGATCCTCGGCGGGCTCTTCGTGGACTTCTTTGCGGAGCGAGAACTGATCTGGACGCTGATCTGGAAAGACCCCGTGCGGGAACTTGTCTTTGTCACCTTCAACCTCCGGCAGTGGGAATTCTTCTTCTTCTTCGCCTTCCTCCTCGGGCTCTACTCCCTCCACCGTCTGGCCGTGGTGCAGGAGGAAGGGGAGGCGAAGGAGCAGGTGGTTGTCAACGAACTCATTGCAGGGGTTCGGCGCGATATGCGGAACTTCTCCCCGGCCGGTGGCCTCAGGGATCTGGTGAAGTTCCCCTTCTCGGTCACCAGGAACCGTCGAAGGAAAAAACAGTAGCACAGTGAACTACTCCGCCCTTCAGGGCGGGGTAGTTCACGTCGTCTCAATTTGCGGTTTTGGTGTGGGGTGAGAGTCGTCGATCATGCAGGGAGCGCGCGAAGAGAGGGGTGCAGCGGGTAGTAATCCGGCAATCTTTATGCATCTCCGCGTGAGGCAACCGGAGAGCGTGGGGTTATGAGACGCCGTGCTGCAGAAGAAACCAGGGAGGATGGTCCCGATACCTTCATGAGACTGGGGGGCCAGGTCCCTTATCAGAGTTCATGGACCGGAAGCATATCCACCCTGGCCTCATCATCATCGCTACGACCTTCGCGCTGGTGCTGGTCTCCGGGTGCGCCGGCGTTCACCCATCGCCGGGGGAAAACAGCATTCCCGCAGCGGTGGGAGCGTCGAATGAGACCGTCACGCTCCCAGAACCACGTTACAGCGGCAGCGTATCGGTCGAAGAGGCACTCCGAGAGCGGCGATCGGTCCGGATCTACGCTGAAGTGCCGCTGATGCTTACCGATGTCGGGCAGGTTCTCTGGGCGGCACAGGGGGTCACGGACGGTCGGGGATACCGGACCGCCCCCTCAGCCGGCGCCCTCTATCCCCTGGAGGTCTACCTCGTCGCCGGTGACGTCATGGGCCTTGAGCCCGGGGTCTATCACTACCAGCCCGCGGAACACCTGCTCATCAGGACCGGCGACGGTGACCGGCGGGCAACCCTGCAGGCAGCGGCTGTTAACCAGACCTCTGTTGGCGATGCCCCGGCAACGATCGTCATCTGCGCGGTCCCGGACCGGACGACCGTGAAGTACGGCGACCGCGGGATGCGCTACGTCTTCATGGAGGCCGGACACGCCTCCGAAAACATCTATCTCCAGGCGACAGCGATCAACCTCGGCACCGTCACCATCGGTGCGTTTGATGACGATGAAGTCGGGGAGATCCTCGGGCTCCCCGGGAACACAACGCCGCTCTATCTCATGCCGGTGGGGAGACCTGTTCCGGGGATGTTTGAAGCCACAGTTTCCCACAGGGTAGCCGGATGATGATGAGGGTTCCTGTGATTGATACCATTTTCAGAGGAGGCTTGACTATTGCTCACATATCAACAGGACCGCGGGATCGCTGATAGTCCACCATATCAACCCGATATGGAATAGGGTGTTATCCTCTTGAATCCCTGGCTGAAGTCAGAATTAATGGGAAGAGGCGACTGCCCGGGTCCGCTCTCCCCGCGGTACTACCTCCTGCCCCACTGACGGCTGCTGCTGACTGACGCAGTGGATCGCGCCAAATCCCGCAACCATCGCTGTGCAGTCGATGCCGACAACCTCCCGATCCGGGAAGACCTGCTGGATACGGGCGAGAGCGACCTCATCGTTCGGGTGGCCGAAGACCGGCACCAGCACAACGGTATTCCCGATATAGAAGTTGGCGTAACTTGCCGGCAGTCGCTCTTCGCCGCCGACCGCCCCTGGCATCGGGAGCGGGATGACTGTCAGGGGGTTGCCGTCCTGGTCAGTCGACGCCCGAAGGATATCGTAGTTCTCCTTCAGGGCAGCATAGTTTACGTCATCCTCGTTCTCCTCGAGAGCGCAGAGGACGGTTGTCGGGTTCACGAATCGGGCAATGTCGTCGACATGACCATCGGTATCATCACCGACGATTCCCTGCTTTAACCAGATGACGTGACTGACGCCGAGGTAGGCCTCCAGGTATGCCTCGATCTCTTCCCGGGAGAGCTCGGGATTGCGGTTCGGGTTTAAGAGACACGCCTCCGTCGTGATGACCGTGCCGCGCCCGTTCACCTCGATCGAACCCCCCTCCATGACGATCCCGGGCGTAAAGATAGGGAGGTTCATGTCGCGATTCATGACGAGCGGTATCCCGGCGTCTCCCATAAGTTCCGGATACTTCCCTCCCCAGGCGTTGAACGTCCAGTGCACCATCGCGAGACTTCCCGTCTCGCGGTTGACCACGAACGTCGGACCGTAGTCGCGGAACCAGACATCAGCGTAATCGACAACGTGGAAGTTGATGCCCCCCATATCGACGCCCACCTCCTCGAGCATTGCCTCAGCCCGGATGCGCATCCGCTCGTTCTTGACGAGCAGGTTGACGGTCTCTGACCTGCGGAGCGCCGCGATGATCTTGACATAGGCCGCCTCCGCCGCGGCGAGGTCGGGGAACGTCTCCCGGTCGTGGGGCCAGGAGAGCCAGACAGCATCGTGCGGCTCCCACTCCGCCGGCATGTGGTAGCCAAGCGCCTTCGGGGTCCTGGTCGGCGGGAGTCTCCGGGTGAGCATCCCGTAGGTCTCGGGCCTTCGGTTCCGGAAGAAGCCCCAGCCCTCCCTGACGACCTCGTTCATCGAGAGGTCGACCTCCACGACGAGAATCTCTTCATCGGTCTCCCCTGCCCGGGCAAGGACATTGCCAAAGGCGTCGGCGACGAACGAACTCCCGAAGAACCTGATTTCGCCCTCATCGCCCACCCGGTTGACGGCGGCGACGTGGACGCTGTTCGCTATAGCGTGGCCCCGCTGCACCGTCTCCCACGCCTCGCGCCAGTCGCCTTCTGGGGGTTCTTCCTCCCCCGCGATCCTGCCGAGGGCGGTCGGGTAGAAGATGATCTCTGCACCCTGCAGCGCGACCGCTCTGGCGGCTTCCGGAAACCACTGGTCGTAACAGATGAGCACAGCGACACGGCCATGCCGGGTGTCGTAGACCCGGTAGCGGTCCCCGGGACGGAAGTAGGTCTTCTCGTAGAAGAGGGGGTCGTAGGGGATATGCACCTTCCGGTAGGCCGGGAGCAGTCGCCCGTCTGCATCGATCACCACCGCTGTGTTGTAGTACTCCGCCGACGCTGTCCGCTCATAGAGCGGCACGATGATCACCACGCCATGCTCCCGGGCAAGCGCCGAGAAGGCTTCAGTCGAGGTTCCTGGAATGGTCTCGGCGTAGGTGGAGGCGTCCCGGTCATCGTACTGCGGGAAGTAGGGGGTCCGGTAGAGTTCCTGCAGGCAGAGGATCCGGGCCCCCTCCTGGATCGCCGCTCTCGCCATCTTGAGGGTGTGAGCCAGGTTGCAGTCAGGGTCGTCGCTAACCGCTGTCTGGATGAGACCGATCTTCTGTGTGCTCATCTCTATCATCTCTCCGTATCGGTAGGGCACTCAAGCGCTTTATATCATCTGCCGCGCGGCCATAGCGTTATCCGGCATCGCGTCCTGTACCTACAGGAGAAATGGAGTTCGCGACAACCCTCCTCATCGCCGTCGGCCTTGCGATGGATGCGTTCGCCGTTGCGATCAGCGGGGGCGCCACCGTGCGGGAAGAGCGGGGCCGGTATGCCCTCATCGTCGGGGCCCTCTTCGGCGGGTTCCAGGCCGGGATGCCGATGCTCGGGTGGCTCGGCGGGGTGAGCCTCGCCTCATTCATCGGGCCCTACGACCACTGGATCGCCTTCCTGCTGCTTGCACTGATCGGCGGGAAGATGATCGTCGAAGCGGTGCGGGGAGATGGCGAAACTGTGCAGTTTAACGCCCGGGGTGTGACAACCTTCCTCGTGCTCGCAGTCGCCACCAGCATCGATGCGCTTGTTGTCGGCGTCACCTTTGCCGTGCTCGATACGCCGATCCTCTGGCCCGCAGTCACGATCGGCGCCGTGACCTTCGCCCTCTCCGCAGCCGGCGTCATGATAGGAAGTTCATTTGGCCGGGTATCGGGGCGGAAGGCCGAGATCCTCGGTGGGGTTATCCTGATCGCCCTCGCCCTCCGGATTCTGTTTGAGCATCTTGCCTTCTGGTGACATTTACCCGGTCTCGTCCAGGACCCACCGCATCGCCCTCCTGCCCCAGGATTGCCTCCAGGGTGTCAGGATGGGCTGTCGCGGGAAAGGGTCATCGCTGTTGAAGTTCGCTTTGACCGCGATCTCCTCTTCGTCGTGGGTAAGGGCCCCCGACCTTTTGTGCCAGGGCACCTCCGCGGCGTGGTAAGCGATCTGATCGACGATCACCCCGGTCCGGGCGATTGGGAGGTTCCCGGCTCCATCCACACCAGAATGGAAAGGCAGCGCTCTGTCTGCCGCCTCACGCGCAACTTCCAGGAATAACTCCAGCCCTGGTCTCTCCGGGGATCAGGTCGTAGGTCGTCGTCCGCTGACGGAGCGTCCGCCCGAGGTCTTCAGCGATACGCTGCATCTCACCGGGGTCCAGGTAGTCGGCATCCTCCCCACCAGCATCGAGCGAGACGTCGTCGCAGAACATCGTTCCCCCGAGGTCATCGCCGCCCGCCATAAGCCCGAGCTGCGCCATCTTCGTCCCGACCTTGCCCCAGGAGATCTGGATGTGGTCGAAGTTGTCCAGGAAGAGGCGTGCGACCGCAAAGAGCAGAAGGTCTTCGCGGCCGGTGGCGCCCGCAGGCGCAAGGCCCCTCTGGTAGAGGACGGTGTTCTCGTGGAGGTAAGAGAGCGGCACGAGTTCTGTAAACCCGCCAGTCTCGTCCTGGATCTCACGAAGAATGCCAAGGTGCTGGGCCCGGTCAGCCTCACTCTCGCAGTGACCGTACATGATCGTCGCCGTCGAGCGGATGCCAAGGCTGTGCGCCTCCTTGATGATCCGGACCCAGGTCGCCGTGTCGCACTTGTTTGGGCAGATCACGGCGCGGACGCTGTCCACCAGGATCTCGGCCGCAGTCCCCTGCAAGGTCCCAAGACCCACCTCACGGAGCTGTTCGAGGGCCTCCATGCTCGAAACCCCGCTCCGCTCCGCTGCCCAGGCGATCTCGTCCGGGCTTGCGGTGTGAATGTCCACCTCAGGCGCGACCTCCCGCACACAGGAGATGAGATCGATATAGGAGTCGAGCGTGTAGTCGGGGTGCACCCCGGAGAGGAGACAGATCTCGGTGACGTTACGGCCACGCGCCTGCTGGACCTTCTCCCGTACGGTCGCAAGATCATCGCAGAACGCTCCCGGATCATCAGCGCGTCGCCCGAACCCACAAAACCTGCAGAGGTTCTTGCAGATGTTGGTGATATGGATATTCTGGTTCCTGACGTAGGTGACAGTATCGCCGACCTTTCGTCTCCGGAGTTCGTCAGCGGCGGCGACGACATCCCAGATGTCCCGGCCGCGGGTCTTGAAGAGGCGGGTTGCCTCCTCCTCTGTGAGGCGGTGGCCGGCGAGGGTATCGTCGAGCAGGTCATGCAGAGAGTGATGCGGCATTGTAAACAACTCTAATATTCCAAGATTTATTTCTCTTTCCCTTTGCGCCGTGCAAGCAAGAAATCGTGGACAATGATGATGACAATGACGACAATCGCAAACTCAGTGAGGTGCAGAGGCAGGTAGCCGATGAACGGCACCGCAATGAGGGCTTTCCCGACAATCCACTCCTTCTTGACGGGCTCGACTATCCCGACGCCAGGGATCCAGAGGTTCCCCTGGTCGATATATGGGTTGTTGTCCCCTTTGGTGATATAACCACCATGCGGATCTTCGTAGTACTGCCGGAGCGCCGACTGCTCCACGGCGGCGGTATCAACGTAGGTCATGGCGCGGTGAATGATCGGGTGGACGGAATCGACGCCGTTGGGCCGGTAGATGATCACATCACCGTAGTCCCCAAAGGACTGGTGCCCGATCCACTGTCCCTCAGCCCAGGTAACAAGGTTGCCGAACCGGTCTTCGTCCACAACCAGCACCAGATCGCCGACGTTCATGTTTGGAACCATGCTCTCCGACTCGATGGTGACCACTGCCGGCCATGTACCGGCGAAGAGGTAGAGGGCAAGGGCAATGCACGCCACAACCGTGACAACCCAGAGGAGATCTCGGGCAAGAGAGACAGCCGGGTGATCGCTTTCCTGGAACGCCCGCAGGATCGATGCTGCACGCTGCAGCCAGGTGGTATCCGACATTTGCTCTAAAGAGGATACTATTCCTACCTATATACATAGGATCTCCGGCACCGGAGCAGGAAAAGATAAACCCATATTACCGGGGGAGAATAACATGAGACCATGCTCGCCAACGCCGAGATCGTACGTCGGTTCCTTGAGTTAAAACACCAGGTCCATCCCGATGTGGTGAATTACATCAAGGAACAGAACGATCCGACGCTCATCGACCGGATCGCCGCGCGGGTCCCTGACGATACCCTGGTTGTATCAGCAGAGCATATCCCGGGGCTGAAGAAGGTCAGGGATGGGACCAGGTTCCTCGTCGATCCGGAACTCGAGGTGGTCGTGGGGAGCGCAGGAACCACAGGGAGTGTCATCGGCCATGAGGATGCCGTCCATTACTTCCGGGATCGCTATAACAACCTTTCCTCAATGATCCGCAGCCGGATGAACGCGATGCCTATTGAGGCGCTGCTAAAATCCCCTCACCGCTACCGCGACGAGGAATGTACCATCATCGGGATGGTGGCTGATACCCGAACGACCGCCGGGGGGCACCGGCTCGTCGAGCTGGAGGATCCCACAGGAACCATTCCAGTGCTCTTCAATAAAGGAAGGCGCGACTCATTCGCGGAGGCAGAGCGGATTCTCCCTGACGAGGTGGTCGGGGTCAAGGGGAAACTCTCAAATGACGGCGGGCTCCTCTTTGCCGATCAACTCTCCCGCCCGGACATCCCGGTCAACCATGCCCCGTTCAGGAGTGACAGGCCCGGGAAGGCGGTCCTGATCTCTGATGTGCACGTCGGGAGCAACACCTTCCTCGAAGAGGCGTGGAACCGGTTCGCCGACTGGCTCCAGGACTCCGATGCCGGCTACCTCCTGATCGCGGGTGACCTCGTTGACGGCATCGGGATCTACCCGGGACAGGAGGACGAACTGACGATCAAGAACATCTATGAGCAGTACGACGTCTTTGCAGAGATGCTCCGGGACCTTCCGTCGAGGATCCGGATCGTTGTCGCCCCTGGAAACCACGACGTCGTCAGGATGGCCGAGCCGCAGCCAGCGATCCCGCCGGAGTTCACTGAGAAGTTCCCGGAAAACTGCACCCTCGTCGAGAACCCCTGCCTGCTGAACCTCCAGGGAGTGCGGGTCTTGATGTACCACGGACGATCGTTTGATGACATGATCGGGCTCATCCCCGGGGCGAGTTACGAGCGGCCCGGGGAGATCATGGACGAGATGCTGAAACGCCGGCTTCTCGCCCCCCCCTACGGTATGCGCACCCCCATCGCTGCCATGAAGACCGACCGGCTCATTATTGACCCGATCCCGGAGATCCTGCTCACCGGCCACGTCCATATCTGCGGCATCACCCGCTACCGGGGTGTCCTCGGAGTGAACGCGGGCACCTGGCAGTCGCAGACATCGTTTCAGAAACAGATGAACATCAACCCAACGCCCGCGCGGGCATTTATCGTCGATCTCCAGACACTCCAGCCAGAAGTAATGGATTTCAGCTAAATACCCACAATCTCTCAGGGCCTTTTCCGCATGTTTAAAAATGTTGACCACCTTTCTATATGGTACTCTATCGGAGGAATGCAGAGAGATGGATCTGGTATATCTGGCACCCATAGGTGCCATCCTCGCTCTCCTGTTTGCAGGATACTCGTATTTGAGTATCAGGCGGGAGGGCACGGGTACCGAACTGATGCAGAAGATTGCTGCCGCTATCCATGACGGGGCAATGGTCTACCTGAACAGGCAATACCGCGCTATCGCGGTCTTCGTCGTCGTGCTTGCCGTTGTCCTCGCGCTCGTGATTAATCCCCTTACAGCGGCCTGCTTTGTGCTCGGCGCGGCGCTCTCAGCGACCGCCGGCTACATCGGCATGTTCACCGCCACGGCCGCAAACGTCCGGACCACGAACGCCGCGCGGCGCGGGATCGCGGATGCGTTCCGGGTCTCGTTTGCGAGCGGTTCGGTTATGGGCATGGCCGTGGTCGGGCTCGGGCTCCTCGGGCTCTCGCTTGCCTATGTGGTCATCAGCACATTCACCGGGCTTCCCCAGGCCGAAGTCCTCACCATCGTGACCGGGTTTGGTCTCGGGGCAAGTTCGATCGCCCTCTTCGCCCGTGTCGGCGGCGGTATCTTCACCAAGGCCGCAGACGTCGGTGCCGACCTCGTCGGCAAGGTTGAGGCGGGTATCCCTGAGGACGACCCCCGGAACCCGGCAGTCATCGCCGACAACGTCGGCGACAACGTCGGCGACGTCGCCGGCATGGGTGCCGACCTTTACGAGTCCTACGTCGGCGCGATCATCTCGGCGATGGTCCTCGGCGTCACCGCTTCGGCCACGCATTTCGCGAACGCTGAAACCATGAACGTGATCACCCTCCCACTGCTGATCGCCGCGGTCGGTATCGTTGCGTCCATCATCGGCTCATTCTTTGTCCGGACCAACAAGACCGAGAGCAGCGCCATCCACATGGCCTTCAACAAAGGGCTGCTCTCCGCGCTCATCGTGACCGTCATTGCCACCTATTTCCTGGTGACCCTGCTCCTCGGCGCAGAGTACATCGGCGTTTTCTATGCCACCGTCGCCGGTCTCATCGCAGGGTTTGCCATCGGCCTGATCACCGAGTACTACACCTCCTTTGACCGGAAACCAACGCAGGCCATTGCGAAGTCGACCGAGACCGGGGCTGCCACCACCATCATCACCGGGTTTGCGAAGGGGATGGAGAGCACCCTCTGGCCGGTCCTGATCATCGCTCTCGCCATCTACGTCTCGTACATGGCCGCCGGGCTTTACGGCATCGCCATCGCCGCCGTCGGCATGCTCTCGACGCTCGGGATCTCCCTCTCAGTCGATGCTTACGGCCCGGTCGCCGACAACGCCGGCGGTATCGCCGAGATGTCCCACCAGAAGCCGGAAGTCCGTGAGATCACCGACACCCTGGACGCGGTCGGCAACACCACCGCGGCCATCGGAAAGGGGTTCGCCATCGGTTCTGCGGCGCTGACGGCGCTTGCCCTCTTCTCAGCCTACACTCAGGCGGTCAACCTCTCGCTCATCGATGTCTCGGTTCCGGATGTCTTCATCGGCCTCCTGATCGGTGCGATGCTTCCCTTCCTCTTCTGTTCCATCACGATGATGGCGGTCGGTAAGGCGGCATACAGCATCGTCCATGAGGTCCGCCGCCAGTTCCGGGAGATCACCGGCCTCATGGAGGGGAAAGCCGATCCAGACTACGCCTCCTGCATCACCATCTCCACGAACGCAGCGCTGCGTGAGATGATCCTGCCTGGCGTCCTTGCCGTCGCCGCGCCGCTCGCCGTCGGGATCGTCCTCGGCCCCGAGGCGCTCGGGGGCCTGCTCGTCGGTTCGCTTGCAACCGGGTTCCTCCTCGCCGTCACGATGGCAAACGCTGGCGGAGCGTGGGACAACGCGAAGAAGTACATCGAGCAGGGCCACCTTGGCGGCAAGGGTTCGGATGCCCACAAGGCAGCGGTCGTCGGCGACACCGTGGGCGACCCCTTCAAGGATACGTCGGGACCTTCTCTGAATATTCTCATAAAACTGATGTCCATGGTCGCGCTGGTCTTCGCACCGCTGATCCTGGTCGTCTAATCTCACTTTTTTTTGGTAGACCCCCCTGCGGCAGTATTCACGCGGGCACGGCGGTGCTGCACACTCAGGCAACAAGCATTTAGGAAGAAAACCGGCAGAATGCCCTCGACTTCAGTTGTGGGATGAATGCCGTCCTCAAATACATCTATTAGACATCAGATCGTATAATAAAGCGATGCGTAAAACGTATCGTTATCGACTCTCTCCCACAAAGGCTCAGGTGACTCTTCTTGAGAAGACGCTTGGAGGTATGCCGATGGGTCTATAACGAGACACGCGCATTACGAAAGAACGCGTGGGAACAAGAGCAACGTTCTCTATCCTCCTATGGTACTAACAAAATCCTGACGCAGTGGAAGAAAGACCACCCGGAACTAAATCAAGTCTCTTCTCAGGTCTTGCAGAATGTCCAGATACGCGTCGATCTTGCGTTCAAAGCCTTCTTCCGGCGGGTAAAGGCCGGGGAGAATCCGGGGTATCCCCGGTTCAAGGGGAAGGGGCGATATGGAGTTTCACGTATCCACCGTTTGGTTTCCACCTCAATGATGCCGGCACGCACCTCCCTCTATGCATCAAAGATTGGTGATATCCCTATCGTCCTCCACCGCCCGATTGAAGGTAACATTAAGACTCTCACGGTCAGACGCTCTTCAACTGGAAAGTGGTATGCCTGTTTCTCAGTTGAGTATGAACCCTTTCCTGTACAACAGAATGATGGAGAAATCGGGGTCGATGTCGGTCTCGAATCATTCGCCACCCTTTCGAATGGAGAGAAGATCGAGAACCCCCGGTTCTTCCGTACCGACGAGAAAGCGCTTGCGAAGGCGCAAAGGAAACTTTCGAAAAACGGAGAGTGGAACTCCTGAACGGTTGTCGCATGCATCCCTGAACGGATCGCCAATCGGCACCACAATTTTGCTCACCAGACTTCCCGGCAGCTGGTGGATCGGTTCGGCACGATCGTGTTTGAGGACCTGAATATCACAAATATGCAGAAGAACCATCATCTGGCAAAAAGCATTGCCGATGTCGCCTGGAATCAGTTCATCACGATCACAGAGAACAAAGCGGAAGAGGCTGGTTCTCGTGTGATCCTGGTGAACCCCAGAAATACATCACAGCAGTGTTCCCGATGTGGTATGATCGTCAAAAAGACGCTCTCTGACCGGGTCCACTCCTGCCCGCACTGTGGGCTCGCGATGGATCGCGACCAGAACACGGGCGTTCAACATTATGCGATCAACATTATGAGATTGGGGCTGCAATCTCAGGGGTAATATCCAGGATGCCCCTGATTTCAGTCAGGGGAGCAGTCACCACCAGACAAGTTATATCAGATGGGCCTCCAGGTCCTCCGGACCTGGGCAAATTTAAGCGTTATTATGGCGATCGGAGTCTGAATACGATTTATAGTAAACTTTATATAATAAAATATATATCATTCCCCCTTCCCAAGGGGGGGAATGGTAGTATGAGACGATGGATAACTCTATGCACGTGCATCCTTGTCCTTCTAGCGATGCCGTTTGCTGTGACAGCGGCGCTGGTAGGAGACGAGAATGTAACAGTGACGCCCGACAACGAGACTGAGCAGATGGATAATTTGACGATCGCCGGCTACATCGCCCAGGATGAGAACCTGACGAGGCTGGCTGAAGCGCTCAACGTGACAGCGCTCTACGATACCCTGGATACGGAAGGGCCGTATACTGTCTTTGCCCCGAGCGATGATGCATTCGATGCGCTTGGTAACGAGACTGTGAACCAGCTCTTCAACGAGACCACAAACCTGACCACGGTGCTCCAGTACCATATTGTTGTGGGCGAGTACACCTCGGAAAACCTCACCAGTATGGTCGAAAACCAGACCGGGAACCAGACAGGATTAAACATCCTCGATATCTTCAATGGGCTCCTCGGCGGTGAGAACCAGACCAAAAACATGACGACGCTGGAGACGCTTTCTGGTGAGAGCCTGAATGTCACCGTCAGCGACGGCGAGATCATGGTCGAGAACGCCACTGTCACCACGATGGACATCAACGCGACCAATGGCGTGATCCACATCATCGACCAAGTGCTGCTGCCTCCGGGCCTGAACCTGACTGTAGTGGAAAACCAGACCGAAATGGCGGAAACCGGGACAGCAGTGTGAATCAACCGGATGGCGGAGGCCGGCATACACCGCTGCCGGCCCGGCAACATCCGAGACAATCATCAGATGCTCCGGGCCTCAAAAGTTCACTTTTATATAAAACCTCATGGCACGGTAAGGGGATGAGCGGCTGAAAACCGCATGAAGCGCCGCCTCATGAGCGTTTTGCCGGCCTGGTCTGATGCAGAGTCCTCTCTCTCATGGGCACGGTTCATCCTGCTTGCCTGCGTGCCGCCGCTACCGGCGTGTACCAATGACCGGTGAATGTGTGAAACGTCTCTTCGAGCTACCATCTTCGTAAATCCTATAGCATGGGAGGGACATTATCCTATGATGTTCTGTATCGTAACGGGCGGTGCTGGCTTCATCGGTTCGCACGTCGTCGATGCCCTGGTCGCGGCGGGGGACGACGTGCTGGTCATCGATGACTGCAGCGCGGGCACCACAGAGAACCTCGCACGGCACCTGGCGACCGGTCAGATCACCTTCATCAAGCAGAACCTGCTCGATGACGACTGGCAGCAGCATCTGGAAGGGGGAGATCGGGTCTACCATATCGCTGCAGACCCTGATGTCAGGCAGAGCGCCATGACCCCAGATTCCCAGGTGAGGAACAATATCATCGCCACATACCGGGTGCTTGAAGCGATGCGAGCGCATAATGTGCCGGAACTGGTCTTCACCTCAACCTCGACCGTCTACGGCGAGGCCGCGGTCATCCCGACACCAGAGACCTACACGCCGCTCGAGCCGATATCAGTCTACGGCGCGACGAAACTTGCCTGTGAGGCGCTTATATCGTCCTATTGCCACTCGTTCGGTATGCGGGCATGGATCTACCGGTTCGCAAACATCATCGGCGAACGGAGCAACCACGGCGTCATCCGGGATTTCATCAGGAAACTCCGCGAGAACCCGCGGGAACTTGAGATCCTCGGCGATGGCAGGCAGACAAAGTCGTACCTGGAGGTGACGGAGTGTGTCCGTGCCGTGCAGTTTGGGACCGAACACGCACACGACCCGGTGAACATCTTCAATATCGGGTCCGAGGACTGGATCGATGTCGTCACCATCGCCGATATTGTCGCAGAAGAGATGGGCCTCTCCGGCGTCCGCTACCGGTTCACCGGTGGCACACGCGGCTGGGTCGGCGATGTGCCCAGGATGCAGCTCTCGGTCGAGAAACTCAAAGGCCTCGGCTGGCGGTGCGGGACCACCTCTGAAGAGAGCGTACGCACGGCGGTCCGTGCCATGCTCGGGTAGAGACGAATACAGGTCCTTATCGGAGGATCCCTCCGGGGCGGATCGGCTTATCTCACCCTGCTGCCACCGGAGCCCGGTATAACCTGAAAGAGCCATCCAGCAATATCAGACTGCTCGAAAGATTCACATGAAATACATCATCATCCTCGGAGACGGCATGGCTGATGAGCCGCTTGCCGAACTGGGGGGCAGAACACCCCTTGAGTACGCAGAGATACCGAACATGGATAGAATCGCCAGGGAGGGGCGGTGCGGAATGCTCCGGACTGTCCCGGACGGCTTTGAGCCGGGGAGCGATATCGCAAACCTCTCCATCCTGGGCTATGACCCCCGCACCACCTATACCGGGAGGGGTCCCCTGGAGGCGGTCAGCATGGGCGTCACCCTCCAGGAGGGGGAGATCGCCTACCGGTGCAACCTGGTCACGGTCCGGGACGGTGTGATGGAAGACTTCAACGCCGGGCACATATCCAGCGCTGAGGGCGCCGAACTCCTCCGCGATCTGGATGCCGCGCTCGGGGAAGTCAGGGTCTATCCGGGGGTCGGCTACCGGAACCTGATGGTCGTTCCCGGGGCGCTCGGCGCTGAGACCACCGCACCCCACGACATCGTCGGCCAGCCGGTCGCGGATTTCCTCCCGCGCGGAGGGGATGCCGAGATCCTCCTCGACTGCATGGAACGGTCGGAGGAGGTCTTTGCAGACCACCCGATCAACCGGCGCCGCCTGGAGGAAGGGAAACTCCCCGCCACCGGGATCTGGCCGTGGAGCGGCGGGAAGAAGCCGTCGCTTGCACCATTCCAGGAGAAGTACGGTCTTGCCGGCGGGATGATCTCCGCAGTCGACCTCCTCAACGGCATCGCCCGCCTCGCCGGGATGGAGGTGATCCGTGTCCCGGGCGCCACCGGGTTCCTGGACACCGACTACGAGGGGAAGGTCAGGTACGCGGTCGACGCCCTCGACCATCTCGACTTCGTCTACGTCCATGTCGAGGCCCCCGATGAGGCCGCACACATGGGAAGCGTGGAGGAGAAGGTACGTGCGATCGAGCGGCTCGATGAGGCGATCGGGATTGCCCTTGACCGGCCTGACACCATCATCGCGGTCCTCCCTGATCACCCGACGCCGATACGGCTCAAGACCCATACCACAGACCCGGTGCCGTTTGCGATACTCGGGAAGGGACGGGACGACGTAACAGCGTTCTCTGAAGGCGAGGCGGCCAGGGGATCGTTTGGGCTCGTGCAGGCTCCGGATTTCCTCCACCTTCTCTTCTCAAAGTGAACCGACGGGCAGAACTCCCGGCATCACCTTTTTGTAGTCCCTGTGTACACTAACTCTACTGACATGGAACCCCTGACGGCAGACGAGATCAGCGAGAGGATCCAGGAGATCGAGCAACGGATCGGACGGCTCTCCCCGATGCAGAAGATCCTCATCGGGACTGATGGGTCGGTGACGACCCTCCTTGAGATGGTGACCGGGCACCCGGTCAGCATCACCACCCGGGTGCAGGAGGTTGTCACCGCTGATCGCAGGACGGCGGCTGCGCTTGAGATCGAACCCGGGGATGAGGTCAACCACCGTGTTGTGGAGTTGAAAGACAGCGTGACAGGAGAGGTTCTCATCTACGCGGTCTCCTGCACGCCACTCCAGAGGCTTGCCCCTGAGTTTAGACAGGACCTCATGCGGGCCGACATCCCTATCGGCAGAATCCTCCGCCACCACCGGATAGAGTCGCGCCGGGAGATCACCGATGCTCGTGTCATCAAGGCCGGCACCGACCTTGCCCGGACATTCAAAGTCCACCGGTACGAATCGATGCTCTCCCGGAGGTATCGGATCATCCACCGCGAAGAACCGCTGATCGCCATCGAGGAAGTCTTCCCCTGCACGGCGTTTGCGGACGAGGTCAGGGTGTTGGTCGACGCGCCTTCGAGGATCCACATCACCCTGCTCGATATGAACGCCGCATCCGGCAGGGTGGACGGAGGGGTAGGGGTCGCCCTTGACGAGCCCGGGTGCGTCCTGGACGCGCGGAAGAGCGCCGGGATCGAGATTCACGGCGGCGATGAGGCGGCCCGGCATAGGGTTCTTGAGGCAGCCCGGGCGGTGAAGGAGGGGCTCGGGCTGCCGGGCGGCGCTGAGATCACCCTGCATGCCACCACCCGGCAGCATGCAGGGCTTGGGAGCGGGACACAGGTTGCGCTTGCCACGGCTGCCGCACTCTGCCGGCTCTACGACCGGGAGATTCCAATACCTGACCTCGCGCGGATCGTCGGTCGGGGCGGAACGTCAGGCATCGGCACGGCGGCGTTTGAGCAGGGCGGGTTTATCCTGGACGGAGGGCACCGGTTCGGCTCTCCGGGAGGTAAGCAGGACTTCCGCCCTTCGGCGGCATCGCGGGGCATCGCACCACCGCCGGTCCTTGCCAGGCATCGGTTTCCAGAAGACTGGCGCATCCTGCTCGTTACGCCTGATGTTGGTGCGGGGGCGCACGGTGGAAAGGAGGTCGATATCTTCCGCACACACTGTCCGGTGCCGCTTGAGGAGGTGCAGGAACTCTGCCACGAGGTGCTTATGCGGATGATCCCGGGTCTGATCGAGCATGACCTCGACCTCTTCGGCTCGGCTGTCAACCGGGTCCAGTGCCTCGGGTTCAAGAAAGTCGAAGTGACCATGCAGCACCCCATCGTCCCGGCGCTCCTCGAGGCGATGGTGCAGGCCGGTGCGGCCGGTGCAGGCCTGAGCTCGTTTGGGCCGACGGTCTACGCTATCGGGGACTCAGGCATGGCGGATGTGGCGCGGGCGGCTGAGGAGACGCTCGGCGACCTCGGCGGGTCGGTGCTTCTGACAAAGGCGAGGAATCACGGGGCGAGCGTGCGGGCAGGGTGAGAATCCACGGCGAATGGAGCCAGTGATTCCATCACTCTGGCGGGTGATTGGTAGCGGTCGCGTCGCCTTCATGCGTATCGAACTGGAGCGCCATAATCGTCAGATCCTGGCCGCGAGCGCGGGATGAAAAATGGCGATGGCCGACCTGTATCGGAAGTAGCAGCCTGTTCGAGCGGATGCGCAGCAGAGTGCTCTCGTACCGGTCCGGTAATTCAGAGTCGATGCAACAGTTACAGCCGCCCGGTCGGTCTCTGCGACCCCGACTACTGGAAATGAGGAAACTCAAAGAAGGATCCAGGACACAGATGCCGCTCTCCCGGCGCGTGGAGAGCAGATTCATGGGGGGATACAGAAACGGCATCAGACCCCTGCTTCATCATCGATCAGTGGGGGTAACTCTCATCATCTGCCGCAGGTCTGCCAGTCATGGAGTAGGCGTGACTGCTTCCCCTCCTCTCGTCGGGGGGCATCCGGTGTGCTTCAGCCCTAATCTCTCGTGATCCAGTCAGAGGGTGTCTTTGCAATAATCATCCCGCATCAGGAGCCGGGGTTCACCAGGACCACGCGCGAGCCAGATTTTTCCGCAATGCTTCCGGGATGATCGTGATGAATGATATTGTAGGCGAGAACAGCCTATAATAGTACCGGTAGAGTGCGAAAAAAAGTTGCATCGAGGAATTGCGGGTCGAAACGCCATCTTATCTGCTTAAGATGCACCTACCGCGGCATGCGTCCCCGGCAACGGGGGTGTGTGAGAAGCCCGCGGGACAGAAAACACCACGAAGATCCGGGCCAATACCATCGGGCTCTTGCCGTCAATCGTACCTCCATCATCACCTTCCGGGCGCACTCCAGAGAAGAAGACATCCAGGTGGTGTTGCTGGAGTTCAGGCGGGCAAACCCGGGAAGGCGGTTGATCGTCGTGCTGGACAACCTGTCAAGGGAGTATGCTGTCAACAACGCCATCTATCTTGTGTATCAAAGAGGTATGGCGGGGATCACAGGCCATTGAGCACATGACCGCCGCGACCCGGGACCTGCCGCTCCGCCCTGCACACCCCAACAGGTTAAGCTCTTCTGGTGTCCCACCGGTCGAAAACACAAACCTTGAAGGCTTGTATTGCAGATTACCTCATATGGCAAATGTACGGGCAAAAGAGGCGGTCTCCCGCTTCAAGGCAGGATACAACTGTGCACAGGCGGTCAGCTCGGTATTTGCAGCCGATCTCGGGGTTCCTGAAGAGATCATCCTCGGGGCAGCCACGGGCTTTGGCGGGGGGATGGGGCACACCGGGGGTGTCTGCGGGGCCATCTCCGGGGCGGTCCTTGTCCTCGGGCTCGCGTTCGGGAGCGCCGATCCGGGTGAGAAGGAGGCGAAAGAGGAGACCTACGCGCTCGTTCGGGAGTTTGTCACCAGGTTCACCATCAAGAACGGTGCAGTATCCTGCACCAAACTCCTCGGGTGCGACCTCTCGACCGACAACGGGCTGGCACGAGCCCGGGAGCAGAACATCACCCGGATCACCTGCCCCCAGTATGTCTGGGACGCGGTGGAGATCCTCGGAGAGATCCTCGGACCAGTCACTTCCGGGCAGCCCCGGGGCCCGTGATGGTCTCCGGGAGTCCAAAGAATCGCCGCAGATCCGCAAGATCGAGGTTCTTTGCCGCCAGCGCCCACTTCTCGATTGTGTGCCAGGAGAGGAACGCGAGGGGGAGCACCAGCAGGAAGGAGAGCCCGCAGAGCGTCGGGAGAGGGAGGGTGTTTCCCGAGACCTGGATGAGCGCCTGCTGGATCGGGTAGTGGTAGATGTACATGCCGTACGAGAAGTCTCCCGCCCTCCCGAAATTGTTCAGGAGCGGGAGCCGGATGTGCGCGGCGTAGAGGACGAGGTAGGGGATGCAGATAACCCCGGCGATGGGGGGGTGGGGCGTCAGCACCGAGAGCCCGAGCACCACGAGCAGGATTCCGGCAATGAGCGGCTGGTAGGTGATGCGCTGCCTGTGGAGGGAGAAGTAAGCACCTACGAGGAAGTAGAGGGTGAACCTGATCTTTGCCATCCTGGGATCGTCGAACCAGATCATCCAGAGGAGGACGTTTACCGCGGTGAGACCGATGATGGTGGATTTGCGCCGCAGGAGCCCGGCGAGCCCCAGGATGGCGACGACCCCGTACATCACGACCTCGACCGGTATCACCCAGAGCGAGCCGTTCACGTACGGCACCGGGTTTCCCTGAAAGAGCCCGATGACACCTCCGTTCTCGAAGAACGGGACCGCAAAGATCCCCTCCAGGGAGAAGAGAGCTCTGTAATACTCAACCAGGGAAAGGGACGTCATCAATGGTCCGATGACGAAGAGTATGATGAAGACCGCGGGGATGAGGGGCGGGACAATCCTGAGAAAGCGTTTCCAGGCGAATCGGGACGGCGATGCGGTCGACTCCCAGCTTACCGGTATCAGGTAGCCGCTGATGACGAAGAATGTCGCAAGCGCTGCCTGCCCCATGAGCAGGATGGGGTCGTAGAGCCGCATGTTCGGGTAGCCCACCGAGAGCACGTAGGCGTGCGTGACGATGACGGCCGCCGCCGCGACAAACCGCAGGAAGTCAAAGTTATTCGAGAACCGGGCCGCACCCGCAGAACTGCTCCCGCCTTCCGGGTGCACTGCATTCATGACGATCAAGACATCCTCTTTACCTGTGGTGGTCCGGGAACGATTAAGTAGCTTTATACTTATTTTCCCATATGGACTCGCTGGTCGTCGCCACGTTCGCCGTCGTCGCCCTGCTCGAGATCGCCGTCCCGCTCGCGCTCGGCTGCTGGATTGTCAAAAGATTCGGCGTCCCGTGGCGGGTCTTCGGGCTCGGTGCCCTCTCCTTCATCATCGTGCAGGTCGTCCACGCTCCCATCGTCCTCGCAACACAGGCCCCGCTCCACCGCTCCCTCCTGCCGCTTGGCACGACGGCGACCCTCGCGGTCATCGCTCTCTACCTCGGCCTGCTTGCCGGGCTCTTCGAGGAGGTCGGCCGCTACCTCGTCTACCGCTATTACTTCGGGCGCCGGAACATCGCCCTCACCCGCGAGGTCGGCCTCCAGTTCGGGGCCGGGTGGGGCGGCGTCGAGAGCATCATCGTCGCGTTCCTTGTCCTCTCGAGCATGCTCTCCTACATCCTCCTCACCGGCGACGGCGGGTTCATCCCCCTGCCCGACGACCCTGCTGTCATGGCACAGGTCGAGGTCCTCCGGGGGATAACGCCGCTTGATATCCTGCCGGGCCTCGCCGAGCGGATGATGACAATCACCCTGCACATCGCCTGGTCGCTCATGGTGCTTGTCGCCGTCGTCTTCGACAGAAAGGTGCTCCTCGTCCTCGCCGTCCTCTGGCATGCCGCCGTAGACGCCGCAGCAGTCTTCCTCGTCCAGACACAGGGGATTCTGGTGACCGAGGCGGTGGTATTCGTCTTCGCGGTCGCCGGCCTTGCGTACATCCTCAGGGAGTGGCGGCGGCTGGCTTTTTAACGCATCAGGCCATATTCGAGGGAGATCGCCAATAACCGCGCGGTTTTCGCGAACTTCCGCGTGAATCGACGGGTTGCAGGGACGGTGATAATGGGATGAAATGGTCCACTAACCGGTCCATTCGTGCAGGTATCCCCGGCGTTCGAGCGGCTCTCCGTCCGCGAGCACCACCCGCTCCGGGATGACCTCACCGATGACGTGCGCCTCAACCCCGGGGACCGGGAGGAGGGCAGGGGGTGCAGAGAAGAGGAGTTCATAGTCCCCCCCGCCGTAGAGCGCGAGTTCCCGGCCCTCGTCCTCCGGAACACCAGCCGGGAGCGGGAGGCGGGCGGTATCGATCGAAAAACCGCAGTCGTTCACCGCCAGCAGGTCGTAGAGCGAGAGGGCGAGCCCGTCTGAGATATCCATCATCGCCGAGACCCCGGCACGGCCGAGTGCCTGCCCCTCCTTCGTGCGGGGCTGCGGTTCGAGGAGTTCCTTTTTGTGCCGGTCGTAGCCGGCGAGAGCGGCCTGCGCCTCCCCGAGCGGCCCGGTGACCGCGATGACATCCCCCGGTTGTGCCCCCCGCCGCCTGACCAGGTGTTCCGGGGCGACGGTTCCAAGCCCGGTGCTTACGATGGTCAGCTCCCGGTGGGCGTCAAGGTCCCCGCCCACGAGTTCCGCACCGGACGCAACACAGCAGTCCCGGGCGCCCATCACGATCCCGGAGAGGCGGTCCGGCTCATCAAGGCCAACCGCGAGGAGCACCTGCCCCGGCGCTGCTCCCATACTCGCCACGTCAGAGAGTGTGACAGCCACTGCCATCCATCCCACCTGCCAGTCGGTCATCCCGGTCGGAAAATCGGTCGTCTCATGGAGCATATCGGTGCTTGCGACCATGAGAAGGTCTCCGCAGGGGATGATGGCACAGTCGTCTTCGAGCCGCTCAGGGGCGATGATCGTCCCGATCATCCGGTGCAGAGCGCGCTCATCCACCGCGACGTACCTCCTTCTCCCGCTCGCTCCGGTACTCCTTGAAGAGGTACTCGAGCCGCTCGGTCTCCTTCTCGCGCCGGTACTCCTTCTGCTCCTCCTCCCACTCACCGACGGCGTCCTCGAGAGCATCAGTCTTCGCCGCCCCGGTCCTGCCCCTGATCTCCGGCCTGACCCCATCGGCGGGGAGGAGGGGGAGACCTGCATCCCGGGCGACCCTGACAAGGTGCGGGTCGGGAGGCTCCCCGCCGACGACCAGCGCCCGCACGCCCATCTCCACGAGGTCCCTCACCACGCCCCGCCCCCAGCCATGGGTCTGGGGGACGTAGAGGATATCGCCTCTGGCGATCCCGATCTCCTCCTGGAGGCTCCGAACCCCCTCCCGGGTGAGGGAGTCGAGCACCTTGAGCGGGGTGTAGTCCTCGGAGACCTCGATCTTCGCGACGGTCTGCAGTCGTTCCAGGCGTTTCTTCAGCCGCCGGGACCGCCGCCGCTCGCTCTGGAGCTGCCGGCGCAGGTTCTCGATCATCGCATCCTTCGTCGCCAGTTCCGCATCCCGCCGGAGCTTCCGCCCGGTCGCGGACCGTTCCCGCCGGAGGGCCTGTTGCAGCCGCTCCACCTCGCGGTCACGCTCCCGGAGGTCATCCTGCAGCTCCTGCACGTAACTCCGGAGCCGCTTCACCATGGCGTCGAGCGCCATCACCCGCTCATCCTCCACCTGCCGCTCAGGGGCCGCCTCCGGGGGTGCAGCCGGGGGTGCAGCCGCTGGAGCGCCCTGCATATCAGCGAGGACCGCATCGAGCGACTGGCCCCGGAGCACCCGCGCCCGCACCTCGTCGAGGTCAAACCCGGGCTGCACCCGCTTTGCGATATTCCGGAACTTGTTCTGGAGGCTCCGGTGGGCATCCAGCGCTGCCGAGAGGGCATCGCGCTCGTGGTCGTTGGTGTATGAGAACTGAGCGGTCAGGTCGTACTTCGCCTCCACCGATAGTGACTGCTTTGGGGTGTATGGGATGGCGTTGAACGCCCGACGTATCTTCTCAACCGAGTAGGGCATCTGCTGGACGTCGGAGGCGATGATGAGTGGTTTCCCGGCACGATAGAGTTCCTCGACGATGTCAGACATTGTCATCTGCCGGGAACTTGAGAGGAGGACCAGGTTGCCGTCGAGGTCAAGGGCGGCAATCCCGGTGGTCGTCCCGGGATCGAGCCCGACGATCAGGTAGCGGGGGCGGCTGGAGAGCGGTTTGAACCGTATCCGGTCAAGTTCCCTGCCTGCCACCCTGACCTGGACGTCGGCGCCCCGGGAAGAGTGGACCGGGACCATGTCCCGGGGCGCGATGACCTGGAAGGCGACCCTTGAATACCCGCCAAAAGCCTTTGTCTCCTTCTTCTCGTAATCAAGGCCGGCGCCCCGGAGCCGGGCCTCGATCTCCCGGGACTTCTGCATCACCGCGCCGTGGATCTTTCTGGTGTAGCGGTTCTGGCTCCACCCACCCCGGCCCGGCGAGCGCCGCCTGCTCACCACGATATCGGTGGTGTTCTCAAACGCTATCACCTCGACCCCTGCTCCGAGAGAGGCCACCTGTGCCGTGGTCCTGGCCTCGGCGTAGGGGTCGAACTTGTTGAAACTGATGTTGTAGCGGGCGGCAACCTTCCCGAGAGTCTCTTTCCGTTCGCCTCCGGTCACCTGGACGAGTTTCGTCGACGGCGGGAGCGCCTGCAGGAAAGCGTAGAGTTCGCGCCGGTCAGCTGCGATCTCCTGGAGGCTATCTACCGCCAGGATCTCGGGCTGCTCAGTGGCGAGAATGCGCTGGAGCCGGAACCAGGTGACCTCTTCCACCCCAAGAATCTCGCCATCCTCTATTCTGCAGAGGGCGTAGACGGGCCGGCGGGTACGGGAACGGACTGAACCTTTGATGATATCGATTCCGAAGACTTTCACTCCACCACCCTTGCCAGTGCTTCGTCGAAGGCGTATTCAATACCGTATTTCCGCTTGAAGTACTGGAGGATGTTCTCGATGTCCCGTGAGAGGAGGTCATCGGCGTTCGGATGACTGGTCTCTACCCACTGGGGCCAGTCGATCAGCCAGCACTGCTCTTTCTCGTCGACCATGACATTAAACTCGCTCAAATCACCGTGGACGATGCCGAGCCGATAGGCTTCGCGGACGTTTTCCAGGATATCGTCGAGGACCATCTCCGGTTCCTCAAGGCTCGCCCTGACAAGGTCGACCCCGGGGATGAGCGACATCACCACGACGTGCCGGTTCAGGTCAATGGGGAGCGGCACCGAGACGGTAGGGTGAAGGGCTTGTAAGGCGGTGTACTCGGCCCTGGCCGAGTGGTTTGAGGCGAATATCCAGGGACAGTGCCCGGTCTCGGGCATGTAGCCACGCTTCAGGCGGGCCGACTGGAACGACCGCTGCCCGACACGGTGGAACTTCAGGATGACAGGCCCAAGCCCCATTGCTTCACAGACCTCTGACTCTTTCCCGACGCCGATCAGGATCCCGAGCGCCTGGATGGTGCCCCGGCGGGTGAGGGTGTTGAGAGCCAGAGCATCGTAGCCGTTAAAGACAAGGGCGTAGCCATCGTAGGGGACCTTCTCAGACCTGACCATATCCATGGCTATCAGCCTGCCCAGCCGGTAGGAGAGCTCAGACTCTGAGAACCCTGTGGCCGACCTGAGCGTCTCGAGCGGCACCCACTGGTAACGGCGCATGAGACGTTCAAGGGCGAGCAGGATCCGGAGTTCATAGGCGTGCAGAGTTCGCACGTATTCTGCAGGAACAGGCATCTTCTACACCATTTATGTGTCGTGGTGATAAAAGAATGATCGGGATGCAGTGCAGCAAGTGCCGCCGCGACGCGATCATCTTTCAGCGCTACTCGGGGTTGCACCTCTGCGAGCAGCACTTCAACTGTGATTTTGAGGCGAAGGCGAAGCGGGCGATCCGGGAGCACCGCTGGATTGAGTCCGGCGATGTGGTGGCGGTGGCGCTCTCGGGAGGCAAGGACTCAAGCGCCCTCCTCTTCTTCCTCCACCGGCTTCTCCACAGACGCCGGGACGTCAGGCTGATGGCGATAACCGTGGACGAGGGGATCAGCGGTTACCGCGATCCTGACCGGGGCCGGGCTATCGCGGACCGTATCGGGGTTCCCTGGGTGACGGCATCGTTCCAGGAGGAATACGGGATCACGCTCGACGAGATCGTAGGCCGGAAGGGGACGAGGCTCTCCTGCTCCTACTGCGGGGTGCTCAGGCGGGCACTGATGAACCGGATCGCCCGGGAAGAGGGGGTCACGAAGTTCGCCTACGGGTTCAACCTGGACGACGAGGCCCAGTCGGTGCTGATGAACGTGCTCCGCGGCGACTCCTATCGGCTCACCCGTCCGGTGCGGGAGGTAGCGGGTCTGGTCCCCCGGATCAAACCGTTCATGTACATACCGGAGCGCGAGGTGGCGCTCTACGCCTTCCTTCACGTCGAGGGTTTCGATCTTGCGGGCTGCCCCTACGCGGCCGACGCCCTGCGGGGGGATGTTCGGGGAATCCTCGACGACTACACCTACCGCCACCCGGCGACGAAGTATTCCCTGGTCAACCTCGGTGAGGCTCTCCGGAAATCGGAGATGCCTCCAGAAGGGGGGCTCCGCGTTTGCGAGCGGTGCGGGGGGGTGTGCGGGAAGGTATGCCGGGTCTGCCAGATCCTCGACGAGGTCCGGGGATCTGTTGCGTCTCCTGGCAGCAACAAGCCATGAGAGAGTCCAGCGGGTTTTGGTTGCCGGGAATGCGGCGTCAGGTCTTCCAGCGCTTCTGCCTGCAGCGTTCTTTCTGGTACATTGATTCTGAGATCAGACGCCGGCTCCTGCTGCTCGTCCCGGGCACTGGACTGTGGTGATGCCCCGGGAAAAGACCCGTGCCTTCCCCCCTCGCGAGCATCATCATCGTGCGGAATCGATTTGGTACTTGCTCCCTTTGAAGGATGCACTGTTATTGAGGATCAGTGCACCAGACCCCCCTCACCCCCTCATCTCCTGCGGGCAGACTCCTGCCTTCTCCCGCAGGCGTCTGCCTGCATATCCAGCAAGCAGGACCGAGAGCACGCCGGTGATGAAGATGCCGTCGAATATCCCGGCTCCACCTATAGAGAGAACTGTTGTTTTACCGCCGACAAGCATCGCGAGCACTGCAGGGTTCGCGAGGTTGAGGATATCGGCACCGAGCAGGGTACCCATGGTCCCACCCGCGTAGGCGAGTTCAGGAGCGGTGCGGCAGCCGCGGGCGAGAAGGAGCCCTGTGGCGGCTCCCGCAAGCGGCGGGATGTAGAACGGCATGGTGATCCCGAGGCCGGGTACGGGTGTTGCAAACGCGTAAGCGACGATCGATACGATGAAGGTGGCGGCGAGGGTCTTTTTCAGTGAGATCCGGTTTCTTGCGACCATCTCGATGGTCACGAAGAGCGGGATTGCGGCCCCGCCCACGTTGATCGCGATGACTGCGTTGTCTACCGGGATCAGCGGGATGTTGAAGAGGCTCCCGAGGAGGGCTCCCGCGGTCATCAGCATCGCCTGGCAAAATCCAAACCCGATCGATTCAAAGACCTCCTCACTGATGAGGAGGAGGTTGAATATGACCAGGGCCGGTATGAGGACGGCCAGGGCGATAAGGACCTGCCCCGGGCTGAATGGAACCGGCAGGATCGTGATCGCGGGGAGTTCGGCAGCCATTGTGGTACATCGGGTGGGTCTATCATAAATAGGTTCAGCCCGAGGTCGACGACGACACTGGCCGCGGTCGTCTCACGCGCGGACAACCCTCAGCGACTTAGGATCAAAACAGGTCTCATCCCCGCCATTTCGATTGGCGGGCTACAGCCCGTCGTCGAATAGGAAGAGGGTGTTACCGCCCTTTCCCATTCCAGGAACCCTACGTGCGGCTTTCACCGCATACGGCTCGCGCATTCCGCTACCCGTTTGAGGGCGGCCGCGCAACAACAGATGATTTCTTCTTGCGTTGCCTTTGCAATCCGGATCTGTAGCCTGCTAACAGGAGATCGTATGTTTCCCGGTCAACGGTTTCCCTATTGGCGGGCAGGATCCCTGCCAGTATGCTTCTTGCCGTTCGGCGTCAGTGAATGACATACTTTCACGAGGTTTACAAAGAAAACCGGCAGAATGCCCTCGACTTCAGTCGTGGGCTGAATCCCGTCCTCAAATACATCTATTAGACATCAGATCGTATAATAAAGCGATGCGTAAAACGTATCGTTATCGACTCTCTCCCACAAAGGCTCAGGTGACTCTTCTTGAGAAGACGCTTGGAGGTATGCCGATGAGTCTATAACGAGACACGCGCATTACGAAAGAACGCGTGGGAACAAGAGCAACGTTCTCTATCCTCCTATGATACTAACAAAATCCTGACACAGTGGAAGAAAGACCACCCGGAACTAAATCAAGTCTCTTCTCAGGTCTTGCAGGATGTCCAGATACGCGTCGATCTTGCGTTCAAAGCCTTCTTCCGGCGGGTAAAGGCAGGAGAGAACCCCGGATACCCCCGGTTCAAGGGGAAGGGGCGATATGGAGTTTCACGTATCCACCGTTTGGTTTCCACCTCAATGATGCCGGCACGCACCTCCCTCTATGCATCAAAGATTGGTGATATCCCTATCGTCCTCCACCGCCCGATTGAAGGTAACATTAAGACTCTCACGATTCGCCGTAGTGCAACCGGGAAATGGTATGCCTGTTTCTCGGTCGAGTATGAACCCTCTCCTGTACAACAGAATGATGGAGAAATCGGGGTCGATGTCGGTCTCGAATCATTCGCCACCTTTTCGAATGGAGAGAAGATCGAGAACCCCCGGTTCTTCCGTACCGACGAGAAAGCGCTTGCGAAGGCGCAGAGGAAACTTTCAAAAACGGAGAAAGGCACTCCTGAACGGAAGAGAGCCAGAAAGGTTGTCGCACGCATCCATGAACGGATCGCAAACCGTCGACTTGATTTTGCTCACCAGACCTCCCGGATGATGGTGGATCGGTTCGGCACGATCGTGTTTGAGGACCTGAATATCACAAATATGCAGGAAAAGCATTGCCGATGTCGCCTGGAATCAGTTCATCACGATCACAGAGAGCAGAGCGGAAGAGGCTGGTTCTCGCGTGATCCTGGTGAACCCCAGAAATACGTCTCAGCAGTGTTCCTGATGTGGTATGATCGTCAAAAAGACGCTCTCTGACCGGGTCCACTCCTGCCCGCAGTGTGGGCTCGCGATGGATCGCGACCAGAACGCGGGCGTTCAACATTATGAGATTGAGGCTGCAATCTCGCGGGTAGTATCCCAGGATGCCCCTGATTTCAATCAGGGGAGCAGTCACCACTTTGGAATACCTGTGCCCCGCGTGGGCGCCCTTTCAGGCCGGGGTAATAATGACCTCCATCCTGCCTATTACGGGCAGGCATTCGCTTCCCGGGACATCCAGTTTTTGTCTACACCGTTTCCATACCTCATTTGAGGGGTGTATCGGTTTCCAGGTTCTCTGTAGCAGGATACTGATTGACGCTGCAGGGGCCACCTCTAGTCTGGACAGGGGATCACTGCATCCGTTTGCCATCCTGTTGTGGAAAACAGCGATGGCCGGATTCCGTTGCCGATTCTGGCTCAAGTGTGTCGCCCTGGAATACGTTTATCTTAATCATCCAGAGGTATTGCGGAAGACCAGATAGAGACCACAGCAGTGTTCTATCGTAAAAAAAAGACCCGGATCCTGTCCGCATTGCGGGGGCTCGTTCCGGATCGCGATCAATATACTGAGATCAGGAATAAGTCGCTCAGACCCAATCACTTCAGTGAGAGAGCAGCCACGGTAAATTCAGGGTGCAATATTAAACAAAAGCCATGAAGGACGTATCTCACCTACGTTTCTAAATAGTAATCTACATATATAGATAATAAAAATAAGATTAATCGGGGATTCCACTCCTCAATAAGGTAACGAGCGCCAGAGCGCAAACCTCCACGAGAACGGCGTTCTCATGCGCCGGGGTTGGTTTTTAAGCGCCTGGATAATAGGTGGTTGGAGACGATTTCATTCTGTCTGACTGGTCGGGGCTGTCCGGGGAATCATGAGCACCTTTACTGTTGAAAGGCTGATAGAGCGCCTGGACCGGCTCCAGGCATGCGGCCCGATTCCATTTGATGTGAAAGAGGGCGAGATCCTGGGTATCCTCTGCCCCCGGGGTCAGAGCCGGAGGACCCTGGTCGCCATCCTCACGACGATGCTGTTCCCGGTCCCCGCGTTTGCCGAGCACTCCCAGCTTGCGATCCTCGGGAACCTCGGGGACGTGCGACGGAACGTTGGCATCGTCTTCCAGGAGCCGACTCTCGACCCGACGCAGACTGGCAGGGAGTATCTGGAGTTCCACGCACGGCTGCACGGCCTGGACGACAGGATCCGGGAAAGAAGGATTCCTGAGATCATCGGGCTTTTCGGGCTCTCCGGGAGCGTGGACGCCGCGGTCGGTACCTGCACCCGGGCAACGGTGAGGCGGCTTGAGATCGCCCGGGCGTTCATTGCGCACCCCGGTGTTCTCCTCCTTGCCGAACCGACCGGGGGGCTGGACGATCCCGGAAGCCGGGATATCCTTGATCTGCTCCGGAGGCTGAACCGTGAGCGAGGAGTGACGATCGTCTTTACGACTCATAATATAGCAGATACGGAGGCGATCTGCGACCGGGTCGCGGTCGTGGACGGCGGTGAGGTTGTAGCCCTGGATACCCCGGAGACATTCCGTGCGATTATGGCCGTCGATGGCGCTCCGCCACAGGAACTTGACGACACCCCGTGAGTGTTCCCGACTTCCTCGCACGAAGCCACCATGAGGCAGAGCGCGAGGCTGCACGGCTGAAAAACCATCCCCCGGGATCGCCCGCCGCAAGTAACATCGGTTCCGTATTACCGGAGCCCGTTGAACCGCCATTCTGGTTCTGTGCGCATCCACCACGGTCTGGGTGCTACCACGTCGGTGACCCCGGGGAGCCAGCGGTTTTTCCATGAAACCCCCATGATGCTCCGCCCCATATGCGTTTCATCCGGTATGCTTGTGACCACACCGGCATCATGAGGTTTTTTACCTCCGGCGGTCATGGCTATGAATATGGTTGACCTCTACTACTACGCCCTCCTCGCGATCGGGTGCAGCATCACCATGGCTGTGCTGATCTGTGGATGTTCCAGCGCCGGTCCCGCCCCTGAGGACCGGATCATCCGAACCATACCGCCCACCGAAGCATCCACCCTGATCGAAGAGAATGTGCAACGTCCTGAGTTTGTCATAATCGACGTCCGGAGGCCGGATGAGTTCGCAGGTGGGCATATCCCGGGCGCAATCAACATTGATTCGGCGCTCTTTTCAGAACAGATCGGAGGGCTTGACCCAGACGGGACGTATGTTATCTACTGCCAGCGGGGCGCGCGGAGCGCCGGCATCCGGGAACTGATGCGGGAAGCCGGGTTCCGCGAGGTCTATGAGGTCGAGGGCGGCATAAGCGCCTGGAAGGCGGTCGGGCTCCCGGTGGTTGCGGAGTGAACTGCTCCGCGCTCATCGGTGCGGGGCTTCCGGGATATCGTTGACAGCACCTGCATCACAGAAATGTGATGTAGCGGTATCGCCTCCCCAGGCTCAAAGGGCTGTTCCATTCCCACGCGGTGGGTGTTCACCGCAGCATTATAATCTCGATCAGCAAAAACCCGCAATCTGATACCAGAGATGCGATATCTATCGCGAGAGAGAAAGGGCGGCGCCGTTTTCATCCCTGGACCTCGCGACCGGGGACTTCCTGCATCGCCCCGCACACCCCTACAAGTCAATCCTCACTCCCCCGGTTCCCGTCGGTTTCCAGGAGCAGACTTGAGTAGAGGGAAAGGAGAGGGGGCCGGCCCCATAGGCGTTAACTTACCCGATGGGTGTAATGCATTCTCGGTGATACCGGCAAGTACCAGGCAATCGGCGAGTTCTCATCTATGCCCTAAGGCTGTCCTTTTCCCATGAGATTTCCATGAATCACTATCGTTTTCAGAGGAGGAGGACTATTGCCGCACACCACTGGAATCGTATGGCTAATATTCCATCATATCAGCCACATTTCACCGAATAGGGCATTATCCTCTCGGATCCTTGTAGCTAAAGTTAGCGCATATGGGGGCCGGCCCCCTGACTGCATCATCCTGTCACCAGGACCGGGGTCTCGCTTAGATGATGATTGTCGCGGTCTTCTGGTCCTTCTCCTCGTCGAAATCGGTGATGACGGCCTCGGTAGAGAGGATCAGGCTTGCTATAGACGCAGCATTCTGGAGCGCGAGCCTCACCACCTTTGTGGGGTCGATGACACCATGCTCCATCAGGTTCTCGTAGTTGCCGGTCTTTGCATTGTATCCGAACGCTTCATCATCGCTCCCCTTGATGGTGGCGACGACCTCAGCCCCTTCAACACCTGCATTCTCTGCAATCTGACGGACAGGCTCTTCCAACGCCCGCCGCACGATGGATACCCCGATCTTTCGGTCGTCTTCGAACTGCAACTCGTCCAGGGCACCGATTGCCCGGAACAGGGTGACTCCTCCACCGACGACCACGCCCTCTTCAACTGCTGCCTTGGTGGCGTTCAGGGCATCCTCGATCCGCATCTTCTTCTCTTTTAGCTCGGTCTCAGTCGCTGCACCGACCTTGATGACCGCCACACCTCCCCGGAGGCTCGCAAGTCTCTTTCTCAGTTCTTCTTTCTTCAACTCGGAGTCTGCTATATTGATCTGTGACTCAATCAGACGTATCCGCTCATCGAGGGCTTTGCGGTCTCCTTTTCCTCCTACAACCAGCGTCTTCTCACTGTCGACCCTGATGGTGCGGGCTCTGCCGAGGACCTGCCGGGAGACGTTCTCCAGTTTCATCCCACGTTCTTCGGAGACCACCGTTGCCCCCGTGAGGACCGCGATGTCCTCAAGGATGGCCTTGCGCTCGTCACCGAACCCGGGCGCCTTGACCGCACAGACTTTGAGAGAACCGCGTATGATGTTCAGGATAAGAGCCGCGTGAGCCTCTCCCTCTACATCGTCAGCAATGATGAGGAGCGGTTTCCCTTCCTGTGCAGCAATCTCGAGGATCGGGATCATCTGTTTGAGTGAAGAGAGCCGCTGGTCTGTGATCAGGATGTAGGGATCTTCAAACTCGCAGGTCATCTTCTCAGAGTCGGTCACCATGTAGGGCGAGATGTAACCACGGTCAAACTGCATTCCCTTGACCACATCAAGGCTGGTCTCCAGGCTCTTTGCGTCCTCGACCGTGATGAGCCCCCCATATCCAACCTTCTCCATGGCATCGGCGACGAGTTGCCCGATCTCTGTATCGTTGTTGGCAGAGATTGTTGCGACCTGGAGGATCCCGTCCCGGTCTTTTATCGGGACGCTTTTTGACCTGATGTACTCCACCGTTTTCGCAACCGCGGCATCGATGCCATACCTGATCTCGACCGGGTTGGCCCCCGAAGTGATGTTCTTCATGCCCTCGGAGAGGATGGCCTGGGCAAGAAGTGTTGCCGTCGTCGTCCCATCACCGGTCGTGTCCTGGGTCTTCTGGGCGACCTCCTTTACGAGTTTTGCCCCGACGTTTTCAAACTTATCATGGAGGGAGATCTCTTTTGCGATTGTCACACCGTCGTTTGTCACGATCGGGTTTGTCAGTTTGTCGATCGCGACGTACCTGCCCCTGGGACCGAGCGTTACTCTGACGGTGTCGGCAACCTTGTTGACGCCGACAAGGAGCGATTTGCGTGCCTCTTCATGAAACATCAGTTGTTTTGACGATGCCATGGTGGTTCACCTCACTCGATCTTTGCCAGTATGTCTTCGAACGGGACGAAGATGTAGGTCTCTGAGTCTATCTCGAATTTGTCGGAACTGTAACCCCCGTATAATACCCGGTCTCCCGGCTTCAGGGGGAGATCAGAACCGTCATCACGTTTTCCTACCGCAACAACGGTTCCTTCTTTCTTCAGCTCCTGAGCGGATTCTGGAATGTAGATCCCGCTCTTTGTTACTTCTTCTTTCTTTATGGGTTTTATCAGGACTCTTTCTCCGATTGGAATAATCTTCATGGACTTACCCCTCCTGGGATATCGTAATATAGTTTGGGTATAAAATATTTAAACGTTATCGAAAAGATCGAAATGATCTCGATTTTTGCCGCTATACTTATATCAAATCAGGTCGACCAGATACCGATCAATGGCACCAATGGCAAGAGAGATAACATTCAGACAAATCGAGAGGCCACGGGGTAAAGGAGAGTACGAAGACCTCCACTGGTTCTTCAACAGTCTTGGCATCGGAGAGGGGAGGGATGTTGACCAGATCGCGAAAAAGGTTCTGGTTGTGCTTCTTGAACACCACCCCTCTGAGGAGGGTTTATCGGTGGAGAGGATTGCCCGCACCCTGGGTATCTCCACTGCCCGCGTCAATCATCACATCAGGAAACTTATCGATGCCGGTGTTGTGTACCGCCATAAGAGACTGATCTACATCCGGGGAAACAGCCTTCTCTCAATGGTGCAGGAGATACGGAAAGATGCCCTCAGGGTGCTGGATGACCTTGAGGTGGCAGCTGCTGAGCTCGATAGCCGGTTCGGGATCACGGAGTAGTCGAGGCGGCGGTCCCAGGTCCTGCATCCCCTCCCGGGGACCGCGGGATGACCTCGCACCTCGTCCTGGTCCTGTCTCTGCGGGATGAAGGCGGCATCGGTGAGAGGGGGCCCTGCGTAGTCTGGAAGACGTGAAGCACGCGCTCCACACGGCCAATCTTGACAGGGGGCCGGACACGATACTTACAGGCGCGGGATCAGCGTCGTCGAGCCTGTGGACTTGTTTCCGCCGGGGGGAATGATAGCCAGGAAGCCCCATCCGAGAGGCGCGGGGTAGTTCACTCCCGTAGCGGTCGCTCCCACCCGGTGTAGCCGCAGTAGATGCAACAGTCGCCTCCACAGTGCCTGCACTTCCGCGACGGCTGGAGAACCATCACGGTTCCCGATTTATTACAGTACAGGCACCCAAGCCCCCCGCAGTGGCAACAGGTCTCGGGGGCGTACTCATCCTTCTCTTCGGACACGAGAACACCTTTCTGGTAGTATGAGGAGGCAGACTCGACAAAGGTTTCTGTCGTGTCAAGCCGCCGTTGAAGGGTGTGTCTTTCGTGGTATGTGAAGCGGATCGCCAATCGCACGCGAAAGAGGTGACAATCAAACGGTCTTCACAGGTCCGTGCCTCTGCGCGAACCCGGGATGCGCGGGATTACGGGTGTATCGACTCCGGGTTACCGGGCTCCCATGTTCATCCCCCACCTTCGATGCGGCGGGTGCCCGCCCCCACGAGCAACCCGCGCAGTGAGTCATGGTGGCCAGTCGCGCCCACCCGGGGGTGGGGGCCAGGGAAGGGCCGCGCCCTCCTCCCCGTCTGAGACAAGATCTGGCGAGTCGTCACCCCGCCTGCACCGGATGCAGCGCGCGCTTCTTGCCCATATTTTCCCGTGCACCGATTTTCCCGTGCACCGGGTCGCCCTCACGCATGCTTTCGCGTGTGACTGGTGATCCGCGCTCAATCTTGCAAATGAGTGCTGTGTTGCATAATCCCTATGATGATTGTCCTCCTGCCAGAGCCAGCATTCTATTATAGCAGTTCACCTTCATCCGGATCTCACGAAACATCCCCTCCTGAGATGTCGCCTGTACTCCTTCACCGAAGATCCGTTTGAAGCCGGAGAAGAACCCTTCGACCTTCCACCGCATTCCATACGTGACTATCCGCGACCACATCGGATATCCGCCCCATCGGTTTCGGTCTCGAACACATTCAGCCCGATAGGGCGACCCGGTCGAATGCGTCGCGGCATCAACCCGGGTCTTGATGCCGGAGGCGATCCTCCGCTGTTCGAGGGTATTGAAAAGTTCGTTCCGGTCATAGGCCCCATCGGCGAGCACCCGGTGTACCGGGTGTTCCTCGCCACAGTTCTGTTGGGTCTGGTCGAGGAGGGGAATGAACCTCTGGTCGTCCGGCACGGCTTCATCGGTGATCTCCAGACCGAGCGCCTGGTTGGTCTCGACATCAATCATGAGATGCACCTTGATCCAACCACGTCTGGCCCCCCACTTCTCGCGCATCCACTCCCCTCGATTCGTGACCTGGATCCCGGTGCTATCAGCGGCGACGATGATATCCTCAGCGAGGAGCTCGGGAACAACCGGCAACGAGAGATCGAGACGCTGGATCCGGCGGAAGAGTGTGGTATAATCGGCAGCTTTGAGGCCAGGAATGAATGTCGCGAGTCTCCGAACAAATCCCTCCATCTGACGGTAGGGCATCTGCAGGAAGGTGTGAATGCTAGCCATCCACGCAACGAATGACTCAGGATACTGAAACGGCCGACCACGCTTGCCAGCGTTCATCTGGGCGAGCTGGGCATCCCACTGGTCGACAAAGTCAAGTGAGAGATAAAACTCGCCGCGCTTGGTCAGGAGCTCGTTATATATACTCCAGTCACGAGTATCGGGGTACGGGCGTCCCCAACGTTTGTTTCGTGGCATGAAGGGGCGGAGGGGACGTCCGGCATCTTCTGTGTTGGGGTCAGTGGATTAGATTTATGCAACACAGCAAAATGAGGTGAAATAGTCACCTGCCGGGATCAGAAAAAAGTATTATTGGATATGAGACGAATTATTATTGTGGGGAGAAGACGGGGTCTATCCGTGTCACGGCGGGAAGGCGGAGAGATTCGGGCGCCCGCACGCCGGCCGGACCCGGATCCCCGGAAGGTAGCCACGCAATGTACCATATAATCTCTATCCGTGATTTTGAACGCAAAGATCTCGATTACTTGCTTGATCGGGCGCAGGAGTTTGATAACGGGAACTACCGCCCCCGGATGCTTAATGATAAACTTGCAGCCCTTCTCTTCTTTGAACCCAGCACCCGCACACGGATGTCGTTTGCGACAGCCATGGCGCGGCTTGGCGGAAGATGGATCAGTGTCGATTCGGTCGAAGCAAGTTCTATCGTCAAGGGGGAGACGCTGGCTGATACCATCAGGGTGGTGAGCGGTTACGCTGACGCCATCGTGCTCCGCCATCCGAAAGAGGGGGCAGCACGGCTGGCAAGCGAGTTCGCTACGGTGCCGGTCATCAACGCCGGCGATGGCGCAGGGCAGCACCCGAGCCAGACGCTGCTCGATCTCTACACCATCAGGCAGTCGATGCCGGTCGAAGGGATCAACGTCGGGCTCCTCGGGGACCTGCGCTACGGCAGGACCGCACACTCGCTGGCACTTGCCCTCTCCCTCTACGGCGTCACGCTGCACACGATCGCGCCGGGAGGGCTCGAGATGCCGGCGAGCATCACCCTCGAACTCAGGGAGCGCGGCATGGAGGTGATCGAGCATGAGAATGTACAGGAGGTGCTCAGGGATCTCGACGTCCTCTACGTCACGAGGATCCAGCGCGAACGGTTCCCTGACTCGGCTTCGTACTACAACGTCGCGTCCAGTTACCGGATCACGCCAGATCTCCTTGACGGCGTGAAGGATCACCTGATGATCCTCCACCCCCTTCCGCGCGCCGGGGAGATCGATCCGGCGGTGGACCGCACACCATATGCGCGCTACTTTGAGCAGGCAAGGAACGGTGTGCCTGTCAGGATGGCGCTCCTCCATGAGGTGATGAAATGAGCAGGACAGACCCGTCACGGGGGCTGCTTGTCAGTCCTATCAGAAACGGAACCGTGATTGACCATATCACGGCAGGTGAGGCCCTGAACGTCTTAAAGATCCTCGGGATCACCGGGTCGACCCGGGAGTGCCTGAGCATCGCGACGAATGTCGAGAGCAAGCGACTCGGGAAGAAGGATATCGTCAAGATAGAGAAGCGGGAGCTCCGGAAAGAGGAGGTAGACCGGATCGCCCTGATCGCACCTCAGGCGAGGATCAATATTATCCGGGAATACCAGGTGGTGGAGAAGAAAGGGGTGGAGATCCCGAAGGTTCTCAAAGGCGTGGTCAGGTGCCCGAACCCCGGTTGCATCACAAACACACGCGAGCCGGTGGAGAGCACGTTTGAAGTCCTCGGAAAAGGGCTGCACTGCCTCTACTGTGACTGGTTGATCAAGGATGATATTGCAAGCCATATCATCTGACCAGGCGTCCGTATCGGTCGATCTCACCCCGATAAACCCGGGTACTTGAGATCCGCCGACCGTCTTCAGCAAGGACGCATGAGATCTCGTGGAGATCCACTTTTCTCCTCCCCCTCTGCCGCCGGAGTTCGTTGATCTCCACGGCAACCGGGAAGGTCTCCTCTGAGACAACAAGGATGTCGAAGTCGACGTCAAGCGAGCTGCCGTAGCGGTCTGAGAGCGGTTCGACCTTCCACTCTGCTGTGTAACCACGTTTCTTGATGAAGGAAGCAACATTTGCCAGCCGCTCCTGGTAGGGGCGGACGGGATGTTCTTTTGAACCAGCAAACTCGTCAGTCGTCAGCCCGATGATCACCTCGCCATCAGGCCCTGCCAGCTCGAAAGAGCGGGCAAGGAGTTTCTTGTGGCCGGCATGCAGGGGATCGAATGTTCCCCCAACCATCACTTTCATCAGAAGGCGTTTGCCGTGAGGGGTTTTATGGGTAGTGGGTCCGCGATCGGTAACCACAGCGGTACCGCTTCCCGGAGAGAGTGGGGAACACGTGTCGGGATGGGCGGAGAGGGATTGGTTTTCAGTTGCGGCTGCTAGAAATCTTTTGATTGAGAAGTTGGTGATGGATCATGGTGGATTGCCGCAACCCGGGCTCAGGACTCCTATCGCGTCATCAAGTTGCACCGTAGAATCCCACCGGCCTGTGTTCGCGCTGCCCCTCAGCCACGCGCGCCCATCTACAAATTTCCACCGGGTATCGGTTGCGGGGAGGGTGGTCGCCCTCTCTCCCGCGTGATTCCTCCCATCGTGGTCCAAGTGCCCGGGTCTCGCCACGCTCGGCGTTCCACCTGCTGTGTACCACCAGATATACGCCCTCCCGTTGCCGGCAGGGGAGAGCATTTTGTATCGTTGCAGCCAATAGTAGACGTACTATGGAGAGTGGATCAGTTGTGGGAGACCGCGTATTTATCGCGGAGAACGCAACAGTCATCGGGGATGTAACGCTTGCCGACGACGTGAGTATCTGGTTCGGCGCCGTGGTCCGGGCTGATAGGGATAGGATCACGGTAGGGGCGGGTTCAAACATCCAGGACAACGCCGTCGTCCATACCACGATCAGTTTCCCGGTCAGTATCGGGGCTGAGGTCTCGGTCGGTCATGGTGCCATCCTGCACGGGTGCACCATTCGCGACCAGGTGCTCATCGGAATGGGTGCTATCGTCCTGAACGGCGCAGTGGTGGGAGAAGGGTCCATCATCGGCGCCGGCGCCGTGGTGACCGAAGGAAAAGAGATCCCGCCGCACTCACTTGTCCTCGGCGTCCCTGGCAAGGTGGTCAGGGAGACGACGCCCCAGCAGCAGGAGAATATCGCCCGGAACGCCCGGGAATATGTCAAACTTGCAGAGAGGTACCGCCATGGCTGACGTCGTGGTCATCGGTGCCGGGGTCGCCGGCATCCAGGCAGCGCTCGACCTTGCCGGCCACAACATCCATGTCCACCTCATCGAACGCGAGCCGAGCATCGGTGGGCATATGGCCCAGCTCGACAAGACGTTTCCTACGAACGACTGCTCCATGTGCATCCTCTCTCCGAAGATGGTGGAGGTGGCCCGGCATCCAGACATTACCATCCACACCTGCTCTGAGGTCGAATCGGTCGCCGGTGAGGTCGGCAACTTCCAGGTCAGGGTCAGGAAGCATCCCCGCTACATCATCGAGGAGGAGTGCAACGGGTGCGGGGACTGCACCCAGATCTGTCCGGTGGAGGTCTACAACCGGTTCGACGCCGGTATCGGGGTTCGGAAAGCCATCTACAAACCCCACGCACAGGCGGTCCCTGACATCGTCATCAAGGACCAGGAACACTGCATCGAGTGCGGCCTCTGCTATGACGTCTGTGGAAGGGAGGCGATCCTCACCGAGGATCACGAGCGTCTGATCGATATCACGGCGGCAAGCATCATCGTCGCGACCGGGTATGGGACGTTTGATGCCAGGAACAAGGCACACCTCCGGTATCTCACCATCCCCGACGTCATCACAAGTCTTGAGTTTGAACGGATGATCAACGCCAGCGGCCCAACCGGGGGAGAACTGAGGCGGCTCTCCAATGGTAAACCACCCCGGAGCGTGGCGTTCATCCAGTGTGTCGGTTCCCGGGATATCTCCATCGGCCGTCCCTACTGTTCGGGTGTCTGCTGCATGTACGCGATGAAGAACGCCATGCTCGCCCGGGAGAAGGATCCCGGGATCGCGGTCACCATCTTCTACAACGACATCAGGTCATACGGCAAGGGCTATGAGGAGTACTACGAGCGGGCGAAGAGCATGGGTGTCAGGTTCGTCCGCGGGTTTCCGGGCGAGGTGCTCGAGGAGAACGATCATCTGATGATGGTCGCTGAGAACACCGAGACCTGCGAGGTTGAGATGTTCCACCCCGACCTCGTGGTACTCTCGGTCGGGCTTGGACCTGCCCGGGGGGCAGAAGAGGTCAGCCGGATGCTCGGTATCCCGCAGGACGAGACCGGGTTCTTCAAGGTTGCCGACCAGAAAGTCGGCCCGGTCCTCACGGTAAAGCCCGGGATCTACGTGGCAGGGGTGGCCACCGCGCCAAGGGATATCCCGGACTCGGTTGCCATGGGCGGGGCGGCGGCGATGCGAGCCTATCTTGACGTGGTTCGGGTGGGATGAGCATGCTGGAGAGAGGAGAGCCCTACACCATCGCGTGGGAGAGTGAGACCGGGAGCATCGTCTACATCGACCAGACCCTCCTCCCCGGCCGGTACGAGGTGACGCGGTGCACCACTGTCGAGGACCTTGCCCGGGCGATCCGGAGGCTTGAGATCCGGGGGGCGCCCGCGCTCGGCATCGCGGGCGCGATGGGCGTGGCGCTCGCAGCCACGCGGAGCACTGAGCGGGATCTCGACCGGTTCCAGGAGGAGATCTGTCAGGCCGCCGACCTGCTCAGGGGCACCCGCCCGACCGCGGTCAACCTCGGCTGGGGGATCGACCGCGTGGCAAGAGCGGTGGCGACGGCCGGATCGGTCGAAGAGGCAAAGCGACGCGCGGTCGCTGAAGCAAACGCTATCGCCGAGGAGGACGAGGCGACCTGCCGGACGCTCGGCACGTTCGGCGCCGATCTCGTTCCTGCCGACTGCACGGTGCTTACCCACTGCAATGCAGGAGCGCTCGCCTGCCGGTGCTGGGGAACAGCCCTCGGTGTGATCAGGTCGGCGGTTGCGGCCGGGAAGAACGTGCAGGTGGTCGCCTGCGAGACCAGACCCCTGAACCAGGGATCCCGGCTCACCTGCTGGGAACTTGACCGGGATGGGATCGACGTGACCCTGATCCCCGACTCTGCAGCAGCCTACCTGATGCGGCGGGGGGAGATCGACCTTGTCATCGTCGGTGCTGACCGGATCACGGAAGACGCGGTCTTCAACAAGATTGGGACCTACATGCACGCCGTCGCCGCCAACCACCATGAAATACCGTTCTATGTCGCAGCCCCCCTCTCCACGTTTGACCTCGCCCGGAGAGAGGAGGATATCACCATCGAGGAGCGGGGGCGGGATGAACTTGCCTTCTGTGGCGAACGACAGCTCGCGCCAGACGGCGTGGCTGTGCGCAACTACGCCTTCGACGCCACCCCGCTCGATCTTGTCGACGCGATCATCACCGAGATCGGGGTGCTCCGGCCACCATACGCCGAATCATTCGAGCTGGTCAGAGAACGGGCGAAGAATCAGGGAGAGGGGGTCTGACGGTGGTCTTCTTTGATTTGGGGGTCTGGGTCGGGCTGATGACCCTCATCGGGGAGGTCACGTTCTTCCTCATCCTCGGGATGGTGCTTGCGGCGATTGCCCTTGCGATCATCGCCACTGCCTCGATCACCAGGGGGAAGTTCTACCTACCAAGGATCCTGATACCCGGCATGGTCCTCCTGGAGGGGCTTGTGAAGGCGTTCTGCAAACTCCTCGGGCTGGACGACAAGGACCTCATCACGTTCTTCATAACGCTTCGGAACACCATGAACACAAAGGCCTTCGCCGAGACCCCGGTGGAGCGGCGGGCGGTCTTCCTGCCCCAGTGCCTGCGGTCGGCTGAGTGTCCGGCACACCTGACACCCGAAGGCCTGGAATGCCGGCACTGCGGGCGCTGTTCGGTCGGGGAGAATGTAGCGTGGCTTGAGAGCATCGGGTATCGTGTCTTCATCGTCCCTGGCTCGACGTTCATCAAGCGGATGGCCAAGAAGTATCGCCCGCAGGCGATCATCGGTGTCGGTTGCCTCATGGAGGTAAAAGATGGTATCGACATGGCCGACCGGATAGGGATCATCGCTCTCGGTGTGGTGAACCTGAAGGACGGGTGCGTGGAGACGATCGCAGACTGGACCAGAGTAAGAGATGCCGCCATCCTCGGCATCGATTCGGCGTCAGGTCCCGTAGACTTTCACGGCTCTGCCGAATAACCGATCGCTGGTGACTTTGCCGTAGACAAAGATCGTCTCCTTGCTATTTACATCGCCGACCCTGACACCAGGCCGGAGGATGATGTCCCCTCCCGCCTGGATGGAGTGGAGGTGTGCGTTGTCACAGATGGTTGCGGTCTCCAGGACGGTGAGCGGCCCTTTTATTCTGGCGTCATGGCCGACGACGATCCTCCTTGCCACGATAGAGCCACCGACCGTTGAGTAGGGGCCAAGTTCGAGGCAGCCGGCAACAACCATGTTGCCCCAGATGTGGGTGTCCGGAGGGGCGATGAAATTTCCATCTATCTTCACATTTCCATCAAAAAAGGAACCTCTCGGTGCTATATACGTGTCCCCGTGCCGGTAGATTTTCATAAAGATCTCCCGGGATAACAGCTCGGTCCACAACCAGATAAAATTATCAGTGAGGTTGTCCTGAAAACGTCAGGATCGCATTGATCATCGGCATGGCCGGTGTTGGTGCCAGTGTGCATTTGGGTCTCTGCAGGGTCTGGTGGTTTTTTTGCCGGGGCTGGGATCCCCGCTGAAATGAGGTCGTCATTGTGTTTTTCTGGCACGGCACCCTTCAACCTCAGATAGATATCCCGACCATGAGTAGAGCGAAGATCACCAGGTCGTAGACAGTATGGGTGATCGCTGAGGTTGTGGTATTTGAGTACCTGCGGATGTAGGCAAAGACGATCCCTGCGAGGAAGACAGAAATGAGGCCGTCCCAGCTGTACTGGAATGCGTGGAGCGACGCAAAGAGGAGCGCCGGGAGGAGGATGCCGAACCGTGGCTGGAGCAGCCCGCGGATGCTGACCTCCTCGCCAAACCCCGCTGCGATCGAGGCCACGATGATCCCCGGGAGGGTGAGCGATCCTGTGAAGAGCAGTTTGACCGCCTCGGTATCGGTGACAGGCAGGCCAAGGTAGTCCACCAGTGCCGCGAGCGCTGGATCGATGAAGTGGAACGCGAGAACAAGCGCGAAAGCAGCGGCAACGGCGAGAATGACCTCCTGCCCCGTCGGCCTGATGAGCCCGAGACGTTCCAGGGCCTCAGAGAGCGTTCGCCGCACACACGCCCCTGCGATGAGGAACGATGCGATGAGCGTCCAGAAGAGACTATAAGCATTCACCCGGACCGTGTCAGCGAAGAGGTCGCCTGATTCTGTCAGGAGCCCGATGAACTGCGGCGAGAGGAGGGGCGGGACCCCCGTCACCAGGAGTGGTACCGGTGGGATCAGGATCAGGGCGAGGATGGTCACGAGCGCGATCATATAGACGAACGAGTCGGGGTCGAAGGGGAGGTATTGAGCGAGCCAGACCCTGAATCGGCGGGAGAAGCCGACGAGGCTTGCGAGCGCCGCCCCGAGGACGCCAAGGAGGAGTAGTGCCATCTTTGCGGCCATGGCAGGGTCGATGAAGTCGGGTTCGAACTCCCCGGTCTCGAGTGCTTCTGCCGGCAGGATCGATATGATCCCGATACCGGCTGCGGAGGCTGCAAGCCCGCCGACGAGGACGAAGAGCCATATGATGGTGGCCCACCGGAACGCCTGGTGCCGGTCATCGGCCAGGTAGGCGAGTATCGCGAGGATGACGAAGAGCGCCACGTCGACTGCGGCGGTGAGGAACGATGCTATCTCTCCATCAGGGGGGACAAAGAGCGCGACCACGAAGATGAGTCCAAAGAAGGCGAGCATCAGTTCAGGGGCGTGGCGACGGCAGAAATCTAGCGGCATGATATCAGCATTTCCACAGTTCGAGAAGGGAACCTGGAGTCCTATGGGGCGGACTGGGTAAAAAACCTACCGAACTCAAGGACCGTCACCGCCACCCGAGCTTCCCGATGAGAAGATACTCGAGCACCCCTATAATCCCGAGGACTCCTGCCTGCAGAAGGAATATCGTCGCCAGCGGATAGCGTCCCAGGAGGGCCGCCCCCGCAAACGGACCTGTCGAGAGCCCGATGGAGAAGAAGGTGTTGTACATGCCGTAGGCGACCCCCTGCGAGCCCTGGTCACGGTAGATGCTGGCCATGATCGGCATCACTGGCACCAGGGCGGAGCTGAGGGTGACCCCCAGCGCGACGATGGCGGCGGTAACCAGCGGCAGCGTCGGAGCATGCATGGCAGCGAAGATCGCGGCCCCGGAGAGGAGAAGCCCGCCACCGATAAGGTAACGGCTCCCCCCATGGCGGTCGTAGATGCGCCCGACCATCGGCTGGGCGATGGCGGCGGCGATTGCCAGTACCGCAAAGACGAGACCGATCGTCGTCGGCGACGCAGAGAACATGGCGTGCAGGTAGACCGGGAGGTAGGGATCCAGGACGCCATACGTTCCCGATACCCCGACCGTCGTGGCAGCACAGGCCGCAAGCGGGAGGAGGCACCGCCTGGGGAGCATCCCTGCCCGTTCCTGACTTTCCTCCCGTCTGCAGGAGCGCACCGGGATGGCGAGGACGAGCAGCCCGACGGTGGCCACCACTACTGCCGGGACGAGGAAAGTCGCGGTATATCCCAGGTACTCGAAGAGCAGTCCCCCGACGACCGGGCCGAGGACCGTCCCGAGCCCGACTGCGGAGAGTGATATTCCCATCCTCTCCCCGAGCCTGGAGGGATCGGTGGTATCGGCGAGGAGCGCAAGACCCGCCGACCAGGTGGCCGCGGCCGATATACCCTGGACCGTCCTGGCGACGAAGAGGCGCGTGACCGTGGTCGAGAAACCAAAGAGGGCCGTCGCGAGAGCGAGGAGGATCATCCCGGCGACGATGAGGGGGCGGCGGCCCACCCGGTCGGAGAGGAGCCCCATCGGGACGGAGAAGAGAAAGAGCATGGCTGCATAGACCCCAAAGATGATCCCGAGGATCGACTCGTCGACCCCGAGCCTGGGGGCGTACTCAGGGAAGACCGGAATGAGGAGGCCGTAGATCATCATATCCATGAAGATGACGAGCACGACCAGCACGAGGATTGCTTCCGGGGAGGCGGCGATACGCTCCCTGAGATCTCGGAATCGTCGAGATTCCCTGATTATCATGGTGGTTTCCTCTCCCTGCGGCACTCAGTCGATTCCGGTGTCGTCCTGTCCCTGTACATGGGCGCCGTCAGCATATAGCGTTGTAGGAAGGGGGCAGCAGCGTCCGGTTATGGGGAGAGGAGGATGGGGGTGGGGGCGTAAGCGCTAATTCGACCTCAGGTACATCTGACCGCTGTCAGTACCGGTACGCTTATATTTGATTGAGCCCAGAATCTCCTCGCGTCTCAGGGAATATATCCAGTTTGAGTCTCTCTGCGGTCTTCCCTATATTCCCGGAACTCATAACGTGCCATGTTCAAAGCGGTTGCATTTCACCTGAAATTCAAAACAGAATGAGTTTTATTGATAGGTATAACTGCGCTCGTTATGTGTTACCCATAACGAGGTGCAAATCTATCGATTTGATTTTGAGGAGTGATTGGGATTTGGAGGATGATAATGGTGCGGATTGATTAAGCTCGTTATGTATTACCGGGAATCCAGGGTCTTCCGTACCTGCTCTGGCACCTCGGTGACCAGTCTCTCCTCCCCGCCGACCGCCATGAGCACCCGGGAGAGGGTGCGGGGGGTCACAGTCGGGAGTGATCGTGAGAGTATTGTCGGGTTTCTCCCAGGCATCTGAAACCGGAGAGCGGTGTGTAGCCAATGACCCGGGTGAAGGTCAGGGCAACGAGTTCCTGCCAACAACCCGGGAAGGCTTCCTGGAGATCCAGAGGCAGATCCCTGAATTCCCCGGCCAGGAGGGCGGTGTTCCCGTACTCCCAGATGGTCCGGGGAGGCCGTGCACCGCGCGTCCCCTCGGATGAGCCCGGCTTCTTGCGTGAGCTGGCCAGGGGTACGTGCTCACCTTCTTCGGCGATCTGGTGGCCCGGTCATCGACACACGTCGACCGGTAGACATAGGGTTTGTTATGGATAGACCTGACCTCCAGGCACTTTTCACCCTTCCGGCGTTGTTCCTCCAGCCATGCTCGAACCCGGTCTTCATATGGTGTAATGTTAGGTATTAAAGATATGGAGATCTTGCGGTTCCCGGCACGAGAACAGAAAAAGAAGGCCAGGAGGGAGATTATAATCCCTAACTCATGGGGAGTTTGGGATATAGATGCTTCGTTAATCCAGAGAGTAGCCCGGAGAGTAAAATCCAAAATAAAAAGGGGAGATAGTCCAGATATCCGCGGGTGGATCCGTTATCGATATATAATGTTATGTACCTGGCTTCTTCATGAGCCTGCGGGTTAAACACATGTCTCTTATGTTGCTTTCGCAAACAAAAGCAGGATGTGATGCAGAAATTAAGGGGGGGGAAGATCCGAAAACCCAGAAGCAGAAATTATTTATATTTAGGCCTTCAACTTGAGAGTATGTCGATTGATCATCCGATCGCGGCGGTGTCGATCGGGAAGTATCGGTCGGCACAGGTCTGTGAGCGACGCTCATGAGACCCACATGAGCCTTTGGCTCGTGCACAAACTTATGGATGGATAAATACCATGGCGAAGAAAATTAAAGGACTTGCGATGCGCAAGATCGGCGAGATCGGATGGATCGAGAAGGAAGCACCTAAGTGTGGTCCACTCGATGCATTGGTGAGGCCCATCGCGGCGGCACCCTGCAGCTCCGACATCCACACTGTGTGGGAGGGAGCACTCGGAGACCGCCGTGACATGATCCTCGGACACGAGGCCGTCGGAGAAGTTGTCGAAGTCGGTTCACTTGTGAAAGACTTCAAACCCGGAGACCGTGTTATTGTTCCGGCAATCACTCCAGACTGGATGTCGCTTGAAGCACAGGCAGGATTCCCAATGCACTCCGGCGGGATGCTCGCCGGCTGGAAGTTCTCGAACTTCAAGGACGGTGTCTTTGGTGAGCTCTTCCACGTCAACGAAGCGGACGGAAACCTTGCACTCCTTCCCGACTCCATTCCGGTAGCAGAAGCAACAATAATTACTGACATGGTCCCGACCGGTTTCCAGGCAGCAGAACTCGCTGACATCAAACTCGGCGATACGGTCTGCTGTATTGGTATCGGCCCTGTCGGACTGATGGCAGTTGCGGGTGCAAACCTGATGGGTGCATCCCATATCATTGCGGTCGGCAGCAGACCCGTCTGTGTAGACGCAGCAAAGGGATATGGCGCGACTGACATCGTCAACTACAAGGACGGCGACATCGTCGAGCAGGTTCTTGAGAAGACTGACGGCAAGGGTGTGGACAAGGTCTGTATCGCCGGCGGCGACGTACACACCATCGAGCAGGCAATCAAGATGCTCAAGCCGGGCGGAATTGTCGGGAACGTCAACTATCTCGGCTCCGGCGAGTATGTCACCATTCCACGTGTTGAGTGGGGCTGCGGCATGAGCCACAAGTTCATCCACTGTGGCTTAATGCTCGGTGGCAGACTGCGGATGGAGAAGCTTGCAAGCCTTGTTGAGACCGGCAAACTTGACCTCTCCCCGATGATTACCCACAGGTTCAAGGGATTCGACAAGCTTGAGGAAGCTCTGCTCCTGATGAAGGAGAAACCAAGAGATCTCATCAAGCCTGTCGTCGTGATAGAAGAGTAAGTTTCCGGCTCTGGAAATCATCCTGAGGGATAGAGAGGGGTATAGCACGATATAGATGGATGGGTGTCTGTCGACCCAGAACGGGGGCAGTCCATATAAACTCTGGAACCCTCCGATACAGACCAAAACCCATCCTCTCGTGCTTCCCGTCCTTTTTTGCCTGAAGATGGCATTCAGGAATTTTTGTCCCGCGCGTCTGTGCCCACACAGCCACGTGGTTCTTGCGTAATTACGCTCATATACATCAATTGCACCTGATTATCAACCACATACCCCGGATCGCCTCATGCAGAAGCGCGCGAAGACGACTTTAGGTTTGGCGACAACGTTGCGTGTGCAAGCTTCTTCCATGGTCTGAGCGAGAGACTGCGTGGACGAAAACAGCCTGCTCGCCCCTGGCAAGTGGAGATCGTAGTGGGAATCATATCCGGGGGCAACGCGCAGCGATACCGGGGAAGAGGATCCGCGCAGGCGATGCATGATCTCGACGAAGGGGGCGGAGAGACCAGGATCTCTTCATCAGAATACCCTTCCTGTCCCGCTGACCGCTTCCCATCTGCACACGCCTTCTCTGCGCTCTCTCGCATAGCAACGCGGGCGGCGGATCTGTGTTGTCCCTGATCCAGCCCATATGGACAGGTTATTTACAATCACCGGCCACCACCACAGGAGAGGGAATTATCAGGTATGGCTTTCCATCAATTTCCGGCCCCATACAGAGCCGGATCTTGTAGATCCTGGAAGCGGATGATCATCCCGCGCAGAAGCGCATTTTAGATATTCTAATGTATGTTCTCGTGAAACGTAACAGACGAAGTACGATGACAGATCACCCGGTTAAGAAAATGATGCGGTTGATGGCGACCAAGATCAGGACCATCGCGGATGTGATGTCTGACGAACAGATCGACGCGCTGATAGACGAGATCCTGAACGCGAACCGCATCTACACCATGGGCGCAGGGCGCTCCGGACTGGTAGCAAAATCATTCGCCATGCGGCTGATGCATCTAGGTCTCTCAGCGTTCGTCGTCGGGGAGACGGTGACCCCGGCTATGAAACCGGGAGACGTCATCGTCGTCTTCTCCGGATCCGGCGAGACCAAGACGGTTGCGGATATCTCAGAAACCGCAAAGGAGATCGGCGGGCGAGTCTGCCTTGTCACCTCGAAGAAAGAGTCGAGGATCGGGCGTATCGCCGACTGTATCGTCATCATCGAGAGCCAGCGAGACAAGGTGTCTGACGAGTCTGCGGAGTTCGAGATCCGGCAGATGATGGGCGAGCACAAGTCGTTTGCACCGCTTGGCACCATCTTCGAGACGACTGCCATGGTCTTTGCGGATGCCATCATATCCCGGCTCATGGAGATAACCCAGTGCAGACCTGAAGACCTCCAGTGCCGGCACGCGAATATTGAGTGAGGTTCAACCTGTCAACTACCCCACCCTGAAGGGTGGGCTTGCGAACAGCTAAGCGAGACCAAACAGTAGACCAGGAGGCGATCAATCGTACTACTGGACACCGATCCGGTTTTTCCTCCGGCAGTTGCACCGGTTGCAGCCTGCAAAAGGCGGTGGAATCCGGAAACCCTACGGGGAACCCGAATGCCTGGGTTCACCCGGGACACGACTGGTTCGGCACGTCAAATACGGATTGACGTACATTGGAGGCACGTTGAAAGGAAAGATGTCGCTATCTAACGCTGTCACCGGAGGATGGGTGACTCAAACCGCAAAGGTGGAGGATTGTACCATCCTGACGCGTATCGCCTGGAGAACAGAATGGTATGCCGCGATGGGCAGACGGCATTCATCCCCGGCCTGAAGGGCGGGGTCTTCTGCCTGAATAAAGATGAACAAGCACAGATATGCCAGCCGGGTCCGGTCGGTGGAGATGTCAGGGATCCGGAAACTTTTCGATGCGGGGGGAGCGGACGCGATCAATCTCGGTATCGGGCAGCCAGACTTTGATACCCCTGAACATATCAAAGAGGCTGCAATCGCCGCAATCAGGGCTGGAAAAACCGGATACACCCCGAATGCAGGAATTCCCGAGCTTCGGGAGGCAATATGCACGAAATTTGAGCGGGAGAATGATCTTGCCTTCCAGCCGGAGCAGATCATCGTCACGGCGGGCGGGAGCGAGGCGCTCCATCTCGTCATGGAGGCGCTCGTGGATCCGGGCGACCGTGTCCTTGTCACCGACCCGGGGTTCGTCTCCTACGCCGCTCTTGCGACCTTTGCCGGGGGGCGGCCCGAGGGCGTGCCGCTCGATCCGACTCTCCATATTGACGTCGAGCAGGCGAAGGAGCAGATGGACGGGGCGCGGCTCTTTGTCCTGAACTCCCCCACGAACCCTACCGGTGTCGTCGAGAGCGAGGAGTCGATCCGCGCCCTCGTGGAGTACGCAAACGACCGGGGTGTCACTATTGTCTCCGATGAGGTCTACGAACATTTCGTCTACGAGAAGAAACACGTCAGCGCAGGCCGGTTTGGCGAAGATGTCATCACGGTCAACGCTGTGAGCAAGACCTACGCCATGACCGGTTGGCGGATCGGGTATATCGCCGCGCCTGAGGACTACATCCCGGAGTGCCTCAAGGTGCACCAGTATATCCAGGCGTGCGCGACATCGATATCGCAGTATGCTGCGCTCGCCGCATACACCGGCGATCAGGGGCCTGTTGCCCGGATGCGGGACGAGTACCGCGCGCGGAGGGACCTCCTCTACGATGGGCTCTCTGGCATCAGGTTTAACTTCCCCAGGCCGGAGGGTGCGTTCTACATGTTTGTTCCCATGGGGAGAAACATTATCGAGAAGGCCATCGAAGCAGGAGTGATCATCGTGCCGGGTGAGGCGTTCGGCTCGAGGGCACCTGATTATGCACGCATCAGCTACGCGACGTCCCGGGAGAACCTCTCGCGGGCGGTTGAGAGGCTTGCGGCACTAGTGGAGTGATAGTAGTGAAAGAGTTACTCAAGAGATTATCAGACGCTCACGGCGTCTCGAGCAGGGAAGAGAGCATCAGGGATATTGTCAGGGAAGAACTTGCAGGATCGGTCGACGAGATCCGCGAAGATAAGATGGGCAACATCATCACCGTAAAGCGCGGCGATGACTTCTCCATCATGCTCGCCGCCCACATGGACGAGATCGGCCTGATGGTTCAGTACATCGACGAGAAAGGGTTCATCAGGGTTGTCTCGCTTGGAGGGTGGTTCGGGCCGGTGCTCTACTGCCAGCGGGTGGTTCTGCACGGAAAGAACGGTCCGGTTATGGGGGTCATCGGTGCAAAGCCTCCCCACGTGATGAAGGAAGAGGAACGCAAGAAGGAGATCAAGATCGAGGATATGTTCATCGACGTGGGCGCGGCGAGCGAAGAAGAGGTGAAGAACCTCGGGATTGAGATCGGCACCCCGATCACCATCGACCGCGAGTTCACGGAACTTGCCGGCAAACGCATCACCGGGAAGGCGCTCGACAACCGTGTCGGCGTCGCGATGCTTATCCGGGCGCTGCAGCAGGTAAAGTCGCCTCACACGATCTACGGTGTCTTCACCGTCCAGGAAGAACTGGGATTGAAGGGGGCGAAGGTCAGCGCCTACTCCTTAAACCCCGACTGCGCGATCGCGACCGACGTCACCATACCAGGCGACCACCCCGGGATCGAGAAGAAGGATGCGAGCGTCGAGATGGGCAAGGGCCCGGTCCTTGTACTCGTCAGCGCGAGCGGGCGCGGACTTGTGGCCGATCCGAGGATGGCCGCATGGCTCAGAGAGACTGCGGAGAAGAATGGCATCCCCTACCAGCTCGAGGTTGGGACCGGCGGCAACACCGACGCGACCATCATCCACCTCGAGCGGGGTGGCATCCCGAGCATCCCACTCTCGATTGCCACACGCTACATCCACTCTCCCGTCGAGGTGGTTGATATCGGCGACCTCGAGGCGGGGGTCCGGCTCCTCGTTGAGGCGCTGAAGAGCAAGCCCGCGCTCTGATGCCACCGAGAATACTTCTTTTTCCCTCAGGGGAACCGCCCGGGGAGCGATAAGAGAGGATCGGTCTGTGCGAGAGGTTGCCTGGATAACTCTGTTCTTTGCCGGACTCCTGGAGACCGGCTGGGCGCTTGGGTTGAAGTATACCGAGGGGTTCACGAAGGTCGCGCCATCTGTGGCGACCCTTGCTGTGATGGCCGGAAGCATCTATCTCCTCTCGCGGTCTCTCTCCGACCTCCCGCTCGGGACCGCGTATGCCGTCTGGACGGGGATCGGAGCGGTGGGAACAGCCATCGCCGGGATCGTCCTCTTCGGTGAGTCACGGAGCGTCGCCCGCCTCTTCTGTATCCTCCTGATCGTTTTGGGGATCGCAGGGTTGAAGCTCTGCTCAGATCTGTGAGGGATATCGCCATAAGTCCCCTGCCTGCTAACCACCATAAGACCCTTTCAGCCGCCAGCACAAACGTTGGCATCACTCCCGGGCGCTCGTCGAGGACGGTCTCGGCGGTGATGAAGACCCGAGGCCAGTGCTTCGCCGTCCTCCTTCGCAGTCGTGCCAGGTCTGCAGGGAAACTCGCCGCGACCCGTGGCAGGCGGCAGGCCGCCGTCCCGGGAGGTCGGAGTCTATCGAGGTGAACTACCCCCCGCTCGCGCAGGGAGGCTTCCTGGCTATCATCCCCCTCCCCATCGGGAGCGAGTCCACAGGCTCGACGGCGCTTTCCCCATGCACGGGTGTCATGTTGAGGTAGGCGCAAAGGTCCGTCTCGAAGGAGTCGAATTCGCGGTAACTGAGCACCGTCTGGAACAGACGACGGGGCGCAGGGCTGCATCTTGCCATCCAGGGTCTCAAGAAACGTGGTGATGAGCGCGCCCCCTCCTTCGGCGATGCTCCGGGCGCATGAGAGATTTGAGGATGTCCCACGAACCCCGCTGTGGATCGTAGATGACCTGCAACCGCCCCGGTACCGGTGATCAGGCTACACGAGGGGCTTCGCTCGCGGCAAGCATCCAGACCCGCGTGGATGCGGGCATGCCGCTCGGTCGAGAGGTCGAGAAACGGCCTTCAGCATACCAGAACGTTTGACCCTCCTGACGACATTGTTATCCGCGTGACCTGAACCTCGGGAGGGGGCACTGCCCGCCATCCTGGCGGGTCTTCACGCGGATTGAATACCAGGGCACAGTGGCGGCACCTCCTCGTGGTCTGCCATGGCGCCCGGATACTGTCCTTACGATCAACGGCGTCATCCCAGCGCCGCCCGGAGCCAGCAAAGGATACGTATATCGGCGATATGCACTCTCCGCAAAACAGGGATGCCCGAGAGCAGGGTTTCAGACCCGGTTGCATTCCGGCCCATGGTGCAGTGTTTTTTTTGTCCGCAGACCTTCACCGCCTCGGTCTGAGGACCCGCTGCATCATGTTGATGCACCTCTTGGTTGATCCCTCTCTCAGGCAGACACTCCATAGCTCTAATAATATATAAAGTTTATTATACTCCTGCGATACCTACCACCTCATGGCCAATAGTGGCCGAGATCTCCGATCTGCGGTTTAAGAACGCCTTAATCCGATCAATCTTCGATTATAATGACCGTCGCCGGGCACGAGTCAGCAGCCTCCCATGCACAGTCGGCAAGGTCTTCGGGCACCTCGCCCTCTGCAGGATTGTCGTTGACCCGGTACTGCTCCGTGATCTCGCTGAACTCATCTTTGGGATTCTGTTGGAAGACATCAGGACAGAGCGTCCAGCAGGATTCACAGCTGATACACCCTGGCCTATCGATAGTAACCCTCACCACTAGTCCATTTAGGTGTCGGGAGAGATAGATGCTTCAGGCTGATGAACTACCCCGCGCTTATCGGTGCGAGGCTTCCCGGTTATCGTTGACAATACTTGCGTCACAGAGATGCGATGTAGCGGTATCGTCTCCACGGGCTGTTCCACTCCCACGCGGTGGGTATGCACCGCAGCGTTATAATCTCTATTGGCAGTAAATCCACAGTACGGACAATCGTGAACTCTATCAGCAAGAATCTTTTTCACGATTACTTCCACAGTTCGAACATATCTCTGTCGTGTTCCGGGAATTGATTTGTACCAGCGCTTTCAGCCTTGTATGAAAGATACAAACAGAATCGTCCCCGTGACACGTCGTGGATGTTTCTGCGGAGCCCCGTAGATTTACGAAGAAAACCGGCAGGATGCCCTCGACTTCAGTCGTGGGCTGAATGCCGTCCTCAAATACGTCTATTAGACATCAGATCATACAATAAAGCGATGCGTAAAACGCATCGTTATCGACTCTATCCCACAAAGGCTCAGGTGACTCTTCTTGAGAAGACGCTTGGAGGTATGCCGATGAGTCTATAACGAGACACTCGCATTACGAAAGAACGCGTGGGAACAAGAGCAACGTTCTCTATCCTCCTATGATACTAACAAAATCCTGACACAGTGGAAGAAAGACCACCCGGAACTAAATCAAGTCTCTTCTCAGGTCTTGCAGGATGTCCAGATACGCGTCGATCTTGCGTTCAAAGCCTTCTTCCGGCGGGTAAAGGCAGGAGAGAACCCCGGATACCCCCGGTTCAAGGGGAAGGGGCGATATGGAGTTTCACGTATCCACCGTTTGGTTTCCACCTCAATGATGCCGGCACGCACCTCCCTCTATGCATCAAAGATTGGTGATATCCCTATCGTCCTCCACCGCCCGATTGAAGGTAACATTAAGACTCTCACGATTCGCCGTAGTGCAACCGGGAAATGGTATGCCTGTTTCTCGGTCGAGTATGAACCCTCTCCTGTACAACAGAATGATGGAGAAATCGGGGTCGATGTCGGTCTCGAATCATTCGCCACCTTTTCGAATGGAGAGAAGATCGAGAACCCCCGGTTCTTCCGTACCGACGAGAAAGCGCTTGCGAAGGCGCAGAGGAAACTTTCAAAAACGGAGAAAGGCACTCCTGAACGGAAGAGAGCCAGAAAGGTTGTCGCACGCATCCCTGAACGGATCGCCAATCGGCGCCACAACTTTGCTCACCAGACTTCCCGGATGATGGTGGATCGGTTCGGCACGATCGTGTTTGAGGACCTGAATATCACAAATATGCAGAAGAACCCTCATCTGGCAAAAAGCATTGCCGATGTCGCCTGGAACCAGTTCAAAGCGGAAGAGGCTGGTTCTCGTGTGATCCTGGTGAATCCCAGAAATACGTCTCAGCAGTGTTCCCGATGTGGTATGATCGTCAAAAAGACCCTCTCTGATCGAGTCCATACCTGTCCACATTGTGGGCTGATGATGGACCGCGACCAGAATGCGGCGATCAATATTATGAGATTGGGGCTGCAATCTCTGGGCTGAAAAACCCTGGATGCCTCCGATTTCAATCGGGGGAGCAGTCACTGTTTTCTTTAAACGTGACGGGGCGGCGGCCCCTGCAAACCGCCTCATGCCGGCAGCAGCCTGGTAGCCGCTTGACGGGGAGGCCCTGCCTCTTCTGCTGCAGGAGGGCAGGCCCGGAAAAGAGGCTGTTTTAGTATGTGGTATACAGTTTTATACTTGTAGCATCTAGTGGTACTAAAATATAAATATGTAATACAAGGAGAGTGCCAGGGTATGAGAGCTAATCTGCGGGGACCTGCCAGGCAGCGGCCGGTGTTGCCTGCCGCCGTCCGGCGGCACGAAACCGGCGGGCGTCGCGACCAGTTCGGTCGATTCACCGTCGGGGTCAACGAATCTCACAAACACCACATGGTAACAGGGATCGGCGACCGCCACAGGTTCGTCGGACAGCCAGAGGCGCCCGATCTTTGGGCAGACTCGGGGGTGCGGTGCCGCCGGGATGAGATCGACCGGCTGCTCGGCGACCTCGACTTCCCGGCCCTCTACCGTGGATACACGTGGAATGATGATACCTGGGAAAAAGAGTTCCCCGGGATTTATCGGCTCGAGCAGGAGATGATCTCTGCTTCTCGCGGCTGCACACTCGGCCCCGCCCACGTGCAGAAGATCGCCCGCCGGGACAGCGTCCCTGACCACAACGCGGCCAACTGCACGGGCCGCCTCTCCATCCTCCTCTACATCGACAACATGCCGGCATACTGGCTGAGGCACAAGCCCGAGAGTAGCGTCCGGATCATCGAGGATCAGATCCCCGGGCTCGGACCTGCCTGTACAAGCAGGATACTCCGTTTTGCAGTCCCGGTTGTCTTCGGGGCGATCGACACCGATCTGGTGCGCGTCTTTGGACATGGCGATCCCGGGGCACAGCGTTATCACCTCGTGGACCTGGCAGCCTCTCCCTCCGGCACCCACTGGACGATCCCCGCCGGGCAGGCAATATGGCCTGAGGAGTACGGCGTGTGGGTCGAGACCCTTCAGGCGATCGCCCGCCGACTCAACCGGGAGGAGGTCTGCTGTCCGCACCCCGAACCGTTTCTTTGTTCTGGACTGCGCGACGAGTGCATCTGGGCGGCAGCGGATGTGGAGATGGCTCTCGCCAGCTATGCTTCAGTGGCTCTGCGAAAGATGCGCGCGCCTCAAGGGGTTGTGCACAAGTGAACTACCCCGCCCTGAAGGACGGAGCTTCCCGGCTATCCTCCTCTTCCCCAACGGGAATTAACTTAACATGCCCTCCCCGGGCACCGGGAGGTTTCCGGGTCCCGTTGACGACGGTGATGGGGAGGGAGAGCTTCCATCCCCGTCCCCCGGCACGAGTAACCACCACGGTCCACTTACCGGGAGGAAGGTCCAGAGTGCAGGCGGTTTTCATGCGCGCTACCCCTATGAGCGTTTCACGACAGGTAGAAGAACTCTACCGTTTTCTCTCAAGTTATTGCCGCGCGGCTTTCAAACTCTCTTGAATCACGTGGCTTTGTTTCAGGGGTTCAGTCGTGGGCTAAAGGCTCGAATGTGCGCGCGGGGCACAAGGAAAGCCACACACCGGGAAAAGCCGTGCCTGAGAGGAAAAATCCTGGAACATGACTGTAAAATAGAAGACGCCCCGGCCGGGATTTGAACCCGGGTCGAAAGCTCCGGAGGCTTTCAGGATATCCACTACCCTACCGGGACTGCCATACCATATTGTCCAGTATGCTCTGAACTACCCCTCCCTTACTACAGAAGGGGCTTCCTGCTTCACCAACCCTTGCCTCACATGATCTCCGCAGGCGTTGATTATTCTGTTCGGGCAGTTCCTGCCCTGCAGCAATGATGTGTGAGGTCCGATTGCCTGGTTATCGCAACACGGAGGTATACAGACATATGGAACCTCAAATACTATTAAGGTGAGCCATGTGGCGGGGATTCGTGTACGCCTCCTGAAGGAGGCGGCGCGCTTCTTACCTCCCGCTCGTACCGACGAGGGGTCCCATAGAGGTAGAAGTGACTGCTCCCCCGACGAGAGGGGGGTGGATGGGCTTGTAGCCCGCCAGTGAAATGGCGGGGATGAGACCTGTCTTGATACTAAAAGACCAGCTGAGAGAGGCGGGTTTCAGGCCCTTTTTGACTCATAGAGGTGCCATATCTTGCACGCTCCCTCATGACTGACCATGCAGGGGCCAACAGGGGTGCGCGGGGTGCAGGCCTTCCCGAAGAGCCTGCAGTCTGACGGCCTGGCGACACCGCGCAGCACCTTATCGCAGATGCAGGCGGAGTGTTTCTCCACGTGCTGAATCTCGACCCCGTATTTCTTCTGCGCATCGTAGTCCGCGAACTCCGGTCTCAGGCGGAGACCTGAGTTCGGTATCACCGGGAAACCGCGCCACTCGGCGTCGAACGGCTCAAAGACCTCGTACATGAGGCGCTTTGCCTTGATGTTTCCCTCCCGGGAGACCGCGCGCGGGTAAGCGTTGTCCACCCGGTGCACGCCCTCGCGGATCTGCCGCACCGCCATAACAAGACCAAGGAGGATATCCTCAGGCTCGAACCCGGCGACGACCTGGGGGACGGGAAAATGCTCATACTCTTCATAGCCCATCACTGTACAGACATGCCCGGGGAGGAGGAACCCCTGGAGCGATGCCTCTCCCTGTTCAAGGAGCCATGCCATCGCGGGCGGGACGAGCCGGTGGCATGAGAGGATGGAGAAGTTTTCTGGCGGGCCGGAGAGGATCGTGGCGGCGACGGTCGGCGCAGTAGTCTCAAACCCGACTGATATGAAGACAACATCACGGTCAGGCTCATTTCTCGCGATCTCCACGGCCTTATGAACTCCCTGCACCACCCGGACATCGCCACCGCTCGACTCAAGCGACCCCTTCGACCCCGGAACCCGCAGCAGGTCGCCGTAGGTAGCGACGATGTTGCCCCTCTTTGCCAGATCCAGCGCAGCATCGATCTCACCCTGCGGCGTGATGCAGACCGGACAGCCTGGTCCCATCACGATCTTGAGGTCTGGAGGCAGGATGCTCCGAAGTCCAGCGCGCGCTATCGCCGCCTCGTGGGTGCCGCAGATGTGCATGAGTGTGATCTCCCGATCTACAAGAGAATGGAGCGTATCGAGGATTTCCTTACCAACCGCCATGGATTTTTATGCGTTTGTCGCGGTATGGCATATTAGTGCCGGCCGGTGTGGCTGAAAAAGCCTGACAGAGCATGAGGCTGCATGCATGAAACACGTCTGCTCCCCGGCATCGCCCGGGAAAAGTCAACCGCGGTGACTACCGCCAGCGGCGACAACCCTACCCGGGAGCCCCGCGGGGCGCGGAGGGCTGTCGAGAGACCTGGAGAGGTAAGCCTCGCTGGTCTGGAGAATTGGAGGTCCCCTGCTCTGTTCTTCCCGCATCAGGGAGGGGACGGGCTCACCGACGACCCTGGTTCCCACCCTCAGCGTGATGTCCATCACAGTCCACTGCGCCTGTCCACGCCCGGCAGGCCGGGCCTATATTCCCCGCAACCACCTTCGGCCGCATATGCGCCTTCACACTACCGCCCGGTAGAAGACCCCTCTCTTCTCCCTGACCGGCTCGATCTGGCCCTCTACCTCAAGGATCCTCAGGTACTTTGAGATCTCGGCCGGACGGAGACCCAGGACGCCGGCGAGGTCACCGATTGTGCACGGCCTTCGCCTGATGGTTGCAAGGAGAAGATCAACGACCTCCCCGGCCTTCGGCGACGACGCCCGGCCCGTGCACGCCGCCCCGATCACCTCCGCGTTCCCGCCGAGCACCGACGCGATCCGCTCGAGAGCGAGATCGGGTGCCGGCCTGACCCAGATCTCGGTGCCGGGTCGATCGAGGGTGTTTAGCTGGACGCGGTCCGGCCCGATGAGGGCGATAGCGTCCCTCAGGCGGAGGATCTCCTCCTCCGTGTCGTTCTGGCCCGGGACGATGAAGACCTCGAGCCAGATCTCGCCCCTGAACTCCCGGGCAAAGGTGGTAAGCCCTGCAAGCACCTGCCCGGCAGTGATGCCGGGGCAGGGACGGTTGATCTCCTGGAAGATCTCTTCTGAGACAGCGTCCAGCGATGGAACGACAAGGTTCGCCCGCATGAGAGCGGCCCTGACGTCTGGATCTGTGAGGAGAGCGCTGTTGGTCAGCACCGCGACGCGGTAGCGCGGATACCGGTCCCTGATGAAGGAGATGATCTCGCCGAGTCCGGAGTGGAGCGTTGGCTCCCCTGAGCCGGCGAACGTGACGTAATCGAGTTCCGACGCCGTCGCGAGATACTCATCAACCTCCGCGACGACCCGGTCCACCGGGACGTACTCGCGCCGCTCCCTGGTGAGGTTGGTCGTCCATCCGCACTCGCAGTAGACGCAATTGAAGGTGCAGGTCTTCAGCGGCACCAGGTCGACCCCGAGCGATATACCCAGGCGTCGAGAGCAGACCGGACCGAAGAGGTGGCGGTATGTCATAGTGGTTATCTGGGTGTGAGGGCTCATCAGCATTTAGCCGGAGGCAAGACTCTTCTCACGTCTCCCCGATCTTGAGCATCCTCCTGCAGAAGTTGTCAACCGAGGTGATGATCGCCAGATTGGCGCCATCGGCACGGATAGGGGCATCAATGGTGATAAACCAGAGCAGGTCAGAGTAATAGTTCAGCGAGGGGTACTTCCTACGAAATTCGTCAAGGCAGAGTGCCGCCTGACCCTGCCTGCCCCGGAGAAGGGCGTGGACGTAGTTGATGAGATGCAGGACGTGCCTTGGCATCTTACTCTCTTCGGCAAGCGCTCTGAAATAGTTGTATTCGGCGTCGCGCGGGAGGTGGAGTGCGGTTCGGAGGCCGTAGTAGATGGGCTCATGGTTACCGGGGAACTTCTCGAGCATATCATGGACGAAACTCAGGGTATCACCGAGGTCGCCCTGCTCGAACTTGAGATGGTATGCCTCCCGGTAGAAGGAGATCTCATCAGGAAATCGGACGAGGGCGATCTGGAGCACCTTCACCAGCGCTGCGTTGTTTCTGTCCTGTTTTGCTCTCAAAATTCCTATCTGCAGGAACCAGGGGTTATCAGGGAACCATTCGGTTGAAAGGAAGATCATCGTCCAGAACGGTTCGGCAAGCCATGTGTCCTGCTCGAGCTCCCCCCTGACCAGCCGCTGCAGGCCAGGCCTCAACCGCCCGAGGTCGTCCATATACTGATGTGCGGACTTCAGATAATTCCACCGTTCTGCGACTGAATAGCCAGGCTCGGTCGACCCCTCCTTATAGAGGATATAGTGGCAGTAGGCATACCAGCACCCCACGGTAGCGTCGTGCCTCCAGTATGGCCGGAGATAGGCTGCCGCTGCAAGCGGCATCCCGATCTTCATCAGTTTGACGGCTGCAGCAAGGTGGACACCGGCTTTCCGTTCTTTCTTTCGCTTCATCCCGCAGGCGATATCACAGACGCGGCTGACGAATCGGGGGTCCCCAGCCCGTTTGCTGACGGCAAAGACCTGGTATGCGACTGCATCAATGAACTCGTCATGCACCTGGTCAGGGATGGGGACATTTGCACGTTCGAGGATTGTGGCGACCTTCCCGAAGAACGCGGGGAAATTTTCGTCGATGGCTTCGGTATTGGTCTCGATGTAGGAGAAGATCTCGGTCTTTGCTTTATCAAGCCAGTTTGAGACGACGATCTCTGGGGTGAGGCCACCAGTCATAGGTATTCATTTGGGGCTTTTTACCATAAACTATAGCATATAGGGATGGTTATCTTCCTGCGCTGCGCCGGGGGCACTCGCAGCCCAAAGGACTTGCCAGAACCGGGACAGCAATCGTGCTGTATCCCGAACCTATTTAATGTACCGACCAGAATATCCAGTATAATGTTTGGCGTCTCCACCTACTGCCTCCATCGCGAGCCGCTCCCTGTGGCGCTCGAGAGACTCGCTCTCATAACTGATTGTGTCGAGGTGATGGATGAAGGACTGCACTATCTGGAGAGTGTGGAGCCACTTGAGAGTTACTCGTTTCTCTACTTCATTCATGCGCCGTCCCGGGGGGTCAACATCGCAAGCATCCTTGAGCCCATCAGGCGTGCGAGCGTTGAGGTCCTGACGCAGACGTTCTCCATCGCCGCCGAGATCGGGGCTGACGTGGTCATCCACCCGGGCTACTATGCGTGGCGCCAGGAGCAGGAACTGGCGATGGAGAAGTTCCGGCAGTCGCTTGGCGAACTGACGGTAGCGGCCAGCGAACTCTCGGTCACCTTCTTTGTCGAGAACATGGCAAACTGGGAATACTTCTTCCTGCGCTACCCCGATGACCTGCCGCTCATCAATGGTATCGGGCTTGCGCTTGACGTTGGCCACGCTCACCTGAACGGGTGCCTGGATGCGTTTCTCGCCCACCCGGCGGTGCACTTCCACCTGCATGACAACGACGGTACCGAGGACTCACACGACCCGGTCGGGACCGGAACGATCAATTTTGTGCCGGTGATGGATGCTGTGCGCAGGAACAATGTCATTCCCATCGTCGAGGTAAGCACGTTCGAGGGGGTAACCGCCAGCATAGCCGCGCTTGAGGAGATCGATGCAACCTTTACGAAGAAATAGGGGCGACTGACGATTGAGCGGGCATGCTGTTCTTCCGGTATCGGCCGTAACCTTTTATAGCGCAAACCTCCAACATAGTTGATGCGTTAAGCCTCAGTGGCTCAGCCGGTAGAGCGCGTCCTTGGTAAGGACGAGGTCGCGAGTTCGATTCTCGCCTGAGGCTCTGGGAAAAGAGGCCAGTTCCCTGCTGAATGTTTTCAGGACATCTTTTTTTTACGAAGAAAACAGGCAGAAGGCCCGCGACTTCATTCGTGGGATGAATGCCCTCCGGTATCTCAAATTATCTATGCCGCCGCATTGTATGCCTAATTAATGCGTAAAACGTATCAGTATCGACTCTATCCGACAAAACGACAGACCTCAACACTCGAGCGAGGTCTGGATATCTGTCGGAAAGTCTATAATGATACGTTAGCGTATCGAAAACATCTTTATCTTGCGGGGTGAAGGGGCGGAGCGAGGAAGACCCCGGCCAACAGGTGCGGGGATGAAAGCGGCGCTCCTTCGGCGCGTTTTCAGAGAGATTGTAGAGAGTATATATTGGTGTATACCAAATGACAATTTGTATGTTCCATTCCAAGCCTACACGTATCGGATGTATCCTTCAGAGGAGCAGGTTGCGCTCCTCATGAAACACATCCATGCCTGTCGGTTTGTATACAACCATTCTCTGGAGCAGAAAATCCGGGCGTATGAGCAGGAAGGTCGAAACCTCTCCTGTTTCGACCTGAACAACCGTCTTCCCGCCCTTAAAGAAGAACATCCATGGCTCAAGGCAGTTACCTCTCAGTCTCTCCAGAGTGCAAACAAGAACCTCGACAACGCTGTCACCCGGTTCTTCAGGGAGAAAAAGGGATTCCCTCAATTTAAGTCGAAGAAGCACCCGGTGCAGTCATTCCAGATACCTCAGCATTACACGGTGGATTTCGAACGGCATAGGATCAAACTCCCAAAGATTGGTGAGATCAAGACTGTCTGTCTTTCATCGAGTCTTCACCGGGAAAATGAAGTATGCCACAGTCTCTGTGACTTCGACCGGGAAGTGGTTCGTTAGCATCCTCGTTGATGACGGAATGCCTGCCCCCGAACCCGCACCGATTTCTCGAGATACCACCCTCGGGATCGACGTCGGACTGACGGTGACGGACTTTGCAACCTTC